>Ga0075424_100008392_pt1 | contig 10091 bp, 5 predicted proteins | sample SoiMethybrSBSTD3_FD_75301 | JGI IMG/M metagenome (GOLD analysis project Ga0075424, IMG submission 75301) | Bulk soil microbial communities from a Populus tree surrounding site in Tennessee, USA - Soil MetaG P. TD hybrid SBSTD3 | ecosystem: Environmental > Terrestrial > Soil > Tree plantation...
ATCGAAAAGGCCGTGACGCGCGTCGATCCCGCCGGCTTTCGCTCGTACGTAGGCCGATATGACGCGAGCGGACTTCGCACCATCATCAGTAGCGCAAAAGGCCACCTCTATCTTGTTGCGCAGCCGCTCGGGCCACGTCCACTGAAGCTGTATCCATCGGGCGGCGATCGATTCTTCATGCTGGATCGCGACGTCGAAGTGAGTTTCATCAAGGACGCACGCGGCAACGTGACTGGCCTGGAGGCTCGCTCGCCTGGCCAGATCATGACCGCCACGAAAGTGAATTGAGACCGGACCTGGTCAGGTGATAGCAGCGCGTTTCAAGTCGGCCTTCGCGATCCTGTCCATCGCGATGATCGCGATGGTCGGCTGTCGCGCGCCGGCGAAACCTCCGCTGCGCGAGGTGTCGCTTCCCGATCTGTCGCGCGCCGCGGCGTCGGTCCAGTCGCAGCTGCGCGAGCGCTACACGGCGCTGACGCGCGCGACGACGGATCCAAACGCGTCGCCGAACGAGCTCGCTGACGCCTATGGACCGATGGGCATGCTGTTCATGGCCGCGGAGTATCGCGAGACGGCCGAGGCATGTCTGCTCAATGCGGAAGAGCTCGCCCCCGACGTCGTCAAGTGGCCCTATTACCTCGCCCATCTGTACAAGGCCGGCGGCGAGAACGCGAAGTCCGTCGCGGCATTCGAACGGGTGCTGCGGCTGGAGTCGCGTCATGTGAACGCACTCGTCGGGCTTGGCGAGGCGTTCCTCGACCAGGGGCGTCCCGACGAGGCGCAGCCGCTGTTCGCACGCGCGGCCGGCGCAGATTCGCAGTCAGTCGCGGCGCTCGTCGGGCTGGGTCGCACCGCGCTCGCGCGATCAGACTACGCGCAGGCAATCGAGCCGCTCGAGCGGGCACTCGCAATCGATGGGCGCAACGCGGCCATTCACTATCCGCTCGCGATGGCATACCGCGGCATCGGCCAGCAGGACAAGGCGGACGCGCACCTGCGGCTCCGTCGTCCTGGCGCGATCCGGCCGTCCGATCCGCTGATGCTGGAGCTGGACACGATACTCGAGAGCCCGGTCGCGTACGAAGTGCGCGGAGCGAAAGCACTCGACGCGCAGGATTTCACAACCGCTGCGACGTACTTTCGCAAGGGGATCGATCTGGCACCTGACGACCCGGCTCTCCATCACAAGTTGGGCACGGCGTTGTACCTGTCCGGCGACACGCGCGGCGCGGCGGATGAATTCGCCAAGGCATTGCGGCTCGCACCGGGATTCGCCAAGGCGCACTACAGCCTCGGCGTGATGTTCGCCGCAGACGGACGGACCGCCGACGCGCTCGCGCATCTGAACGAGGCGGTGCGAGCCGATCCGGCCTACGCGGAGGCGCGAGTCCGGCTGGGCGACGTCCTTCGTCGCAGCGGTCGCGCTGCCGAGTCGTTGTCGTGGTACGCAGAGGCTTCCACCCTCGACCCGCGCGCGGCTGACGCCTGGCTCGGCTCTGCACTGGCGCTCGCCGATCTGCATCGCTACCGTGAGGCGCGCGAACGACTGCGCGAGTCCGTGGAGCAATACCCCGACAGGCCCGAGTTCATCCGCGCGCTCGTTCGCCTCTTGACGTCGGCGCCCGACCCCGCGGTGCGCGACGGACAGGAAGCGCTCGCCCTGATGCGTGGAGTGCTTGCGCGCGAGCCGCGAAGCGTCGAAGTCGCCGAACTGATGGCGATGACGCAGGCGGAGCTCGGGCAGTACGGCGAGGCCGTGACGTGGCAGCGCGAAGCGCTGGCCGCGGCGGAACGCCTGTCGCGACCGAACCTCATCAGCCGTCTGACCGGGATGCTGGCACGATACGAGCGTCGGCAGCCCTGCCGAACACTCGCGCTCGACGTGTCGAGTCAGTAGGGCAGGCGCCGCTGGCGCGCTTCCGATCGCGTGGCATCTGGATCCACGAAAACCGAAATCACGAGGGCGTACCTGGTGTTGTCTCGTCGGTCTCGGAGACAGCGAACAGACTATGATCGCTTCCCATGAAGTCCTCTGGTGCGAGGTCTACTATGCGCATCTGGAAACGTTTCGAGTGCTGTCTCTTCGCCGTCTTGATGCTGTGCGCCCCGTCTACGGGCGCGACAGCCCAAATCGCGACGGCAACGCTTGGCGGGAGCGTCCGAGACGAAACGGGAGCGGTGCTGCCCGGCGTGATGCTCACCATCAAGAGCGCGTCAACGGGAACGACACGGACCGTCACAACCGATGCGGGGGGCCGTTATCGGATCGCCGCGCTCGACCCTGGCGAGTACGAGATCCGCGCCGAGCTCCAGAACTTCAAGTCGGCGCTGCGGACCGGCGTGGTGCTGACGGTTGGCGGGACGACCGAGATGAACTTCACGATGGCGGTCGGGGCCGTCAGCGAAGAAGTGACCGTTCGCAGCGAGCCACCCCTCGTCGAGCCCGCCAGAATGGATCTCAGCCGCGTGGTGACGGCGATCGAGATCGAGTCGCTGCCGATCAGCGGCCGAAATTTTGTCGATTTCGTCAAGCTCTCGAGTGGCGTCGCGAGCGGGCGCGAGAATGTCGGCGGCGGTGCGTTCAAGGAGCCCGACGTCGGCGTCGGATCGGCGGCGGCGCCGCGGCTGTCGTTTGCCGGGCAGCCCGAGCTGAACACCATGGTGCAGGTCGATGGCGCCGACAACATCCAGACGTTTACCGGGCTCCCGCGAGCGACGCCGTCTCAAGAAGCGGCGCGGGAGTTTCGCATCCTCAATTCGACATATCTCTCCGAATACGGGCGTTCGCTCGGCGGCTTCGTCAACATCGTGACGAAGTCGGGCTCGAATCGCACGGACGGCTCGCTCTATTACTTCGGTATGCACGACGCGCTGAATGCGCGATCGGTCCTCAATACCCCCGACGCAAACCGGCTGCGACAGAACCAGTTTGGCGCCACCCTGGGCTCGCCACTCAGCGCAGGCCTGTTTTTCTTCGGGAATTACGAGGGACAGGTCCGCGAACAGTCGAACCGGTTTTCGCGGGTCGTGCTCGACAACGTTGGCGCGCTCAACGCCGTGCGTACGCGATTCGGCCTGAAGCCGGAGACGACTGATCAGGTGCAGAAAAACCACTACAACTCGTTCATGGTCAAAGTCGATCGGCGGGGAGACAGCCACACACTGTCGACGCGCGTCAACTTCCTCCGTTCCAACACCGATAATTTTCTCGGAGGCGGCGGTCGCGCCTCGCCGACGTCCAGCACCGCGCGTAACAACGTCACAAACGACTTCGCCGTCGTTCCGAACCTGGTCTCGATCCTCTCACCGACGCTGGTGAACGAGGCGCGTTTTCAGGGCGCGTATCGATCGTTCGACTTCCCATCGGTGCTGAAGGAGCCGGCGCTGGAGATCTCCAACTTCATCATCATGGGAAAGAGCACGTCCGACGTCGACTACTACAGCGAGCGCCGGTTCCAGTTCTCCGACAGCCTCACGCGGACGGCCGGTTCACACCAGCTGAAGGGCGGCGTCGACCTCAATTTTCTTCGCGACGTGTCGGAGTTCCACGCATTCTTCCCCGCGCGCATCATTTTTCCGTCGCTCGCGGCGTTTCAGACGTTCACGCCGGCCGTGTTCTGGTGGCCGTACGTGAAATCGGCGGCAACCTATCCCGGCATCGATCCCACCTGGACGACCGACTCGCCATCGTCGGCTTGGAGCGACGCGTCGCGATGGTCGATGAATTACAGCTCGTACGGCTTCTACGTGCAGGATCAGTGGAAGGCCGCTCGCAGGGCCTCGCTTACCTATGGGCTGCGATACGACTTCGAGATGTATCCAAGCGGCTACATCACGAAGCGCGATCTCAACAATCTCCAGCCGCGCATCGGCGGCTCGTTCGCGTACAGCGACTCCGGCGTCATTCGCGGCGGCTACGGCATCTTCGACGATCGTCTCGCAAGCAGCGTCGGACAACTGTTTCATGCGTCGTACAATTCGAGCGCGGGTTCGCTGCCGAACGCGCGGGCGTTGTTTCCGACGATCGCTCCGATCGATCCGCCATTTCAGCAGCGCACGGTGGGCGGCGCGTTGGCGCCGGTTGCCGCCGTCACGTTCCTGACGACCGGTCAGGTGCCGCCCACCAGCAGCATCTCGCTTGCGGACACGCTCGACGGCGCTGTCCAGACGCCGTACAGCCACCAGGCCAGCGTTCAGGTGTCGCACGAGATCAGCCGCGGCGTGGCCGTTTCAGCCGGTTACCTCTTTCTCGGCGCACGCCAGGTGATCGGTCATACCGGCAACCTCAACGCGGTGCAAACGGGCGTACTGTCGACGGGCAAGCCGTCGTTTGTCGGCGGCCGGCGATTCCCTGAAGTCGGCGACATGTTCGTCCAGACCAACACCGGCCGATCGAACTATCACGGCATGACGCTGGAAGTCGAGCGGCGGTTCGACGGGCGCTTCGGCGTTCACGGCAGTTACACACTTGCCAGAGTGCATGCAAACGTCGACTCGCTCGCCAACCTCGCAGACATTCCCGAAGGTCTGGACATCGACGGAGAAATGGCGCGATCTCGCCAGGACGTTCGGCAGCGGTTCACCCTCAGTACGCTCGGTCAATTCGCCGGACGCGTGCGGGTCAGCGGTCTGGTGTCGCTCGAAAGCGGGCGGCCGTTCAACATCTTCGTCGGCCGCGACGCCAACGGCGACGGCAACCCGAACTCGGATCGACCCGGACTCATTGGACGGAACATCTACGAAGGACCGGGCTATGCGACGGTCGATCTGCGCGTCAGTCGTGACTTCGCGGTGAACACACGCGCGCGGTTGGAGTTGCTGCTCGATCTCTTCAACGTGCTCAACCGGACCAACGTGAAGGACATCAACACCGTGTGGGGCAGCATCGATTATCCGAACACGCCGCCCCCGGACGCGCTCGGCTTCGGCACGCCCCGGGATGTCTTCAACCCGTTCCAGGCGCAGTTCGCAGCACGGCTCAGGTTCTGACGCGAACCCGTTCGTCTCCCCGGCAACCGTCGGGTTGGCGGGTGACGCGGGTTGTCTATCGTGTTGGTTCCTGGTGGTTTAGCGCCGGACGCCCGCGGACTGCGGTCGATCCGGCACGCCGTCTTTTTTGATCTGGCTTGCGAATCAATTTGGGCCCATATTCTTCGCAGGCAGAACCGGTGACTCCGCGATCCATCTGCGCCCTCGTGTACGGCTGCGCCGTCGGCATGTCCGTCGTGCTGTGGGTCGGGGCGGCGGCAGCACGAGCGCCCGACCGAGCGCCGTCGCCGGCTTCGAGCGAGCCGCCGCGCGCCCTCCTGGATCGGTACTGCGTCACCTGTCACAACGACCGCCTCAAGACGGCGAACCTGTCGCTCCAGGAACTCGATCTCACCAAGGCGGCCGAGCAGGCGGAGGTGTGGGAGAAGGTCATTCGCAAGCTGCGCGCCGGCGTGATGCCGCCGCCTGACATTCCGCGCCCGCCGCTGCGAGACTACGAAGCGCTGCGCGACTGGCTGGAGAACGAAATCGATCGGGTGGCGGCGACGAGGACGGCGCCGGGGTCGGTGGTTCTGCACCGGCTGAACCGCACGGAGTACGCAAACGCCATTCGCGACCTTCTCGATCTGCGGATCGACGCGACGACGCTTCTGCCGCCGGACGATTCGGCCAACGGATTCGACAACATCGCCGGATCGCTCACGATTTCGCCGACGCTGCTCGACTCGTACACCACAGCCGCGGCGCGCGTCGTCCGGATGGCGATCGGTTCCTGGAAATCGGCGATCGAAGCAACATATGTCACGGCAAGCGATGTCTCGCAGAACCAGCACCTCGACGGCATGCCTTTCGGCACGCGAGGCGGCATCGTCGCGAGGCACACGTTTCCGGCGGACGGTGAGTACAAGTTCTCGATTCAAAACTTCGGCGTTGGCAGCTTCATCCCGGGCGAGCAGCTCGCGCTGATCATCGACGGCGAGCGCGCGCACGTGTGGCCGTACCGCGGCGTGGGGCTCGCCGTCGGGATGACCGCGGAGACGGACGGCACGCTCGAAGTGACGGTGCCGGTTCGCGCCGGCTCGCGCCTGGTGGGTGCGACGTTCCTCGCGACGAACTATCGGCCCAGCCTCGATATCATCCGCCACTACGATCGGCAGTCGCTCGAGAACAACACGATCCCGCAGATCCAGAACTACCCGGCGATCGGCTACGTTCGCATCCAGGGCCCGTTCAACGCCGAGCGGCCCGTCGATTCCGCGAGCCGCGGCAAGATCTTCACCTGTCAGCCGAAGTCGGCGGCTGCCGAGAGCGGCTGCGCCAGACAGATCCTGACGACGCTCGCGCGGCGCGCGTACCGGCGTCCGGCGACCGCGGAGGAAATGGCGAGGCTGCTGACGTTCTTCGAGAACGGCCGCAAGGAGGGCGGTTTCGACGACGGCATCGAGCTCGCACTGCGGCTGTTGCTCGCCAGTCCGCAGTTCCTGGTCCGTGCCGAGCGCGAGCCGTCGGCCGTGCGGACCGGACAGGCGTATGCCATCAGCGATCTCGAGCTGGCGTCGCGGCTGTCGTTCTTCCTGTGGAGCAGCATCCCCGATGACGAGCTGATCGGCGTCGCCGCCGAGTGGCGACTGAATCAGCCGGCGGTGCTGGAGCAGCAGGTGCGGCGCATGCTCGCCGACCCGCGCTCCGAGGCTCTGGTGTCCAACTTCGCGCAGCAGCTGCTGTACCTGCGCAACCTGCCGGACACGGCGCCCGACGGCATCTTCTACCCGAATTGGGACGACGAGCTGCGGCAGAGCTTCAAGCGCGAGTCGGAACTGTTCTTCGACAGCGTCATTCGCGAGGACCGCAGTGTCCTCGATCTGCTGACCGCCGATGACACGTTCGTGAACGAACGCCTGGCTCGCCACTATGGCATTCCGAACGTGTACGGATCGCGGTTTCGTCGCGTGACGCTCCCGCCGGCATTGGACTACCGGCGCGGCCTGCTCGGGAAAGGCAGCTTCCTGGCAATCACGCGAACGCAGAACTTCCGCTCGTCGCCGGTCAAGCGCGGCGCCTGGGTGTTGGAAAACATTTTGGGAACGCCGCCGCCGGAGCCGCCGGCGGCCGTCCCGGCGCTCGAAGAGACAAAGGGAACCGGCAAGCCGCTGACGCTTCGCGAGCAGATGACGCTGCACCGCACCCTGCCGCCGTGCGCCGGATGCCACAAGATCATGGATCCGATCGGATTCGCGCTCGAGAACCTCGACGCCGACGCGGGCTGGCGCGCGAAGCAGGGCGGCGATGGCGGTATGCCAATCGACGCCAAAGTGAGGCTGTTCGACGGGCAGGAGGTCGACGGCCCGTCCGAACTGAGGGCCGCGCTTCTGCGCTACTCGCCGCAGTTCGTGCGGATGTTCATCGAGAAGATGATGACCTACGCGCTGGGCCGCGGCGTCGAGTACACGGACATGCCGACCGTGCGCGCGATCGCGCGCGACGTCGGCAAGGACGGCAACCGGTTTTCGGCGATCGTCCTCGGAGTCGTTCGGAGCGCGCAGTTCCGGATGCGTGTGAAGCAGGCCTCGTAGGGGCGACCCATTGCGGCCGCCCGGGAGTTGAACGATGTTTGCAACGAAGAAACACATCCCGCGGCGCACGTTCCTCCGTGGCGCCGGCGTCACGCTGGCGCTGCCGCTGCTGGAATCGATGGTGCCGGCGTTCAGGCCGCTGCGGCTGACCGCCGCTGCCCCGCCGAAGCGGTTCGTCGGCATCTGGCACCCGCATGGCGCGGCGCCGGGCTACTGGAGTCCGCTCCAGGACGGGAAAGACTTCGCGTTCTCGTTCATCACGAAGCCGCTGGAGCCGTTCCGCAACCGCGTCGTGCTCATCAGCGGCCTCGACATGCCCGAAGCGACGGCGACCACGGAGGAGCCCGGCGGCGATCATGCGCGCGGCGCGGTCTTGCTGTCGGGGGCGCGGCCGCGGCGCAACGCCGTCAGCCCCTATCTTGGAACGACCGTCGACCAGTTGATCGCCGGCAGGCACGGGCAGGACACGATCCTCGCGTCGCTGCAGCTCGGCGTCGAAGACGCGGGCAACTATGGCAACTGCAACTGGGGCTACAGTTGCGCGTACACCAACTGCATCTCCTGGTCGACGCCGACCCAGCCGCTGCCTCCCGAAGTGAATCCCCGCGTCGTCTTCGAGCGCCTGTTCGGTGACGGCACGAGCGCCGAAGAACGGCAGCGCGACCGGAAACGGAACGCGAGCATTCTCGACGCCGTGGTCGGCCAGCTCGCCTCGTTCAAGCATGATCTGGGCGCTGGCGACAAAGCCCGGATCGACACCTACGTGGACAACATCCGCGAGCTCGAGCGGCGCATCGGGATCGCGATCGAGAACTCGATCAAGGAGCCGAGCGCGGACGTGCCGTTCGGGCTGCCGGAGAGCAAGCACGTGCACTTCCGGTTGATGTACGACCTGATGGCGCTCGCGCTGGAGGGAGACATCACGCGCTCGATCACGTTCATGCTGGGCCGAGATCTGAGCAGCGCCACGTTCCCAGAATCAGGTTTCGTAGGCGCCTGGCACGGCACCTCGCACCACGGCGACAAGCCGGAGAACGTCGCCAACTATGCGAAGGTGAACCGCTATCACGTCCAGAATCTGGCGTACTTCTGCGAGAAGCTCAAAAACATCCCGGACGGCGACGGCACGCTGCTGGATCACGCGCTGATCTACAAGGGCAGCAACATGGGCAACTCGCACCGCCATGCGCACGAGAAGGTGCCCGTGATTCTCGTCGGCGGTATCGACGGCGCGTTCAAGGGCAACCGTCACCTGGTGTTCCCCGACAACACGCAGCGCACCTCGAACATGCTGTTAAGCATGCTCCACCTGTACGGGATCGATCAGGACAAGATCGGGACGAGCACCGGTCGACTTCAGCCGCTCGAGATGGTGTAGAGCAGTCGTGATGCGTCGACGCTGTCGCGTGCTGGCCGGTTGCGGTGCTGCTGCGCTGGCCCTGTGCGTCTCGGCGGTGACACTTGCCGGCCAGATCGGCGGCCGCCCCACACGCCCGCACGTCACGCCGCCAAAAGGACCTGCGCGTCAGGTGATCTTCAAGTACTGCACGTCGTGCCACGGTATCGACGATTACGCGTACTACGCACAGGATCGCGCGGCATGGGATGCGCTGCTCCACGCGAAGCACCGCAGCATGGACGTGCCGCTCCCCGCATTGGAGCGAGCGATTCTGCTCGATTGGCTCGCCGAGCGATTCAGCCCGACGACGAAGCCATTCCCGCGCACCTACGTGGCGCAGGAAGTCACGACGTTCTTCTCGGACGCCGAGGCCGAGGCGCTGCTGACGCGGGCGTGCACGTCGTGCCACGAGCCGGATCGGTTCAACAACGCGCGCTTCAGTCCCGACAGGTGGCGTGTGGTGATCGTCGACATGCGCGAGCGCGGCGCGAAGCTCGAAGACGAGGAAGTGGAGCGGCTCGTGGAGTGGCTCGGCCGCACGAAAGGCTCAAACCAATGAGCGGCCGTGCAATGGGTTTCGCACTCATGGTCACTCTCTTCGTTGCGGTCGGCGGACATGTAGCAGCCGGCGACGCCGCTGCGCTGAACTTGCGCGCCACCGTCACGAGCGCAGCGACGACCGGTACCCTGACAATCACATTGTCGCGATGGTCGACAGAGGCCGAACGTGCGCCGCTGGTCGCCGCGTTCGCGGCGCCTCCTCCGGCGCCACCGGCACCGGCGCCACCGGCCGTAGACGGCCGTGCCGGCGGCAGAGGCCGTGGACGCGGAGCACCACCGCCGCCGCCGAGTCCGTTCGCCAAGCAGTCGGCGGCGATCAAGGCGGCGCCAACGCTTGGCTACATCTGGACTGAAGGCGTGACGGGCTATTCCATCAAGTATGCCTGGCGTTCTCCTGCGACTGAGGACAAGGAGCGCATCGTGCTGGTCACCGAGCGCCGCCTCGACTCGCACGCGCCGGACTGGGCGCCCGCAACCGGCGCCGCGGCCGAAGCGGACTTCACGGTCATCGAGCTGCGAATCGATCGACTGGGCGCCGGCGAGGGAAAGACGTCGCTGACGACGAAGGT
>Ga0075424_100008394_pt1 | contig 10091 bp, 7 predicted proteins | sample SoiMethybrSBSTD3_FD_75301 | JGI IMG/M metagenome (GOLD analysis project Ga0075424, IMG submission 75301) | Bulk soil microbial communities from a Populus tree surrounding site in Tennessee, USA - Soil MetaG P. TD hybrid SBSTD3 | ecosystem: Environmental > Terrestrial > Soil > Tree plantation...
GCGCCGCCCACAACCGCTCCCGCACAAACCGGGACAACGGCGCCCGGCCCATCACCACCATCACCACCACCACCCGATCCTCACATGATCAAGCTGTGCGATGACCGCCTGAGAGCGCCTGACCAAAATCCGTGATAAGTGGGAGGCCTGCCCTGCTCGAGGGAGTGCGTGGTGGCTTACGCTGCGGGCATGCGCGTCGCACTGTGCCAGTTGCCCATCAGTCCCGAGCCCGCCATCAACTTGGGCCGGGTCGCCGAAGCGGTGGCCGACGCCGCCCGCCAGGGCGCTGACCTGGCGGTCTTCCCCGAGGCGACCCAGGCCAGGTTCGGCAGTGACCTGCGCGCGGCGGCCGAACCATTGGACGGCGCCTTTGGCGCCGGGCTGGCCGGGCTGGCCCGCGACTCCGGGGTAGCACTGGTCGTTGGGGTATTTGAGCCCGCGCCGGACGGGCGGGTCTACAACACGGCGGTCGCCTATACGGGCTCGGGAGAGCTGGTGGCCGCCTATCGCAAGATCCACTTGTTCGACTCATTGGGCGAGCGGGAGTCAGCGATGGTGGCCCCCGGCTCGGAGCCGGTCGTCGCAGAGCTTGCTGGCATCCGGACTGGCTTTGCGACCTGCTACGACATCCGCTTCCCCGAGCTGGCCCGGGCCCTGGTGGCCCGCGGTGCAGAACTCATCGTGGTGCCTACCGCCTGGGCGGCCGGGCTGTTCAAGGAGGAACACTGGGTCACCCTGGTGCGGGCCCGTGCGATCGAGAACACGGTCTGGGTCGCCGCCGCTGGGCAGGTTCCCGACCCCGCTTCTCCTCCGACCCGGGCGCCGACCGGGGTCGGCCGCAGCATGCTAGTTGATCCCATGGGGACCGTCCGGGCCGACCTCGGGCTGTGGCCGCAGGTGACTGTGGCCGAACTGGACAGCGAACTGACCGCCCGGGCGAGGGCGGTGCTGCCGTGCCTGGAGCACCGGCGCGACGACGTATTTGGCCCGGCCGACCCGGCTGCCGCGGCCGGCCTGGCTGGCGCGACCAGGCCAGTGGGCGCGACTGGTCCAGCTGGCGCGGCGGCCCGGCTGGCATAGGCGGCCCGGCTGGCATAGGCGGCCCGGCTGGCATAGGCGGCCCGGCTGGCATAGGCGGCCCGGCTGACAAGGCGGCCCGACTGACAGGGGCGGCCCGGCTCGGTGGCCGTCCCCGTCAGGGTGGGCCGTCCGGTTGGCGTGACCACGCCGACGGGACGGGCGGACCGGTCAGCGGATCCGCGCCTGCCACAGAACGGGATGCTGCCCGCTCCCGGTAGCCGTGCAGCCGACCCCGGTGAGCGTGTCCCCCGACATGCTCAGGCCCGTGATCTGCTGGGCGCCCGGCCCGCGGAGCCACCGGCCGGCCGGCCGGATCGCGTGCCAGGTCAGCCCGTCATGCGACCACCAGACGATCACGTCCTGGTCACTGCCATCGCCCAGCGTGCCGGTGGCCAGGAAGCCCCCGCGCGCGGTGACGAGGGCCGTGACGCCGGCCGGCCTGCCGGGCGCCGGGAGACGGGTCTCCCGCCAGGTCCTGCCGCCGTTCACCGAGACGGCGGCGAACGGCACCGGCCCAGACGGCCGCGCCTGCGTGCCAAGGGCGGTGATACGGCTTCCCTGGATGGCCACGCGCTGGAGCACCGCGCTGCGCGCACCGGAGGGCAGCGGCAGCGACCGCGCCTGCCATCCCCGGCCGTCCCGGGAAAGCCAGACGGCCGGGCGCGTACCGACGGCCCCCACGGCGGCGAAACCGGCAGGGCCAGCCGTCACCGCCAGCAGCGCGGACGGGACGCCGTTGCGCGTGGATCCGGTCCACCATCCCTGCGGCACCCAGGTGCCGAGACTGGCCGACCACCACAGCGCAGCCATCGGCTGGCCGTAGACGTCGCGCACGCCGACCACGACGTAGCCGGCCCGCCCCGCCGCGGCCCCGGCCAGGGTGACGCCCGGCCCGGTCAGCGTCCCGGCGCCCGTGGCCGGGTCCCAGGTCCGCCCGTCCGGAGAGGTCATGACAACCGGCTGCTGGCTGCCTGGGGCGGAGGCCGAGTCCAGGGTGCCGCCCACACCCAGCTGGGCGGCCGGGCCGCCCTCGCCGCCGACCGCGAGCCAGCCCGCGCCGCCGTGGATGACGCTGGTCAGCCCGGGGCCCTGGCCCCGCCAGGACGGCGGCGTCCCGTCCGTCGCCGGCGACCACCGGCCGCCCGGCGCGCGTGACCAGATCGCGGGTGCCCCATCAGCCTGGCCCACGGCGACCTGGCCGCCGGGGCCCGCGCCGAGGGCGTTGACGCTGAGGCCCGCGGCGGCCGCCCCGGCCAGCGCCGCCTGCCCGACGTGCCGCCGGTGTTTCTTGGCCAGCAGCAGGAAGGGCCCGGGATGGCTCGCTCCAGCCGCTACGACCACGCCGCCGGGGCCGACCGTCACCCCGGTCACTGCCGTGGCCGGGGACTGGCCCAGATGAGCCGTCTGCCGCCAGGACCACCCGTGCGTGCTGACCAACGCCACCCGGTACCGGCCGGCCGAGCCGGCCGCCACCACGCCCTGATCGCTGCCGGCCACCGAGGTCACGCTCAGCGCGGCACCCCGGCGGGCCGTCAGCACGCCGGCGAAACGCCAGGCGGACTTGCGGGCCCGGACGTAAGCCACCGCGTCCCGGATGCCCTTGGCGCTGTGGCCGGGCCGGATGGCAACGATCCCCGATCCGGTCGCCGCCAGCCCGGCGAGCCCGGTGGTCGCCCCATGGCTGACGGGCGGGTCCGCCCGCCGCCAGCTGGCCCCGTTGTCCTTGCTCCACCACACGCCCGGGGACTGGGTGAGGACTCTTACCTTCCGCTTGCCGTGGTGCCTCACCACCGTACGGGCGACCTCTCCGGCGACCATCAGGACGCTCCCGCGCGCGGCCACCCAGCGCAGGCCGGTCACCCGCCCCTTTCCGGCCGGGAGGTCAAGCTGGCCCGCACCCCACCGCTGCCAGGTGAGGCCGTCGGCCGACAGCCAGAGCACGGGGGTGCGTACAAGATCGTCGCCTAGCAAGCGCACGTTCTCGCCCACGGCGGCGAACCCGCCACGGGTCTGCGCCAGCGCCTGCACGCGGTCGCCGCCGGCCAGCGGCTTGACGCCCGGCCCGAGCCGCCAGGAGCGGCCGTCCGGCGACGTCCACGCCGCGTGCGGTCCCAGCGCCAGCCATCCCCCGTGGCCGCCGGCCACCATCAGCGGCGTCCCCCCGCCAGCCGGGGCGGGCAAGACCGTCGGCTGCCACGTGCGGCCGCCATCGGGCGACGTGAGGACCAGCGGGCTCGCAACCGGAAGCGCGGCCTGCGAGCCCACCGCCACCACCGTGCGGCCGGCCGCGGCCACCCCGGTGAGTGTGGGCGGCACCTCCGGCGCGGGTGCTCCCCCCGGCCTGGCGAACTGCGCATCGGCGAGCCGGTCGGACGGGGAGGCTACCACCAGCCCGGTCGGGCCGCGGCTGGCGCCCAGCCGACCGTTGATGACGATGCCAGCGACCGCCACGGCGAGCAGCGCCACGCAGGCAACGGCACCCACCAGGACCGCGCGGCCGCCTCGCCGCGGGTGCGGGCGGGCGGGTCCGGGCTGCTGCCCGGTGCGCCCGAGTTGCCCGATGCCACCACGGACTGGCCCGGCACTCCCACGGAGCTGCCCGGCGTCCCCATGGAGCTGCCCGGCTTGCCCGGCGGGCTCGCCGGACGGCGGGGCGGCCAGGCCCACTTCCGCGGGTACGACCGGGATCGGCTCGGTGCGCTGCTGGTCGACGTCCGCCGCCGCCCACCCCGCCGGCCGCTGCCACTCAAGCCCCGCGTCGCACCACGCGCTCAGCGACTGCTGCCACACCGACCGGCCGCCCGTCCTGGCCGGGCCGCGGGGCGCCGCCCGGCCGCGGGCCCGTGCGCGCCTGCTTCGCGGCCGTCTTCCCGCCCGGGGTTCGTCCCCGGTCCCCGAGCCGCCCCGGGTATCCGGGCCGTCCACCACGAGGATCGCGCCGGGAGCCGATGCCGGGCCGGGGTCCGGCTGGCCTCCTGCCGTCAGGCCCAGCCAGCCAGGGCCCGCGGCATCGATCCCCCCGGGATAGCCGCGAAGGGCTGGTGTGCCGCCAAGGGCAGGGATGACCCCGCGCAGCGTCCACGGCGAAACGGTGAGGCTGGCGCTTCCGGTGGAACCAGCGTTCTTGCTCACTGATCGTCCGGTGCGCTGGTCCGGCGTGAACACGGCGTACGCGAGCAGGCAGGGAACGCGGTTTGTCTCACGCCCGACGATGTTAGTGCACGTGCTTGGAAGTTGAGGTTAGTAACTTCTGGGCTCCTCGCCGGGTGGCGAGCGACTCTCCGCCCGTGGTGAGAGGCGGAGCGGGCCGGTGCCGGCCAGGGGACCCGGGGGCGCCGCGGTGATGGGCGCGGCGGCGCGGATCACGTCGCGACGGGGTCACACCGGGCAGGTGCGCCCCGGCGCGGCGGTGCGTGACGCCGACCGGGATGACCGGCGTGGTTCCGCCGCCAGCGCGGGCGGCGATGTTGGCGGCCGCGGCGAGGTCGCGGTGGCCGGTGAACTGACAGGCCGGGCAGGCCAGGACCCGCCCGGGCGGCTTGGGGATCCGGCTGGCGCAGGCCGGACAGGTGGAAGAGGTGCCCCGCTCGTCCACCAGAGTAAAGCCGATCCCGGCGGCCTCGGCCTTGTCTTTAACTGCGGCGATTAGGTGGCCGATGCGCCAGTCGCGGGTGCGCTGGTTGTGCCGGCGCCCCGCTTTGAGCCTGAGCACGCCGCGGGGGTCGCCGACGGCCAGGGTGCCAACCCGGCGGGCAACGGCCCAGGTGATCACCGCCTCGGCGGCTTCGTGCTGGGCCTGGCGGACCCGCCGCCGGTGCCGCGCCTCGGCCAGCCGCTGGCGGCGCCGGTAGTGCCGCCAGCGGCGCGAGCCGTTCTGGCCCGGCTTGGGGGCGCGGCGGGCGACCGCCCGGGCACGGGCCTTGGTGTCGGCCAGGTGCATCCGGTACTCGGCGCGGACTGCCCGCCCCGACACCAGCAGCCCCGCGCCACCGGGCCCGGCCACCGCATACGGGTGGATGATCCCCAGATCCACCCCCGCCACCCGGGCCGGATCCGGCTCCTGCCCGGCCGGGTAGCAGGCGACCGGCACCTCGGCGGTGACATCGACCCACAGCCGCCCGGCGGCATACAGCAGAGTGACCGATCGGATTTGTTCTTGGGGGTAGGGCAGGTGCCGGTCCAGCCGTACCCATAGCGGCGGGCGGCCGCGGGCGACTGGGATCCGCAGCCGCCTGCCCGCCAGGGTGAAGGTGCCGCGGTACCAGCGCAGCGGCACCAGCGCCCGCCGCCGCCGCGGGAACCGCGCCCGCTGATCACCGCCACGGCGGCGCCGCGCGGCGGCAAACCAGGCGTCGGAATAGCGGCGCAGTACCGACCGCGCGCCGGTGATGTCTAACTCCCCGAAGGTACCCGGCCCAGCAAAGGTGAGCTCCCGGCACAGCTCCCGATAGCAGACCAGTGGCCGGTCCTGCCGGGCCCGGCGCCACGCGTTGATCTCCAGCACACACGCCCACACATCCCCCGCCGAGACCAGCAGCCGCACCAGGCGGCACCGCTGCCCCCGCGTGACACGCAACCCTGTCCGGGCGGTCCGGTGCACCACCATGGGCGACAGCGGGTCACGGCGTCGTGGCATGCGCCCAGCACACCAGCAGCCACCGACAAAACCAGGCCCAACACGCCCAGAACGAATATGTCGGCGTACTTCTAATCACGACCACTAGCGGCGCAGGGGTCTGCACCACGGAGATCGGGTCAGCTGTTGCGTGATGTCCAGATCCGGGTGGTTCTCGCGGCCAGGTTCCGCTCCGCGGGTTCCGCAGCTATGCCACGGTCAGCCGCCGCCGCGATCTGGCGTCGACCAGCGCGTTGCACAGGCTCTCCATCTCCTCGTCGTTGACGCGCTCGATGAATCGCTGCATCGTCACGTCTTCGTCGCCGCCGGAGCGCAGGACCTCCGTCATCAGCCGGGCATCGTGGTCCTCGCGCGCTTCCACCGGCCAGTACTGCCAGGCGCGGCCAAGCTTCTCGCGATGCAGCACCCCCTTGCGGTGCAGGATGTTCATCACGGTCATGACCGTCGTGTACGCGACGGGCCGGCCGTACTGCATCCGTTCCCTGACCTCCCGCACGACGTAGGGGCGATCACCGGCCCACATGACCTGCATGATCGCCATCTCGAGGTCACCGAACTCGCGCAATGCCCGCCACCTCCAGTGATCCATGTAAACACGGGCACCGCGACGTCAACCCGGTCCGGCCGGGGCGCGGGGAGGAAAACGGCACCGTGGGGATGATTTCATCGCCCACAGCCCATGTCTTGCCTCCGGAGGCGCCGGCGTGGCGCGCCGGCGGAAACCCTCTCAACGCGGCCCGCCGCGACGGAATCCTCTCAGCGCGGCCCGCGCCAGCGGCTCACGGGTCGGCCCGGCGCTCGTTGTTCTCGGCCAACGCCGGAGCCCGGCGGTGGCGGCGCACCGCCCAGACCACGAGCGCCGCCACCACCAGGGCCGCGATCGCGATCGCGAACCCCGCTCCCACCTGCCGCTCGACCGCCCCGTAGGCGGACCCGGCCAGGTAACCGAGCAGGCAGTAGCCGATCCCCCAGATGAGCCCGCCGATCGCGTTGTACACAGCGAAGGTCCGGTACGGCATCCGGGCCGTGCCCGCCAGCGCCGGCATCATGGCCCGGAGCACCGCGGTGAACCTGCCGACGAGCACGGCCACCGCACCGCGCGAATTCAGCGCCGTCGCGGCCTTGTCCACCGTGCCCGATACCCGGCGCAGGAAGCGGGAGGCGACGACCCGGCCCCCCATCCGCCTGCCCACCTCGTAGCCCACCAGTGGGCCGATGATCGCCGCGGCCACCACGACCACGATGAGCAGCGGCAGCGAGACGCGGCCGCGGCTGGCCAGCACCCCGCCGAGCACGACCGCGATCTCACCCGGCAGCACGAACCCGAAGAACAGCGCGGTCTCACCGAAAACGAGGGCGGCCACCACCAGGTAAGCGAGCGGCCCCGACAGGCGGGCCAGCTCGCTGGTGATCGCGCTCACGCCTGCTCCCCTGGCTGCGGATGATCGCTGGAATGGGCCACTTCGACGATAGACGCTCGGCGGGGAACCCGGGCCACAGCGGCCGGAGGCGGCATGTCTCGAACGGGCCGCCGGCCGACGCTGGGCATCCCGGGGCAACCGGGACCAATGACATCTACCGGTGAGCCTCGCGTCCGGGCCAGATCGGGCATCATCGAGTGAACGCTCACAGGTCGTCGTTTCTTCGGGCCAGCGAGGAGGTGATCGATGGCGATGCCTCAGCCGGGCGCAGAACTCGTGCCCTACGCCAATACCACCCGGCCGACCAGCTTCAGCGGCCTGATCACCCATGACGGCTCGACCGGATTCGCGGCCGAGGCCGGCCGCTACCAGCTGTACGCGTCGCTGGCCTGCCCCTGGTCCCACCGGGCGCTGATCGCGCGTGCGCTGCTCGGCCTGGAACAGGTCATCGGCCTCACCCTGACCGACCCGATCAGGGACGAGTGGGGCTGGCGGTTCCCGGCCAGCAACGGCGGGTTCGACCCGGTCACCGGCGCCAGGTACGTCTCCGACCTGTACCTGGCCACCGACGCCGGTTACGCCGGCCGCTTCACGGTTCCCTGCCTGTGGGACACGCGCACCCACCGGATCGTGACCAACGACGTGCCTCAAATCAACGTCACGTTCGAAACGGAGTTCCGCGCGTTCCACCAGCCCGGGGCGCCGGACCTCTACCCGGACGAACTGCGGCCCGACATCGACGCGCTGGGGACGCTCATCTTCCACGCGGTGAACAACGGTGTGTACAAGGCGGGCCTGGCCAGCACCCAGGCCGCCTACGAGGACGCCTTCGACACCCTGTTCGCCACCCTGGCCGCGCTGGAGGAACGGCTGTCCACCCGCAGGTTCCTGGTCGGCGGGCAGCTCACCGAGGCCGACGTGCGCCTCTTCCCCACCCTGGTCAGGTTCGACGCCGTCTACCACACCCACTTCAAGTGCAACCTGCACCGGCTCATCGACTACCCGAATCTGTGGGGGTACGCCCGGGACCTGTACCAACGTCGCGGGTTCGGCGACACGACCGATTTCGTGCAGATCAAGCGGCACTACTACCAGACGCAGGACTGGATCAACCCAACCCGGATAGTCCCGAAGGGTCCCTACGTGAACTGGCTGTCGCCGCACGACAGGGACCGTTTTCCTGGCACAACCTGATGCTGGCCCCCGATACAGGGGTCGTCGCCCCAGGTAGCCTAAAGGGCGGGGAATGATCAGCTAGATAACCATCGGAAGAGGGCGATGTCCGCCGTGCCTCCGGAGCCGCAGCGAGCGTCCGCGACACCAACCGAGCCAGCCAGCGACCATGCCGACGGGAAGGCACCACCGGGGCCAGCCAGCACCGACTTCGGTCCCAACGAATGGCTCGTGGACGAGATGTACCAGCGCTACCTGGCCGACCCGGGTTCGGTGGACATGGCGTGGTGGAACTTCTTCGCCGACTACTCCCCGCCCGCGGGGGCGGCCGGACCGGTCACCGGCGCCGCGCCGACCATACCGGTGCCGCCGGAAGCTGGCGGTCCCGACGGCGTCGCTACCCGGACTCCCCCGGCGGCGGACCGGCCCGCGGCGGCTCCCCCGGCGACGGGCCCGGCCTCCGCCGCCGGCCCGGCTCCCGCGGCCAGCCCAGGCTCCGCAACCAGCCCCGGCTCCGCAGCTAGCCCAAGCTCTGCACGTAGCCCAGGCTCCGCAACCAGCCCCGGCTCCGCAGGTAGCCCAGGCCCTGCAACCAGCCCAGGCTCCGTGGCCGCCCCGGGCTCCCCGGCAGGCCCGGCCGGACCGGCGGGCCCGGCCCCAGCGGCTGCGCCGACGACCCCGGCAGCGACGTCCCCGCCCGCAGCGGCCCCCGCCGCCCAGCCCCCCGCCGCCCAGCCCGCCGCTGCCCAGCCCGCCGCTGCACAGCCCGCCGCTGCACAGCCCGCCCCGCCGGTGCCGGAAGCGGACGTCGTCCGGCTGCGGGGGGCGTCCGCCCGGACGGCGGTGAACATGGCGGCCAGCCTCACCGTGCCGACCGCGACCAGCGTCCGCTCGATTCCCGCCAAGCTGCTCATCGACAACCGCATCGTCATCAACAACCACCTCGGCCGCGGCCGGGGAGGCAAGACCTCGTTCACCCACCTCATCGGGTATGCGGTGGTCCGGGCCCTGGCCGGGGCCCCGGAGATGAACTACGCCTACACCGAGGTGGACGGCAAGCCGGCCGTGGCCCGGCCCGAGCACGTCAACCTCGGCCTGGCGATCGACGTGGTCGGCCGGGACGGCTCCCGGCAGCTGCTCGTGCCCAGCATCAAGGGCGCCGAGACCATGGACTTCCGCCAGTTCTGGATGTCGTATGAGGACATCGTCCGGCGCGCGAGGACGGGCAAGCTCACCGTCGAGGACTACGCGGGGACGACCCTGACGCTGACCAACCCGGGGACGATCGGCACCGAGCACTCGGTGCCCAGGCTGGTGGCCGGGCAGGGCTGCATCGTCGGCGTGGGCGCGATGGAGTACCCGGCCGCTTACCAGGGCGCCTCCGATGAGACCCTGGCCCGGCTGGCGATCAGCAAGACGGTCACCCTCACCTCGACCTACGACCACCGGATCATCCAGGGCGCCCAGTCCGGGGACTTCCTGCGCCGCATCCACCACCTGCTGCTCGGTGAGGACAGCTTCTACGACGAGATTTTCGCCGCGCTGCACATCCCCTACGAGCCGGTCCGCTGGGTGCGCGACATCCCGGCCGGGCACGAGGACGACATCACCAAGCCGGCCCGGGTGCACGAGCTGATCCACGCCTACCGGGTGCGCGGCCACCTGATGGCCGACACCGACCCGCTGAACTACAAGCAGCGCAAGCACCCCGACCTGGACATCAACCAGCACGGCCTGACCCTGTGGGACCTGGAGCGGGAGTTCCCCACCGGGGGGTTCGG
>Ga0075424_100008396_pt1 | contig 10090 bp, 9 predicted proteins | sample SoiMethybrSBSTD3_FD_75301 | JGI IMG/M metagenome (GOLD analysis project Ga0075424, IMG submission 75301) | Bulk soil microbial communities from a Populus tree surrounding site in Tennessee, USA - Soil MetaG P. TD hybrid SBSTD3 | ecosystem: Environmental > Terrestrial > Soil > Tree plantation...
TCGCACGTGAACGTTGCTCGGGCTCGCATCACGAACAACGGCGTCGTCTATCTCCGCGTAGAGCGCTCGGCGAGCCTGCGCGTAGATCGCGTCCAGCCGTTGGTCCGCCTGCGCTGCCTGCAGGCCCAAATCGAAGCCTCGCTCCTGCAGTATCCGTAGTTGACGCTGCCCGTCGGTGCCGAAGACAGATGAGAGGCGCGCGACCGTTTCGGCGTCCGGCTTCGGTGTACCGTCATAATCGACTGCACCGAGTGCCACGAGCCGCTGCTGCATTCTGGACGTCATCTGCCTGCGCACGCGGGCGCGCAGGTCAGGATGCTCTCGGAATGACGTCGTCAGGTAACCGAGCATTGGATCCGCGTTGCCGGCGATTGCCATCAAGTACGCCGGTGCCGCACGCGCCACAATGCGCTCGGTCAGGCGGCGCAGATCAGCCGGCGCAATACCCATATGAAAGGTCGCACAGACGTCGAGGCCCATCGTCAATCCGTGCAGCTTCGCCATCACGGTGTCCTCGAGGCATGCGCGTTCGAGTTGCTCCGGAGTCCTGAACACTTCGGGACCGATGAAGCCGGCGACGTCGTTGACGATCGTCCACGTGCACGCGGTGACGCGCCGGATGTGACGCGCCACGCCGTAGGTGCGTGATTCCAGCGTCACCATGTCGATACTCTCCGCAGCTCCGTTGGTGACTTCCGACCCCTGACCGGTCTCGAAGTACAACGCGTCGAACTCACGCGCGAGGTCCATGACGCCGTCGACGTCGAGACCGACCATCCCCATGAGAGCGCGCGAAGTACCCGCCAGGCTCTGAAACGCCACGTCGATGCGGGCCTGACTTCGAGCCCGCTGCTGCTTGACGATATCGGACAGCACGCAGTAGCGCGTCGGCAGCTCCAGGCATCGCACCACGCGTTCGAGCAGACGCTCGAGCCGGACGATCGTGTCGACGTCGTCAGCAGCCGGATTCAAGCCGATAATGACGTCGCCGCACCCGTAGGAGAGGCCTTCGAGGATCGAGAACAGGATTTCTGTCTCGTCGTCCCCGGGGCTGTTCGGCTGGATGCGAGAGCCGAAATGACGTGGCGATCCGATTGTCACGTCGGGACCGTCGAATCGGTTGAAAAGGCGGCACGCGACCGACGAGAGCTCGTCGGTGGTCATGACCTTCGCGACAGCCGCAATAACCTCGCTCGCCAGCGCATCGCGATGCGCTCTCGCCCATCCCGGCGCCTCCGGCCCGCAGAGAGTGGCCTTGAGTTGTGCGATTGTCAGCGGATCGAGCTCCGCATCGAACTGACGGTCGCGCGACTGTTGGAGGCTCTCGCTGACGCCGTCGTCAACGAGCACCGCGCGACGAATGTCGCCGATGGTGGTTGCCAGCAGCGCGTTCCGCGCCTCCTCCCGGACGCGATCGTCGGCTGTGCCGCCGACGAGAAGATCGCCTTCCTTGAATGCGTTGGCGAGTACGAAGATCTCGCGCAGCGCGGATCCGGTCATCGGACGTCCGCTATACCGCTACAGCTCCCCAGACCTGCTGCGTGACGGCGACGATGCGCTCGAGTTTCGCCCACTGGTCGGCCTCGGTGATGCGATTCCCCTGCACCGTGCTCGCAAAGCCGCACTGCGGGCTGAGGCAGACTCGTTCGAGCGGTATGTAACGCGACGCCTGATCGAGCCGCCGCATGATGTCGGCCGCGTGCTCGAGCGCCGCCGACTTGCTCGTCAGCAAGCCGAGGACGATGATTTTGTTGTCGGGAACGAGCCGCAGCGGCTCGAACGACCCCGAGCGCGCATCGTCGTATTCGAGGAAGTAGGCGTCTACGTTGAGCTCGTTGAACAACGCGTCGGCGACCGGCTCGTACCCACCCTCGGCGACCCACGCGCTCTGCATGTTGCCGCGGCACAGGTGAATCGCAACCGTAAGGTCTGACGGCCGATTGTCGATGACCGAGTTGATGAGCGCCGCATATGAATGCGGCAGGTCGTCAGGGTTCTCGCCGCGCTCCTTCGTCTGCGCCCGAATCTGCGGATCGCAGAGGTAGGCGAGATTCGTGTCGTCGAGCTGGATGTAGCGGCACCCGGCACTGTAGAGCGACGCGATCTCCTCCCGATATACCCGCGCGAGGTCTTCGAAGAATTCGTCCAGGTCGGGATACGCCGTAATGTCGATCCCCTTCCGCCCGCCCCGGAAATGCACCATCGTCGGGGACGGGATGGTGACCTTTGGCGTCTTCGTCGAGACGGACTTCAGGAACTTGAAGTCAGCGGTCTGAATGTCCTGTACGTGGCGAAGCTTGCCTGTCACGGTGACGCGTGGCGGTGCAAAGTCGATCGTGCCGGCCTGCGTCCGGAATTTGGTGGCGATGCCGCCGGACACGGCAACGCCGGCGAGCTTCTCCAGAAAGTCCACGTGAAAAAACGTACGCCGGAACTCGCCGTCGGTGATGCTCTGCAGCCCGACGGCTTCCTGTTTCTTCACCACATCGCGAATCGCTTCGTCTTCGACGACACGCAGCTGTTCTTTGGTGATTTCGCTGCGTTGAAAACGGGCGCGCGCCTCTTTCAGCGCTTGTGGACGGAGCAGGCTGCCGACCTGGTCGGCGCGGAACGGCGGATTGAGCCGTGGCACGGTGGGACCTCCTTGGGGAGGTTGCATCTTACATTTTTTCGATAGAATCCGCTCCATGACTGACGCCACCGTCGATGTCGCCGCGGTACTGGACGAAGGACGCTGGAGCCGCTATCAAAAGCTGCTCGTCGCCAGCACGGCGCTGACGATCATCTTTGATGGGCTCGACAATCAGCTGCTGGGCGCGGCCATTCCCGCGATGATGCGCGAATGGGCGCTGCCGAGGCCGGCCTTTGCCTCGGTGCTGGCCGCTGCGCTGCTCGGCATGGTGTTCGGAGGATTCATCGGCGGCTATCTGGGCGACCGCATCGGTCGCCGCGGGGCGCTACTCTCCAGCGTCGTCTCGTTCGGCACGCTTACGCTGCTCGCGTCGTTTGCGAACGATGTGACCACCTTGACCGCATTGCGCTTCTTCGCCGGACTTGGCCTGGGCGGCGCGATGCCGAACGCTGCAGCCCTCGCGTCAGAGTACGTGCCGTTGCGCCGCCGGCCGTTCGCGGTAACGCTGACGATTGTCTGCATCCCGCTCGGCGGCACGCTCGCCGGCTTTACCGGCGCGCTCGTGCTGCCAGCGTACGGATGGCGGGCGCTTTTCCTGATCGGCGGCAGCCTGCCGCTCATCCTGGCGGCAGCGCTCTGGAAGGTTCTACCTGAGTCGCCGCGCTATCTCGCGCGGCAACGCGCGCGGTGGCCGGAGCTGGCGGCGTTGCTGACGCGGCTCGGCCACGAAACGCCGGCAGGCGCGGTCTTTGTGGACTCGCGCGAGCGCGCGGTCGCGCGCGCATCCATTCGGTCGCTCCTCGTGCCGGAGTTTCGCCGCGATACGCTCGCGCTCTGTGTCGCGTTCTTCTTCTGTCTTCTATCTGTCTATACCGGAACGAACTGGATTCCCTCGCTCCTGACGGGCGCCGGGTTTGACGCCGCGACGGCGAACTACGGCCTGACGGCGTTCAACCTCGGTGGTGTCGTGGGCGCCATCCTCGGCGCGTTGATCTTCTCGCGCCTCGGTTCGCGTCTGACGATGCTGGCCATGACCGCGGGCGCAATTGCCGGATGCGTAGTCCTTGGAAGCGCTCCCGTCGGCGAGCGATCGACGATGATGGTTCTCGCCCTTCTCGGATGGACCGGCGGCCTGATCAACGCCGTCCAGACGACGATGTACGCGCTGGCGGCGCATGTCTATCCCGCGGGCATTCGCGCGACGGGTGTCGGCACGGCGGTCGCGTTCGGGCGCATCGGCGGTTTCGCCTCGCCCTACGCCGGTGCATGGGCCCTCGAATCGGGCCCGTCGCAGATGTTCGCGTTGATTGCGGGGACGCTGTCGGTCGTCTTCATGGCGCTCCTGTCCGTGCGCCATCACATCGCGCGTCAGGCCCCTGCCGACCGGCGAACGACCCGCTCGACCAGCGCGCGCGCAGCGCCGATATAGCGCTCGGGCGCAAGGTGCCGATCGATTTCGGCGCGCGTCAGATGACGCGTTACCGCCGGATCGGCGGCCAGCGCATCGCCAAACGTGCCGCCAGTATTTCGCGCACGACGCGCGGCTTCCTCGACGAGGCGGTGAGCCTCGCTGCGGCCGACGTGAACCGCCAGAGCCATCGCGACCGCTTCAGACGCGATCAAGCCGCGAGTCATCATCAGGTTCTGACGCATGCGCGTCTCGTTGACGACGAGCTCCTCGAGCAGTGTCGCTACCGCACGTGATGCACCCGCGGTCAGGAGCATCAGGTCAGGCACCGTTTCCCATTCCGCCTGCCATCCGCCGACACCACGCTCGTGTTCCTGTGGCATCGCCGCGAGCAGCGTCGCGACCAGGCCCGGCGCGCGTACCGCCGCCGCCAGCGCGACCGACGCGCCGACGGGATTCTGCTTGTGCGGCATTGCGGAGGAGCCGCCGCCCTTCCCTTCCGCCGTTTCGCCAATTTCCGTCTGCGCGAGGAGCGAGGTGTCGCGTCCGATCTTGCCGAGCGTCCCGCAGGTAACGCCGAGCGCGCAGCCGAATCGCGCCAGACGATCGCGATGCGTATGCCATGGAAGATCGGGAGCCATGAGATCAAGCCGCGAGGCCAGCCGCTCGGCGACGGCAATGCCGTGGTCACCAAACGCGGCAAGCGTGCCCGATGCCCCTCCACATTGCAGCACGCGCACATCGTCCAGTGCCGCTGCAAGCGCCTTGCGATCCCGCGCCAGCGCGTCAAGCCATCCCGCTGCCTTGAGCCCGAAGGTGACCGGTGTGGACTGCTGCAACCAGGTGCGCCCGGCCATGACCGTGTCGATATGGCGGCGCGCATGCGTGGCCGCCGCGGCGGTCGCCCGATCCAGCAGGGCGAACAATGGCGGCATGGCGCGCTGGAGTTGCAGAACGAGGGCCGTATCCATGATGTCCTGGCTCGTGGCGCCCCAGTGCACGTAGCGCGCGGCGTCCGGGTCGATGGTCTCTACCTGCCGGGTCAAGTGACGGACCACGGGAATGGTCAAGACGCCGTCGCTCGCGGCTTCTGCAGCGATTGCGTTCAGGTCGTAACGATCGACCTGTGCGGCGCCCCGAATCGGCGCGACAGCGGTACGCGGAATGAGGCCGAGATCCGCCTGAACATCGGCGAGCGCGGCTTCGACGTCGAGCATTGCCTGAAGCCGTGCGCGGTCCGACATCTGTTCACCGACCTTCGCGTCGCCAAACAGCGGGCCTGAAAGACTCGACGCGTCAGACATCGAAGAAGACAGTTTCGCCGGCGCCCTGCATCACCAGATTGAAGACGTAACGGCCGTCGCCGGCGCGGTGCGCGATTAACGTCTGCCGCCGCTCCTCCGGGATGAGCGCGAGGATGGGGTCGTGTGCGTTGCCCGGTTCGTCTTCGAAGTAGATGCGCGTGATGAAGCGCGTCAGGATGCCGCGTGCCATCACGCTGATGACGATGTGCGGCGCCTGCTCCCCACCCTCGGGCGCGGGCACGGCTCCCGGCTTCACGGTCTCGAAGCGATAACCACCGTCTGCGCGCGTATGCGCCCAGCCGTAGCCGTTGAAGTGTGGATCGGCAGAGCGCGAGGCGGCATCCTCCGGATGCCGATACCGGCCACGCGCGTCCGCCTGCCAGGTCTCGACGAGCGCATCCGGAATCACATTCCCACCGCCATCGAAGAGCTGTCCTTCGATGACAATGCGGGTGCCGCTGGCCGCATCGGTCACCTGCCGGCATTCCAGGCGGCCGCGAACCATGATGCCGAAATACGGACCGACCGTCTGCGAAGGCGTGATGCCGGACATCAGGGCAGCATCGGCGTGGCCTCGCGGCCGCGCAGCACGATGTCCCACCTGAAGCCGAGCGCCCAGTCGGGGACCGTCAGATCCAGATCGAAGGACGAAACCATCCGCTGACGAACGGCAGGATCACGCACGGAATTGAAAATCGGATCGAGCGGGAACAGCGGATCGCCCGGGAAGTACATCTGCGTGACGAGTCGCGTCAGAAACCCTGGACCGAGCACGGAGAAGTGAATGTGCGCCGGCCGCCACGCGTTGTAATGGTTGCCCCACGGGTAATGACCCGGCTTGATCGTCACGAAGCGATAACGCCCGCCTTCGTCGGTGATCGTCCGCCCGGTCCCGGTGAAGTTCGGATCGAGCGGCGCGTCGTGTTGATCGACTTCGTGTGCGTAGCGTCCACACGCATTCGCCTGCCAGATCTCCACAAGCGTGCGCGGAACGGGACGCCCGTTTTCGTCAAGGACGCGCCCTTCGACAACGATCCGCTCGCCGATCGGCGCGGCGGGGTGCTGCCGCGTCAGGTCGTTGGCAACGGGCCCAACCGCATCGTAGGGATAGGATGGGCCGGTGATTTCCGAGAGCGTTTGCGGGATCGCAATCAACGGCTGCACCGGGTGACGCAGCACGGTGCTGCGGTACGCCGGGTCCTCCGGCGGATGCACGCCCGACGGCACACGCCGATAGCGCGGAGCCGCGGTCGCAATCTGTCGATCCATGTGCAGCAATGATATGTCCGCCACTCACACTTTTCGATCCTGACATTCACATTTGAAACCGTGATATCCGGCGTGGACATGAGGACACGTCCCACGAGCCGGCTGGCAACATGGCAGCGGCCGATTGGTTGGACCGGAAGTTGCCCAGAGCTCAGCAGGGGGTTCCACCAGATGAAAAGGGTGATGACGACAACGTTAGTCGCCGCATGTATGGTCGTTACTGGATCCGTCGTCCAGGCTCAGACGTCGGTTTCGATCGGAGTCCATATCGGTCCGCCACCGCCGGCCCAGGTCGTATACGTTGCTCCGCCACCGCCGCCGCAGCCGGAGTACGTGTGGATCGAAGGCTATTGGTATCCGGTCAATCGCCATTACGTCTGGCACGATGGGTACTGGACGCGTCCGCCGTATCCCGGCGCCCGCTGGGTGTCTGCACGTTACGAGCGCCAGATGTTCTTCGAGGGGTACTGGCAGGGCGGCCAGGGCATCGTGATCCACGATCATCGATGGGATAAGGACCACGATCGCGATTTCGAAGGCAACGGTCACGGACGTGGCCGTGGCCGCGGACATCACTGACCGATCGCCGAATCGGCCGCTCCCCCCGATTCGGCTCTCTCCGCCTCGCCCGCGACCGCCGAACGTCTTCCTTGACCCGCGCCGCCGGGAACAGCACAATGACGCCACTTCGAGACCTCGTAGGTCCTTCAGACGGAGGTCTGAGCCATGAAGTTGACACTCGCTGTCCTCGTCGCGGCTGGTTTACTGCTTCTCGCAGGATCCGCGACCGCCCATCACTCCTTCTCCGCGGAATTCGACGCCACCAAGCCAGTTAAGCTCACCGGCAGCGTCACAAAATTCGAGTGGACCAACCCGCACGCCTGGATTTACATCGACGCCAAGGACGAATCGGGCAACGTCGCCAACTGGGGGTTCGAGCTCGCCGCGGCGAGCGGCCTCATGAGGAGCGGCTGGACGCGATTGACGCTGAAGGCCGGCGATGTCGTCACGATCGAAGGCACGCGAGCCAAAAACGGGTCGAACAACGCAAACGCGCAGACGGTCACCCTGGCAAGCACCGGGAAGAAGCTGTTCGCGGGCGCGAACGATCAGGCACAGCAGCCGTAGCGTCCCCGACGTGTGGAGGCTGACATGAAGGGGTTATTCACCGTCGTAGTGTCGGCAGCCATCGTTGCTGCCCTCTCGGTTTCGGTCTCCGCGCAGTGGCCGTCGTATCCGAGGCCAGGCATCCCGAAAGGCGCGGACGGCAAACCGAATCTCAGAGCGCCCGCACCGCGAACGCCGGATGGCAAGCCGGATCTCTCCGGCATCTGGATGCGAACGAACCGGACGGAGGCGCCAGGCACCGCCCCGGCGGGGCAGCCTCCGCTCGCGACGTTCGGCGACATCGGCTACGGATTCAAGGAAGGACTGCCCTATCGGCCGTTGGCGGTCGACCTCGTGAAGACACGAGCGGGCGCGCTCGACAATCCGGATGCGCTCTGTCTCCCACAAGGCCCGCTCGAATATCATCTCGACCCGCAACCTCGAGAGATCATCCAACTGCCGCAGAAGATCGTCATCGTGTATGAATCGAACTACGGCATCCGCACGATCTACACCGACGGCCGGCGTCTGCCACCGCAGGGAGAGCCGCAGCCGTACTGGCACGGGTACTCCGTCGGCCGCTGGGAGGGCGACACACTCGTTGTCCAGTCCAACAACTTCCGCGGCGCGTTGACGGGGCTGCCGGGCGACGGGTGGCTCGATGGGAAAGGCGATCCGTTTACCGACGCGCTGACATTGACGGAGCGATTCCGGCGGGTGAATTTCGGCAACCTGCAGATCGACGTGACGATCGACGATCCGAAAGCCTACACGCGGCCGTTCACCGTGCGCGTCGAGCAGGAGATCGTGGCAGACGGCTCGGAGATGATCGAATTCATCTGCCACGAGAACCAGAAGTTCCTGAAGCTCACCGGCCGGGAGCCGTAGCGATTACGTCTTCAGGCCCGCCATCTGCGCCAGCACCTTGAAGACGACGGCGAAGTCGTACTTCTCCAGCCCCATTCCGCGCGCCGCGGTGAGGAACTCGTTGGTGACCGCGGTGGTCGGCAGCGGAACATCGAGGCGACGGCCCATCTCCAGCGCGAGCAGCAAGTCCTTTTGCATCATGTTCACGTCGAACCACGATTCATCGGGCAGCTGAAGCACGAACGGCCCGCGATACTGCACCATCGGCGAGCCGATGACGCTGTGCGTCAGCACATCGACCGCGACCTCGCGCGAGATGCCGCTCTTCTCCGCCAGCAATACGCCTTCGCTGAAGGCGAGCATCTGCACGGCGAGGCTCAGGTTGTGCGCGATCTTGATCGAGAGCGCGAGACCGTTGTCGCCGACGTGCGTCACCTTCGGGCCGATGTCGTCGAGGATCGGCTTGATCCGATCGAAGGTCGCTTTCCTGCCGCCGACCATCACGCTCAGCTTGCCCGACTCGAGCGTCGTCACACTGCCCGAAACCGGCGCGTCGACCATGTCGGCGCCCTTCGCGCGCACCTTCTCGGCGACCTCGCGGCTCATTGCGGGACTCAGCGTGCTGCTGTCGATGACAACCTTCCCCTTGGCGAGGCCGGCGAGGAAACCCTCGGGGCCGCTGGCGACCGCGTCGAGCGACTTCGAATCGGTCACCATCACGAAGATCATGTCGGCCGCTTCGGCCACCGCGCGCGGCGACTCGCCCCACTTCATCCCGCGATCGATCAACCACTGCGCCTTCGAGCGCGTGCGGTTGTAGCCGGTGACGATATGTCCCTTGTCGAGCAGGCGGCTGGCCATCCGGCCGCCCATCGCGCCAAGGCCGATATATCCGAGATTTGCCATCGACTAACAGTCCTCCTTCGATACCTGAATCGGGTGTAGTATCTGCACCGCCATGGCCACTGTCATCTCACAAACCGCGCCCGCCGCTGCCGCCACCGCCGCCCGGAAGCCGTTCTACAGGAGCCTGTGGGGACAGGTGCTCCTGGGAGTCGCCCTCGCGATTGTTCTGGGATATGTGGCGCCAGACACCGCCGTGGCGATGCGACCGCTCGGTGACGGGTTCATCCGCCTGATCACGATGGTGATCTCGCTCGTGATCTTCTGCACCGTCGCGGCCGGCATTGCCGGCATGGATAGTATCAAGAAGGTCGGCCGCGTCGGCGGCAAGGCGCTCATCTACTTTGAAATCCTCACAAGCCTCGCCCTGCTCATCGGGCTCGTGGTGGGCGTGCTCACGCAGCCGGGCGCCGGGTTCAATGCGACGCCGTCGGCGGGTGATGCCACCGCCGTGGCCGGCTACGCCGGTCAGGCGAAGGCGCAGACCGTCACCGACTTCCTCCTGAACATTATTCCGACCTCCGTGGTCGGCGCGTTCGCCGGCGGCAGCATCCTCAACGTGATCCTCGTGTCGCTGCTCGTCGGCTTCGCGCTCTCGTC
>Ga0075424_100008400_pt1 | contig 10089 bp, 6 predicted proteins | sample SoiMethybrSBSTD3_FD_75301 | JGI IMG/M metagenome (GOLD analysis project Ga0075424, IMG submission 75301) | Bulk soil microbial communities from a Populus tree surrounding site in Tennessee, USA - Soil MetaG P. TD hybrid SBSTD3 | ecosystem: Environmental > Terrestrial > Soil > Tree plantation...
ATGTTCGCCACCATGCCGTTCATCGACAAGATCGGTCTCGATCGGGGCTACGTCGTCGGCTATACCGGTATGGTGCTGGCATTCATCCTGATATTTTTCGGCATCCGCTCGTATCGTGAAAACGTTGGCGGCGGCACAATCACATTTGGCCGTGCGTTCGTCGTGGGAATTTTGATTGCGGTCATCTCGTCAATCTGTTACGTGATTGCGTGGCAGATCCTCTTTTACGGCTTCATGCCGGATTTCTTTGATAAGTACGCGGCGCACGAAATCACGAAAGCGCGCGCATCAGGCGCTACTCCGGAAAAGATTCAAGCAACGATCCAGGAAATGGAGCAGGTCAAGCAGCTCGGCAGCAAGCCATTTCTTCATGCCGCCTTCACGTTCCTCGAGCCGTTTCCCGTCGGCCTGATCATTACGGTGATCTCAGCGGCGATTCTGAGAAAAACCAGAAAAGTAGCGAGTAGCTAATAGTAATGAGTGATGAGTAAGCAGTAGCCCGATCGTGAGGGAGGGCGTCCGTAGATTACGCAGAGAAAAATAAACCACAAAGACACAAAGGCACGAAGAACTGATAAGCAAAATATCAGTTGTTGTCTTGGTGCCTTTGTGTCTTGGTGGTTTCGATCGGCATTACTCATTACTCATTACTATTGATCACTATTTTTGAACTCCGCGTTCGCTGCGGCCGTACAGCGGATCATGAAATCCCCGATGAAGGCCGGCCGCACGGTCGGGATCTTGTTGTTGGCGCATCTCGCCACCGGATTGATCACGCCGTATGTCATGTTGCGGCCACTCAACGAACCGCTGATCTACGACGCCAACGATTCGAGACATGCTTTTCAAGTCAGACTCTCAGTAATGCTTTTGTTTATCGGCGGCGCGGTCACGATTGCAATCGCTGCGACCGCGTGGCCAATCATCCGTGAGCACAGCACTGCACTCGCGCTGTGGTTACTGGCGCTGGCAATCGCGAACTTCTCGCTTCAATGCGTGGAAAATGCCGCGTGGATGTCGATGTTCACGCTGAGTCAGCAACACGCGTCTGCGTCGGCTGCAGATGCTGGAGTCTACAACATTGTCGGCGCATCGGTGCGTGCTTACTGGAAGTGGGTCCATTACACGCACTTGCTTGTCATGGTGAGTTGGATGTCGGTGTTGTTCGCCACCTTGTGGCGCCTGGCCTTAGTGCCGCGGGTGCTTGCCGCCTTAGGTGTACTGACGACACTCATGCAGATAACCGGAATAACTCTGCCGCAGTTTATTCCGTATCCGACGCCGCCGATGATGGTGATGGGAATGCCACTCGGCTTCGTCTACCTGGCGACGGCGATTTGGCTAATAGCGAAAGGATTTCCTAAAACGAGGGAGCAGTGAGCTGTGAGCAGCTTAGCTGGACGGGGAGACGCGCGACGCCGAGAAAACCGCGCACCCTTCTTCAATTCTCCGCGTCTCCCCATCTCCGTGTCTCCGTGTCTCAGGATTTTCCGCCTTCTGCCTTCTGCTCACTCCTTGGCCGGATACAATCGCTCGAACTCCGGATCGCCGTACAGTATTGCCAGGTCCGGATCGCGGCGCGCCCAATCCCGATCGCGAAATCCCGCGTCGTGCGCCTTCCTAAGCACATCCAGAGCTTCCGGCTTCTTCTTCATCAAACAGAACGTGCAAGCCGCGTTGTACAGCACCGACGCATCGTCGGGACGAAAACTGACGGCGAGATTGACCTCCCGCATAGCGTCGTCTGTCCGATTCAAAGTCGCATAGTCATTCGAAAGCGCTACCCGGGCGCGCACATCTTCGGGCACCTTCCGCAGATGTGATTCGACGACTTGCACCCGCCGCATCCGCCAGTGTTTCAACTCATCTGTCTTGCCCAGCGCACCCAACGCGTTACAGATCGGAGTGTAGATGTTGTAATCCTCGCCGACCATTCGCACGGCCGTTTCGGCAATCTCGAGAATTTCGTGATAGCGGCCCATGGAAAATAGCGTCCGGCCGAGTAAGTAATAGCCGCCGTCACAGTCGGGTTTACGCGCGAGCGCGCCCCGCGCCAGTCGCACTGCTTCCTCGTATTGCTGATCGGCGTACAAAACCCAGGCGCGTGCGATGTCCGCTTCCGGCAGGTCGGGCCGTAGCTTCACTGTCTCTTCACATGCGGCCTTGGCGCGATCGATCCAAACCTGTTCATGGCCGTAACGGTAGTAGTGCAGGGCGCAGACATTCGCGGACGCCGCATAGGCCAGCGCGAACTGTGGATCCAACGATGCAGCGCCGTCGAACATTTCGCGCGCGAGCTCGAGATCCTGTCGCGACTCGCGCCGCGCATAGTTTCGGCCGCGCAGGTACAGATCGTAAGCCTGAAGATTCTCAGTGGGTTTCGCTGCCAGCTCGGCCCGCTCCTGCGGTGACAGAGTCACCCGCAGCGCCTCTGCGATCTTGCGCGCGATCTCGTCCTGCAACTCAAAGATGTCCTGCATTTCACGATCGTAACGCTCAGACCACAGCGGAAAGTCGGTCTTCGTATCAACCAACTGCGCGCTAATGCGCAGGCGGGGACCTGAACGGCGCAAAGTGCCGGTGAGCACATATGCCGCCGACAACTGCGCGCCGATTTGCGCGGGCGTCACCGGACGATCGCGAAAAGCCAGCACCGTGGGGCGCGAAAACACGTGCAGGTCCTTAATCTTGGAGAGCTCAGTGATGATGTCTTCAGTGATACCGTCGCGCAGATACTCGTCTTCTTTGGCGCCGCTGCCATTTTCAAAATAGAGCACCGCGAGGGGACGTTGGGCAGACTTTGCCGCCTCAACTCGCCCTGAGTTTTCTGCCGCGACCGAAAGTTTACGGCCTGAGTCGAGATCGCGTTTCAACCGCAACAGATCGGTCTTAATTTCAGTAGCCGACTGGTAACGCAGCGACCGATCTTTTTCGAGCGCCTTATCCAGAATCCGGCCGAGCTCTTGCGGCAAAGACGGGTTGACCTGGTTCACCGGCACGGGATCCCGATTGAGAATGGCATCAAACACGATGGCCGAGGTGTCGCCTTGGAATGGCAGCACACCCGCAGCCATCTGATAGAGCAGCGCCCCGAACGAGAACAGGTCGGTGCGCGCATCGGTAATCTCGCCGCGCGCCTGTTCGGGCGACATGTACGCGACGGTCCCCATGGTCGTGCCCGCGGATGTCAATTGGTCCTTGCGAATGGTCTCGATCATCGAAGATGGATTCGGCTGCAGCTGATGCTCAATCTTGGCAATGCCGAAATCGAGAATCTTTGCCTGCCCGCGCGAGGTGATGAAGATGTTCGCCGGCTTCAGATCGCGATGCACGATGCCTTTGGAGTGTGCCGACTCAAGCGCGTCCACGATCTGTGTGCCGAGTGTCAGCAGGGATTCAATATCCAGCGGCCCGCGGCGAATGCGATCGCCGAGTAATTCACCATCGAGCAATTCCATGACGATGAAATGCTGCGAATCGAATTCCTCAATCCCGTGGATCGTGCAGATGTTCGGATGATTCAGTGCCGAGGCTGCGCGCGCTTCGCGTTGGAAACGCTGAAGCAGGTTGGCATCGGTCGCCATCGCCGGCGTCAGGAACTTGAGCGCAACGTGCCGGCCGAGATTTGTGTCTTCGGCTTCGTAGACGACGCCCATCCCACCTTCGCCGAGCTGCGCAGTGATCCGGTAATGCGAGATAGTTTTACCGAGCAATGAAACCTCCAGGATGGGCTTGATGAAAACTGAATAGGAGGACGGGGATAGTATTACAGCGAGTTGAAGCAAGCAAGATGAATCGAGCGCAGGCTGGTTCTTTGAAATTGGACTTTGGACCTTGGACTTTGCTCTTTGGTCTTAGACTCTTACGATTCACGATTTACTAATTCGCGTGAACCATTCCCATCGTCTTGTCGTTTCTATTTACGATTTACCATTTACGATTTACTAACTACCATGACACTCAACAACCAACACCCTAAAACGGTCGCCCGCGCACTCGGCCTCCTTTTTCTGCTTGTAATTATTTGTGGAGTATTCGCGCAGGGTCTTGTTAGCGAACGGCTGATTGATTTCCGCGACGCCGCGGCAACCGCCAACAACATCCTGGCGCACAAAGGTCTGTTTACGTTCGGCTTCACCGTCTATCTAATCGAGATGGCCAGCCAAATCGCCACTGCCGCACTCTGGTATGTGTTGCTGCGGCCGGTGAGCCGGCCCATCGCTTTGAGCGCGGCGTTCATTGAACTTGCGGGCGCTATCATTAAGACGTTCGCGCGCGTCTTTTACATCACGCCATTATTTGTTTTGGGCGGCTCGCCGTCCCACACGGAATCGATTCTACGTGGATTCAACCCCGAGCAATTGCAATCACTCGCCCTCATTCTGCTCAGAGCGAACGATACCGGCGCTGCGACGGCGATGGCACTCTTCGGATTCTCGACCCTGCTAAATGGTTATCTGATCTTCAAGTCAACATTCCTGCCGCGTTGGCTCGGCGTGATGGGGATGATTGCCGGTTTTTGTTGGTTGCTATATCTGTATCCGCCACTGGGTCGCGCCGCCTTCGGAATAACCGCGCTCTACGGTCTGTTGGTTTCCGTTGCGATGATCCTGTGGCTGCTCATCCGCGGTGTCGATGAAGAGAAATGGAAAGGGCTAGCCGCGGATCCCCACAGATAGACGGGATAAGACGGTAACCACAAAGACACAAAGGCACGAAGACTAATAACAAAACTGACGGTTGTGCAGTCTTAGTGTCTTCGTGTCTTTGTGGTTATTTCTGCTGGGGTAATCTGCGAACGTCTATTTACGATTCACGATTTACGATTTACGCGGTTTTAGCTTTCGTCCTCACAAACGCATACTGAATGGCCGGAAGTGAATTGAAGTTCGCAGCCTTCTGCGCAAACTCCTTTGCCTTCGCCGCATCACCTTTCCCTTGATATGCCTGAGACAGACGATACAGATCGTAAGGGTTCTGCTGATTCGCCTGCTGCAACTCGCTGATCGCTTTGTCGTAATCCTTCTCTTCCATCGCGATCAGGCCCATCAGTTGATGCAGTTGCCGCATCTGCGCCGGATTGTTCTTGCCTTCTGTGCCTTTGCGAAAACCTTCAGCTTCAGTCTTCGCCGTCGCCGAATCTTTCTTCCCGAGCGCCACGCGCGCCATGTTGTAATGATGAAACACTCGCGCGTTGTCCTTGATCTCCTGTGAAAGATTCGAGTCCTCGGTCATCTTCAGACCCTTCTCGTACTGCGCCTTCGCGTCATCGTACTTGCCCATCTCGAGAAGGATGTTTCCTTTGAGCTGCAGGTCGCCCGTCATTCCCGGAACATCACCCGTCTTCTCTCCGAGCGCGTATTGCTTGTCGACATCCGCGAGCGCCGCGTCCCACTTGCCGCTATCGACATCCACCACCGTCAAAGCAAACAACGCTGTGCGCCGTTCCGCATCGCTGCGGGCAACATCATTAATCTTGTTGATTTCCGCGGCTGCTTCGTCCGGGCTTCCTTTGTAAAGCAAGGCCATGCCAATGCCCTGATGCGCATTGATGAAATTCTTATCGATCGAGAGCGCCTTGCGGTACTGCGTAATCGAATCGTCGAACTTGCCCATTTTCAAAAGTAGTTCCGCATACGAGTCATAAGGATTCGGATCGTTTGGAATCAGCTCGATGTATTTCTTGAACGCGTTTTCGGAATTCGCGTAGTCATCATTCTGCCGGTATGCATAGCCGAGCAGGTTGAACGCCGAAGAGAACTTCGGCTCCAGTTCGGTCGCCTTTTTGTAATACGTGATGGCCTGCGGAAAATCCTGTTGCCCGAAGTAATAACCACCGAGGGCAAAGTTAGCGCGCTCATCATTCGGATAAGCTGCGACAAGTTGCTCGAAGTATTCCTTCTGCTTCGCCGCATTGCCGTTGGCTCCCGCCTCAGTGCCAAGGATCAAGAGTTTCTCACCATTCGAAGCTTTGTCCGCAAGGCTCACAGCCTTTTTCAAGTGATCGAAAAACTCCTTGCCGGTGGGACTGACCCCCGCGCGATTCAACTCGGCGTAGGCGAAGTTCGCGTCGAGCGAGATCGCCTTATCGTAATGCGCGATCGAATCCTGAACGAGCAACTTCTCGTTGAGATCGCGCCCTTGCAGAAATTCCTTCCGCGCGTCTTCCGAAGAAGTAGTGATCGGAATCTTGCCGGCGGCAGCGGTTGTGTTGCTCGCGTCTGTGCTCGCCGAGTTTTTGTTAGTGCTCTCCACGTTCGCGCAACCACTGAACGCAACAGTCACGACGGTTATTAGGGAAAATAAAAGCAGAATCGGTTTGTTTCGGCGCATGGTTCTCCTCTTTCTCAGTCCTCAGTCCTCAGTCCTGAGTCCTCAGTCCTAAAAGAAGTATCTGGGTGACCGGATTCTAGTTCGGATGCGCCTGAGGCGTGTGTTAAGAATTGTAAATTCTTTGCATCTGTCGTCCTGCAGTCGGCGGCTTTTCAGTGCGCGGAGCGCGCGACGGCGTAAAGCCTGGGGTGCAGCGAGCGAAGCGAGCAAACCCCAGGATCGCGAGTCCAACAAATGTAGAGCCCGCGGAGCGGGCGACAGATTATCAACCGCAAGGTCTGCCGCCCGCTCCGCGGGCCAGGAATTTTTTTATCAGATCCGCTCCTGGGGCTTACGCCCTAGGCTTATGCTACCGTGCGCTACGCGGACTGACTGCCTCCTGCTTTCTGCCTTCACTTTCCGTCTACGGCGACGGAGGAGGAGGATCGCCGTTCTGGTTGCCAAACAATACGACGCAACAATACTTCACGACCGAACCAACCAGCCCGGTGCCGTTAAATACCAATGAAGTATCAGTGACAGCCGCCTGGGCCGTACCCGTAACGTTGATGCCCGGGCCGACGTTATTCCTTATCGTTGTGTTGCGCACATACAGTGTGCCCGCTTGAACGTTGATGCCGTTATGCGTGAAACCATCTATTACGCAATCCTCAACAGTCACTTTGCTCGCTGCAATCACATTGATTCCATCGTTGCCGCTGCCGAGGCCATTTATCGATAGGCCGCGGATGCGTACCGATCGCGGATCTCTTGTTTGATGCCTGGGTGGTCCGGATCTGATATCGATGGTGATCCCGGTCGCTTGATTGGCCATAATCGACGCCGGAACGCCAGTGCCGTCGATAGTGATCGCCTTTCTGATTATCACCGGAGCAAATCCACCGGCATCCAGCACGGTAATTTCCCCGCCAGTAGCAGTCTTTCCGATCGCTCCGGCAAGAGTCTTACACGGCGCCGTGCGACTGCACGAGTTTGAATCATTGCCAGTTCCCGACACCCATGTCCGCGTTGCCTGGGCCTGAACACCAGACGCAAACAACAACGTGACAGCAAACAAAGCGGAAGCGCGCAAAGTCATTCGAAGGTTGTTCATCGGAAATCTCCTTCAGTTGTTAGGCTAGTTTTGCGAGGGACATAGCTTTTATCACAGTTCAAAGGGCGCAGGCGTGAAATTCAATAGCCTGCCAAGATGCGCCGTGCCACGTTAAAGACCCTCTAACTAAACAAGTCGGATTGCGGGTCGCCTTTCGTTAGGCTAAACTCCCTTTGCATTTTCCCCTCAAGTAAGAACCCCTAATCCAATGGCGATCCAGCCTCAATCACAGGCGCGCCTGCGCGTTTGCGGAGAGCTAACTTTATCTGACCACACTCGACGATCAAATTATGAGCGACACGAAATCGCCCGCTAAGGGCTACGATCAGCGATGTCCAAGCGGAATTCCCGGCCTGGACGACATTCTCGCTGGAGGTTTGCCCTGTAGTTGTTTTTATCTGATTCAGGGAGATCCCGGGTCCGGAAAAACTACCCTGGCTTTGCAATTCCTACTCGAGGGAGTGCGGCGCGGGGAGTCTGTCTTTTATATCACTCTTTCTGAAACGCGCTCTGAATTGCTTCAGGTGGCCCAGTCGCACGGCTGGTCTCTCGATCACATTCCCTTGCTGGAATTGTCGGCCATCGAGACTTTGCTGCGACCCGAGGCGCAAACCACTGTCTTTCATCCATCGGAAGTGGAACTCAATAAGATTACCAAGCTGCTCTTGGATGAAACCGAACGAATTAAGCCCACCCGCATTGTGTTCGATTCGCTGTCAGAGTTTCGCTTGGTCGCCGAGACGCCGCTGCGTTATCGGCGCCAACTTCTGAACCTGAAACAAGCGTTCGCGAAGCATAGCGCGACGGTTCTCTTGCTCGACGACAAAATGGACAAGACCGGCGTAGGAGTCGATCCGCACGTGCTGAGTTTGACGCATGGCGTGGTCGAGATGGAACAGCTTTCACCCGACTATGGAAAGTCGCGCCGCCGCTTGCGCGTCTCGAAGATGCGCGGTGTCAAGTTTCGCGAAGGCTATCACGACTACACGATTGTTACGGGTGGGTTGGAGATTTTCCCCCGCCTCGTCGCCGCTGAACATCATCAAGATTTTGAGCGTACGCCAGTTTCCAGCGGCGTCGCAGGTTTGGATCTACTCTTGGGCGGTGGTCTGGATCGCGGCACGACAACGCTGTTAATTGGGCCGGCCGGTAGCGGGAAGTCGAGTGTCGCTACTCAATATGCGGTGCAAATGGCGAGGGCGGGCGAGCCATCGATCATATTTGCGTTCGACGAAACGCTCGGCATCATGACGGCGCGCGCGGAAGCGTTGGGTCTTCCGCTAAAGCAGCAGATCGACAAAGGAATCGTGAAGGCGCGACAAGTCGACCCGGCGGAAATCTCGCCCGGGGAATTCGCTTTCCTCGTGCGCCGCAGTGTGGACACCGGCGCGAAACTGGTCATTATCGACAGCCTCAACGGCTATCTCAACGCGATGCCGGGCGAAACTTATCTCAACAATCAACTGCACGAGTTAACGTCGTATCTGAACCAGCTGGGCATCGTAACGATTCTGGTTATGGCGCAACACGGCATGGTGATGGCACTGGAAGCGCCCGTCGATTTGAGTTACCTCTGCGATACGGTCATTAACATGCGTTACTTTGAAACCGCTGGCGAGGTGAAGCAGTCGGTGGCTGTAATTAAGAAGCGGAGCGGCCATCACGAAAAGGCCATTCGCGAATTTAGCCTCAACGGCGGCAAAGGCCTGCGCATCGGTGATCCCCTAAGACACTTTCAGGGCATCCTCACCGGAGCGCCAAGATTTGAAGGGAGCCAGGAGGAAATTCTGAAGGCCGTGAAATGAAGAGCGCTGAGAAAACTATTTCAGTTGAGCCGTCGCGCGCGGGGGCGGCAGAACCTCTGACGGTCAGCGACCCGGCTGGTCGCGGCAGCGATGAGCGCGTAATGGTCATCGCGCCGGTGGGAGCCGACGCCAGCGCCATCGCCACGTTACTAGGCGAACGAGGTTTTCAGTGCTGCGTTTGTGAGCAGCCCGAACAGGTGATTGATGAAATCGCGAAGGCCGGCGCGCTGTTGATTACCGAAGAGGCGCTCGAATTTCCCTCAACTTCAACTCTGCTCGCTGCGCTTCAGAATCAGCCACCGTGGTCCGAACTGCCCGTGGTGATTCTTACCAACAGCTCTTCTCAAAATAAAGATCGGCTCGACACCGCGGCGAATACCGCCGGCAGCGTGACCCTGCTGGAACGGCCGATTCGCAGCGACACCTTAGTGCGCACGATTCAAGTGGCCCTGCGTTCGCGCCGCCGACAATACCAGGTGCGCGATCTGCTGGCTGAGCAGGAACGCAATCGAAAGAGTCTCGAAGAGAGCGAAGAAAAAATGCGCGCATTGCTGCTGCGCGAACAGGGATTGCGCCAAGCGGCCGATGAAGCCAATCGGTTGAAGGATGAATTCCTCGCGACTCTTTCGCACGAGTTGCGCAATCCGCTGAACGTGATCCTCGGCTACTCTGAATTGCTGCTGCGCAGCGAAGACGTTATGCAGTCGCCTCATCTGCTTCGCTTGAGCGAGGCTTTGCGGCGCAATGCGTTGGCCCAGTCGTATCTGATTCGCGACCTGCTTGAACTGTCACGTTTGCGCAGCGGCAAGCTGACGCTGAACCGCGAAACAGTCTCGATCGTGACCGCCATTAACAATG
>Ga0075424_100008402_pt1 | contig 10088 bp, 9 predicted proteins | sample SoiMethybrSBSTD3_FD_75301 | JGI IMG/M metagenome (GOLD analysis project Ga0075424, IMG submission 75301) | Bulk soil microbial communities from a Populus tree surrounding site in Tennessee, USA - Soil MetaG P. TD hybrid SBSTD3 | ecosystem: Environmental > Terrestrial > Soil > Tree plantation...
GGCGGCGTGCACGACGAAGCGGAGATCCGCGGCCACCGGCGGACGTATATCGGCTCGCTGCCGGGGAACATCATCCAGAATCTGCGCAAGGCTGGAACGCGCAACTGCGTGATGATGCTCGACGAGGTCGACAAGCTCGGCATGGGCGGCTTCCACGGCGACCCGGCGTCGGCGCTGCTCGAAGTGCTCGATCCGGAGCAGAACTCGACGTTCCGCGACAACTATCTCGCAGTGCCGTTCGATCTGTCCGGGGTGATGTTCATCTGTACGGCGAACGTGCTCGACACCATACCGGGCCCGTTGCGCGACCGCATGGAGATCATCCAGCTGCCGGGCTACACCGCGCAGGAAAAGCTGCAGATCGCGCGCCGCTACCTCGTCCTGCGGCAGCTTGCCGCAACCGGGCTCAACGCAGAGCAGTGCGAGATCAGCGACAGCGCGTTGCTCTCGATCATCGACGACTACACGCGCGAGGCGGGGGTGCGCAATCTCGAACGCGAGATCGGCAATGTCTTTCGCAATATCGCCGTGCGCATCGCCGAGGGCAGCGCACAGCAGGTGAAGATCGGCCCCGACGATCTTCCGGCCATTCTCGGGCCGCGCAAGTTCGAGGCCGAAGTCGCGATGCGCAGCGGCGTACCCGGCGTCGCGACTGGACTCGCCTGGACGCCGGTGGGAGGCGACATCCTGTTCGTCGAGGCCGCACGCATGCCCGGCGCGGGCAAGCTGATCCTCACGGGCCAGCTCGGCGAAGTGATGAAGGAAAGCGCGCAGGCCGCGCTGTCGCTGGTCAAGGCGCGTTCGCGCGAGCTCGGCGTCCAGCCCGAGGCGCTCGAAAAGTCGGACATCCACATTCACGTGCCGGCCGGCGCGACACCGAAGGATGGCCCGAGCGCGGGCGTGGCGATCTTCGTCGCGCTGGCCTCCTTGCTGACGGGCCGGCCGGTGCGCAGCGACGTGGCCATGACGGGCGAGATCTCCTTGCGCGGGCTGGTGCTTCCCATCGGTGGCGTGAAGGAGAAAGTGCTGGCCGCGCTGCGCGCCGGCATCAGCACCGTCATGCTGCCCGCGCGCAATCGCCGCGACCTCGAGGAAATCCCCGCGGACGCGCGCGACAGGCTCAAGTTCGTCTGGATCGAGCAGGTGGACGAAGCGATCGCCACCGCGCTTTCCCCGGCAACACCGGAGGTCGTGCCGGTCTAGCCTGCTCGAGTAACCGGCAGGAATCTTCAAGCGCTTTTTGCTACGCGCGCCAAGCTGTTAAGATCGCTCTGCTGAGGCTGGAACTCGTCGCCGCTCGGCATACGGGCGCGATCCATCGGCTCGTCCCGAAAACGGCCTCGCCAAGGCGAACACCAATGACAGTCCATCATCGGCTCAGCGGCCGATGGTCGCTAGGAGGAGATTCCCGATGCTCAATCCACCTCGCTTGGTTTTGATTGCCGGCTCTTTTTTGGCGTCCGTGGTCCTGCTAACGGCAGCGCAACAGCCACAGCCGCCGACCGCTCCCGCGCCCGCGGCTCAGCCCGCGCCGGCCATCGTGCCCTTCGTACCGGCCTCGACCTCCGAGCAAGAGCAACTGCGATTCGTTCCCGCCAAACGCTATGGCGGCCAGGTTCATCTCCTGCCGGCGACGCTGGAAACGACGCAATGGGGTTGGTTCAACAATGCGCAACCGCCGGTTCTGCACGTCAATTCGGGCGACACGATCGTCTTCGAGACGATGATGCATTCGCACAACCAGGTCGTGCCCGGGGCAACGATCGAGCAGATCAAGAAATTGCGAACCGATTTCCCCGGACGTGGACCGCATACCTTGACCGGCCCCGTTTATATCGAAGGCGCCGAGCCGGGAGACGTGCTCAAGGTGCGCATCAACAGGATCGTGCCTCGCGCCTACGGCACGAACTTCAACGTTCCGGGCATGTTCGGCCAGTTTCCGGGCAAATTCCCGGAAGGGCAGGTCAAGTATTTTTACCTCGATCTCGAGCGCAAGATCGCTGAGTTCGCGCCGGGGATCGAGATTCCGCTGGCGCCCTTCCCGGGCATTCTCGGCGTCGCCCGCGCCGAGCCGGGCCAATACAGCTCGGTGCCGCCGGGGCGCTACGCGGGCAATCTCGACATCCGCGACATGACCGAAGGTACGGCGCTCTATGTTCCGGTCTTCGTCACCGGCGCGCTTCTGTGGACCGGCGATTCGCATGCGGCGCAGGGCAACGGCGAGATCAACCTGACCGCGCTCGAAACCGCGTACAAGGAAATGAACGTCACCGTGGAGGTGCTCAAGGGTACCAAGCTCGAGTGGCCGCGCATCGAGACCAAGAATTCCTGGATCACCGTCGGCATCGACCGCGATCTCAACAAGGCGCTCGAGATACTGAAGACGGAAACGACTGCATTGCTGATGGAGCAGCGCAAGATCGGGAAGGACCAGGCGGAAAAACTGATGCTCGCTTCGTGGGACTGCCGCGTGAGCCAGGTGGTCGACGTGAACAAGGGACTGCATTGCTTCAGCGCCAAGAATCCGAGGGAGCGACGCAAGGTCGAGGCACTGCCGGAACAGGAAAACAGGACCTATCTTGTCACCGTCGCGAGGGATGCCGATCTCAACAAGGCGATGGATGACGCCGCATGGGCGATGCTCGAGCTGCTGCAGAAGGAGAAAAGCTTGAGCCGCCTCGATGCCTACGGCCTTGCGAGCATGGTGATGGACTGCCGGCTCGCGGCACCCCTTGGACCGCAGAAGGCCGTCCACTGTCTCCTGCCGAAGAGTACGTGGGTGGCGTCCCGCTAAGGGCAGGGCTTTTCGGCCTGATGCTGGCGGCCGCTGTGGTGGCCGCCGCTCCTGCTGCGGCGCTCTTGCGGGTCGTCGCCACGACGACGGACATGGCGGCACTCGCGGCGGCCGTAGGCGGCGGCGTCGCTACGGTGGAATCCATCGTGCCGGCCGCTGTCGACGCGGAAGCGTTCGAGGCGCGCCCGGGCGATGTCGACAAGCTGCGACACGCGGCGCTGCTGGTGCGTGTCGGACTCGGCTATGACTATTGGCTGGATGCGCTGATCAACCGGATCGGCGACCCGCGGCTCACGCGCGAGGGCGAAGGCTATATCGATGCGTCCGCCGGCATTCCGCTGCTCGAAATACGCGGCCAGAGCGTGATGAACGAAGGCGGGCACGCGCACGGGGTGGCCAACCCGCACTACTGGCTCGATCCCGATAACGCCGTCATCGTCACCGCGGCCATCGCCGAAGCCCTCGTGCGCCTGGCTCCCGGACAGCGTGAGCGCATCATCGCCAATCGCGAGCGGTTCCTGGCCGAGCTGAAGTCGCGGCGAGTGCGGTGGAATGAACTGCTGGCGCCGTACGCAGGAGTGAAGCTCTTCGCCTACCACAATTCCTGGCCTTATTTCGCGCGCCGGTTCCGGCTCGATATCGTCGATTTCATCGAGCCCAAGCCTGGCGTCGCGCCGAGTCCCGCCCATCTCGCCCGGCTGATCTCGGCAGGCCGCAAAGCGCAGGTGCGCGCCATCCTGCACGAGCCCTACGAGCCGGAGGATGCCTCGCAGCTCGTGGCGCGGAAGCTTGGCGTCCCGCTTGTACTGCTCGCAACTTCGGTCGACAGCGTGCCTGGCACGGAGGATTACCTCGCGTTGCTCGATCATAATGTCGCGACGCTCGCCCAGGCGTTGGGCGCGCCGCGCCGGGGAGCCCAATGAGCGATGCGCTCTCATTGCTCCTTCTTCCTTTTGCGGCTTCGATCGCGTTCGTCCTCATCCACGCCTATTTCGGCGTCCATGTGCTGCGCCGGAATATCGTCTTTGCCGATCTCGCGCTCGCTCAGCTGTCGGCGCTGGGCGCCACCATCGCATTCGCCAACGGCTACGCTCCGGCGAGTCCGGCAGGGTTCGCGTATGGGCTGCTGTTTACCGCCATCGGCGCCGCGCTGCTCACGCTGACCCGGCGTCTCGCCCACGTCGTAAGCCAGGAGGCTTTTGTCGGCATCCTCTACGTCGTTGCAACCGCAGTGACTATATTGGTCGTCGACCGCTCCCCCCAGGGAGCGGAACACGTCAAGAAGATTCTACTGGGCAGCATTCTCAGCGTCGGGCCCGCGGAGCTCGCCAAGTTTGCAGCGCTCTACGCCGTCATCGGCACGCTGTGCTGGTTCGCGCGCCGGCCGCTTCTGGCGGTCTCCGGCGAAACGAGGCCCGTCGGACGGAGCATGGTTGCCGTCTCGATCTGGGATTTCCTCTTCTTCCTGACCTTCGGCGTGGTGGTGACGAGCTCGGTGACCACCGCGGGCGTGTTGCTCGTTTTCAGCTTTCTGATCGTGCCCGCCGTCATCGGCTTCATCTTCTCGAGAAGCGTACGCGTCGTGCTGGTCATCGCCTGGGGCGTAGGCATCGCGGCGAGCGCGGCCGGCCTCGCCGGCTCCTACATCCTCGATCTGCCGACGGGGGCGGCCATGGTAACGGCGTTCGCGCTTTTCCTTGTGCTTGCCGGTGTCGCCAAAGCACTCGTGCTCGTCGATGCGGGTCGGCGACGGACCCATCTGCGTCACGCCGTCCGTACCGTCGTCGCGCTGGCTCTTGCGCTTACGTTTGCATCGAGTCTCTGGCTGATCATCAATCCCGCCGCCGATCAGCCGCTCGCCGCAACATTCGAGAGCGCGACAGGATTCGGTCCGGAAAGATTTCTCAGCGCAAGCGAGCGCGCTATCTACGAGAGCGCCGGGCGCGATAGCGTACGCTTTCAAAACGAGGTCGACCGGCTGAATGCGAAGGAGCGGGCAGCGCGCTATCAGGGCGCACCACTATCCGACGAGGAAATACGGCGCATTGCGTCGTATCAACAGAGTTTCAACGAGATGACGCGAGGCGAGCGGTTCGTGCAGGACGTGCTGCGGGCAAAAGCGCGAGCGCTCGAGCGCTGGTTTGTCGGCTTGCCGGCGGCGATCACCAGCTTCGTGGGGCTCGGACTGCTCCTCCGCGCGCTCTGGAGGCGTCGCTCTCCGGGAGGCAATATCGAGGAGCTCGCCCCGGCTAGGAATTCCGTTGTAATGACATCCGAATGAGGACCGACGATCTTCGTATCAGCCGCGTGCGTCCCCTCCTGGCGCCCGCGATCCTCACCGAAGAAATACCCCTCACGACCCGGGCGAGCCAGTGCGTAACGACGGCGCGGCGCACGATCGAAGCCATAATCGACGGCCGCGACCCGCGCCTGTTCGCGGTGGTCGGACCGTGTTCGATTCATGACTCCAAGGCGGCGTTCGAATATGCGACCCGGTTGCGTGCGCTGGCGGACGAGGTGGCCCAGCGCATCTTCATCGTCATGCGCGTCTATTTCGAGAAGCCGCGCACGACCATCGGCTGGAAAGGCCTGATCAACGATCCGGACCTTGACGGCTCGTACCACATCAACAAAGGACTCCGCACGGCGCGCCGGCTTCTCGCGGATATTGCCGAGCTGGGCCTGCCGGCCGGCACGGAGTTTCTGGACACTACCCTGGGCCAGTTCTATACCGATCTGGTGAGTTGGGGGGCGATCGGCGCACGCACCGCGGAGAGTCAGATTCACCGAGAGCTCGCGTCGGGACTTTCGATGCCCGTGGGCATCAAGAACCGTACCGACGGCAACGTGCAAGTCGCGATCGACGCCATTCTGACGTCGCGCCATCGGCATTTGTTTCCGTCGTTGACCAAGGAGGGTGCGCCGGCGATCCTCGAGACCACGGGCAATCCCTACACGCATCTGGTGCTACGCGGCGGAACCGAGACGGGACCCAACTTCGGTCTCGAAGCCGTCGCCCGCGCGCGAGCGCATCTGCATTCCGCAGGGCTTGCGGAATCGATCATGATCGATTGCAGTCACGGCAACAGCGAAAAGGATCCCGAACGACAGCTCGCGGTGATCGACGATGTGCTTGCACAGCGCCTTGCCGGTGAATCGGCGCTCAAGGCCATCATGATCGAAAGCCACCTCGTGGGCGGGCGGCAGTCGCTAGACTCGGACACTCTCATCTATGGCCAGAGCATCACCGATGCCTGCCTTGGATTCGACGCTACCCGGCGCGCGCTTGTGGAAATGGCGAGCCGTCTGCCTTAGTGACGCCTCGACCAGCTCCAACATCATTATGTTAAAACAATGACATACATCCGATACAACAAATGCCTTGACAATAACTGCTTAGGCAATATAATAACGCCATGGATACCGGAACCGACATCGCGTCTGCCGCCGAGATTTATGACCCGAAACGCTTCGATCCCAGGACGGGGGTAGGGGGTCTGCTGTCGCGCGTGAAGGCCAACCTCGCCGAGGCGCTCGATGTGGAGCTCGCACCGTTCGACATCAGCGTTGCACAGTACGTGATCCTGGTAAACCTGGCCCACGGAGCCGATTCGTCGTCCGACCTCTGCAAGAGCGTGTCGTACGACCCCGGCGCGATGACGCGGATGCTCGACCGGCTGGAACGAAAGAAGCTGATCACCCGGGTGCGCTCTTCCGAGGACCGGCGTGTTGCACGACTCGCGCTGACGGAGGAGGGCAAGGCGGTGTATCCAAAGCTCGTCGAGCGGGCAGTCAGGGTGTTGAACCGGAAACTGCGTGGGTTCAGCCCGACCGAGGTGAGGCAGCTCGAAAATTTGCTGCAACGCATGTTGATGAATGATTGATTTTTTTTGCCCCAATAATTGCCTAGGCATCGGTAGCCGTGGCAGCGAAATGGGCAAATCCGCAGATCGCTAAAGAAGAATGGAAAGAGCAATGAAGGACGCATGGGTGCAATGGATCGTCGAGCAATTCCGCACGCTCGGCCCATATTTTGCGGTGGGGCTGATTTTGCCGGGCGGCTCGTTGTTAGCGCTGCTGCTGTGGCTCTGTCGGCGTCGTCTCGCGCTGCACCGCCACGAAGGGGCGTGAACGTGAGTACCCGATTCGGGGTGATTTGGGGTTTGCTCCTGGTCACGCTGCTCGCCGCCGGTTGCGCGAGCATGAGCGGGCTCTCGACGCAAGCGTCGGTGCAGAGCGCCGGCGCGCTCGCCGCCGGGAAGTCGCTTGCCGGCACGGCGGCATCGGCTGCAGCGTGGCCCGCAACCGACTGGTGGCGGTCCTTCAACGACTCGCAGCTCGATCAACTGATGGACGAGGCGCTGGCGGACAGCCCGACGCTGAAGATCGCCGCGGCGAGGACGCGCAAGGCGCTCGCGTTCGCCGATACCGCCCGCTCGTCACTGTATCCGCGCGTCGATGCCGACCTGGAGATCACCCGCGAGCGTTTCAGCGAGAAAGGTGAGGTGCCGCCGCCGTTTGCCGGGAGCTGGAGCACGCTGCACCAACTGCAGGCAACGTTGAACTGGGAGCTGGACTTCTGGGGCAAGAACCGCGCGGCCTACGAAAGCGCACTTGGGCAAGCCAGAGCGACCGCGGTTGACGCGTATGCGGCTCGGCTCGCGCTGTCGACGAACGTCGCCCAGGCCTACGTTCAATTGCAGCGCGCGTATCTGCAGCTCGACGTCGCCGAGGCGACGCTTCATGAGCGCGAGCAGATCTATGTGCTGACGCGGGACCGCAATGCCGCGGGAATCGACTCGCGCCTGGAATTGAAGCAGGCCGAATCGGCGCTACCCGCGACGCGCGAGCAGATCGCGCAGCTGCAGGAAACGATTCGGCTCACGCGCAATCAGCTCGCCGCCTTGCTCGGCCAGGGGCCTGATCGCGGACTCGCAATCAATCGGCCAGCGGCCACGGCGCTGGTGCCGGTCGCGCTGCCGTCGGCGCTGCCCGCTGAACTGCTCGGTCGCCGGCCGGACCTCATCGCGCAGCGTGCCCGCGTCGAAGCCGCACAAAAGGACATCGCGTCGGCCAAGGCGGAGTTCTATCCGAACGTGAATCTGATCGCCTTCGTCGGCTTGCAGAGCCTGGGCGGCGCCGGCTTTCTTTCGGCGGCCGGCCGCATGATGGGCTTCGGCCCTGCGGTGAGCCTGCCGATCTTCGATGCCGGGAGGCTGCGCGCCAACCTGGCCGGCCGCAACGCGGACTATGACATCGCGGTCGAGCAGTACAACCAGACGCTTGCCGACGCAATGCGAGACGTCGTCGATCAGCTCGCGTCTCGCCAAAGCGTCGACGAGCAGCGCAGGCAGCAGCTGCAGGCGCAAGCGACCGCGCAGGAAGCCTACGACCTCGCACTCCTGCGTTATCGCGAGGGGATCGGCAACTATCTGCAGGTGCTGAGCGCCGAGACGCCGTTGCTCGCGCAACAGAGCCTCGACGCCGACCTGCGCTCGCGCGAACTCGCGCTCGAGATCGATCTCGTGCGTGCGCTCGGCGGTGGATTCGACGCAGCGGCCCTGTCGATCGCGGCCGCGCATTGAGACAGATGAATGAGAACGGAGGAATACCGAAAAAGAATGGAGCAATACCATGACCATGCTATGTGATACCTGCAACTCCAGCGGCCGAGCGCGAGCGGCACTCGCGCGATTGTTGCGGCGGGGCGCGGTGAGCGTCGCCATCGTCGCGGCCGCGATCGCCATCATCCTCGGCGAATCCTGGGTCATCGAATCGGCGCCGCAGGTCTTGGCCGCGCATGGCCCGACTTCGAGCGCGGAAAACACGCGCGAGCCCGCTGCGGTGTTGGCGAGCGATGTGCTGCCGATCGCCGTCCTGCACTGACAGCCAGAATCGCTTCACACAAGGAATTCATCATGAGCGAATCAACGCAAGCTTCCCCCGCTACGGCGCCGACGCAGCGCAAGCGCTGGCTTTTGATCGTCGTCGGTGCGTTTGCCGCTCTCGGCATCGCCTATGGGGCCTACTGGGCGCTCGCCTTGCGCCAGGTGCAATCGACCGACGACGCCTACGTCAACGGCAATGTGGTTCAGATCACACCGCAGATCTCAGGGACGGTGGTCGCCATCGGCGCCGACGACACCCAGTTCGTCACTGCGGGACGCACGCTGGTGCAGCTCGATCAGGCGGATGCCAAGGTTGCGCTCGACCAGGCAGACGCGCAGCTCGCCAAGACGGTGCGGGAAGTCCGCAGCCTGTTCGCCACGTCGGCGCAATTGCAGGCGACAGTTGCCATGCGGCTATCGGATCTCGCCAAGGCCAATGAGGACCTTGCGCGCCGCGAGCGTCTGGCGAGCTCGGGCGCGGTTTCCGGCGAGGAACGACAGCATGCGCGCGACGCAGCCAACAGTGCGCGGGCGGCCTTGCTCGCGGCGCAGCAGGAGTTGGAAGCGAACCGCGCGCGCGTCGATCGCACGACCGTCGACAATCACCCCGACGTACGCAATGCCGCCGCCCGCGTGCGCGACGCTTATCTCACATATTCGCGAACCGCTTTGCCCGCGCCGGTGTCGGGCTTCGTTGCCAAGCGGGCGGTTCAGCTCGGGCAGCGAGTCGCCCCGGGCGCGCCCTTGATGGCGATCGTTCCGCTCGATCAGGTGTGGGTCGATGCCAATTTCAAGGAGCCCCAGCTTGCCGGCATGCGCGTGGGGCAGCCGGTAAAGCTCACCGCCGACCTCTACGGTGGCAAGGTCGTGTATCACGGCAACGTGGCCGGCTTCGGTGCCGGCACGGGTTCGGCCTTCGCACTGCTGCCGGCGCAAAACGCGACCGGCAACTGGATCAAGATCGTGCAACGCGTGCCGGTGCGCATTGCGCTCGACGCGCCGGAGCTCGCTGCCCATCCCCTGCAGATCGGGTTGTCGATGCAGGTCGAGGTGGATACGCATGAGCGCAGCGGCGATCGGCTGCCGCTCGTGCAAAGCGCGCCGACTTATGCAACCGACGTCTTCCATTCGCAGGACCAGCTTGCGAACGAACGAGTGAGGGCGATCATCGCGGCGAACGAGCCGGGCGCAGCGCGCGTGGTGCGCAGCGAGGGCTCCGGCCCCGGTGCTGTGTCGAACGGCTTGGCTGGAACCGGTTCCGTGAAGCCTGCGGTCGCCGTCGGCGGCAACATGATGTAAGCGCGACCTCGGAGAGATCGCATCATGGCTGCTACCGCCGAAAGAGCGCCAGCACCGCAAATAGCCGCGAGCACAGCTCCCGCACCGCTCAAGGACGGCGCGCTTCT
>Ga0075424_100008405_pt1 | contig 10087 bp, 7 predicted proteins | sample SoiMethybrSBSTD3_FD_75301 | JGI IMG/M metagenome (GOLD analysis project Ga0075424, IMG submission 75301) | Bulk soil microbial communities from a Populus tree surrounding site in Tennessee, USA - Soil MetaG P. TD hybrid SBSTD3 | ecosystem: Environmental > Terrestrial > Soil > Tree plantation...
GCGAGCAGCTCTTCGGCCACCTCCCAGCCGCTCCGTCCCGGCATCATCACGTCGAGCAGGATCACGTCTGGAAGCTCGGTGCGCGCGAGCTCCAGCCCTTGATCGCCGTCGGCAGCCTCGAGCACGGCCATGCCCTCAGCCTCGAGATTGACGCGGCAGAGGAGCCTGATCGGAGCCTCATCGTCGACGACGAGGACCGTCGTCATACCGTCTCCCGTCCGCTGAGCGCGGCCTGAGGCGCGAGTGGCAACTCGAAGGCGAAGCTCGATCCCACCCCTTCGCGTGAGTCGACCCACATCCGGCCGCCCATTGCAGACACAAGGCCGTGGGCGATGAAGAGCCCCAGCCCCGTTCCCGTAGTCGAAGGATCGCGTGCCATGGATTCTCCACGGTAGAACTTCGTGAAGATCCGCCGCTGCTCCTCTTCGGGGATTCCGATCCCTTCGTCCACGACTTTGACCTCGACGACCTCGTCGTTGGCGCGCGCGGCGACTGTCACCCGGCCGCCGTCGGGAGAGAACTTGACCGCGTTGTCGACCAGGTTCGCGAGGATCTGCCGCAACTTGTCGCTATCCGCCTCGGCGTCCAGCGGCTGGTCGGGCAGCTCGACGACGAAGTCGTGGCTGTTGGCCGTCGGTGCCTGCGCGGCCGACTGAATCACGTCCGACACCACGGCCCTGACGTCCGTTGGGGCGAGGTTGACCTGTAGGTCGCCGGTGTCGAGCCGAGCGACGTTGAGGAGCTGGTCGACGATCGTCGTCAGCCGGTCGGATTCGGAAGCGATGTAGCCGAGGAAGGTCTTGCGCTCCTCCTCCCCGAACAGAACATCCTGCCGAAGGAGCGTCTCCGCGAAGCCGTAGATAGAGGTCAGTGGTGTTCGCAGCTCGTGCGACACCGCGGTGACGAAATCGGACTTCATCTGCTCGACGACGCGCTCCGCCGAGATGTCCCGGAAGGCAAAGATTCGCCCGGCGACGGCGCCGGCCGGGTCGCGCATGATCGCCTCGGTCAGCGATAGCCAGACATCCTCGTCGCCGCGGCGGATCGCCAGCAGTCGGTCACCCCGCTCGGTGTCGTCCCCAGACGCGAGCGTCCTCTGCAGGATCTGTTCGGTCGAGCGTCCAATCGCGTCCGTGGCACGGACACCTGTGATCCGCTCCGCTGCCTCGTTCCAGAGCACGACACGCCCTTCGCGATCGACGGCCACGATGCCGTCGGCGATGTTCGCAAGAATGGCCACGCTGCGCTCCCGCTCGAGCGCGACCCTCTGGTACAGGGCCGCACTCGCGAGCGCAGCCGAAGCGTTGGCGGCCAACGCCGTGAGCGCCTCGACCTCCTCGGGCTGCCAGGTCCGTGGCTGCTTCGCGTAGACAGAAAGTACGCCCTGCATCCCTCCCTCGGAGCCGACGAGCGGCACCGCCAGGAATGCGCGGTAGCCGGCGGCGAGCGCCGGGTCCGAGGCGCCTGGGCCCTCAGCTTCGACGTCGCCGATCGCAACCGGTGTGCGTGTCTGGATGGCGTCCGCCGCCGCCCACCCGGTTGCCGGCGAACGCGAGTCGAGCAGTCGGCCCGGGAGCTGCCCGCCCGTCGCGCTGACCACGAGCTCGTCGTCCTCTAGCAAGCGGACGACGGCGGCGTCGGCGCCCAACAACGTCGGTGCCTGAGCGACGATCTCGTCGAGGACGGCGGCGGGATCCAGCTCGGTCGCGAGCAGGACGCCGGTCCGGGCCAGTTGCTGCGCGAGACCGCGAGCCCGGCGCTCGCTCTCGAAGAGCTCGCTCCGCTCCAGCGCTCCCCGCGCGGTTCCGGCGAGATTGCGGGCCAGGTCGAGGTCGTAGTCGCTGAAGCGGCGCGGATCCTCGAAGAAGACTACGACCAGGCCGTCCCGACCTTCAGGCGCCTGCACCGGCACGGCCAGCAACGAGCCGTAGCCGGCTGATGCTGCGACCTCGCGCCAGCCGGGGTCAAAGCGGTCGTCGTCGGCCAGCGCCGAAGCAGCGATCACCGCCTGATTGCGCGCACATGAGGCCAGCGGCTCCGTGCCTCCGGCCGCGGCCCCCTGGACAAGATCGGCAACGTCATCCGGCAGCCCGTGGCCGGCGGCGAGCTCGAAGGCGTCCGCTTTCGGCATCAACAGGGCTGAAGAGCTGCCGCCCAGCGCCTCGGCTGCCGCCCGCGCGACCGCGCGTCGAGTCTCGGCCTGGGAGATCGGCGCCGCCAGCAGGGACGCAATGTCATAGAAGGCGCGCTGGATCCGGGCCTGTCGCGAGCGCTCCTCGAAGCTTTCGGCATTGCGAAGGGCGAGCGCCGCAAGCGTCGCGAAGGCGTCCAGCAGCTCGGCATCGGAGCTCGTCAGGGTGCGATCGGATTCAGGCGTCCCGACGCCGAGAACGCCGCGAATCTCGTCCGACCACATCATCGGAGCGACGATCGCGCTCGCATAACCGCGGTAGGCGGGATGCGGAACCGAGTTCGGCAGCTCGGAGTAATCCGCCGACAGCGCCGGCGCCCGTTGCCGGATCGCGCGGCCGGCGAGTCCTTGGTCGGACGAGAATTCGAACCCGACGAGCTCCGGCTCGAGCCCGTGAACCGCCGCGCAGCGGAGCCTTCCGCGCTCGCGATCGAGCAGGTAGCAGTCGGCGGCCTCGCAACCCAACAAGCGGGCCACCTCGTCGACGAGCCGCTGGAGCACCGCCTCGAGCTCGAGCTCGCTGGTCACGACCTGTGCCGCACGCAGGAGCGCGGTTTGCTCCAGCAGACGTTGCCGGTTTTCGTCGAGCAGCCGCGCCGAGTGGATCGCAAGCGCGAGCTCACGCGCGACCGATTCGATCAACGCGATCTCTCCTCCGGACCATGGCCCCACGCTCGATCGATGCAGCCCGAGGACGCCGATCGAGCGGTCGAAGGCGATCATGGGGGTCGCGACCAGCGACTTCGTTCCGAGGCGGCGCATCGTCTCCGCCGTGCCCAGAGTCGGATCTTCGAGCTCGGGAGCATCGTCGATGTCGGAGACGACGACCGTCCTCCGCTTCCGCGCGGCGAGATTCGCACCCGGGAGGTTCTGGGTCTGCGGCCCGATCGGCTGCAGCCCGGAGGCGAACCACTCGGCTGCGAGACGCTGGGGCTCCCCAGGCTGGCCCAGGCGGATGAAGCAGCGCGAAGCGCGGAGCGCCCGCCCGATCTCCGTGACCGCGATCCTGGTGCCCTCGCCGAGCCCTTCGACCGATCTGACGCGACGCGAGATGTCGCCGACGAGCTGCTCGCGCGCGAGCGCTTCGTCGAGCGCACCGGCCGACCTCGTCCGTTCGAGCGCGAGTGCGGCTTCCGCGGCGAGGGATTGCATCAGCGTCACCTCTTCGCTGGAGAACGCACGCTTCGCCGATGTCGGCGCAGCGACGAGCACGCCGATGATCCGTTCCTCGACGATCAGGGGCACGAAGGCGCCGCTCTTCGCACCGACCGCCTCGACGAGGCGCGGGCTCACGAGCGGCGACGCGGAACAATCGAAGACGACCACCGGCGCGGCCTGGAAGTACGCGCTCGCGATACCCGACGGCTCGTCGCGAAGATCGATTCGTACGTCCCGCCACCAGGTCACGTCCGCGCCGTCGACTCGTGCGAGCAGGCCCCGCGCCTCTCCAGCCTCGGCGTCGATCAGTGCCAGCGCGGTGAACTCGATTCCGAGGACGGAGGCGACCTCGTCGAGCAGAGCGCGCCCCGCCGTATCCGGATCCGTCGTTCGGGCGAGCGCATCCGAGATCGCGGCAACCGCCTCGAGCTCTCGGCCACGGACCGAGACGAGGTGCTCGGCCTCGCGTGCGCGAACGCCGCCCGAGAGCAATTCGCCTCGCTCGCTCCAGCGGACGAGGAAGACGACCGGCGGCAGGAGCACGATCAGGCTCGCCGCGAACGAGAGCCAGAGGTGGCCGCCGATCGCGCTGCGGTTATCGAGGACGACACCGCCGAGGATCGCCGCCGGAATCCCGATACACGGAAACATCAGCGCGAGCGCGAGATCGTTTGCAGTAAGTCCGGCGCGCTCGCGCCAGAGCCTCGGCGCGACAGCGACGGCGACCGCAAGGTAGGCCGCGCCGACCGCAAAGAGCGGCACCGCGTTGAACACGACCACCTTCGTCTCCGCACTCACTGGGCCCTGGGGATGATAGGAGCCGCAAACTGGCCCGTCGAGGCGTGTTCTAGGTCCCGCTCATCCCTTGTCCCTGTTTCAAAAGATAGGCCGGACGGCCTATTGGCAAGGAGAGCCCTGCGCGTTACCTTCTCTCCACTGGGCGATGCGCACCGCTGGGCGGCAGTAGATGTGCCTGCGGTGAGCAATTGAGAGTGGGTCCGCCGCCACGACCCCCCGAGCGGCGGCCCTCTCTCTTTCGTTGTTGCGGCTTGAGGTTTCTGTTAAGGCGTCGAATCAACCGGCGCAGCCCGGCTACATTGAACGCGTGGTCAAGCGGGTCTTGCTCGCGGCACCGCGCGGCTATTGCGCGGGGGTCGAGCGAGCGGTGGAGACCGTCGAGCGCGCGCTTGCGCAGAACGGGCCTCCCGTCTACGTCAGAAAGCAGATCGTCCACAACTCGCATGTCGTCGACGCGCTGCGAGAGCGCGGCGCCGTTTTCGTCGGGAGCGTCGACGAAGTTCCCGAAGGCGGCCTCGTCGTCTTCTCGGCGCACGGGATCGCCCCGGTCGTTCGCACGGCCGCGACGGCCCGCTCGCTGCGAACGATCGATGCGACCTGTCCGCTCGTGACGAAGGTCCACACGGAAGCCAAGCGGTACGCAGCCGACGGCTATACGGTCGTCCTCGTCGGGCATGCCGGCCACGAGGAGGTCGAGGGAACGATGGGCGAGGCGCCGGACTCGATCGTGCTCGTCGAATCCGTGACCGACGCCGAGCGCCTGGAGCTCGAGGATCCCGAACGGGTCGCCTACGTCACGCAGACGACGCTCTCGATCGACGAGACGCGCGAGATCGTCGCCGTCCTCCAGCGCCGTTTTCCGCGGCTTCGCGGCCCTGAGAAGGAAGACATCTGCTACGCGACCACGAACCGCCAGCAGGCGGTCAAGCAGCTCGTGCCCCACGTGCAACTCCTGCTCGTGCTCGGTTCGCCGAACAGCTCGAACTCTCAGCGCCTGGTCGAGGTCGCGCGGGGGGGCGGCGTGGCGGCACACCTGATCGAGACCAGACGAGAACTCGACGAACGCTGGCTCGACGGCGTCGAGACTGTTGGCGTCACCTCAGGCGCCTCGGCGCCCGAGGTGCTCGTCGAGGACGTCTGCGACTGGTTCCGGAAGCACGGGGCCGAGATCCGCGAGTTCTCCCCCGTCAAGGAAAACGTCGTCTTCAAGCTGCCGGCCGAGCTCCGTCCGTCAGCTGCTTAGCCCGGGCGTGCGGCGGGGCGGTCGGGCCGTTCGGCGAACGTCCAGACGCGGTTCGCGACGAACATACAGACCGTCACCGGGGGTATCGCGACCAGGTAGGCGGCCACTTTTCCGAGCTCCGCTCCGCGATGGAAGAGCAGAACCAGAAGGCTCGTGGAGATCGCACCAATGGCCTGAACGGCGACATAGAGGACGCGCGCTCGCGTCGTGTCGGCCGCCGCAAAGGTCCAGCGCCTGTTGAAGACATAGCCGTTTAGGGCGCCAACCGAGAAGCCGAGAAAGGCCGCGATCAGGTAGGGCGTCGAGACGGCCAGCAACAGCCGATAGGAGATGAAGCTGACCGCGGTGTTGCCCAGACCCACCACGAGAAAGCGGACGAATTGATTCAGGGCGACGGATGCGCCGCCTCGGAGAAACTCAGCGCTCATACTCGCGCACCCGACGATCCGCGACGATTCCGCGCGGGGGCATCTCCGGTGCGTGAGGGAAGTTCTCGAGCTCGTCGATCACGTAGAGGGGGCGCCGCTTCACTTCGGCATGAATGTCGCCGATGTACTCGCCGATAACGCCGAGCACGATGAGCTGGATCCCGCCGATGAACGTCGTGACGACGACGATCGACGTCCAACCGGGTACTTCATAGAGGCCTGACACCTTCACGACGATGCTCCAGACCCCCAGCGCGAACGCAACGAAAGACACGAAGAATCCGAGGTTCAGGGCTGCGCGGAGCGGAGCGGCCGAGAAGCTGATCACGCCAGTCGCTGCGAAACGGAGCATCTTCCTGAGCGGGTACTTCGTATCGCCCGCGAAGCGCTCTCGGCGTGCGTAGACGACGCCCGCTTGCTCGAGCCCGATCCACGAGAACATCCCGCGAACGAAGCGGTTGCTTTCCCGCATCTGGTTGAAGACGTCGAGCGCGCGACGGTCGACGAGCCGAAAATCGCCGACGTCGAGCGGTACTTGAACCTCCGAGATCCGATTGAAGCCGCGGTAGAAGGCAGCCGCGGTGGCGCGTTTGAAACGCGTCTCGCCCTCGCGACGGTCGCGAACCGCATAGACGACGTCGTAACCCTCGCGCCAGCGCTTGGCGAGCTCGAGCGCGACTTCGGGAGGATCCTGCAGATCCGCGTCCATCACGATCACCGCATCTCCGCCGGCGACATCGACTCCGGCAGTCAGAGCGATTTGATGTCCGAAGTTACGCGAGAGCCTCACGAGCCGAAACCGCGGCTCGTCCCGTGCGACCTCGATCATCCGTTCCCAGGTTCGGTCGCGGCTACCGTCATCGACGAGAATCGCCTCGGAGTCGCCGTCAAGCCCATCCATCACGTCGATCAGGCGAACGGCGAGCTCTTGAATCACGCCTTCCTCGTTGTACGCCGGGACTACCAGCGAATAGACCGGCACGGCTCAGCCCCTTCTCCGTCCCTCATCGCGATAGAGCCAGTTTAAGTCTGGTTTCGGCTACGGCATCATCGAGTTCGAGCAGGATCCGATTAGGACGGCATCCTTGCTGCGACTCAAGATGACCCAGCATCGCACCGAGACCGTTGTGATGGACCGAACGCCGGCCCCATGGCGCGGAACCTTGAAGCGCCTCGCATGGCTCGACTCTGGTTCGGCCGTCGTAGCCATTTTCACCGTCGCCCTTGTGCTCCGGCTCGTGATCGTCCCGCACGCGGGCTTCTACGGCGACCTGGGACTGTTCAAGGATTGGGCGATTCGTCTTGCACGGGTGGGACCGCATCATTTCTACGTCCACGGGCCGCTACAGGACTACCCACCCGGTTACCTGTATGTGCTCTGGCTCACCGGCAAGATCACCTCGACGCCGGGCTACCTCGCCCTGAAGTTGCCCGCGATCCTCGCGGATCTGGCCCTCGCCTGGATCGCAGGAACATTCGCAGTGCGCATCGCTCCGGAACGGATGGTTCGCCGCTGGCCGGTTCGCACGCTGGTGGCGGCCTCTGTTCTCTTCAACCCTGCGATCATCGGGATCAGCGCGATCTGGGGCCAAGTGGACTCGGTTCCGGCCGCGTTCGTCCTCGGTTCGCTGCTGCTTCTGGTCACCGGGGAGCGGTCGCCGGCGCGCGACGTTGCGGCGTTTCTCCTCTTCGCGGTCGCGTTCGCGATCAAACCGCAGGCGGCTTTTGTTTTCCCCGTGATGCTGTACGTCCTGTTCCGCCGGTACCTCCTCGGGCGTCCGCGGGGAGAGTGGCTCGCCGGCCTAGGCAGGATCGTTGCCGTAGGAGTCCCTTCGATCGCCCTCTGGGCGAGCTCGGGGCTCGCGTTCGGGCTTGACCCCCTCGAGCTGGTTCGCTTCGACCGGCACTCGACGACGCTCTACCCCGTCACGAGCGCGAACGCCTTCAACATCTGGGGCGCCGCCGCGTTCTGGCGCAACGACTCGTCGGGGCACCACGTCTTACGGGTTGCCGGGGTCCCGGCGCTCTACGTCGGGACGGCCCTCTTCTTGGCCGCACTTCTCTTCGTCCTTTGGTGGCTGCACCGGTCGCTCGAACGAGGCGCCGACGAGGCCCGCGCCGTGACCGTGGCCGCTGCCGCTGTGAGTCTCCTCGCCTTCCTGACGCTTACCCGGATGCACGAGCGATACATGTTCCTCGCACTGATCTGCCTTGCGCCCCTCGTCGTCTACCGTGGCCTGCGCTGGTGGTATGCGGCCCTGTGCGGCCTCTTCGTGCTCAACCTCTGGCTGCCATACGGGTCGCAGTGGACGTCATCGACACCGTTGCATCCCTTGCCGCTCTTCAACTGGGTCTTCGGAACTGCGACCGACACGTGGCAGAAGACGATGTGGTCGCTCGCTGTGTCCGTCGTTGGGCTGATCGTGGTCGGCGCCGGCCTGCGCTGGGCCGGGCGTCCGGCCGCCGAGGTCGATTCGGTGCCCTTGCAGGTCGCCCGACCCGCCGCCGCCGACCACAGTCCGGCCTAGTTAGCTAGGAACTGTCAAGCGGCGGCCGCCACGGCGGCCGCCTCGGTCGCGTCGGCGATCTCACGCACGACCTCGACGATGTCGCGGTTCGCGTTGAACGTTCGTCGCTGAAGGTCCGCGCCGTTGCCCCGGGCCAGAATCTCTCGGATTCCCTCCAGCTCCCGCTCCGAGCCCAGCTCCCGGGCGTGCGACTCGATGTCACGCAGCGTCCGCCGTACGAGCTGGGCGACCGGAACCCGGTTCCGCCGGCCGGTTGCAAGATCCATCACCGGCGCCTCGAGCCCGTAACGGGCAGCAAGCCACTTGTTCTCGGTGGTCAGAATCCGGTGGTATGAGGGGATCTCGTCGCCACGCTCGAAGCGTTCGGAGTAGTGCTTGACGAGCGCCTGACAGTAGGCCGCCAGCGCGACGGCGTCCTCGACCCTGGTGACCGCATCACAGACCCGGATCTCGACCGTGCCGAGGCGCGGGTGCAGCCGGATGTCCCACCAGATGTGGGTGTAGTCGGCGATGCACCCCGTCTTCTCGAGCTGGCCGACCACCTCCGCGTAGTCGGCGTAGTCCTTGAACCGCGGCGGCGGGCCGGAGCGCGGAAAGGCCGCGAAGACGATCTGCCTGCTCGATGCGAGACCCGTGGCCTCGCCGCGCCAGAACGGCGACGACGCCGAGAGCGCGAGCAGGGAGGAGATGTGGGCGAGCAAGCCGTTGACGACCTGGATCGCCTTCTCGGGGTCGTCGACGGCGACGTGGATGTGGAGCCCGAAGATGAGCTCCCTGCGGGCCACGTACTGCATCTGGTCGATCAGGTGCCGGTAACGATCGCGCGCCGTGATCCGCTGCCGCTCGAAGAGGCTGAAGGGGTGCGTCCCGGCGGAGCCGACGCGCAGCTTGTCCTCACTGGCGATCCCGGCCACGTAGGAGCGGAGTCGCCGGAGCTCGCGGTCGACGTCGCCGGCATTGCGGCAGACGGGGGTCGCAATCTCGAGCACCGACTGCATCAGCTCGGCGTTGATGTTGGTCTCGAGCTCGTGCCCGGAGATCGCGGCCAAAACGGTGTCGATGTGCTGGACGAGATCGAAGCTTTGGCCGTCGAGCAACATGTACTCCTCCTCGACGCCGAGTGTGTACGGCTCGCTCTTTCCGAACGCGTGATCGAGGACGCTGCCGCCGGGCGCGAAGCTCTTGCCCGTGATCGTTGCCGGATAGATCTGCTTCATCGCAGCAGTATCCCTCTTTAGCGGCGGCTTTCAGCCCGCCGGGGCGATGGCGTCCGCTTCGATCTCGACGAGGAAGCGCGGGTCTAGCAGGCCGGTGATCACGAGCATCGCGCTCGCGGGGCGAATCTCGCCGAACACCTCGCCGTGCGCGCGGCCGATCTCCTCCCAGTCGCCGGCCGAGGTGACATAGACGCGGGTGCGCACGACGTGTTCCGGGGCGGCGCCGAGCTGGGCGAGCGCATCGAGGATGATCTCGAGGCACCGCCGCGCCTGCGCGTACGCCCCGGTCGGCGGAGGCGCGCCGTCGGGCATGACGGCGGCCGTGCCCGAGACGTGAATCTGGTCTCCGACCCGAACGGCGCGGGAGTAGCCGACGGTCGGTGCGTACGGCGAGTCGGCGGGGATGAGGCGGCGCTCCACTGCATTTAGTATCGCCGCGCGTGGAGGCCCTGCGGCAAGTGGGCGCGTGGCCCGTCGGCACAGCCGCCGTCGGCGTGACCCTCGCGGACGCCGAGGTCGCCGCG
>Ga0075424_100008406_pt1 | contig 10087 bp, 7 predicted proteins | sample SoiMethybrSBSTD3_FD_75301 | JGI IMG/M metagenome (GOLD analysis project Ga0075424, IMG submission 75301) | Bulk soil microbial communities from a Populus tree surrounding site in Tennessee, USA - Soil MetaG P. TD hybrid SBSTD3 | ecosystem: Environmental > Terrestrial > Soil > Tree plantation...
GTCGATCACTACGAGGTTTTCGCCTCGCGCAATGCGGCGTTCGCACTCGGACCGCAGACGCTTGTCGGAAGCACCGCAAGTACATCCCTTACCTTGGACAACCTGGGCTTGCGGAACAAGTGGTACCTGCGCGTGCGAGCCGTCGATGGAAGCGGCAACGCGGGCGACGCCTCCTGGGCGGCATCGGCGACCCCGGGTGACGCCCGCCGGATCGAAGGCGAGCCGGTTCGGCTACCGGCTGAGGAACTGCGCCCTTCTCAGCCCTGATTTCGTTTCTGCTTTCCACGGTCTTTCCGGTGTTCGCGCAAGCTGTAAGCTGCCTCGCGGCTCGCATCGGCCCGGTCAATCCGACCGAGGTGGGCGTTCAACCCTGAAGCGAATCGTGACTAGTTCTTGAATTCGGAAGAGTCAGCGTTCTGGGCGGCGCGCAGCAGGGCGCTGCGATCCAGCTTGCCTCGCTCGTTGCGTGGAATCGAATCCAGGAAGACCAGGCGGCGCGGCAGTTTGTACCCGGCTAGATCCTGCCGTAGATAACTCATCACCGTTTCACGGGACAGTTCCGCCTGCGTCACGAGACAGGCGACCAGCGCCTCGCCCCTGGCCGCGTCCGGCACCCCGAACACCGCTGCATCCCCCACTCCCGGCACAGCCAGCAGCGCCGTTTCCACCTCGCGCGGATTGACCTTGCGTCCGGCCACATTCACCAGGGCCCCGATGCGTCCCGTAAGGATGAGTTGGCCCTGGGCATCGAAGCGCCCGGTATCGCCGGTGCGAAACCATCCCTCGGAGAATTCTCCGGACCCCGAAGCCTCCACCCCCGACAGGTACCCGAAAGCCACGGCACGGCTTTTTACGGTGACGCGTCCTTCTTCTCCTGATAATCGGACCTCCACCCCCGGAAGGGGCATTCCCACACAGCCATCACGGGTCTCGGCAGACCTTCCATCGGGCGAAACATCGTACGAGATGCCGCCGCATTCGGAAGCGCCGTACAAGGAGCGTACGGGAAGCCCGAATCGCCTGCGGAATGCTGCGGCGGTATCCGGCCGCAAGGGAGCCCCCGCGGAAACGCAGAGCCTGAGGCCCCTGGGGGTCATCGTCTGCTCCGGAAACCGAGCCAGCATGTCGAAGAGGGCCGGCACGCCGGGGAAGATGCAGGGCTCCTCGATCGACAGGACGCCGGACAGCGTGGCTGGAAGCGGATCCCTCAAGATCAACAAGGGGGAGCCTTGAAGCACCAACGGCATCACCAGATTGCCGAGCCCGTAGGAGTGGGCTGGTGGGATCACGCCTAGATTGACGTCGTCCGCGCCGATCCCCATGCCATTCATGATCTGCCGTCCATCCGAGATCAAGTGTGCCGCACCCACCGCCATGCCGCGCGGGCGCCCGGTACTTCCGGAGGTCAGCTTCACCACGGCGCTCCCGGGCGGAAGACTCCGGGGGGATGGATGGGGAACCGTTCTGGTTGCCAGCAGCGCGCCTTCGGCATCGGAAGAGAGGATGCAGGTGGGAGCAAAATCCTCGCACAGGCTCTCGACTTCCGCCGTGGAGAGTGTCGACTCCGCTGCCAGCGCCACGGCGTCGCGCGACCAGATGGCGAGCAGCCCCACGACCAGGGACGCACCCGATAGTCCTCTCATGAGCACCAGGTCTCCAGAGCCGACTCCCTCCCGGCTCAGAAGAGAAGACGCATGGCTCGTACGCGCGAGAACTTCCGAGCCGCTTTGCCACACCGCGCCCCATTCCCCGAGCACCCGGGGTTTCGGGCCCGCGGCAGCTTCGAATCTGCCGAACAGCTCCATCGACGAAGTCATTTCGCCCTCTCGAGGAGATCCTGCAGGGTGACCGGCTCGAGCCCCCGTTCTCGCAAGCCTTTCAGCATCGAGGGGAGAGCCTGCACGGTTCTGGAGACCTGCCCCGGCGCGCGACTGGTTCCTTCATGGAGAAGCAGAATTCCACCCGGCCTTACTTTCGACAACACGCTTTCCCGGATCCCGTTGGTGGTGCGGTGCATCGTGTCGAACGGGCGCATGGACCAGGTTACCATCTGCAGTCCTTCCACGCGCAGCACTTCCGCGAGCGACAGACTCTTGTGTCCCATGGGTGGCCGGAAGAAGTGAGGACGGCGACCTGAGAGCTCGTTCAGAGTCCCCACCGAATCCCGGACCTCCCGTCGAGTTCGGGAAGCCGAGGCCAAGCTGAACCACCAGGGATGCGTATCCGAATGAGCTTCAATCTGGTGGCCTGATTGCGCCACCCGGCGGACGATGTCCGGGTAACGCCGAGCCCGCTCTCCCACGAAGAAAAAGGTGGCCTTGGCATCCTCCTTCGCGAGAATCGCCAGAATGGCGGGTGTGTCGACGGGATGCGGGCCATCGTCGAACGTGAGAGCCACTCTTGGCTGCGGCGCCGATTCCACCAAGCTCCTGCCGAAAACCCGGCTTCTGGGCCTGAGCAGCCCGATCATTACCAGGACGCTGCTCAATATCCACGCCGCGAGGAAGGCTTTCTGCGCGTCCCCCCTCAGGAAGAGAGCGCCGAGCAAACAGGACGGCGGAATGAGAATTGCCGCTAGCTTTTGGAGCATGGCTGGCGATTCTATCGCAGTTGGCGGATTGTGAAGCGTGCGGCAAGCCACCCCCTCCGACGCACGGAACCGCGGCAGCGGCGATACTCTTTCGGCACCACCTTGGGATGGCCGAGGGCTCAGCCCGGGCCGGCCTCAAAGCCTCGAATGATTCGCTCCAAGGCCTCTTCGTGCTTCTCCAGGCTGCGCAGCAGCGCGAATTGCACCCGGCACCGGTCCAGGTTCTGGCCCTGCCGATGGGTACGAAAGTAGCGATCCCCTTCCAGGTAATCGGTCAGAAAGCGGACCCCGCATTCGAGGGTGATCACTTTCGCCCCGGCTACCAGGGCGTTGCGCTCGGCGGTGGTGAGCGTCCCAGCAAGCGCTTCCAGCCATCCGCGGGCGATTGCCTCGAACAGCTTCACGTCCAGCTCGACCCTGCGAAGGTCTCTCTCGTCCTCGGGGGCGGGATTCGCGGCCGATCGCACCAGATCCCCAAAATCCCACACTCCCAGTCCCGGCATCACCGTGTCCAGATCGATCACGCACAGCCCCTCGCCGGTCTTCTCGTCCAGCAGGACATTGTTCAGCTTCGTGTCGTTATGAATTGGCCGCTCGGTCAAGGCTCCGAGCGCTTTCAGCCGCGAGAGCGAGCCGGACAATTCGCCACGGGAAAGGCAAAACTCAAATTCCGGACCTGCCTCGGCGGCCCGATTCCGCGAATCGCTCTTGATGGCCCTTTCCAATGCCTGGAATCGGTGCGGCGTGTCATGGAAATGCGGCAGCGTTTCCAGAAGTGGCGGAGGAGGAAGGTCCGTGAGCATGCGTTGGAAAGTTCCAAACGCCCGCGCCGCTTCGTACACTTGACGAGGCGATTGCGCCACATCGAAGCTGCGCGCTCCCTCGACAAACCGGTAGGTCCGCCAGACTTCCCCCTCCCCGTCCTGCCAGAAACGATCTCCGGATCTGGCAGGCACCAGGCTGAGGACCCGCCGGGAGACTTCCTGCGACGGGAGGGCGGACATCTTCTGCTGAAGGTGGGACAGGACCCGCTGGATGTTGCCCATGAAGGCGACGGGGTTCGGAAAGACCCGGCGATTGATCCGCTGAACGATGTAGCGGACCCGCCGCCCACTCTCCTCGGTCTCGACCAGGTAGGTGTCGTTGATGTGGCCCGACCCATGCGGGACGGCCGACAGAAACTCCCCGGGAATCTCGAACCGGCTGACGATGCGCGCTAGATCCACGCGCGCAGCCTAGGAGAAGGAGAATCCGAAGTCAATTCGATTTCATGCCTGGGTCAAGCGCTTTTCGAGGGAGATTACCGGTGGGGCGATTCCGCATCTCAAGACTTATGTCCTTGGACTTCGGCGAGCATGGCGCGGACCTGGGGCTGGTTGGGATCGAGGGTCAGGGATTCCTTCAGGCTGTCGACGCACTTTTGCATCTGTCCGGTCTCGTGGTACGCGATGGCGAGGCCGTTGAACAGGGTGGATGAGCGAAAGCCGCGCTTGCGGGCCTCCTCGAACTGATCGATGGCCTCCTGGTGGCGACCCGCCTTCCCGAGCGCCGCGCCGAGGTTCACGCGCGCCTCGTAGTTCCCGGGCTCCTTGGCCACCGCGCGGGTCAGCACGTCAATCGCCTCCTGCGTGCGACCCGTCCTCGCCAGGAGCGAGCCCAGGTTGGCGAGCACGCCGGCGTAGTCAGGGTCGAGCTCGGCAGCCCTGCGCAGCTGCCGCTCGGCGCCGGTGAAATCGCGCTTCGACTCGAGGATGAGTCCCATCAGATTGTGGTGGCCGGTGGAATTCTCGTTCAGCGACAGGGCGTTCGCCACGGCAGGCTCCAGGCTCGCCTCGTCACCGCGCGCCTTGAGGATTTCGTACAGCCTGGCCGCCGGCTCGGGCGACGCGGGAGTCGCCTGAATGGCCTGGCGGTAGAAGCCTTCCGCACGGGCGCTGTCCTGCTTCGCCTCCCACAGCTTGCCCAGACCCAGCGCCACCTCGCCATCCTGGGGATCCCGCGCGCGCAGCGCCTCGAAATAGCGGATCCCTTCGTCCGTTTTGCCGGTTTTCACGTACAGCTCGGCGAGGCTGCTGAGCACGCCCGGCTCTTCCTTCCCGGTGTCAATCAGGCGCTTGTAGACTTCCAGCGCTTTCTCGGGCTGCTTCAACGATTGATAGATGGAAGCCTGGGTCATCAAGGCGGGAAGATAATCGGGAACCATCTTCAGCGCCGCATCCACCTCCTGCTGCGCCGCCGTGTAGTTCTTGGACTTCAAGTGCAGCGCCGCCAGATTCGTGTGGTACGTGACGGTATCGCCGCTGAGCTCTCCACCGGCGGCGCCGCTCGTCGTTTCACCACCCGCCTCTGCTCCTGCGCCGCTGATGTACCCGAGAGAGCGCAGGTTGGCGATCATTTCCGCGTCGGCCGCGGTGCTCTGGGTCGAGGCCGACTCTCCCGGGACTCCCAGGAAGTCATAGCCGGCCACGCGCTCCTGATCGAAATCCTTTTCAGCGCCGGGCCGGAAAGCTTCCGCGAGCACGCGCCCCGGCATCTGCTCGGAAAGCGGCAGGCCTGATGACGCCAGGATGGTCGGGGCAACGTCCAACAACGAAACGGTGTCGATCTGCCCAGGCTTCACGCCGGGCCCCGCCAGCAGGAAAATTCCATAGAGGCGGTGCCACTTGCCGGGCTTCCCTTCTATATAAGGTGGATCGTCGGTGGGCCGGCCCGGGCCGTTCTTGAAGCCGTGGTCGGAGAGCAGGACGACCAGGGAATCGGGGTCCGCCTTCTGCAACAGCTCGCCGACCAGCCGGTCCTGATAGCGATAAAACGCCTCCACGGCCGAATGGAACTTGCGATAGTCGTCCTGGCTCACCATCGCCATCTTGGGAGGCATCATGTGGGCGAAGCGGTGGCTCACCTCGTCGATCCCCTGGAAGTAGACCATCATCAAATCCGGCTGCCCTCTCGAAAGGAGATCCAGGGCTGCGGTCTGGTAGTTTCGCGTCGAGGCCAGGATGCGGGTGAGATGGTTGACAGGATCGGCATAAGCTTTCTTCGCTTCCGTCTGGTCGATCTGGGCCCGGCGCTCCTGAAACTCCGCCGCCGTGATGTCGGCGAAGGCGCGCACGTCGTCCAGGGTGATGTCGGCGTCGGTGACCAACCGTCCTTTGAGCGCCGCGAGGTAATCCGCCGGATAGGTGGCGCCGGGAAGATTGCCCGCATCAGCCTGGTATCCGAAGAGCGAATAGGCGACCCGATCCGAGATGATCACGCCATTCACCGTTTCGGCCGGCCAGGAAGCCCACCAGGCCACCACGTCCACGGAGAGTCCCATGGCCGTGAAGATGTTCCACAGCGCGGGCACCTTGCGAAAGCGCGACGAGATGGGGACCCTTTGTCCCGTGGCGGGATCTTTCACCAGGAAATCCACCACGCCGTGATCCTCCGGCCTGCGGCCGGTTGCCACCGTGGTCCACAAGAGCGGAGAGAGGATCGGTTGCATCGATTTGAGGTTCGCCCAGGCGGATCGGGCCTTCAGGCGGGCCAGATTCGGGAGCTTTCCCTGGGCGATCCAGGGATCGATCAGCTGCCAGTCGGCGCCGTCGAGGCCGATGAGAAGAATCTTGCGCCCGGTGGGCTTCGCCTTGCTCTTCATGTCGGCCAGGGCGGTGGAGATCTCCGCCTCCCGCGGCGCCTCGGAAGGCCCCAGCTGCAGGGACACTTCGCGCAGACCCAGGGCTTGCAGCTCGCCCGCCACCGAATCGGGAGCCGGGCGAAGGCTGATCGCCATCCAGCGCGCCGCCGACTCCTCTGAAAACTTCGCCGCCATCAGGCGGTGAATCGTCTCCTGAAGGAACTCGCGCGTGCCACGCCCGCGCGCCTTCTCGTCGAACTGCACCACTCGGGCTGGATCGATGCCCGCGGAGAATCGGTAGGGCAGGCGCAGGGATACCCCCTCCGAGGAAGTCAGCTCCTCGGTGCCGCGAATCTCAATCGTCCCCACTGGGTAGCGGTGCACCGATTGAATCAGAGGAATCCTGAGATGCCACCCCTCCGTGAGCACCCGTGCTTTCCCGCCCCCGAACGCATCCCGGACGACTCCCCAGGAGCCTGGTGGAATCCGGGTCGACAGTGAGACGGCAAGAAGAGCAACGGCGGAGAGTAGCGGCAGCCAGAGGCGGGCGGTTTTCCTGTTCAATCGGCCTTTCCTTCCATGCGCGGATTATACCAGCCGCCTTCCCTGAAGTTCGGCACGGCCGATGAGAGGAGAGTCGGCTCCGTCTCAACCTTCGGCTCAAGATGACAAAAGGCCTGATACCCGTCGGGGTATCAGGCCTTTTGCTGGAAGCCGGGTGCACGACGCTGCCGTGGTCCAGCCTCGATCTGCGGATGAGAGGTTACGACTTGGCGGGCGGCTTCTCGACCTTGATCGCTGAAATGCCCTGATGCTCGCCCTTGTCATTGTCGGTGCAGGTCAGCTTCACCATGTCGCCGGCCTTGAGCGTGCCCAGAGTGTCGACCGCCTTGCCCAGCACGGGCACGGTCTTGTTGGCGCCTGTGTCGTCCTTGAAGGTGAGCGTCTTCCCTGTCAGGTCCACCGAGACGACCTCGCCCTTCACGTCGTGGGTCTTATCGGCCGCGAACGCGGCCGACACGGGTACCGCCAGGACGGCGAGAACGAACAATCCGCAAAGCAGAGCTGCGAGCCTTTTCATAACTTCTCCTTTGAGTTTGGGTAAAACCGTGATGTCTGACCGTCCACCGGATTCCTCTTGCGCACTGAAACTTTTGACTTCCTCCAGAGATCGTCGGCGGGTGGAGATTCTACCTCGGTTCGTGCGCTACCGGGCGGCCCGCGAGACTTTTTGATGAAGGGAATGAGACTCTCTTCGGAGTCGTCAATCGCTCCGCTGCGGTCGACCCCCTTGGGTGTCACCTTTGCGGGATGGCCTGAAGGACGACTGCCCGTGGATCTCTGCCGATCTGAAGGCATGACGATACTGATACCTATGCAACCCGACCGGAGGCGAGCATTCTAAGGGAAACGCGGGGAGGCGGCGAATTCCTGTCTCCAGGGGGCGCCCCGCTCTCCCCGAATCGGAACATGGCGCGGTTCTAAACCTCTTGGCCACTGGTAGATCCAGGTGGCCGACGAGCAGCGGTTAGCGAGGAGAAGCGGGCCCGCGGTCACGGAGGCGATCCCGCCTCAGGCAAGTTCGGCTCAAGCGTGACCCAGCTCCGGTAGACCAGGAGATCCTCCAGGCGGTAAGCCTGGAACCGAGGGGACAAGGAGGTGGGAGCGAGTGCCGCAAGCGTTCCGCGCTGACTCGCCTCTTCCACGATCCTCCACCCAGTTGCCTCGAACAATCGGCGGTAATCGGAAATGCGCAGGCGGCTCTGATAGTGGAGCCGGGAGTTGATGAGCGACCAGACGGTATCGGAGAATTTCAGGAAGTTGTAGACCTCGACCCGCCGATCGAAGACCGCGTAGTGATCGCCGCAATCGATGAAATGGCTGGCTACTCCCGACGCGGCAGACAGCCGCCTCAACCCTCCCAGGAGGGACTCGATTTCCGCGGCGCGCAGGTGTTCCAGGACACTGTTGCTCAGGGACAGGTCCACCCTTCCCTCCTGAAACGGCATCGCGTCGAGAGTTCCCACCTGGTAATGAATCCCGAAGCCTCTCAGGACCGTTGCGAGGTCTGTGGCATTCCGTTTCGCACTCCGCTCCAGATCCTCGGCCGTTCGCGAAAGCCTGGCAGCTCGGTCAGGCTGGACATCCGGCAGCGCCTCCGCCAGCCGTCCCTCCCGGTGCAGGGCCGCCACCGCGCTCAGGGTCCGCGTCAAATCATCGTGGCGCATCAGCGCCGTCCGGTCCAGCGTGTAAATCTCTTCGCAGCCGCAGAGGTGAAGTCCCAACGGAATCACCGGAAACCATCCGGTGCCCACCTCGAGCACCGTGCCTGGAAGCCGCCCGCGAATCCTCCGATACGCCTGAAGGTGCCGAGCTCCCCGCCGTAGCTGGTCCAGGAGCCGATCCGGGGTGAGATCGAGAGTCCCCGTGAGTCGCTCCTGAAAGAACCGGTTGAGGGTGTGGGAGGCTGGAAATCCGGAGAGAGCCTTTTGCGTCGCCGCTTTCAGAATCCAGGAGGCCATGAGCGGATGCTAGCTTAGCGGGTTAGCTCCCGCAACGAAGTCGCGCCGGTGGCGCGCAATCGTTGCCCCGCACTTCGACTAGAATGGGGCGCTTTTTGTGGGAGGAGAGAAGGCATGGGCAAGGAGCATCGGCTGGCAGCGATGCCGCGGGGCTGGACGGTGGCCCTGGTGCGCATCGCCACGGGATGGGTTTGTTTCCGCTACGGATGGCACGACAAGCTCCGGAGCCAGGCGTTCTCGACCGGATTGGCCGACACGCTTCGCACGATGGCCCGAACATCCGCCCCGCCATTTTACCGCCCTTTTCTTGAGCAGGTCGTCATTCCACACGCACACGCGTTTGCGCTGGCGGTTGCCTGGGGCGAAGCGTTGCTGGGAATCTCGCTGTTTCTGGGGGCCTTCACCAATCTGGCCTCCCTGCTGGGAATCTTCCTAATGGCCAACCTCTATCTCGCCAGCGGCTCCTGGGAGGCGCTGCTCTTCGGCACGCTCTGTTTGATGTTTCTGCGGCTCTCCGCGGGCTCCCGCTGGGGTCTGGACCCCCTCCTGGCAAGGCTTCTGCCGGAGCGTCTGGTCTATTTCCCGACCCGCTGATCGCCGCTTGGCGAGGCTCGAAACAATCGTGTAGACTTCGCCGGCTGCCATGAAGACACTTCTCGCTCGCGCCGCATCCCTGCTGCTGGTTCCGGCGGTCGCCGTCCTCGGCTCGATCTCCTGCGTCCAGGGGAATCCCAATCCGCCGGTCGATCCGAAGCCCCGGGACGTGGCTCCCCCCGCGGATCTCACGCCCGACGAGCGAGCCACCATCACGGTGTTCGAGAACGCCTCCCGCTCCGTCGTGTTCATCACCACCGCCGCGCTGCGCCGGGATTTCTGGTCGATGAACCTGTTCGAGGTTCCGCAGGGATCCGGGTCCGGATTCGTCTGGGACCGGCAGGGAGACATCGTCACGAACTTCCATGTCATCGCGAATGCCAACTCCATCAGCGTCGTGACCGCCGACGGCAAGGAATTCAAGGCCACCGTGGTGGGTGCCGATCCCGACCACGATCTGGCGGTGCTTCGGATCAAGGCCCCCGCCGACTCACTGGATCCGCTGTCCGTGGGGAGCTCGGGAAACCTGCGCGTGGGGCAGAAAGTGCTTGCCATCGGCAACCCGTTCGGTCTGGATCACACCCTGACGACCGGTGTCGTGAGCGCCCTGGGGAGATCCATCCGCTCCATGTCGGATAGGACCATCGAGGACGTCATCCAGACCGATGCCGCCATCAACCCAGGAAATTCCGGGGGACCGCTGCTGGACAGCGCCGGGCGCCTCATCGGCGTGAACACGCAGATCGTCAGCCCCTCGGGCGC
>Ga0075424_100008408_pt1 | contig 10086 bp, 9 predicted proteins | sample SoiMethybrSBSTD3_FD_75301 | JGI IMG/M metagenome (GOLD analysis project Ga0075424, IMG submission 75301) | Bulk soil microbial communities from a Populus tree surrounding site in Tennessee, USA - Soil MetaG P. TD hybrid SBSTD3 | ecosystem: Environmental > Terrestrial > Soil > Tree plantation...
TTCTGACCTTGCGCCACGAGCTGGTCAATACGCTCGGACGCTTGAGCCTGGCGCTCACCGTTCCGGTCCTTGCGCTGGCGATAGCCGAGATGCCGGCGCCCGGCCTGGCCGAGCAGGTGAGCCCGCCCGCGCGCCTCTGGGCCCGGCCCGAGTTCTCGGCGCCACTCGTCCTCTGGGGTGGGTGGCCGTTCTTCGTGCGCGGGTGGCAATCCATCGTCACCCGCAACCTGAACACTGGCTGATCTCACCGACGTGCGACGCGGCTTCACGAGCTTCTCAAGGCGTCCTCACGATCAGCACGACGTGGCGAGGCTGCGGTCTGCCATCACATCGAACGACTTACGCCGACGTGCGGTGCGGGCCCCGGAGCGGAGTTTCGTTGGGGGGAAGGTGAAGGTGGGGGGAGGGTGCTCCCTGGCCTGAGACGCCTGGGCGTGATAGTGGTGGGGCATCGGGGCCCCAGTAGGGACGATCCAGTCTCGGATTCTGGCTGTTAGGCCGTTCAGCAACGAGGCTCGGTCCAGAGAATCACTCCCAAGAATTCAGCTTGTTACGTCTCTTGACCGAGGAGGATGCTGATGGCAACTTCGTTGCACTCCTTAGCTAGGGGAAGCTCATGAGTCATCGGGTACGGCAGAAGAGATGGGTCTGGCGGGTGGCCGTGTTCGCCTTGACGGCGTTAACGCTAGGGGTGGGGTTCTGCCTACTCGATGACCTTCCAGGCGCGACCCATCACCACGCGATGACCCAGGATCTGTCCCAGGATCTCTGCTGCGGGCTCCTGGTTTCCTCGTTGCCCGTGACCCTACTGGCGCTCGGGGCGATGAGCGCCCTGGTCGCCGAGTCGGCACCGCCCGTGAACGTGGTTTCACTTCGCGGTATAGACCCCCCTCCGAAGCTCCTCACCTTCTCCTGATCGCTCGGTCTCGTCGAAGCTAGCGCGGCGTCTCGCCCACGCGTCGTCCGCGCGCGAGAAACCGGTTTGCTGGCGCTTGCCGTCTGGGCGGCGCCAGGGGGGGTGCCATGTCGTCCACGTCGGACCGTCCACAGGGTCGCGGCAACATCAGCCGCTGGTCCATCGAGCACCCGTACATCGTCATCGCCTTCTATCTGGGTGTGGCCCTGCTGTCGGGGCTCGTCATCTTCTTCCAGATGCCGCGGCGGATGATGCCGTACGTGGAGAGCCCGATCGTGGGAGTGGTCTCCATGATGCCGGGGCTTTCGGCCGAGGAGATGGAGATCTATTTCGCCAAGCCGATCGAGGAGCGGATGGTGGACCTCAAGAACGTCCACTTCGTCCGCTCCACCTCGCAGGAGGGCTTCTCGATCGTCAGCATCGAGTTCTGGTACGGCACGGACATGAAGAAGGCGCTCTTCGACGTGCAGGCGCTGATGAACGTCGTCCAGGCGGACCTGCCGGTGACGGGGTCCAACCTGAAGCCCTCCTGGGTGCTGGCGATCGACCCGCTCAACATCCCGGTCCTGACGCTGGCGGTCACGGGGGAGGGGTACGACCGCGTTCAGCTTCGCACGCTGGTCGAGAACGAGGTCGTCAACCGGCTGAAGACGGTCAAAGATGTCTACTCGGTGGTGCCCTTCGGTGGCCAGAAGCTCCAGATGCAGGTGGTGGTGGACCGGGACCGGCTGGCCGCCTACAAGATGACGCTCCTCGACCTCAAGAATGCCCTCGACATGCAGAACCTCTCGCGCCCAGCCGGGACGCTCACCTACCAGGAGCGCGAGGTGCTGGTAAGGAGCGACTTCCGGGCCCGCGGGCCCGAGGAGGTCGCCGGGTATCCGATCGCCAGCATGGAGGGGCGAACCGTCTACCTGCGAGACGTGGCGGAGGTCATGAACGCGCCGCGCGAGCAGCGGAGCCTCTACCGGCTCAACGGCAAGGAGGCGGTCGAGGTCTCGGTCATCCAACAGCCGGACGCCAGCTCGGTACGCGTGATCGACGGCGTCAAGGCCAAGCTAGCGGAGATCCGGCAGGACTTCCCTCGCCTCACGTTCGACGTGGCCTACGACAACTCCACCTTCGTGGGCTTCCTCATGGACAACATGGTCGAGGAGCTGGTGGTGGCGGTCCTGCTCACCGGAGTCGTCGTCCTCTTCTTCCTCGGCAACGTCCGGGGCACGCTCATCTCGGTCATCACCATCCCGGTCTCCCTCGGGATGGCCCTGCTGGCGATGGTACCGCTGGGCATGACGCTCAACAGCTCGACGCTGATCGGCCTGCTCCTGTCGATCGGCCGCCTCGTGGACGACTCCATCATCGACATCCACTCGATCGAGCGGCACCTCCGGATGGGCAAGTCCCCCAAGGACGCCGCCATCGACGGGATCAGCGAGGTTCGCCTCGCGGTGCTGGCCATCACGTTCATGCTCTGCGTGGCGCTGCTGCCGCTGGCCTTCTCGGGGGGCATCGTGCAGTTCATGTTCGAGGGGATCGTATGGGCCATCATCCTGGCGCTGCTGTCGTCGGCTCTCGTATCCTTCACACTGACCGCGCTGCTCGCCGCGCACCTGTTTGCTCCGTACCACGAGGAGGCGGAGGCGCGGCGGTCCTGGCTCCAGCGCCGGGCCCTCGACCCGGTGCAGCGGGGTCTCGAGGGCGTGGAGGCGCGGTATCGCGCCGGGCTCGGGTGGTCCATCCGGAACCGGTTCGTCGTGCTGGTCGGGGCCACCGCCGTGATCCTGGTCGGCGTGGCCCTCTACCCCCGGATCGGCAGCGAGATGATGCCGCTGGCCGACGTGTCCCAAGCGTTCGTGCAGCTCGAGGCGACGCCGGGGAGCTCGTTCGCGCGGACCTCGGAGATCGCGGCCCGGGTTGAGCAGCTACTGCTCAAGCAGCCGGAGGTCGTCAAGGTGTCGTCGGAGGTGGGGTTCGAACCCGCGGGCACCTACTTCACCGGCTACAGCATGGGCTCGGTCAACTCGGCGTTCATGATGGTCACGCTGACGGACTCGTCAAAGCGGTCCCGGGACATCTGGAAGGTGATCGATGGGGTCCGCGACGAGGCCACGCGGACGATCCCCGGGATCCGCCGCGTGGCGATCAAGGAGATGGGCGCCGACGTGATGGCCTCGAGCGCGGCCCCCATCCAGGTGATCTTCTTCGGGCCGGATCTGGAGCGGCTGTCCGAGATGGGGGAGCAGGCACGACGGCTCGCCGAGGAGATCCCCGGCTTCTATCAGGTGACCACATCGTGGGTCCAGTCACTGCCCCAGCTTCAGGTCATGGTGGATCGGACCCGGGCCCAGGAGATCGGGCTCACGGTGGGCGAGGTGGCCGACCAGGCCTACTACGCGCTGAAGGGGGGTCTCACCAACGAGTTCTATCGGCTCGACAACCAGCGGCAGTTCACGATCCTGGTCCGGTACCGGGACGACCAGCGCCGAGATCAGGGGGATCTCGAGCAAGTCAAGATCGTCGGCAAGAAGGGCGAGGTCGTCTCACTCACCTCGGTCGCCCGGATCGAGGAGCGCCGGGGGCCCACGCTGATCGAGCATGACAACTTCCGGCGTGTGATCTCGGTCCTCGGCTACTACCGCAAGGGCGGGCCGCCCAGCATGGAGCTGTCCATGGACCTGCTGATGGCGGCGCACGGACGGATCAGCTTCCCACCCGGCTATGGGGTCGAGCTGCGCGGGGACATGACGCAGATGGAGGATTCCTTTCAGCGGCTCCTGCGCGGGCTCTACCTGGCCGTGATCTTCATGTTCCTCCTGCTGGTGGCGCAGTTCCGGAGCCTCATCGAGCCCTTCAACATGATCTTCTCGCTCTCGCTGATGGTCACCGGAGTGCTGGGAGGGCTGCTTCTGGCCGGGCAGACCTTTTCGACGGTTTCGATCCTGGCCGTCGTGATCCTGACGGGCATGATGATGACCGTGGCCGTGCTCATGATCGATCTCGTGCTGCGGCTGCGAGGGCAGGGGATGGATCGGGACGAGGCCATCCTGACGGCGGCGCCCATCAGGTTGCGCCCCATCGTGATGACCTCCTTGATCAGCATCGTGGTGCTGATCCCGGTGGCCTTCTTCCCGCGGACCGGTATCGATGCCTATGCGCCCCTGGCGACGGTGGTGATCGGCGGGCTCACGATGGGGACGGTTCTCGCTCTCTTTGTGGTTCCGGTCCTTCACACCTACACTGACGACCTGGCGAGGCTCGTGCGGACGGGGCTCGGCCGGTTGAGGGCCCGGGGGCAGGAGCCGCCGGCATGAGCCCGCGCGTTCGCTATCTGTCGACGACAGTGGCCCTGGTGGCCACGCTGGCAGCCTATTTCCTCTGGCAGCGCCCGCTCGATCGGCCGACACCCAAGCTCCCGGCTGCCCCCGCGGCGGTCGCGCGCCCGGCGGCCCCGCCGATGCCTCCCACCGCACGGAGGATTCTGGACCAGGCCGTGATTCTCGGGCTGACGCACGATCAGATCGCTCGGTTGCAGACGCTTGACCGGTTCTGGACGAACGAGGAACGCGAGCTGCAGACGGCCGTCCAGGACGCGGAGCGGGAGTTCGCGGCCTTCATGAAGGAGGCGCAGGGATCGGGCCGCGCCAGTTTGCAGCAGATCCAGCAGCACTCGGCCGAGTTCAGCCGCCTCGGCGTGACGCTGAGAGAACGTCGCCAGCATCACTCGGAGGCGGCCCTGCAGCTACTGGACGGACCGCAACGCCATCGGCTCGCCGGCACCGGACCCGGGGCGGCGGAGGGGAAAAATCAATGAAACTGACGACGACTGAACACGAGCCAGCACCGGGGCTCCGCTCGGAGTTGCCCAGCCGCAACGGATGGCGGCGCCGGATCAGCTTCGAGCACGGCCGGTCGGGCGTCCTCAAGCTGTTGATGCTCGTGCTACTAGTCGCGGCTGCGGCCTGGGCGGCCTACGCCAATCTGCGACCGAACCGGCCCGCCATGGACATGAGCATGCGGGTGACCTCAGGGAACACGCCGTTCCCGGTAGTGATGGCGCGGGCAGAACGCGCGCCCATCCGGGGGACCGTGGTCTACACGGGCAGCGTCGCGCCCTTCAACGAGGAGGACATCTACCCGCGTGTGCCGGGGCGCATCGTGGAGATCCCCGTCTACCCCGGCGACGCGGTGCGCCCCGGGCAGGTGCTGGCGCGCCTCGACAGTGTCGAGCTGTCCTCCCGGGTGCGGGAAGCCGAGGCCGGGGTAGCGGCCGCTCAGGCCAACCGGGCCCAGGCGGAGAAGGAACTCGCTGCGATGGTCGCGGAAGCGGGTTATACGCGGGCGGTGGCGGATCGCAGCGCCAGGCTCTTCGCGGTTGGAGCCGTGTCGCGACAAGATTTCGAGAGCGACAGCGCCGCGGCGGTCGCGGGTGAGGCGAAGGTAGAAGCCGCGCGAGCTCGGATCGAGGCCGCGACCTCCATGCAGGCGCAGAGTGCTGCAATGCTGGAGACCGCAACCGTCGTCCGTGACTATGTGACCATCGTCGCCTCGTCTTCCGGCTACGTGGTCAAGCGGCTCGTCGCCCCGGGGGTTTTGGTCCAGCCCGGCGTGGCCATCCTCAAGCTCGCCCAGATCGACCGGGTTCGCCTGCAGGCCAACGTCGGCGAGAAGGATGTGGCCTCGATCCGGGTGGGCGCGGCGGTCCAGGTGACGACGAGCGCAGCCGGTCAGACGCCTTCGAGCGTCAAGGTGACGTCGGTGTTCCCGTTCGTGGATCAGGGGCCGCGGACGGCGGTCGTCGAGGCGCTCGTGGACAACGCCGCGCGCCGGTTCCTGCCCGGTCAATACGTGACGATGCAGTTCGTGACCGGCGAGCGCGCGGCCGCGGTGACGGTTCCGGTCGGGGCGGTCACGCGGATGGGAGGAAAGGCGACGGTGTGGGTCGTGAAGGACGGGCGCGCGGAGCCACGAGCCGTGGTGACCGGGTTTCAGAATCCTGAGCGGGTCGAGATCGCCCAGGGACTCGCGGGTGACGAGGACGTGATCACGCGGGGGCACGAGAGCCTGTACTCGGGCGCCCGCGTCAGCGATGCCTCTAGCCCGGGAGGAGCTCCGTCTCAGGCGCCGGACACGACGCGGGACATGCCAGGAATGCCTGGGATGAAGGAACAGACCGAAACACCCACCCAGCCCAAGGAGAGATCGCATGCGGATCATTGAGTTCTGCCTGTTCCGACCATCTGGCATGATGGCTCTGGTTCTGCCCGCCCTGCTGGGTCTCAGCGCGGTCGCTGGCGCTCAATCCCTTCCGCGAGTCGAAGGCCCCTTGACCATGGAGGAGGCGGTCGAGCTCGCTCGGCAGAAGAGTCTCCGTGTCAAGGCGAGCGACGCCGACGCCCGCATGGCGGACTCGATGCGGCGGGAAGCCCTGGCGCCCTTCTGGCCCCAGTTGTCCGCCAACGGCTACGTGAACGACCAGCGGATGGCGCCGAACGTGTACACGTCCGCGGGCAACACGATGGCCCGCAACTACCAGGTCTTCAACGCCGACCGCAACCGCGACGCGAACCTGACCGCGATGTACCCGCTCTTCTCGGGCGGGCGCGACTACTACGGGTACAAGGCGGCGGCGGCCCGGGCGGATGCGGCGCGGCAGATGCTCCGTGGGACCGAGGTGGACGTCGCCATGCAGGCCCGGCTCGATTACATCGCCGCGTTACGGGAGACGGAGAACGTGCGGGTCACCGGTGAGCTGCTCCGGGATGTGGAGGAGCGGCTCCGGATCGGCCGGGAAATGTTCGACGGTGGACGTATTCCACGGTACTACCTGCTCCGCGACGAAACCGAGCTGGCCAACGTGGTGCAGATGGACGCCATGGCGCGAAGCCGCGCGGATCTGTCCGTAGTATCGCTGAAGACCACGATGGGTGTGGATCTCGCGTCTCCCATCACACTGGCCGACCGCCTTGAGTTCACGCCGACGACGTTGTCGATCGGGGAAGGGATCCGGGAGGCGAGCGAAGGTCACCCGGATCTCAAGGCGGCCGCCAAGCAGCGGGAGGCCGCCCGGGCCGATGTGCGGGCCGCCTACGGTAACTACTTCCCGCAGGTGTCCGTGGGCTACATGTACGACTGGGGTTGGATGAAAAACCGCGCCTGGGAGACGCAGGCCGACGGCTTCCGCTCGCGTGCCGACACCTCCGAGGGCTACTCGGTGGGTGTGGTGGTGACGTTGCCACTCTTCGATGGCTTCTCGAGAGAGAACGCCCTCAAGACGGCCAAGGCCAAGCTGGAGAAGGCGCTCCAGTCCGAGGGTCTTGTCCGGCAGCAGATCAGCAAGGAGGTCAACCAGGCCGCACTCATGCTCGAGGCGGCCGAGAAGAGCGTCGAAGCGAGCCGGAAGGGCCTCGAGCAGGCCGATGAGGAGTTCCGCATCGTCAAGGAGCGATTCACCAGCGGGCGTGGAATCCAGCTGGAGATCCTGGACGCGCAGGTGAGCCTCACGCGGGCCCGGTTCAACGCGGTCGCCGCGCTCGCGGACTACAGCAGCGCCCTGGCCATGTGGCTCAGGGCCACGGGCCGGGTTCGCTGAGAACGAAGCGGAGGCAGCGATGAGAAGGGGCAAGAGCATGGCGCCAGGTGTGGTGATGCTCACGTTCGCGCTCGGTGTCGGCGGGGCGTGGGCGGAGGCGAAGGTGACCGTGACGCGGGAGGAGAACAAGCCGCAGCCCTTGGAGATCAAGGCCGGCGAGGAGGTGTGGTTGTCAACGCCTCGGGCGGGACGGCCCACGTCTGGTTCGCCGGCAACGATGCCATTCAGTTCTACGTCGGGAGTGGTGATCCCAAGGTGAAGTTCGACAAACCTGGTGCGTACGACGACACGGGCCACATCAGTGGCGTGAAGGGTCGTTCGCACACCGGCACGTTCGGTAGCGAGCGAATCGTGTACCTCCCGCAGAGCCGGGTTGCTATGGGCCCCGAGTGGCTGGAGCGGTGTCAGCGGCCGCCGAGGCCCGGATGGCCGTTAGCGGACGCAGCAGCCGCTAACCCCCTTTCGGTTACCCAGACTTCATCCGGGATTTGGTTCGCCGCCGCGCCTGGCGCGGGCTACTCGATCACCTTATCCGCCCGCTGCAGGAGCGACGGCGGGATCGTCAGGCCGAGCGCCTTTGCGGTCTTGAGGTTGATGACCAGATCGAACTTCGTCGGCTGCTCGACGGGGAGGTCAGCGGGCCTCGCGCCTTTGAGGATCTTGTCCACATAGGTAGCGGCCTGACGGAATAGATCGGGATAGTTCGGGGCATAACACATGAGCCCGCCGATATTCACAAACTCACTCGATCCGTACATCGCCGGAAGCCGACTCTTCGCCGCTAGGTCCACGATGCGCTTCCGGTGAAGTTCTGTCGCAGGCCCTGATGCGACCAGCAGAGCGCCGGCACGCTCACTCGTCGCCGTCCGGAATGCGCCTTCGAAGTCGGGGTTGGGACCGCGTACCTCGAGAGACAAGAGTTTGACGCCCAGAGTGTCGGCCGCGACCCGGGCGTCTTGCAGAGCCCCAATAACCCCTGGATCGATCAACACGGCCACTCGGGAGATGGAGGGAAACGCGTCCTTCAGCAGCTCGAGTCTTTTCCCGCTCAGCTCCGCCGTAAGTGAGGTCAATCCCGTAATGTGTCCGCCCGGCTTGGAAAGGCTGGCGACGAACCCAGCCGCAATAGGATTGCCAACAAGGGTCATGACAATGGGAGTTGTCGTGGTAGCTTGCTGGGCCGCAAGGGTTGGGGGGGTCCCTGACGTGACAATCAGGTCAACATGGAGCCCCACAAGTTCCGCCGCCAATCTCGGTAGTCGATCCAGTTTCCCGTCGCCATATCGGTACTCGGTGACAATGTTCCGTCCCTCGACGTAGCCTCGTTCACGAAAGCCTAGTCGTAATCCTTCGATGTCGGCCGCATGGGAAGCCCGGGAATTGCTGAGCAGAACGCCGATCCGCGGGATCTTGCTCGCCTGTTGTGCCTCGGCGGCGAGCGGCGCGGCGAGGAGGCCGCCCGCGATGGTTGCCAGGAAGGCGCGTCGCGGCATCTCGGGCAAGCAGGTGGAGTCCATCGGGGCCGTCCTGCACGCCATCGTTGTGGGGTCTCCTTTCGGTGCCGCCGGTCGGTCGCGGACTACGGTAGGCGGCGCAGAGGAGGCCTGTCAATCACGCCGCGGGCCCTCGGAGCCGCGCGCGGTGCGGTTCCTGTGTCCCCCCCACCGTGGGTTGGGGCAGCCGCTTCCCATGCGAGGCCATCCCCGACTGCGCCGCCGCCTCACTTGGGATCGCGTCACCTGCAAGGCGGCGAGTCTCTGGCCTAGTGTTCATGGCAGGCCCCACGCACGGTCGTTCTATCGACCGACTCGGAAGGTGAACACTGGCGCCATCATCACGCTCAACATACTGGCGTCACCTCCAGCGTGACCGAGCGTCGACTGATTACCGTCCATCCGACGTCATTCGTAATCTCGAAGACGAGCACACGGGCTCCGAGAACGTAGGGGATCCCGGCCTGTTCGCCGGCAGTGCGAATGTCGGCGATCTTGTTTTTCGTGAGAATCTTCGCGAGGGGCGTACTCTCGACGCTCGCCCGGGTGAACTCTTCGACGAACAGCATCTGAAGGAGATCGGCCACTGGCACGAAGTCCTGACCCTTCTACGTTAGCCCGAATCGGCAGGGCCCTGACGCATGACGTACGTGAGATTGTCCGGTTCCGATTGGACAACGGAGGCGCGCCGGTCTTCAGGCTTGGCAATACCCAGGACGATCCCCTTGAGCGTGTCTGCCTGCGGGAGGCGATACAGGGCGGGTGAGTAGGTCATCTCCAGGGAGCGGGTGCAGCCGGCCAGCGCGGCGAGCGCGAGTAGCCCAATCGCCGGCCCGGTCCCCAATCGGTCAACTCTCATAACCGTCTCCTTCTAGCTCCAGCCGTAAGGACACTCAGGGCGACCTGCTCTTCGACTCTGAGGGCGGAGGCCATGGTAGTCGAGGCGCCACGCCTCGACGGTGTCCCGGGCTTCGGCCAGGCTGAGGAACAGTGTTCGTTGAGGCACTCGTCGCGGAGCCGGCCGTTGAAGCTCTCGACGTAGGCATTCTGGTTCGGCTTGCCGGGCTCGATGAAGTGCAACTGAATGC
>Ga0075424_100008410_pt1 | contig 10085 bp, 9 predicted proteins | sample SoiMethybrSBSTD3_FD_75301 | JGI IMG/M metagenome (GOLD analysis project Ga0075424, IMG submission 75301) | Bulk soil microbial communities from a Populus tree surrounding site in Tennessee, USA - Soil MetaG P. TD hybrid SBSTD3 | ecosystem: Environmental > Terrestrial > Soil > Tree plantation...
AGGGCCCCATCGGCATCAAGATCACACCGCGCGCGTTCGGACGGGACTGGCGTCTCCCCATCGTCAATCAGTTCAAGGAATAGCGGTCCCCGACGGGCTTCCGTCCGCCCGCGAGTGACAGTGTCCCCGAAAAGTGTCAACCTGCCACAAAACTCGTCGCTACAATTCGTGTAGGTCGGACCGAAATGAGGTCTCGCTGCCCGAGCGATCCGTCGTATTTCCGGCCAGTTGACGGACCTCGCAGAGACTGCGCGGCATGGTACACGCCTTGCTACCTCCCTCGTGGCGTCGTGGTAAATCCCCTGGAGAAAAGGCGGGTCCGGTGAGCACAGAGCAGATCCCCGATGTCGCGCGGGAACAAGAGCCCGCCGTCGCGGCGCCGGAGCGGATCACTCTCGACAGCCTCCAGGACACCATCGCCCGGCTCGCCAAGACGTTCGAGAATGCCCCGCGACGCCGGGCCACCGACCATCCGCCCAAGCGCTACGTGTCGAAGTTCGAGTACCTCGTCGAGCAGCAGCTGATCAGCCAGCAGGATCTCGACGCCGCCATCGCCGAGGCCAAGCGCGCCGCGACTCACGTCGACCTGATCCTGATGCAGCAGTACAACATCAGCAAGGCGCAGATCGGTCAGTCCTCCTCGGTGTTCTACCGGGTGCCATTCATCGAGTTCGACGACCGCCTCGTCGTGCCTCCTGACCTCGTGCGCGAGATCAAGGTCGAGTACCTCAAGAAGAACTACTGGGTCCCCCTCAAGCGGGAGGCCGGCGCGGTGGTGGTGCTGGTCGACGACCCGCACGATCTCGCGAAAGTCGACAGCATCGAACGGGCGCTCAAGAACCAGAAGGTCAAGCTCGCCGTCGGCTTCCGCAGCGACATCCTCCGCTTCATCGCGATCGCGAGCGGCGAGCAGGCCCCCCGGAGTCCAGGCGCCACCGCCGAGTCCATCCAGGACATCATCGGGACGCTCAAGGCGGAGGACGACGGCTCGAGCACGGCCGACCACGACGTCGCCGAGGTCGACGAGAACGACAGCGCGATCGTCCGGCTGTCCAGTCAGGTCATCCTCGCCGCGTACCAGGCCCGCGCCTCCGACATCCACGTGGAGCCGTACGGACCGCAGAAGGACACCATCATCCGGTTCCGCATCGACGGCAGCTGCCAGGAATACATGAAGCTACCCGGCGCGTTCCGCCGACCCCTCGTCGCGCGGATCAAGATCATGTCGCGGCTGGACATCGCGGAGCGGCGGAAGCCCCAGGACGGGAAGATCAAGATCGCCCTCACCGAGCGGGAGATCGAGCTTCGCGTGGCGACCATCCCCACCGCGCTGGGGGACGAGGACGTGGTGATGCGTATCCTCGCCTCCAACGAGCCAATCCCGATCGACAAGTTGGGGATGAACGAGCGGAACCTGGGCGAGATGAAGCGGATCTCGCAGCGCCCCTACGGGCTCATCCTGTGCGTGGGTCCGACCGGCTCCGGCAAGACGACCACGCTCCACTCCGTGCTCGGCTTCATCAACAAGCCGGACCGGAAGATCTGGACCGCCGAGGACCCCGTCGAGATCACGCAGTACGGCCTGCGTCAGGTTCAGGTGAACCCCAAGATCGGGTTCAACTTCGCTGCGGCCATGCGCGCCTTCCTCCGCGCCGACCCCGACGTGATCATGGTCGGCGAGATGCGCGACGAGGAGACGGCCTCGGTGGGCATCGAGGCCTCGCTGACCGGCCACCTCGTGCTGAGCACGCTCCACACGAACAGCGCGCCCGAGACGGTGGTGCGCCTCGTGGACATGGGCTGCGACCCGTTCAACTTCTCCGACGCCATGCTCGGCATCCTCGCTCAGCGGCTGGTCAAGCGCATCTGCGACGGGTGCAAGGAGCCCTATCAGCCGACGCCCGAGCAGTTCGAGGAGGTCGTCCAGGCCTATGGACGGAAGGAGTGGGAGGCCCTCGGCATCAACCACGACGGGAACTTCACGCTCTACCGGGGCCGCGGCTGCGACAAGTGCGTCCAGACCGGCTACAAGGGCCGGGCAGCCATCCACGAGCTGCTCGTGACCTCGGCCGAGATCAAGCGTCTCGTCCAGACGCGGGCGCGTGCCGCCGAGGTCCTCACCGTCGCGAGGGAGGGGGGAATGACCACCCTGCTCCAGGACGGCATCAGCAAGGCCCTCGCCGGCGTCACCGATGTGAAGCAGGTCAAGGCGGTGGCGAACGCCTGATTCGCCCAGCTCGAGTGCAGGGAACGTAGCTCAACCGCAAGGAGACGTGAGCGATGGCGAACATGGAAGGGGTCGCGTGGACGGAGACGCGGGGCAAGGTACAGAAGTGGATCGAGGACGGCCAGTACCTGGTGGGGCTCATCCCCGCCCTGGTCGAGGAGAATGAGCGTCTCCGCGCGTCGCTGGAGTCGAGCGAGAAGGAGTTCGAGCGGCTGCGGCAGGAAGTCGCCGGCCTCCGCGGCGAGAGCGAGCAGTATCGCAACGAGCGCGAGGACGTGGCCGACGCCCTCAACAAGTTCATGAACGAGATGCTCCAGCTCGTGAACGAGGTGGCGCAGAAGTTCCGGACCCCCTCGCAGCGCGCCAAGAGCCCCTTCGAGCGGGAGGGCTCCATCTCCCATCGGCCGTAGCGCCGGCGGCGCGATGCCGCGCGCCCTCCGAGGCCGTCCGGTCCGAGTTCCCCCGCTCGGGCCTAACGGCTATCGCGAGGGCGCGGCGTCGAGCATCTGCAGGGCCGCCAGTCGGCGGTAGATCCCGTCCTCTCGCGCCATGAGCTCCTCGTGGCGCCCCATCTCGGCGATGCGTCCCTCGTGCACGACCACCACGCGATCCGCGTTGCGGACGGTAGCAAGGCGATGCGCGATGACGAGCACCGTGCGACCCTTGGTCAGCTCCGACAGGGCCTGCTGGACCAGGAACTCGCTCTCGGCATCGAGGTCCGAGGTCGCCTCGTCGAGGAGCAGGATCGGCGGGTCCTTGAGGAAAGCGCGGGCGATGGCGATGCGCTGGCGCTGCCCACCGGAGAGCTTGACGCCACGCTCTCCCACGCGGGTGGCGTAGCCCGCCGGAAGCGCGGCGATGAAGTCGTGAGCCTGGGCGAGGCGCGCCGCGCGCTCGATCTCCTCGCGGGTGGCGTCGGGCTTGCCGTAGCCGATGTTGTAGGCGAGCGAGTCGTGGAAGAGGAAGGTCTCCTGGGTCACGATGCCCATCAGGCCCCGCAGAGAGCTCACCGTGATCTCACGGACGTCGTGGCCGTCCACCGTCACCCGACCCCGGGCGGCGTCGTGGAAGCGGGGCAGGAGATCCAGCAGGGTGGTCTTGCCCGCGCCCGACATGCCCACGAAGGCCACGACCTCGCCCTTGCGCACGCGCAGCGAGATGTCGGATAGCGTGTCGGACTCCACGCCGTGGTAACGGAAGCTCACTCCGTCGAGCGCGATGGCGTCGTGGAAGCCGTCGACCACGCGCGCGCCCGGCGCGTCGGCGATGGCGGGCTCGGTATCGAGGATCTCGAACACGCGCTCGACGGACCCCATGGACTGCTGGACGGTGTTGGCCATGCGCGAGAGTTGGCGCACCGGCCCGTAGAGCAGGAACACCGCGGTGGTGAAGGAGAAGAACTCGCCGGGCGTGATGGCCCCCGCGAAGACCCGGTAGCCGCCGTACCAGAGCGCGCCCATGATGCCGAGCGCCCCCAGCACCTCCATGAGGGGCTCGGCGAGCTGGTCGGTGCGGTGGTCCTTGAGCGTGAGGCGGAGGAGCTGGTCGTTGACGCCGTCGAACCGCTGCTGCTCGAGGCGCTCGCGGCCGAAGGCCTTCACGATCTTGGTGCCAGTGAAGGACTCCTGGAGCACCACGTTGAGCTCGGCCACCTTCTCCTGGGAGCGCTTGTTGATCTTGTAGAGCTTGCGGCCGAGGGCTCGAACCGTCACCGCCACCGCGGGGAACACCGCCACCGCGATGAGGGCGAGCACCCACTCCCGCGCGAACATGACAACGAGGAGGGCGACGATGGTGCCGAGCTGACGAACCGCCATCACGAGCACGGTGGAGGACAGGCGGGCGAGCCGGTTGACGTCGGTGATGACGCGGGCCATCAGCTCGGCGGAGTGCAGGGAGGTGAAGAACGCCAACGGCATGCCCTGGATATGCGCGTAGACCTCGCGGCGGATACGCGCGATCACTCGCTCGCCCACCGAGGCCATCAGGTAGGACTGACCGAAACGCGCGGCCCCCTTGACGAGGTAGACGCCGAGGAGGGCGAGGGGGATGAGCTTCAGCATGAGGAGATCGCGCCGGCCGAAGATCCCGTCCATGGCGGGCTTCACCAGCCAGGCGATCATGCCCTCCGCCGCCGACACCAGCAGCGCGAGAGCGGTGCCCACCGCGAGAGTGCGCCAGTGCTGGCGAAGGTACGGCAGCAGGCGGCGCAGCAGGCGCACGTGCCCGGTCACGGCGTGTCGCCTTCGACCTGCGCCACCAGACGCGCGTAGAGCGCCTCGGTGCGGTCGAGCTTGACGGTGAGCGAGAGCTGGGCCTCCACGCGCTTGCGCCCGGCCCGCGCCATGGCCTTGGCCCGTGCCGGGTTTTCCAGCATCCGGAGAATGGCCTGGCCGAGCGCCTCGGGGTTCCGCGGCGGGACCAGGAGTCCCGTCTCGCCGTCGGCAATCAGCTCGGGCATGCCCTCGAGGTCGGTGGCCACCACCGGCGTCTCCACCGCGAGCGCTTCCCGGATCGAGCCGGTGAGCCCGAGCCCCGCGTAGGAGGCGTCCACCACGAGATCGCTGGCGGCGAGGATCTCCGGCACGTCCTCGCGGTGACCAAGCACGGTGACGACCCCGCCGAGACCCCGCGCCCGCGCCTTGTCGCCCAGGCTCACGATGCGGGCGGGGGGCGCGCCCACGAAGAGCAGCCGCGCGTGCGGCGCGTCGCGGTGCACGCGCACCATGGCGTCGAGCACGTCGTCGTTCCCACGCCACGAGCGAATGCCGATCTGGGTGACGAGGACCTCGCCGGCGGTGAGGGCGAGCTCCCGCCGCACGCGGGTGCCGTCCACGCCGGGATGGAAGCGCGCGAGGTCGGTGCCGGAATAGATCACCTCGATCTTGTCCGCGGGGACGCCCGTCGCCACCAGCCGCCGCTTGATCGACTCGCACACCGCCACCACCGCGGTGACGCGCGGGGTCGTGTAGCCGAGCCGGTTCCAGCGGTCGAGGGGAAAGCTCACGCCGCGGTTCAGGATCAGGACGGGGATGCGCGTGACGAGACCGGCGAGGAGGGCCAGCGTGCGCGCCTTGCCCTTGTGGCAGTGGACGAGCTGGATGCGGTGCTCGCGGAGGAGCTGGGCCAGGCCGAGGACGCCCCGCAGATCGAGGGCGTGCCGCATGGACAGGGCGGCGTGGGGAATTCCCGCGGCGCCGCACTTCGCCGTCCAGATGTCGCTGGGACGCGTGACCACCACCACGTGATGGCCGCGCGCGTGAAGCCCCCACGCCAGCTCGCGCAGCTGCACGGCCGCTCCGGTGAAGTAATCCGGCTTGGGGTAGAGCTGGAGCACCCGGAGCGACGTGGCCCTACCCTCGGAAGAACTCGCGGACGGCCGCCACGACCTCGTCCGCCTCGTCCTCGGTGTGGCCCGCCGAGATCGGGAGCGAGAGGATCTGCCCGACGATGCGGTCCGTGACGGGAAGATCGGGCGCGGCGAGGTGCGCGACCGCGGGCTGGCGGTGGCACGCCACGGGGTAGTGGACGCCGGTGGCGATGCCCCGCTCCTTGAGGAACTTCGCGAGCTCGTCGCGGCGCGCGGTGCGCACGACGTAGAGGTGGTACACGTGCCGGCCGCCCGGCCGCTCGGTGGGGAGACGGAGATCCACACCGTCGAGGCCGGCCGCGTAGCGCGCGGCGAGGCGCCGGCGGTGGTCGTTCATGGCATCCAGGCGGCGCAGGAGCACGCGGCCCACCGCGGCCTGGATGTCATTGAAGCGAAGATTGAAGCCAACCTCGGCATGCACGTCCTTGTTGAGCCGGCCGTGGTCGCGGATCCGGCGGCACCGAACCGCCACGGCGTCGTCATTGGTCACGACCACGCCGCCGTCGCCCATCACGTTGAGATTCTTCGACGGATAGAAGGAAAAGGCGCCCGCGCGGCCGAAGCCGCCGACCTTCTTGTCCTGCCACTCGGCGCCGTGAGCCTGCGCGCAATCTTCGAGCAGCCAGAGCCCGTGCGTCTCGCACAGCGCCTGGATGCCGGGGAGATCCGCGGCTTGCCCGTAGAGGTGCACGGGCACGAAGCCCACCGTGCGCGGCGTGACCCTGGCGGCGGCGTCCCGAACGTCCACGGTGTAGCTGTCGTCGACGTCGACGAAGACCGGCGTGGCGCCGGCGAAGCAGATCGCCTCGACGGTGGGAAACGCCGTGTGCGCGGGCACGAGCACCTCGTCGCCCGCTCCCGCCCCGAACGCCTTCACCAGCATCCAGATCGCCGCCGTCGCGCTCGAGGTCAGGATGGCGTGCTTGGCGCCGTTGTACGCCGCGAACTCGTCCTCGAACGCGCGGCATTCGGGACCCAGGATGTACTGGCGGGAATCGATCGCCTTCAGCACGGCCCCCTTGATCTCGTCGTCGATGGGGGGACGGGAGAGCGGAATCGACATCAGCGCGATCCTCCTCGCGTCTGCAAGCGACTGTAGCGTCCGCGATAGTAGAGGAGCGGCTCGGGCCCCTCACCATCGCGGGATGACGCGGCTTCCACCTGGCCGACGAAGATGGTGTGATCGCCGCCCGGATACGCGTGGGCGGTGGAGCATTCGAGGTGGGCGAGGGCGTCGGTGAGGAGGGGGAGCCCGAGCGCTCCCTCCTTGTGCGCGACACCCACGAACTTTTCGGCGGCGGTGGACGACTTCGTCGCGAACCGGTTGGACAGCGCTTCCTGCCCCACCTCGAGAATGTTGATGGCGAACCGATCGGCGCCGCGAAGGGTCTCGTAGCTCTGGGCGTTGTGCGCCACGCAGACGAGCACCAGGGGTGGGTTGAGGGAAACGGAGGTGAAGGCGCTGGCCGTGAGCCCCGCCGGACGGCCTGCGGTATCGCGGGTCGTCACGATGGTCACTCCGCTCGCGAAGTGACCCAGCACACGCCGGAAATCGTCAGCGCCCAGCACGATGCTTTTCTAGCAGGTCCCGGCATTTTTTTCAACTTGTGCAAGGGCTTGGACGACACTCGCGCCGGCCGTCTCCTTGACGGTCCCCGACCTTCGCCCCTATGATGAGCCAGGCATGGTGAAACGATGAGCGCGCAAGCAAGCCCGCCGGTCACGGAGGCTGCCGTCCTCGAGGCCCTCCGCGGGGTGAAGGATCCCGACGGGGGTAAGGATGTGGTGGCTCTCGGCCTCGTCCAGGACCTTCACATCGGTCCCGGGGAGGTCACCTTCACCCTGGCATTCGCCGGCCAGTCACCCCAGAGCAAGGTCGCCCTGCACAGCGGCGCCACGCGCGCGGTGAGCGCGCTCCCGGGCGCGGGAAAGGTCAGCGTGAGGATGGGCACCGCCAATGCCCCGGCGCCCCCCGCCCACGGGCATGGCCACACCCACGGGGCGCCGTCCGCACCCCAGCGCTCCCCCGAGTTCATACCCGAGGTCAAGCACACGATCGCGGTGTCCTCCGGGAAGGGCGGGGTGGGGAAGTCGACGGTAGCGGTGAACCTGGCCCTCGCGCTGCGCCAGAGCGGCGCCGTGGCCGGGCTGGTCGATGTCGACGTGTACGGCCCCGATGTGCCGCTCATGATGGGGACGCGCGGAAGGCCAGGCATGTTCGACAACAAGATCATCCCGGTGGAGGCGCACGGCGTGAAGATCATGTCCATCGGTCTCCTCGTGGACGAGCGGGAGGCGCTCATGTGGCGTGGGCCGATGATCCACTCCGCGGTCCAGCAGTTCCTCCGTGACGTCGCCTGGGGCCCGCTCGACTACCTCGTGTTCGACATGCCGCCGGGGACGGGCGACGCGCAGATCTCGCTCTCCCAGGTGATTCCGCTCGGGGGCGTGGTCATGGTCACGACGCCGCAGGACGTGGCCCTGCTCGACGTGCGCAAGGGGCTCGCGATGTTCCGGAAGCTGAACGTGCCGATCCTCGGCATCGTGGAGAACATGAGCTACTTCGTGGCGCCCGACACCGGCACGCGCTACCCCATCTTCGGCGAGGGGGGCGGGGCGAAGATCGCGGACGAGTTCGGCGTGCCCCTGCTCGGCCAGATCCCGCTGGAGATGGAGACGCGGCGCGGCGGAGACACCGGAGTACCGGTCGTGGTGGGCCAGCCGAAATCCGCGCAAGCCGAGGCGTTCCGCACGATCGCGGCCGCCGTCACCGCCCGCGTCGAGGCGCTGGCGGGGCTCGAGCTGCCCCGTCTCGGCTGACGTAGGGTCGTGACCTCCCGGCAACACCTGCCGATCTTCCCGCTCCCCGACCTCGTCCTGTTTCCGCACACCCTCCTACCGCTGCACATCTTCGAGCCGCGCTATCGCGCGATGACCGCCGATTGCCTGGCGCGGGACCGCCGACTCGCCATCGTCGGGCTCAAGCCGGGCTACGAGCCCGACTACCACGGGCGCCCGCCCGTCCACGAGGTGGCGGGGGTGGGCCGCATCGTGCAGTGCGAGCGGCTCGCCTCGGGACGCTTCAACATGATTCTTCGCGGCGAGGGCCGCGTACGGATCGCGCGCGAGCTCCCGACCGATACGCTCTACCGTCTCGTCGAGGCGGAGGAGATGCCCGAGGTGGGGGCGGACCGCGAGTCGGTGCCGCCCATGGTCGAGCTGGTGCGGAAGACCGGCCGCCACATCCTCCACGCCGTCAAGCGCTCGACGCCGGAGATGGAGGCCGCTCTCGCCGAGGACGCGGCGCCCGGCGTGCTGTGCGATCAGATCGCGTCCGCGCTCGTTCCCGCCCCGGACGCCCGGCAGGCGCTTCTCGAGGAGGCGGACGTGGAGCATCGGCTGCGCCGGCTCCTCGCCGAGCTGTCCGCTCTCCTCAAGCAGCTCAAGGATGGCTGACCGTCACGCCGCGTCCACACGGGGGCTCGTCCTCGTGGCGCTCGTCCTGGCGCTGATCGTCGGCGCCCTCCCGGGCGGCGCGGCGGAGCGGTCGGGCTGGCTCGGGGTCCGCATCCGCGATCTTTCGGAGCAGGAGATGGACGAGATCTCGACCCGGCACGGCATCCGCGAAGGCTTCGGCGCCATGATCGTGGAGGTGCTGAAGGAGACGCCCGCGGAGCGCTCCGGACTCCGTGCCGGCGATCTGGTGGTGGCCTTCCGCGACCGGCCGGTGGTGGACACCCGCGCGCTCGTGCGCTTGATCGGCGGCTCGGCGGTGGGCGAGACGGTGCCGCTCACCGTGCTCCGCCGTGACGAGGGCCGGCGGCAGGTGCGCGTGCGCCTCGCCGCCATGCCGGATGCGGTCGCCGCCGACCGCATCGCGGGCGATCTCGGATTCTTCGTCCGTGAGCCGGAGGGCCAGCCCGAGCTCGGGGGCGCCCGCCCGCCGACCTTGCCCACGGTCACCGGTGTCCTCCCCGGGAGCCGCGCCGCGGGCGCGGGCATGCGGGTGGGGGACGTGCTGCTCGAGGTGGACGGCAAGGTGATCCTCACCTACGAGGCCCTCCGGAGCGCCCTGCTCGGTTGGACCCCCGAGCGGTCGTTGCCGATGGTGGTGCGCCGCGACGGCGAGCGCGTGGCGCTGCTGCTCCCCGGTACCACAAATCCTTGAACCGTCCCGCCTAGGTTACGGTTACAATACCGCCGGCTCACGCCACCGGATCGGCGTGTTCTCGCTCCGTGTGGACCTTTCTCCGTCCCGGATCAGGCTACCCACTCAACGAGGAGGGGCGACATGAAGGACGCGAAGGTCACCGCCGACAATCCCCGACGATCGTTCCTGGCCGGCACTGCCACTGCGGCCCTCGGCGCCGCCGCGCTGGGCTTCCCCAGTGTCGTGAAAGCGCAGGGCCCCATCGGCTTCCGCTTCCAGAGCACGTGGCCGCAGAAGGACATCTTCCACGAGTACGCGCTGGACTTCGCCAAGAAGGT
>Ga0075424_100008411_pt1 | contig 10085 bp, 8 predicted proteins | sample SoiMethybrSBSTD3_FD_75301 | JGI IMG/M metagenome (GOLD analysis project Ga0075424, IMG submission 75301) | Bulk soil microbial communities from a Populus tree surrounding site in Tennessee, USA - Soil MetaG P. TD hybrid SBSTD3 | ecosystem: Environmental > Terrestrial > Soil > Tree plantation...
TTGCAGACGGCGCTGACCACGGTGGCCAGCCAGGCCTCGGCGTTCGGCTCGAACCTGTCGGTCGTGCAGAACCGCCAGACCTTCACCAACGCGATGGTCAACACCCTGCAGACGGGCGCCGACGGTCTCACCCTGGCCGACGGCAACCTGGAAGGCGCCAACATGCTGGCCCTCCAGACCCGCCAGCAGCTGTCGATCCAGGCCCTGTCGCTTGCCTCGCAGGCGAACCAGGCGGTGCTGCGTCTGTTCTGATCGCAAACGCAGCGTCTCAACATGGCGGCGGGGCTTCGGCCCCGCCGTTTTCTTTTGTGCGAAGCCGCCGCGTTGCTGCGTACGTTTTATGGTTAGCGAATGGTTGACGGAAATTCGGCTTTCAACACCGATGAAGTATCACTGCATTCACTGAACCAACCGCAGCATTTGATTAACCATGTCTTTTTACCCGCCGTTACTGGGGCGGATGTCATCTCTGCGTTTCATCGATTCGAATGATCGATGCCGATCCGAATGATCGGAGCCCCTCCCCTGCCAGTACGGCAGACCACCAGAAAGGTTCTAAAGCATGTCTTCCTCCGTCACACTCTCCGCCGGCGTACGCTCAAACCTGCTCGCTCTCCAGGACACGACCAACCTCCAGAGCATCACCCAGCAGCGCCTCGCCACCGGCAAGAAGGTCAACTCCGCCCTCGACAACCCGACGAACTTCTTCACCGCGGCGGCTCTGTCGGCGCGCGCCGGCGAGTTGACCAATCTCCTCGACTCGATGACCAACGGTATCAACACGCTCAAGGCCGCCGATAACGGCCTGACGTCGATCACCACGACCATCCAGTCGATGCAAGCGAGCGTCACCCAGGCCCGCCAGGACGCCTCCTGGCAGAGCTCGTCCTACACCCTCGACTCCACCACGATCGGCACCAGCTCGCTCAAGAGCATCTCGTTCTCGGGCGGCGCGGTCAGTGGCTCGGTCAGCGTCTCGCTGAACGACCAGGAAGTGTTGACTGGCGCTAACACCGGCTTCGGCGGCACCACCGGCACCACCGGCGCCGGCACGAGCGGCACCTTGACCATCCAGGCGGCCGACATCAACGGCGGCACGGCGGTCAGCGTGAGCGTCGGCACTGCCGACGTGGTCTCGACGGTGGCGGCCAACATCAACGCGGCTGTCGGCTACTCGCTGGCGAGCGTCGTCGGCGGCGAGCTCAAGCTGCAGGACGCCGGCCCGAACCAGATCACCGTCGGCGGCTCCGCGGGCGTTCCGGCGGCCGTGGGCTTCACCACGACCACCTCGACCGCCACGGTCGGAGCGGTCGAGACGGTCGACCAGATCGCGGCGGCGATCAACGCCAACTCCTCGCTCTCGGGCAAGGTGAAGGCGACGAACAACGCCGGTCAGCTGCAGATCACCAACCTCTCGACCACTGCTCTGACGGTCACGGGCGTCAATGCATCGACCGGCAAGGCCGATGGCGGCACGGGCACGCAGTCCATCGCCGGCAACAGCGTGCGCGCCAACCTGGTCACTCAGTTCAACCAGCTGAAGGACCAGCTCGACAAGACGGCGGCCGACTCGAGCTTCAACGGCATCAACCTCCTGCAGGGCGATGCGCTGAAGCTGTTCTTCAACGAGAACAGCACGAGCTCGCTGACGATCCAGTCGACCAACACGGCGGGCGTCAACAGCTCGACGCTCAGCATCACGTCCGCGACCAACGCCGAGTTCCAGAGCAACTCCTCGCTCGACTCGCGGCTGCAGACCCTGCAGACGGCGCTGACCACCGTGGCCAGCCAGGCCTCGGCGTTCGGCTCGAACCTGTCGGTCGTGCAGAACCGTCAGACCTTCACCAACGCGATGGTCAACACGCTGCAGACCGGCGCCGACGGCCTCACGCTCGCCGACGGCAACCTGGAAGGTGCCAACATGCTGGCCCTCCAGACCCGCCAGCAGCTGTCGATCCAGGCCCTGTCGCTTGCCTCGCAGGCGAACCAGGCGGTGCTGCGTCTGTTCGGCTGATCCCGAACGCAGCGTCTCAACATGGCGGCGGGGCTTCGGCCCCGCCGTTTTCTTTTGCGTACGCCGGAGCGGGCGTCAGGTTTCGCTCGGCGCCAGGGCCGACCAGCGCAGATCCGGCGTGAGACGTCCGGCCGCGATGTGCGCTTCCAGGACCTTGAGCCGGATGAACGACGAATTGCGAAAATCGGGATCGGCGAATCCCATGCGGCGCAGACCCTCGCTCAGCATGTCGATCGATTGACGCAGCGTCACCTGCGGCTGATGAGCCGGGGCCAAAGAGGCGAACAGCGAGAAATCCACCTTGTAGGATCGCGTATCCGGCAGTGCGGCCTTGTTGATGCTCACCGCCGTCCCGGGCACGGCCTCCGACACCGCATTGGCCAAGTCCCTGACCTGATAGTTGCGGTCGTCCGTGCCGACGTTGACGGCGACGAACTGGCCGCCAGCGCCGGCGCCGCGCGTGATGCCCCAGTCGATAGCGCGGGCCATGTCGCGCACGTCGATCAGCGGCCGCCACGGACTGCCGTCGGAGAGGACCGAGATTTCGCCCATGGCGAGGGCGCAGGCGACGAAGTCGTTGAGAACGAGATCGAGGCGCAGCCGGTCCGACATGCCGCACGCCGTCGCGAACCGCAGACAGGTGATGACCATCCTGCCGCCGGCAATCTCGGCCAAACCTTTTTCGGTATTCACCTTCGAGCGGGCGTAGGCGGTCTGCGGGTTGAGCGGATCGCTTTCCTGTCGCGCCGCGCCGGGCGCGAAACCATAAACGCTGCAGCTCGAGGCGAATACGAAATGCGAGACCCCGGCCTTTTCCGCCTTGCGTCCGACGTCGACACTGGCGCGATAGTTCACGTCCTCGGTGACCTTCTCGAACTTGTTGCCCATCGGGTCATTGGACACGGCCGCAAGATGCACCACCGCGTCCACCCCTTCCAGCAAGGCGCTCGGGATCTCGCGTACGTCGCCGTAGTGCTGCTCGTCGAGCGTTCGTTCCGGCAGGACCAGCGCGCCCGAGAGAGCGACCGCAAAGAAGGCGCTGTCGTAGCCGACCAGCCGTGCCTGCGGGTGCGCTCGACGCAGATGCCGGGCGACGACCGGCCCGACGTAACCGAGGTTTCCGGTAATCAATATCTTCATTGAGCGCGAACCCTCCGGATCTCGACGGGCCACGCGAGCCGCCCGAGCAATGACCAGTTCAAGCGCGGTACGGGCGCGTGACGCTCACTCAACGCAACCGAGGTCCTGAACACGGCGGCCGCCGGCCGAGAGCTCGCCGGGGCGATCTTCATTGAACCTAAAGACGGCCAGGGTTAAGCCTTTTATCATCGGTGATTCGCGGTTGGCGCGCCCCGAAAAGGATACACGATGGACCCGAGATTTTCGATTCTCGTGCCGACCCGACAGCGGCCCGATACGTTGCTGGCAACGCTCGCGACGCTGATCTGGCATCCGGGGGACGACTACGAGATCGTGGTGGCGGACAACTGCGGCGACGACGACGTGGCCGCCGTCATCCAGGCGGTGCAGCAGCGCCACCCGAGGGTCCACCACATCCGCTCCGACCAGGTATTGCCGATGGCGGTGAACTGGGAGCGCGGCCTGGCGGCGTGCCGTGGCGAATATGTCTCGGTCCTGGGCGACGACGACGGCTTCCTTCCGAGCACGCTCGAGGTGGCGCGCAAGGTGCTCGCGCTGACCGACGCCAGGGTGTTCTCCTGGGACATGCATACGTACTGGTGGCCCGACACGATCGCCCATTGGAATCGCAACCGACTTTACGTCACCCTGGGCAGCAACGACGTGCTCTGGGTCAATTCGCGCCCGGCCTTGATCGCCACCTATCGCGAGCCCGCATCCTTCGCCCATCTGCCGATGATCTACAATGCATTCGTCCATCGCGAGATCATCAACGCTGTCATCGACCGGTTCGGCGGCTACTTCGTGCCCCCCGAACTGTCGCCGGACGTCACGTCCGGCATCATCAATCTCACCTATACGAGCCGATATCTCCACTCGCGCCGTCCGCTTGCCATTCGCGGAAACTCGCGGCGGAGCACCGGCACCTCGTTCTGGATCGGATCGCTCGGCAAGGAGCAGCAGTCGATCTATCTCAAGGAAGAGGGAAAGACGATCGAGGAGATCACGCATCCGCAGCTGGTCGCGAGCCGCAGTCTCGCGATCTGCCTCGCGTCCATCAAGCTGTGCGTCAAGGACCTGCTGTTTCCGCACGACCCGGAGCTTCAGATCGACATTCGCAACGTCGTGAATTTGGCGATCGGGGCGTTGAACATGGATACGGACGCCTACGACGAAAATCTGCGCAATGCCCTGCAGCTCGCCGAGCGCATCGGGTACGCGGTCGACCCGCGCAGCATCCCGGCCAAATCGCCGATCCTCCGCAGGGCCATGCAGGGGCCGGCGATCTCCGGGAACAGCGTCACCATCGGCGTCGATTGCGACCTGGCGAACGTCGGCAACGTCGCGGGCGCCGCGCGCCTCGCCGAGGCGCTATCGCCCGAGTTGAACGTGCGATTGGCGGAAACCCCTGTTGCCGAGCCGGAGCGGAAAGCCGGCTAGTCCGCGCGTCGCCAGCCGCGCCCTTTAAGCTCGCGGGCCCGCGCTCGCGCGCACCGGGGCGGAGTGTGCGAGGCGGTCGACCGCGTCCCGCAGCGACCGGCAGACCCGTGCGACATCGTCCCGCGACAGGCTGAGCGCGCTCGGCAGGTTGATCCCGAACGGCGTCAGCGAATAGGCCGTCGCGTTGCGTGCCCGCGCGGCTTTCGCCTGGGCGGTGGCGCGAAACGCGGGAATGCAGCTCAGCGGCGAGAAGAACGGTCGCGAATCGATTCCCTGGGCCTTCAAGGCCGGAACCAGCGCTTCCTTGGTGACCTCCAGACGGCTGTCGAGCACGACGGTGCTCATCCAGTAGGAGTTGTAGAGACCGGGCACGTCGGGATTGAGCGAGCCGGCGTTCCAGCCATCGAGCATCTCGCGATACCAGCCGTACAGCCGACGCTTGCCGGCGACCAGCTCGTCGAGCCGCTCGAGCTGCGCGAGGCCGAGGGCGGCCTGCATCGACGACATCTTGTACTTCCAGCCGACCTCTTCGTTGCAGAACATGACGTCGCCCGGGGCGCGACCATGGTCGCGCAGCCGCAGCACGCGATCGAGCAGCCGATCGTCGTCGAGGAGCAGCATGCCGCCTTCGCCCGCCGTGAGCGTCTTCGATCCGTGGAACGAGAATGCCGCCATGACGCCGAACGCCCCGGCCGGGCGGTCGCGCCAGCGCGACCCGGCCGCCTCGGCGGAATCCTCGATCAGGGCGACGCCGTGGCGCTCGGCGACGGCAGCCAGCTCGTCCCAATCTGGCATCGATCCGTAGAGATCGACGACGATCGCGGCCTTGGTGCGGGGCGTGATCAGCTCGGCGAACGATCGCGGCGAGAGACACCAGGTGCGCGCATCGATGTCGGCAAATACCGGAGTGGCGCCGACGTAGCGGACCGGCGCAACGGAGGCGATCCACGTCGCCTCGGGCACGATCACCTCGTCTCCCGGGCCGACCCCGAGGGCCATCAACGCGAGATGCAATCCGGCGGTGCAGGATGGCAGGGAGACCGCGTGGCGTCGGCCGCAATGCGTCGCGAAGGCGCGCTCGAAGCGGTCGTGAAAGGTGTTGGCCCCATCGTACCATGCCGTTCGCACGGCCTCGGTGACGTAATCGATCTCCCTCTGGGTGATCGAAGGGCCTGCAACGGGGATGCGTTTCATCGTCGTAGCGCCCGGGATATCCGCACGAGTCGCCGGCCAGCGGCAGCCTGCGGATGATCTCATTTAGATATTTACAATTCGTAGACCTTTGCGGGATGCCCTACCCGCCTCCTCCGCCCGCAACTGCCTCGGCTGGGGCGAAATTCAGATCGCCCCATTCGCATATTTCCGCTCGTTCTCGCGCAGGACCTTGCCGGGATTGCCAACCACGACCGCATAGTCAGGGACGTTTTTCAGAACGACCGTGCCCGCGCCGATGGTGGCCCAGTTTCCGATCCTGACCCTGGGCAAGATCGACGCATTGGTGCCGACGGAAACTCCGTCGCCGATCTCGACCTCACCCGAGATGCTGACGGCGTGCGCGATGAAGGTCGAGTTCCCCACCTTGCATTCGTGCGCGACGATGGAGTCGACATGGATCGACGAATTGTCGCCGATCTCGACCGCGGCTTGAATCTTCACTCCCTCCTGGATGTAGTTGCCGACGCCGATCTTCTCCGGAAGGTTCACGGTTGGATGGATGAAATTGATGAACTTCCCGCCCCTTGCGCTGATGGCCTTCGACGTCTCATAGCGGGCGAGCGTGGATCCCGTGATCGTGTTGATGAATGCGCAGCCTTCGGCGATCAGTCGATCCAAGTGCTCGAAGCCGCCGAACACCGGAAGTCCGACGAACTCCTTGCCTTGCCGATTCGCGTCGTTATCGAGAAAGCCGTAGAACTCGAGGCGATCCGGGTTTCCCGCCGCGATGATCGCATCGATCATTCGCCGCGTTTCTGGGTTCTTCGCCCCGATGATCACCACCTTCATGCCGCGATCCTCCCCGCTATTCTCGTCTCCTCGTCAAAGGCGGACCCGTCGCACATAGCCGCTCGGCGAGCTGGCAACGATCAGCTTTCCATTGATTTCCGGATCCATTTCGAAACGATCGTCTTCCGCGAGGAAGGTCCGCAGCGCGGTCAGCGGTTCATCGCCCGGGTACTGGATCTTGGCCCGATTGACCGGGGTCTGCTCGGGCGCGAGGAATCCGAGCACAGTATCGGCGCAGACCAGAAAGTGGCCAAGACCGACAAGCGGCGCGTAGGCGCGCAGCTCCGCCAGCACGTGATCGCGGGAGTGATCGGAGTCGAGCACGACCATCACGCCTGCTCCGGCCGGGATTTCGGCCTTGACGCGCTCGACCGTTTCACGAGCGGTCGACGGTCCCTCGATGAGGACAACACGCGACGACTGCGGATGTTTTTCGATCGTATCGCGGTTGTGCGGCCTGATATCGATGTCGACCCCGATGACCTTGCCCTTGCCTATCAAGGACAGCAGCGAGGCGGAGAAAATGACAGATCCGCCGCGCGCGACGCCGGTTTCGACGATGACATCCGGCTTCGTCTGCCAGATCGCTTCTTGCATCGCCAGGACGTCGGCTGGCAACTGAATGATCGGAACTCCCAACCAGCTCCACAAATACGAATATCGGTATTTGTCGGCATGCGTGATCAGGTCGATGGATTTGGCGAACAGCTGCCGATCTTCCCCTAGCTGAAGGCTGCAACTCTTCCTTTGACGTTCGAAATCCTGCCGATCGTCCACGTTCGCCGAATCTCCGCGGGAGGAAGCGTGTGGCGCCGTTTGTATCCAACCTCGTCTCCAAAGTCATCAGCGCGGACCTCGCATGACGATCGGCTTGACGCAGCGAAACGCCTTGACCGTGCTGGCGGATTCCAATCTCTTGGAACAGGACTGATTCGCTCGCGCGGGACCGGTCGCTTCCCCATACCGCGGGCTCTCGTGATGGCGTGCCTGTCGATGTCGTGCTGCGGCGACTGGCCAAGCCGCAATCCGCCAGTCGAGACGCCGGCGCCTCGTTCGGCAGCACCCGGCGACCGCGACGGGGGTTGAATGAAGGCCGTCATCCTTGCTGGCGGTTTGGGCACGCGCATCTCGGAGGAATCGCAGCTTCGTCCGAAGCCGATGATCGAGATCGGCGGACGGCCGATCCTCTGGCACATCATGAAGATCTACGCCCATCACGGCGTGACCGAGTTCGTCGTGTGCCTCGGCTACCGCGGCTACATGATCAAGGAGTATTTCGCCAACCAGGTCCTGCACAATTCCGACGTCACCATCGACACCAGGAACAACAAGGTCATCTACCACAGCGGTCCGATGGATCCGTGGATCGTCACACTGGCCGATACCGGCGAGCAGACGCTCACCGGCGGGCGGCTCAAGCGCGTCAGGAAGTTCCTGGACGGCAGTGCGCCGTTCTGCATGACCTACGGCGACGGTCTCTCCGACGTCGACATTGCTTCGCTGATCGACTTCCATGTGAAACATCGCCGGCTGGCGACATTGACCGCCGTGGTTCCGACCGGCCGTTTCGGCGCCGTCGAGCTCGACGGGCCCGCCGTCAAGGGCTTCCGCGAGAAGCCGCCCGGCGACAACACGCTGGTCAACGGCGGCTTCTTCGTGCTGCAGCCCGCGGTGCTCGACCGCATCGCCGGCGACATGACTTCATGGGAGGGCGAGCCGATCGAGAAGCTCGCGCGCGAGGGCGAGCTGATGGCGTATCGCCACACCGGATTCTGGCAACCGATGGACACGCTGCGCGACAAGAACGCGCTGGAGGATCTTTGGCGCAGCGGCGCGGCGCCGTGGAAGATCTGGTCGTGACGCAGCCGCACGGCATTCCCTCCTGCCGGTTCTGCAGCGCGCGGCTCGACCGCGTGTTCGTCGATCTCGGCGTCACGCCCCTCGCCAACCGCAATCTGCGGCCCGACGAGGTCGCGGGCGAGACCAAGTATCCGCTGATCTGCCGCGTCTGCCCGAGCTGCCTGCTGGTGCAGGCCGACGATTCCGTGCCGCCCGGCGAGATCTTCTCCGACTACCAGTATTTCTCCTCCTATTCGGACAGCTGGGTCGCGCATGCGCGGCGCTATTGCGACGCCATGATGGAGCGCTTCTCGCTCGGCCCTGCCAGCCTGGTGGTGGAGATCGCCTCGAACGACGGCTATCTGCTGCAGCATTTCGTCGCCCGCGGCGTTCCGGTGCTGGGCGTCGAGCCGGCCGCCAATGTGGCGGCGGCCGCGCGCGCCAAGGGCATCCCGACCGAGAACGCGTTCTTCGGCGTCGAGACAGCGCGGCGGCTGGCGGCGAGCGGACGCAAGGCCGACCTGATGGTCGCCAACAACGTGCTGGCGCATGCGCCAGCGACGCGCGACTTCGTCGGCGGCTTCGCCGAGCTGCTGGCGGCAGAGGGCGTCGCCACATTCGAGTTTCCCCACCTGCTGAACCTGATCGAAGAGGTGCAATTCGACACGATCTATCACGAGCACTTCTTCTATCTGTCGTTCCTGTGCGTCGAGCGCATGATGGGGGCTGCCGGCCTGCGCGTGTTCGACGTCGAGGAGCTGCCCACCCATGGCGGCTCGCTGCGGCTCTTCGTCTGTCGCGCCGCGGCGCGCCATCGCGACAGCGGACGCCCGGAAGCGATGCGCGTGCGCGAGCGGGCGCATGGGCTCGACAGCCTCGCCGGCCACGAGGGCTTTGCCGCCAAGGTGGCCGAGACGCGGCGGCTGTTTCTCGACTATCTCGCCGACGCGCGCCGCGCCGGCCGCAAGGTCGCGGCCTACGGGGCCGCCGCCAAGGGCAACACGTTCCTCAACGTGTGCGGCATCGCCTATCCGCAGATCGAGGCCGTCTACGACCGCAGCACCGAGAAGCAAGGCCGCCTCACGCCCGGCAGTCACATTCCGATCCTCGCGCCCGACCGCATCGAGGAGCTGCGGCCGGACGACGTGGTGATCCTGCCGTGGAATCTGGCTGACGAGATCGTACGGTCGCTGCCGCGGGTGCGCGCCTGGGGCGGCCGCTTCGTGGTGGCCGTGCCGCGGCCGCGTTTCCTGTAGGGCCGAGGGAACGCCGATGCGTTTTCTGCCGACGGCGCTGCCCGGAGTCACGGTGGTCGAGCCGGAGCCGGTCAACGACGAGCGCGGCCACTTCGCCCGGCTCTACTGTCCCGACGAGTTCGCGCGCGCCGGCATCGCGTTCGCTCCGACGCAGACCAGCCTGTCGTTCAATCGCGTGCGCCACACGCTGCGCGGCATGCACTATTGCGTCGAGGCGGAGAACAAGCTCGTGCGCTGCACGCGCGGCCGCATCTTCGACGTCGCACTCGACCTTCGTCGCGACAGCACGACGTTCCGGCGCTGGTTCGCGATCGAGCTCGATGCCGCACGGGCGAACGCCCTCTACATCCCGAGCGGCGTCGCGCACGGCTTTCTCTCGCTCGAGCCGGACA
>Ga0075424_100008412_pt1 | contig 10084 bp, 13 predicted proteins | sample SoiMethybrSBSTD3_FD_75301 | JGI IMG/M metagenome (GOLD analysis project Ga0075424, IMG submission 75301) | Bulk soil microbial communities from a Populus tree surrounding site in Tennessee, USA - Soil MetaG P. TD hybrid SBSTD3 | ecosystem: Environmental > Terrestrial > Soil > Tree plantation...
TGGTCATTTTCTATCAACTATCTAAGATTATTTTAGGATGTATTACCATAGTATTATTAGTTATTCTTTATCCTATTGCCGATTTTAGAAGACAAAGCTTGAATGAAAAAAAGGGCGAGTTTGGTGACGTTAGCCAGGTCAAATACAGTTCAAATGCGATTCAAACCTGGTTCAATGGAATTTGGAAAGGGAATGGACCCACATAGTAGGTGCTATATAGGGCATTCCACACATGACAGCACATCCGACAAAGGAACTGAATAGATCTAACATGATGACACTTGCATTTATGATTACCATGTTCTGAAAATTTATGATCACATGTACGGTAGTTGCAAATTGGCTCTATTAGTTGACCATATACATCCATAGCCATTTGCCCTGTTAATGGTTGTTCTATTACTCTTGTAGCAGGTGGTATCTAGCCTCGTTATATATCAGTCAAAGTAGACTAAGCATCAAGTCAAGAAAAATTATGTCTCATGTCAGCGATTTACAGTTAGAGGAGCCTCGAAGTGGCAATTTCATAGATCATTGCAACCTAATTTTTGACAGCTTTTATTACGAGACTAGAAATCGTTCTTTTTTCGCTATCTACTTGATCATCAATGTGCGCCTTTTCTTCTAATACATCAACAGTTTGGAATCCTGCTTTTCTGATACTATCAAGATAGTTTTCCTTTGTTAGCGCGCCATCGATACAGCTACACCATTTGTCCGAATTAATAGAATCTTGGCTTATTTCTTTATCGGTAACCAAATCCGATATCAACATCCTGCCACCGCAGCTCTTCAATATCCTGTGAATTTCTTTAAATGTCGCTACTTTATCAGGCGTTAAATTGATAACACAATTGCTTATAACAACATCTGCAGTATTGTCATCAACTGGAATCCTGCTGTCAATATCTCCCTTCACAAACTCTACATTTCTATATCCATTGTCTTTCGCATTTTTCGTTGCTTTTTCTAACATTTCGTCTGTCATATCAACACCAATTACTTTGCCTGATTTTCCAACTTTGTTTGCGGCTAAAAATACATCAATACCTGCGCCGGAACCCAAGTCTACAATAGTTTCACCTTCTCTAATTCCTGCAAACTTTGTAGGGGCGCCGCATCCTACTCCAAGTACAGAAGATTCAGGAATGGATTCTATATCTTTACTATCATAACCAATGAGTTTAGATGACTCGATGGCTGAAGGGTGATTATTGCTGTCATTATCATCGCTGCAACACTCGCCAGGCATGCAGCAACAATCATAATTACCAGTTAAAGCTATCTTCCCGTACCTTTCCTTTACTTTTTCTTTAATGAATTGTTCTTGCATCAAATATGTTTACAAAGGAAACTATTTAAGTTGTCAAGAGAACCTAGGTAAACTAAGTGTACTTATGGAAACAATTGGAAAGAGACAGGATACAACAAAGTTACCTGTAGTCAATGATAAAGCATCATGTGACTTCAATGGTTACGATGCAGACTATGTTGTACCACAAATCCGGTTAGATATATCAAGTTCAGACATACTTTGAAAGGATTTAGCAGCAAGACTTTGGCTGCTAGGCTCAAGGAATTACAAATAATCGGGGTATTGGAGAGAAAATCATATAATGAAACTCCTCCAAGAGTAGAATATAATTTAACAGATAAAGGACAAGAACTCGTGGAATCAATAATTAATTTGCTGCAATGGATGAGAAAATGGAGTTCAACTAAATGACGGAATAGCAGCTTGAGATCTCTATAAGATATGTTATTTATTTAGTTGTCCATTAAGCAACCAGTGATGACTATGGCGTAGGGTGGGATGTTGCACCATCAATTCATTCCCAAGTTGAACTAGTTGCTTTGTGCCACCCTGTCCGTCCCTTCATGGTGTTTCAACGTATTATATTCACAATTCCTGGTTGTTTCAGCTGATAGCTCCACATGAGAATTGTTGAATTTGCTGACATGCTACAAGGATCGATAAATGAGAAAATAAAAGAATGTAAAGACAGTATACATCAAGCTCACAATCCAATATACAATAAGAGTCTGGAGGTTGAAATAGATACACTAGAATGGGTGCAAGGACAAATACAGCATCTAGTCATTAATAATGAAAACAAAGACACGAAAATACGGATTTGACTAATTGTACTGGATGGCTTCTTGATGTTTGTATCGACAATGATCATGCTATCCTATCGATAAAGACAGAAGAGGATGGACAAATCCTTAAGCTTAAAGACGCTTACCATCCAGGATTCTATGTATTACCTAGAAATGAATCTCTCTTTCAAATTCTATCCAGAGAAGAAGAGATAGCAGTTAGCTGGGAAGATAAACATACAGATCTTTTTGACAGTAAGAAAACAAAAAAACTTATCCACGTACGGCTACGGTTGTTAAGATATTATCAACCTCTACTTAAGAAATTGGAAAACGACTACCGAGTAAAACAGTTATTTAATACAGATCTTTTACATGTTCAGCAATATCTCTTCGATAGATTAAAGATTGAACCTACAAGTAAAGTGAAAGTAGAGTATGATGGATCAAAATTACTTGAAGCAGCCAGGATTGATGACGATACCGATTTACACCCTCCCCCGTTTTCAATGCTTTATTTTGATCTTCATACATATTCAGGGCTGCTTGCTTCAGATGATGCTGTCAGACTGATTAAGGTAAGATATGGAGAAGACGATGCAGTATTTGATAACAATGAAGAAAAGATAATTTTGCAGCAGTTTTCTGATTATGTTAACGAGAAAAACCCCGACATTATCGTTTGTATGGGTGATTATGATAATGGCAAGGTTCTTCGGTATCTATTGGCTAGAGGAGTTTATAGAAACTGAGATGATTTAAGATTAAGCCCTACTTGAGGAAGTCAATAAGGGTATACTGATATCGTTTGTCGAGAGAACGTAACCAAAAGGAAAGAAAATATGGTTATGGAGTCAAGTCATTTCGTATAAAATATTAATGTTAAATACTACCACATCTTCTCACAGAATCAAAAATCATGTGTACAAAAATCCGTTGCGAATGGGCCACGAACGGTAGTCAAGCTGATGTTGAGTATCATGACAATGAGTGGGGTGTTCCTGAGCATAGCGATAAGAAGTTATTTGAGTTCTTGTTGCTTGAAGCATCTCAGGCAGGTCTGAGTTGGTCGACAGTACTCAAGAAAAGAGAAGGATATAGAAGAGCATTTGATGACTTTGATGCGAACAGAGTTGCCAATTACAATCAAAGAAGGATTGAACAACTAATGACAGATCCGTCCATCATAAGGAATAGATTGAAAATACAGTCTGTAATAAGTAACGCCAAAGCTTTCATAAAATTACAGCAGGAATACGGGAGCTTCGACTCATATCTTTGGAGTTTCGTTAACGGAAAACCTAGACAGAATCATTGGAAAAGTTTCATAGAGGTACCTTCGAGAACAGAAATATCTGATGTATTAAGCAAGGCTCTAAAGAAAAAAGGTTTTGTATTCGTAGGTTCTACCATTTGCTATTCTCTAATGCAGGCGGTGGGAATGGTAAATGATCATATCGTTCAGTGTTTTAGGTATAAAGATCTCATCAGCATGAAATTGTGAACTGGATATCTACCGTGACATTATTGTTATTAGAGCATAGAAATGGTTGTTATGAAAATGATCTGGATATCATTGCAAAAATGAGTTAAATGCCATTATGATTGTTAATATACCTAGTTTGCCAGTGTCTAATAAGTGGCGTTCGTAGCCCAGAAGCATAAATCACTTTGGTTACAGCCTTTTTGATTGCATAACCTGTTAGCGGCTTTATGTCATTTACAGCTTGGAATATATCTTCTCTATCAAATTCTTGTCGTAATAAGGGCGATTTTGGTGTTATATTTTCACCACATGATCTGCGATAATCCAAATAGTTATCTATCGTTTTTCTACATTCTGGAGTACAAAAAGTATGATGTCTATTACTCTTTGAATTGGCATAAACTCTAATCTGATACAGATTGTATTTTGGGACTGGTATTAAATCCCCTACTCTTAGCAATTGTAATGCTCCTAATCGGAGACCAGCAGATGTCATGACTAAAATAATTACTCTGGCTCCAATATCTGCAAATTCTAATAATCTAGCGATTTGGTCTCTAGTATATGGTTTATCACCATTGCCAGAATCATCGTTTTATTATAGTCGTTTATACCAACAATACTATCGTCATTTGACAAAAATTTTGATATCTTCTTGCGTCTGATATTGACGTCATTTATACCATAGAAATGCATTAACGCATTAAGATATGATTTCTGAGAACTTGAAGTATAATGGTTTTCCTTCAAAAATACAATAAAGTCTGACGTCGGCTTCAATTACCTTGAGGTCTTTACCATCTATCAATTGGGAATATTCTACAGGTGTTATTCTTGTAGTCGTATGTCTTGAAAGTGTCATTGCTTTTGAGAGTTTTTGAAATTACGGTAATAATTCTCGTTTGATGAGTTGAGTATATACGTAGTCATAGATAGCACTTAGACAAACTAATAAACTCCTGTGGAACTATATATAGACACCATATTGTCTCGAGATTTTAAGGTAAAAGTACTATTTGATTCCATCAAGTTCTATTTGCCGAGAGTTGAGGGATATCTTGAGGTTGTGCGGGACATGGCTTCCAAATATGGAGGAATGTCACTAATCGAGTTTGACGGTTATTTTGAGGGTAAATTTGAACCTGTCAAGTACATACGTGCTGAAATACATACCTCGAATATAGATGAGCACAATATGATAAGCTTTGCAAACAAAGTTCGTTTGAAGCTAAAAGAAAAAAGCCTTGCCATCGAATTTAACAATAGATTGATCCTAATTAGCGAAAATTGAGTGATAGTTGGGTGTAAATAACTTTATGCTATAACGTATCAGCATCGTAAACAAATATTTTATATATAGTCAAAAAAGACAGAAATATTCTTTCATTATCTCTTCCTTCTCTTTAATCTATAGAGTAGATCTATTAGAACATGGCATATGACACCACTTAACACCTTGTCATAATGCGAACAACGATGACTTAGTAATATCAACTGATGGGGTAGTTACAAGGACATGTGAATTTGAATAGACATAGTTTTGCACATATTGAAATAATATTGCCATTATTAACATGGTATCTATAGCGATTTCTGTATAAAATGGCGCATTTGGGCATCTTTTTTCAGATATATGGTCGTGTAACAGTTATAACTTTCAAACTATCTACTGATTTCGTATGACATGAAAAGAGATAAGAAAGCCATATTGCCAATATTGCCTGGGGAACAGGTTGCATCTATTGAAGAGTTTGAAGCAGGAAAAAACACCTACATACATAACGGATCAGTCAGATCGACTGCCCTTGGTGTTAAGATTTATGATTTTAAAAGACGCATAGTCAAGATTGACCAAAAAAACTCGCCTATGCTGCCTAAAATTGGAGACATACTAATTGGATATATAGAAATGCTATTTGGAAATATGTTTTCAGTGAGGATATTGTATATAAATGACAAGAAGTCAGATGCAGGATTTTCTGCCATTGCATCCGCAAGAGTAGGTGGTGCCAGCGGTCGTGACCGAGGAGATCGACGAGGCAGAATCATTTTTAGAATAGGCGATATTGTCAGAGGTAGAGTTATCAGTCTGTTGAACTCAACTATTCATATTACAATAGATGAAAAAGAATTTGGCGTTCTTTATGCTTTATGTTTTAATTGCGGTGGCAATACTGTCAGAGTAAATAACACGGTAAAATGTATTGAATGCGGATTATATGAAGAACGCAAGCTAACCAATGATTATGGCAAAGAGACATTCAGACTGATTCATAAAACAGGTAATAATAATAATAATAATAATAATTAGAGACTAATATACTAGTCATGGTAAAGCAGAGGGTTGCCTTCCAAGGTGAACGAGGTGCATATAGCGAGATGGCTGCTTTACAATATTTTTCAAATGCGGAATTGGTTCCTGTGAGATCCTTTCAAGAAGTATTTGATATCGTAGAAGCAGGTAAAGTAAATTTTGCAGTCGTTCCAATTGAAAATTCTATCGAAGGTAGTATAAGTGAAACTTATGATTTACTGTTCATTACAAACATGCTGGTATCAGGCGAAATTTATCAGAGAATCAGACATTGTCTTATTACAAATAAGCACGCAAGTTCGACAATAAAATTAGCGTACTCGCATCCGCAAGCCCTTGGTCAATGCAGAAGTTATTTACAAACCAAGGGATTAGAACCAGTTCCGACATACGATACTGCAGGTGCTGTAAAACTCATTAAAGAAAAGCAACTTATGGAAGGGGCTGCAATAGCTAGTAAAAGAGCAGCAGAAATATATGAAATGGAGATTCTAGAGGAAGGAATAGAAGACAAAAAAAATAATTTTACAAGATTTTTGGTTCTATCAAAAAATGAGACAAAACCAACTAATAATGACAGAACATCGATCATATTTTCTGTCAAGCATATTCCTGGAGCATTGTCTAGCATTTTAGAAGAATTTGCCCATAGACAGATTAACCTTACGAAAATAGAATCACGTCCTACAAAAGAGACACTTTGGGAGTACAACTTTTTTGTCGACTTAGAGGGACACGCAACTGATGAAAATATTGCACACGCGTTACAATTAGTCAAACGTAAAAGTGCCTTTTTTAAGATTTTGGGTTCTTACAAAAAAGCAGAACTTTATTGATCTAGTGTCTTAGCCTAAGACTGAACCCTGTTACTATTATACCTGTTATTACCAGCATCATTTGTCCACCAAATGCAATCTCGCTACCTTTAGTCTTGGCATGTCCACTTATAGCTAATTCAGAAGTGCCTATATTCTTAATTTCTATCCTATGTACTCCTTCTTTTTTAGCAATTAAATTATAAGCAAAATTGGAAACAGTATCTACAGATTTTATCAATTGTTTGTTAGGATCTGTAATAATGACATTAAAGATGGATCCGTTAATAACAACGTGTGCAGTATTACCAATATTCATATTAGGTGTCAAAACATCTGCCATACTAGGTTTTATTGTCCCAGTCAATGGTACATCGACTGGAGTATTGTTATAAAGAACAGATGCTATTCCAATTACTATGAATGCAATACCTGCTGCCAAAACTGCGTAAAATGTTGTTTTCCTTGAAAGTTGCGGCATTGATATTAGCTAACTACATATATAATGATGTATTTAATACTAACTTATATGGTTCGTAATATTAATCAGGTATATGGGCAACAGCAGTCTAAAGCCTAAAATGACATCAACATCAATACCTACATCGGCTTATCCTATAACAAAAACTACAATCGCCACTACGTCAACATCAAGCACCTTATCACTAGACGACAATATTGTAGCAATAATAAAGAATGCCACAGAAGGGCTACCTCTAGCTGCTTTAACTATCTTTCCAAGAGAGTACTACCTGCATGTAAAGATAACGCTCTGACAATATGTGATTACATATCTTCCCTAAGATCAGAGATCAACCCGTCATATAGCTACATGTTGAGAGGATGAAAGGACTGTTCAGAGGTGAAGGCCTAGTTACATTTGATACTAAAGAAACTGTGATAGAGCTAAATGGCGTAAAATTGGAAGCAGTGCAGTGTTGTGCAAGCTAGTGTGAATAGAGATATATCGTATTTGAAGTCACGTCAGGGGACAACATCATGAAACTAACCAATTACTATGAAGACATTAATAGTGGCAAGCTGAATGAAAATGTTGCGCCTTTACCATCAGTATTATTTTGAGCCCATATCTTGCCACCATGAGCTTCCATGATGCTTTTTGATATAAATAATCCTAAACCAGTACCACCACCTATTCCAGATTTTGAAGCAAATCTTGAAAATAACTTTGGTAATATGTCAGCATCTATACCTTGACCATTATCCTTTATACTTACAATTGCTTGGCCCTCTTTGTTTTCTGTCAATATAAATATAGTTCCATCATTCGTAAATTTAAGAGCATTATTAAGCAGATTATCAATCACCTGGGTTATTCTTCCTTTGTCTGCTTCTACAATGATTGGATCATTGTCTTGAATTAGCGGTCGCCTACGAATATGTTCTTGATCTTCTTCTCCTAGTTGGCCTTTTTGCACTCCATCTCCTTTGTCAAATCCATCTAATACCAGCCTTATATTCTTCTTAGAGGTTCTAATCTGGTTTCTATAGTCATCAGCAGTACATGATATTACTTGTTTTAAATCAAAACGTTCTTTGTTGAAGCTCAGTAATCCGCTTTCTATCCTTGTAACATCTAATACATCCTCAGAAAGTCTCCGCAGTCTTTTTGCACTCCTAATTATGACATTTACTATTTCCAGACTTTCATTATCTCTCAATTTATGTACAAGGATATCCGATAATGAAATAATTGGCTGTATTGGAGTGCGTAGCTCATGTGCTGCCACATTAATAAACTCCTGTTGAGCCTTATCACGCATCTTTAGTTGTTCATTTGATAATGACAACTGCTTATTTGCGCTTTCAAGTTCTTTTGTTCTCTTCTTGACTTCATTATCCAATGTACTGCTCCACCTGATAAGAAACATGGCAAGCATTGCAATTGCAGCAGTAGTTCCGACTAAAAGCAAAAACATCTCTGTCCTATTAGTTGAAATGGCTTTATCGATCTGTGAGTATATGATAGACATGGGAGTTATAACAAAAACAAAATACGTCGGTTTTTCTCCTAAAACTATGGGAAAGCCGGTAGTCAGCCTATCGCTATTTTTGAAGTTATAAACAGCAAAATCTGATTTACCATTCATAACTGTTCTAATAAGGCCATTTAGGATGTTGTTGTGACCAGTCACTTGCTGAGTGTAATTTCCAAAAAAGGGCTTCCCTATGAATGAATTTAGTGGGTGTATCAGGTGATCTGAGTTCCTATCGAGAACAGCTAGATATTGAGATTTAATATCGAAAATATTGCCATAGTGCTCAAACAACTGTATGGCAGGTACTGAAGTCCCTACTATACCCATGTATTGCTTAGTTTCTCTATTTATGATAGGATAAGATATTGCTATCCTATATTTACCATCCAAAGCACTATATCCATTGGAAAATATTGGTGTACGTGTAATAGTCGCTTCCCGTATCCAATTAATGCTCGATACATTGGTACCTACAAAGTTCTTCTCTCCTGGTTGCGCTATATTATCTATTACAATACAGTTTTTATTTATAATGAATAGCCTGTCTGCGGTGGTGATATTATTTATTTGAAAATAAATTTCTTGCAATAGGCTTTTTGTCTTGTCGCTTGACAAATCGCCTTGTTGCAAATATGATGAATATGCTAAGCCTTGTAAGCTGGCCATAACGGAGTTAAGATCTGAGCTAATGCGTTGTGAGAGTGCCTGCGTAGATTGCATCTGAAGAGCCTTTTGCTGTTCAAAAATGCTATTTCGGGTATTCGTTTCATTAGTGCTTTGAAGATAAAAGAATAAACCATAAGAAATAAGAATAATTAAAACTATAGAAACGGTTGCCAATATCTTTGCTTTTCCCTTTAATGGGTTCATGTACTTGTTCTTGGCCTGCAAGCATACTAAATCCAGCTCTGGTTTTTAAACTTGAAGGAGTATTGTTAGCAACGCCATATTGATGTTGTTAATATCCTTATCACACGCGCTAGCTACCGATTGTCTCTTTATCCGATAAAGCTAAAAATCTGGACACCATAATATTTATGAAGGAAATTTCTAGACTTTGAGCACTAAAGCTGGACAGCAAATCGAATGGCGTAGAAGTAAGATCATTGAATTAAGATCAAGAGGCCTGTCTCAGATAGAGATAGCACATGAACTTCAAGTTTCAAAGCAATTAATCAGCTTGGATATGCAGTTCTTGCGCAGCCAAGCACATGTTTGACACTACAAAATCGTCAAACATCTGTAATGGTTCTATAGCTTGTAACCGCTGGAAAGATTGTCATCAATCGTGTATTTGATAAACTAATCACTGCATTGAGGACTGCAGTAGATAATGATGGAACGCTAGATAAAGAATCTACGTCATACA
>Ga0075424_100008414_pt1 | contig 10084 bp, 7 predicted proteins | sample SoiMethybrSBSTD3_FD_75301 | JGI IMG/M metagenome (GOLD analysis project Ga0075424, IMG submission 75301) | Bulk soil microbial communities from a Populus tree surrounding site in Tennessee, USA - Soil MetaG P. TD hybrid SBSTD3 | ecosystem: Environmental > Terrestrial > Soil > Tree plantation...
GGTCGCGAGCGCGCGCCCGAGCGCGACGCGCTGCTGCTCGCCGCCGGAGAGCTCGCCGGGCTTGCGGCTGTAAAAGCGCTCTTGGATGCCGAGCCGCTCGGCCATCGGCCGGATGAAATCGCGAATCTTCTCATTCGACCATTGCCGCACCTTCAGCGGCAGGGTCAGGTTGGTGTAGCGGCGCTCGTCGAACACACGCATGTGCGGCCAGAGCGCGAAGTTCTGAAAGATCATCTGCACGTTTCGCCGGCCTGCCGGAACGTCGTTCACGGGAACGCCGCCGATCGAAATGATGCCGGCGTCGGGCTGTTCGAGACCGGCGATGAGTCTCAGCGTCGTCGTCTTGCCGCAGCCGCTCTCGCCGACGATCGCCAGGAGCTCTCCGTCTTCGACGGCGAGATCGGCGCGGTCAACGGCCGTCACCGGGCCGAAGCACTTGGTGACGCCCGCGAGTCTCAGCGTGATCACGGAGCCAATCGTATTGGATGGGTTCTGAAAAAACAATGTTCATGGCCCGTCTCGCGCCTTGACTCCGTCGCCGTTCCCGCGATAGCTTTTCACGTGCGCCGTAGGGCGCGCCATCGGAGGCCTTATGCCACTATCTCCCGAAGCGCTCATCGCCGATCTGCACGAGACGCTGCGCAGCCGTCACCCGCGGCCGCATCCGGTGCGTCAGCTGCTGCTGACGGGGCGGCTCACGAACGAGCAGCTTCAGAACTGGGCGAGAAACCTCTTCCACGAGTTTCGCAACATTCATCGCTTTTTCGGCGTCCGCTACCAGAAATGCCCGATCCCCGAGCTGCGGCGGATGCTGATCGACAACATGATCGAGGAAGAGGGCGAGGACATGATCGGGAAGACGTATCCGAGCCATGCCGAGCTCTGGGTCCGCTTCGGCGAAGGAATCGGCATCGCGCGCGACGACATGCTCAATTACGAGCCGCTGCCGGGCATCCGCGCGGCGCTCGAGATGTACGTCTCGCTCGTGCAGCAGAGCCATTGGGCGGTCGCGATCGGCACGGGGCTCGTCTTCGAGGGCGGCGGCCCGAAGCGCATGAAGGAAGAGCGCGAGGCGCTGGAGCGATATTATTCGTGGATTCCGAAGCGCGCGCTCGATTTCTTCCGCGTCCACGAGTATCACGACGAGGGGCACGGCGAATTCTGCTTCGACGTTGTGCGCAAGTATTGCATGGAAGACCATCTCCAGGAGGAGATGCGCGACGCGGTGAAAAGCCGCGCCGACATCATGTGGCTGCAGAACGAGACGATCTACCAGGCGTTCGTGCGGCCGAGCTTGTCGGCCGAGACAATCAAAGAGATCGAAGGCAGACTGGAGTAGCGATGGCCGAAAAGCCGATCGACCTCAGAAGCGACACCGTCACGAAGCCCTCCCCGGCCATGCGCAAGGCGATGGCCGAAGCGGAGGTGGGGGACGACGTCTTCATGGAAGACCCGACGATCAACCGCTTGCAGTCGCGGGCGGCGGAGATCTTCGGGCGCGAGGCGGCGCTTTACGTGCCCTCGGGCAGCATGGGCAATCTCATCTGTCTGATCGCGCACACGCGGCCGGGTCAGGAAGTCATCTGCGAGGAGAACGCGCACGTTTATACGAATGAGATGGCGGCGATTTCCGGCGTCGCGGGCCTATTGCCGCGCCTGATTCCAACCGAAGACGGCATCATGTCGTGGGAGCAGATCGGCCGGATGATCCGGCCGAAGATGTACGCGCGCGCGCCGACCGCGCTTATCAGTCTGGAAAACACCCATAATTTGTGCGGCGGGACCGTCTACCCCACCGCGCTGGCGCACGAGATCTGCGACCGCGCGCACGAGGCGGGGCTCCCCGTCCATCTCGACGGCTCGCGCGTATTCAATGCCGCCGCTTTCCTTGGCGAGAACGTCGCCGAGATGACGAAAAAATTCGACTCGGTGCAATTCTGTCTCAGCAAGGGTCTTGGCGCGCCCGTCGGCTCGATGGTCGTCGGACCGAAAGCGTTCATCGAACGCTGCCGCAGCATTCGCAAGATGCTGGGGGGCGGGATGCGGCAGGCGGGAGTGATCGCCGCGGCCGGCCTCGTAGCGCTCGAAGAGGGACCGAAGCGCCTCCACATCGATCACGACAACGCCAAATTCCTCGCGCAGGAGCTCGCGCGCCTGCCGGGCATCCGGCTGAACCCGGCGCGCGTGCAGACGAACATCATTATTTTCGAAGTCCAGGAGACCGGGCTTTCCTCCGGCGAATTTCTCGCCGCGCTCGCGGGGCGCGGCGTCTTGGGCGTGCCGGTCGACCGCGACAAGGTACGGCTCGTGACGCACCTGGACGTCGACCGCGCCGATATCGAAAAAGCCGCCGAGATCATCGGCGCGTTCCTGCGGGAAACTTTTACGCGCCGTCCCACGGGATCAACGCGCGGCGTTTAAATACCGCCAAACAAGTCTCGTCGTCGTACGATTGACACCTTCACGCCGCCGCGGGTACATTGGGGCTCTCCCAACCATTTTCTTTTCATGCAGGCTTTCGTTCGACGACACCGCACCGCGCTCGCCTTTGCGCTGATCGCCGTTCTCGGCTGCATCGCGTACGCCAACGGCCTAAGAAACGGTTTTCACTTCGATGATTTCGAAGGCATCGTCGATAACCTGGTGATTCGCGACCTCAAAAATATCCCCAGCTTCTTTGTGCATCCCATCTTTTTCCGCCTGACTTATGGTATCGATTGGCGGCCGATCCTGCAGATCACGTACGCACTCGACTACGCTGTCGGCGGCGCCGACCCGACCGTATATCATGCGACCGACCTGCTATTTCACATCGCCGCCGCCTGCATGATTTTTCTCATCGTCCGAGAAGTACTCGAGCAGAGCGCGGGGCGTGCCATTTCCGTTACGACTTTGCCTTCCTTCTGGATCGCGCTCGCGCCGGCGCTCCTCTTCGTCGTGCATACCGTCAATACGCAGACGGTGAATTACAGCTGGGCACGCAGCTCGCTTCTCGCCGCGCTCTTTTACATGATCGCCTTGTACTGCCATATCCGCGGCCCCTTCAGCGCGCGCGAGTCCGGCGGCTGGCGTTGGCACGCCGGTGCTCTACTCGCTTTCGCGCTCGGCTTAGCTACCAAAGCGACCGCGACGAGCTTGCCGGCGATGCTGCTCGCTTACGAGACCCTGCGGCTCAACCCCGCCGGGCGCAACCCGGTGACATTATTTTTAAGGGAGCCGCGGCGGCTCCTGAAGCATCTCCCCACCGTCGTCGTTCTAATCGGGTATTTGTGGCTGCGCCTGGATGTGACTCCGCGCATCGTCCATCAAGTCACCGGAACGTCGTGGGTCGCGCGCAAAACCTATCTGCTCACGCAATTCCGCGCCTGGGTTTATTACCTGAAACTCTATCTTTGGCCCGATCCGTTGATCTTCGACTATTCGGGATTCGGCTGGTCGCGTTCGTTTTTGGACGCCCGTGTGCTTGTTTCAGTCGCGATCGTGGCCGCGATTATTATCGCCGCATGGCTCGTGCGCAAGCGCGACCCCCTGCTCACATTCGGCATAGGATGGTTTTTTATCGCCCTTCTCCCCGAGGCGAGCATCTTCTTCCTTCCCGATGCGGTAATGGGACATCGGCCATATCTGGCTTACGCGGGTTTATCCATCGCGGCGGTGCTCGTCGCTGTTACCTCCGCTGATTCGATCCGGCGTCGGATACCGCCTGAGATGTGGCCCGATGCGCGCTTCGCAATTGCGTGCGGGGCCACGCTTGCGATCGCCGTTGCTGCGCTCACCGCCGCGACGATACGTCGCAACCTCGATTGGCGCGACGATGTGGTGTTATGGACGGACGTGCTTAAAAAAGATCCTGGCAATACGCGCGCGCTAAGAGTTTTGGGGATACAGTACGCCGAGCGCGGTAATTACGCAGCTGCGCGTCAACTCCTCGACGAAGCGATCCGGGCGGCACCCGGTACAGCCGAAACGTACTTGCGTCGCGGAACGGTCAGCATGCTCGTCGGCGATTACGAGACAGCGCTTGCCGATTTGAATACCGCTTTGACCAAAAACCCGCGGTTAATATTCGGCTACATATACCGCGGAGACGTTTACCGCGAGACGGGCCGCTACGGGGAAGCAGAGAAGGATTACCAGACGGCTCTGGGCATGAATTCAAGCGCTGTCGATGCCTACTACGGGCTCGCGCTCGTTAACTGGAAGAGAGAACGACTGCCGGAAGCGACGTCGGCGTGCAGGAAATTACTGGAGCTGGAACGCGACAATCCCCGGGGCCATCTCTGTCTAGCGAGCTTGCTCATGCAGCAGGGAATGTTCGGTGAGGCGATGACAGTCTACTATAACGGCGTGAGCCGGTTCCCTGAGAACGGAACATTGTGGTACGGACTAGGAACGGCGTACGAAGAACTGGGCCTCTATAAAGAAGCCCAGCACTCGTACGAAAGATCTAGCAAGCTTGCGCAGGAGTCGGGAAATGACTCCAGCGTATCAAAATAGGAGAGGGTCTAATCCTTGGAGCTTTTTTCCTTATTGATGCCCTTCTTGCCGCCGGCCTGATCGCCTCTTCCGGGCTCGAGATATTGCTGCCGCATAGCCTTGAGCGACGTGCCGCCGCGATCGACGAAGAATTCCAAACCGGTGTATACACGATAGCGACCTTCGCTATCGAACGTAGCCTTCACGACATCAACAGCGACTCCCGGCATCGCTAGGAATGCTAGCCCGAGTACGGGGCCGACTCCCCCGCCGCCCATTTTGTGAGCCCCCGCTCCGGCGAACGTGTTCGCTTGGATACCACCCTCGAGCTCAACATTGTCGCGTCTTAAGTAAGGCGCCCACCAGTCCACGGACGGATAGTACTTCCCAGTCAGCTGAAGTCTATTGACGCCGTATTCGGTCCGGTGGCCGCCACGCGAGGCGCCGCTAACCGGATGCGAATACCACATGTTCAAATTCCATTGCGGGAGATAAAAAGCGATCGACGGAATCAGCCAGAGGAAGTCGGTGTCGCGGAGCCCCCGGTGTTGATAGTTCCAGAAGAAGCCGGCTTTACCGCCGTCCCATCCAATCACCGGGCCGGCGTTGAAGCCAATGCGACTGCCGAGACCACCCACATAATCGATCGCACCCTGCGCTCCGAAGTTTCCAATGAGCGGGAGAACGCCAAGCGCTTCAGCTGAAAAACGGCCACCACTATCATGCTGTTCTTTCTCACCGCCGCCCGTAAGTTCGATCTTACCGAACGGCTCGAGCGCGGCGACGTTCGCCTTGGGCACGAACGCAAACCCAAAGACCGCGACCACAACCAACAGTGACAACACTGTCTTCTTCATCGGCCCTCCCGGGGTAGAATCCACGTGCGACTTTAATAGCTACAAACGGGTTTGTTGTCAAGCATTTTCATCTTTGACAAGGCAAGGCTGGTATTATAAAAATCGGCCATAAGGACGGCCCTTTTTGGTGCCAAGGATACCGAGCGCCGGAGCCCCGTCGAACGGCCCCTTCTAAGCATGTTGCATTGATGCCTGCCGAACGCCCCACGGTCACGGTTATTATCCCGGTTTACAACGGCGGCGAGGCCTTCCAAAAGGCCCTAAATGCCGTCTTATGGGCGTCGCCGTCCCCCGACGAGGTCATAGTCGTAAACGACGGGGGAACCGACGCCTCGGCCGATATAGCGGCCAGATTGGGTGCCCGGGTAATCCGCCGGCCGGCCCAAGGAGGTCCGGCTCAGGCGCGCAACCAGGGCGCCCGGGCGGCTACAGGGGAAATCCTGTTGTTTCTCGATAGCGACGTGTTGGCGCCCCCTGGCGTCATAGGGCGCGTTCGCGCGCTTTTCCAGAGTGATCCGGCACTTGACGCACTGTTCGGCTCTTACGACGACGCACCGGCGGCGGTCGATTTTTTATCACAATACAAGAATCTGCTGCATCACTTCGTCCACCAGAGCGGGCGCGAGCAGGCTTTCACCTTCTGGGCCGGCTGCGGCGCCGTTCGGCGCGATGTTTTTCTGGCGCTCGGCGGCTTCGACGAGAAATTTACGCGGCCCTCGATCGAAGACATCGAGCTCGGCTATCGCCTCAATCGCGCCGGCCACAAAGTGACCTTACGCAAAGATCTGCAGGTGAAGCACCTCAAGCGCTGGCGCATCACGTCGCTGCTGCGATCCGACATCACGGATCGGGCGATTCCATGGGCGCAGCAGATCGTCCGGCACGGTGTAATGCCGGACGATCTGAATTTGAAGGTCTCGGGCCGATGGAGCGCCGTAACGGCCTGGGCGCTCGCTTGTCTGCTCGCGGCGGCGGTTCGAGATGTCGCCCTGCTCATCCCGGCTGCAATCGCCGCGGCGATGCTATGGATTTTAAATGCGCCGCTTTACGCTTTTTTTTACCGTAAGCGCGGCTTGAGTTTCATGCTGGCCGGCGTCCTATGTCATTGGCTCTACTACCTCTACAGTTCCACCGCGTTCGCCGCCGTCGTCGTCCAGCATCTTTTCCGCACCGGCATTGACCGCGCTTTGAGACTCCGTAAAGCCGCATCTTTGGGGAGATAATAGTCCCCTCGATGGATAAAATCCCGATCGTCGTTATCGGCGCCGGACCGGCGGGGCTCGCTGCAGCACACGAGCTCTCCGTTCACGGCCACTCGTCAGTCGTCCTCGAAAAGCTCGACAAGGTCGGCGGCCTGGCTCGCACGGAGAATTACCGCGGCTTTTCTTTCGACATCGGCGGTCATCGTTTCTTCACCAAAGAAGAAGCAGTGAGCCGCCTGTGGCGGGAGCTTCTAGGGCCGGAGTTTCTCCGCCGGCCGCGTCTCTCGCGCATTTATTACCGCCGGAACTTTTTTTATTATCCGCTGCGCCCGCTGAATGCGCTCGCCGGCCTTGGCTTCTGGAGCAGCCTCGCGATCGTCCTCAGCTATCTGCGCTGGCAGATTTTTCCGCACCGCGGCGAGGACACCTTCGAACAGTGGGTCACCAACCGCTTCGGAAAAAAGCTCTTCGAGACCTTCTTTAAAACTTATACGGAAAAGGTCTGGGGCATTTCATGCGCCGAGCTTCGCGCCGAGTGGGCCGCCCAGCGCATCCGCGGGCTGTCGCTCAAGACGGCGCTGCTCGGAATGTTTCGAAAGCCCCGAAGAACCATCAAGACGCTGATCGAAGAATTCGATTATCCGCGTCTCGGACCCGGCATGATGTGGGAGGCGGCGCGCTTGGCCGTCGAGCGGCGCGGCGGCAGTGTGCGCCTCGGCTGCGATGTGGTGTCGATCCGGCGGCGGGGCAGCGCGATCGAGAATATTTTGGTCTCGAGCAACGGGCATCAGGAGACCCTCTCCGGAGGCGCCTTCATCTCGAGCATGCCGGTGAAGGAATTCATAGAAAAGATCGACCCCCCACCGCCACAGCCGGTCGTCGAAGCGGCGCGGCGGCTCCGTTTTCGCGGACTCATCGTCGTTTGTCTGATCGTGAAGCGGCCGGATTTATTCCCGGACAACTGGATTTATATCCACGATCCGGCGGTGAAAGTCGGCCGCATCCAGAACTATAAGAACTGGAGTCCCGCGATGGCGGCCGATGCGTCGAAGACGAGTCTCGGCATGGAATACTTCGCCACTCCGGGCGACGAGCTGTGGAGCATGAGCGACGCCGGCCTCATCGAACTAGCGAAAACGGAAATCAGCCGTATCGGGCTCGCCGCGGCCGCCGATGTCGAGGACGGCTGCGTCGTAAGAGCGCCGGAGGCTTACCCTGTCTACGATGCCGATTATCGCGCGGCGCTGGCGACGGTTCGGGAGTTTGTCGACGGCCTGGAGAATTTTCAGACGATCGGACGCAACGGCCTTCACCGTTATAATAACCAGGACCACGCGATGATGACCGGCATTCTCGCGGCGCGAAACGTAGCGCTCGCCGAACGCAACGATCTGTGGAGCGTCAACACCGATTCTGAATACCACGAAGAGGCGCTCGTTCCGGACCAAGTCATCGAAGAAGCGTTCGCGCGCGTTTTTACGCGCCTGGATCGGATCGCATTCGGCGCCGCATTGGGCATCGTCTGCGGCGCCGCGCTTTTTGCGGCGACTCTCGCGCTGGTCGTTAAAGGCGGCGATGTCGTCGGGCCGAATCTCAGGCTTCTAAGGCAATACTTCCCCGGCTATCGCGTGACGCCGGCGGGAAGCCTCGTCGGACTCGCCTACGGCTTTTGCGGCGGATATGTCCTTGGATGGCTTTTCGCGTTCTTGCGCAACGCTGCGATGTTTATCTACATCGCGCGGGCCTACCGCCGGGCGCAGCGCGGCCTGTTGCGGCGATTTTTCGATTATCTCTAGGAGGATCTATGAGCGCGCAGGACAAAGAACTCGAACAGGTCATCCTCACCCGTATCGTGCGGCTCAACGCGAAGATCCAAGGAACCGTCACCGGCCTTATCGCCGGCCTCGTCCTGTTCCTGGCGACCAATTGGCTCGTACTGAAGGGCGGATACCCCGTCGGGCCGCATCTCGGGCTCCTTAGCCAGTTTTTCATCGGCTACCGCGTGAGCTTCATAGGCAGTTTGATCGGCTTCGCCTACGCATTCGTCTGCGGCTTTGTCGCCGGCTACGCCGTCGCGTGGATTTATAACCGCATCGCCGATGGGCGGCAGAGCGCCGGCCGAGGACGTTAAAATCGCAATTGTGCGGCCGTCGCCCGGCTGTTAGAATGCGCCCTATTTCCCGGTGAAAATCCTCGACAATATGCGAATGTACGCCCGCTTCGCGAGCGGGCTCGGCGGCTTCCTGAAAAATCCCCTCACGATCGACGACGCGCGGGCGATCGTCCGGCGCCGCATGGATGAGCGTGAAAAGAATTTCATACGGCTGCTTGAGCGCGGCGTGTTCGGCAACGAGCGAAGCCCGTTTCTTCCGCTGCTGAAGCACGCCGGCTGCGCCATCGGCGACGCCCGGCAAATGGTGGCGTCGCACGGCCTCGAAGCGACGCTGCGCGAGCTCAGGCGCGCGGGCGTCTACGTCACCTTCGAAGAGTTCAAAGGCAAAACGCCGATCGTCCGCGGCGGGCTCACGGTGCCAACCAAGGCGCACGATTTCGATAATCCATATCTCGGCCATTACTACACCGCAGAGACCGGCGGCTCGACCGGCGCCGGCACGCGCATCAACATCGATCTCGACCATCTCGCCGCCGATACGCCCTTCAACATGCTCGCACTCGACGCGCACGGCGTGCTCGACGCGCCCAAGGCGATCTGGCGCGGGGTGCTGCCGGACGCCAGTGGGCTCAATTACATTCTACGCGGGGCGCGCATGGGGCGCGTGCCGCAAAGATGGTTCACGCCGCTCCGGCGCAGCGAATACAGACCGGCTTTCAAGTATCGCGCGGCTAATGCCGCCATCGTCGCCGCCGGCAATGCCTTCGGTATCGCGATTCCGCGGCCCGAGCCCGTGCCGTTCGAGGATGCCGGCGCGATTGTTGGCTGGATGCGCGAGCAGGTCCGCACGCGCGGCTCCTGTTTGTTGTTTTGTCTCGTGAGCGCCGCGCTCCGCGCAGCAATCGCCGCGAGAGAATTGGGCGTCAATCTCAACGGCGCGGTTTTCGAGGTCGGCGGCGAGCCGCCGACTGAAGCAAAAGTCCGCGCGATCACCGCCACCGGCGCGCGCTGCTACCCGACCTATCATTTCGGCGAATGCGGCCGCGTGGGGATGGGCTGCGCGCGCCCGCTCGACGGCAACGACGTGCATTTTTTCAAGGACGGGCTCGCGCTCATCGATTACCGTCGCCGGGTGCCCGGCTTCGATATCGACGTGAACGCCTTCTGCTTCACGAGCCTTCTGCCGACCACGCCGAAGATCATGCTCAACGTCGAGCTCGACGATTACGGCGTGATCGAGGCGCGCTCGTGCGGCTGTCCGCTTGAAGCCTACGGCTACGCCGAGCACATCCGCGAGATCCGGAGCTTCCGCAAGCTCACCGGCGAGGGCGTGACGCTCGTCGGCAGCGAAGTGTTGTCGGTTCTCGAAGAGGTGCTGCCCGCGCGCTTCGGCGGCAGCCCGATAGACTACCAGCTGCTCGAGGAAGAAGACGAGC
>Ga0075424_100008415_pt1 | contig 10082 bp, 9 predicted proteins | sample SoiMethybrSBSTD3_FD_75301 | JGI IMG/M metagenome (GOLD analysis project Ga0075424, IMG submission 75301) | Bulk soil microbial communities from a Populus tree surrounding site in Tennessee, USA - Soil MetaG P. TD hybrid SBSTD3 | ecosystem: Environmental > Terrestrial > Soil > Tree plantation...
TCATGACTCCTACTCCTGCGCGACTTACGCGATCGCCAATTCGAGCGGAAACTTGTCCACCACCTCGTGCCCGTCCTTGGTGACGATGAAGGTGTGGCCCAGGAAGATTCCGAACATTCCGTCGGCGGTGATCGGGTTCGGCTCCGCCATGGTGACCATGCCGGGCAAAAACACCTTGTCGGCCTCGCGCGCCTCGGTGCGCTCGGCGAAGACGTGCGGCGTCGCGGTGACGATGTCGATGCCGTGGATCTGGGTCGGCCGCGACTGCACGCCGTTCTGGCGGAAGAACTGCGCCGCGATCCGCACATTGTCGATCGGATTGCCCGGCCGGATCTCGGCGACGATCTTGCGATAGCCGGGCAGCGTGATCTCCTCCCAGAACTTGCGCACCATGTCGGTCGGCGGGCCGAGGCAGATCGGCGAGCCGATCTGCGCCGTGTAGCCGCGATAGCCGGCGGCGATCTCCATGATGACGATGTCGCCTTTCTTGAGCTTGCGCTCGGACGGCCGCGGATTGCCGAAGAACATCGCCGGGTTCGCCATCGGGGTCGAGCCGATGATAAGGAAATCGATGTCGCCGCCGCCCTGCAACATGGCGGAGCCGGCGGCGCCGCGCAGATCGGACTCGGTCGCGCCCGGCTTGGCGGTCTGGACCATCGCCTCCATGGCGCGCTGGCACAGCACGCCCGCCTTGCGCACGCAGTCGAGCTCTTCGGCGCTCTTGATGATGACGAGCTCGTGGATGAAGCTGCGCGTGAACACGAGCTCGACGTCCGGCAGGCCCGTCCGCAGGTCGTTGTACTGGTTGACCGGCATGTAGTCCTTGTGGCGCGGGTCGATCTCGACAAGCCCGATGCGCCCGCGCGTGAGGCCTATCTCCTTGAGGCGCTCGATCATCACCTCCGCATAGCGCCCGCCGCGGCTCTGGCGCACGTCGGAGAGCGCGGGCGCGACCTGCCGGCGCACCGCCTCGGCATGAGTGCCGCCCATGGAGAAGACCAGCGTCGGCTCGTCCTTGAGCGGCACGAGCACGTAGGAGGCGAGCGCGTGCCATTCCCAGTGGCCGGTGAGCCAGGTCATGCCGCCGCCAAAACTCCAGTGGCTCGGGCCGCCCGGCACGATCACGGCGTCGAGCTTGTGCTCGCGCATCTTGTCGCGCAGTGCCGCGTAGCGCCGCGCATATTCCTCTTCCGAGAATTGCTCCCACACCGCGTCGCGATAGAGCGGCGTGTCGTACATGTTGGCGAACGGCCCGTTCTGGTCGAGGCGCGTGCGCACCTGCTCCCAGGGGACGGCGCCGGCGGGCGGCGGGACGTTGACGTTCATGGGCGTGTTTCTTTGTCTTTCCAATCTTCCGTGCGTCATGCCCCGCGCAAGCGGGGTATCCAGTACTCCGTGTCAGACCAAGATCCGCAAGCGCCGGGAGTACTGGATTGCCCGCTTTCGCGGGCAATGACGGCGAAGGGGTTCAATCCTTGCAGTTTCCGATGGTGGCGCGGCCGCCGGCGGCCGCAAGCGCCTCGCCGGCAAGCTTTTGGTCGATGACGTCGTCGACCGACGGCTTCTTGGCGGCGTCGATGTCGCCGTGCGCGACGTCGTTGTCGATGGTCCACTGGGTGCGGGCGCGGTCGAAGCCCTCGTTGACCGACCAGATGCAGTTCTTGGTGAGCTGCTCCCAGGCGTAGTCCACGGCCTCACGCGGCTTCTGCGTGACCGCGACCATGATGGGAATCACTTTCTCCTTGTCGCGATAGATGATGCGGTTGGCCTCGATCATGGCGGTCGTCAGATCGCGCACCAGCGCGCGGTCCTTGCCGATCAGGTCGGTCGAGGCGCCGTAGCCGTTGAACATGTAGAGCGGCACGAGATCGACCACCTGCACGAGCACGTGCAGCCCCGGCTTCTGCTTCATCGCCAGATGCGCGTCCTCGGGATGGAGCGACACGGCGTCGATCTGGCCGGCGACCAGGCCGGCGAGCCGCCCGGCGGTGCCTTGCGAAATGAACTGGGCGTCGTCCACCGTGAGGCCGGCCTTGGCAAGCGCCTCGCGTCCGATGCGCCAGTTGAAGCTGCCGACGCCGCCGCCGGCGGCGGACAGGCGCTTGCCCTTGAGATCGGCAAACGTCTTGATGCCTTCGGACACCACGTAGGCCTGCGGCGTCTTGGGCGCGAGGCCCCAGACCTGCTTCACCTTCATGCCGCGCCCGATCTGCACGTCGTTGACGGTGGTGAAGGTGTTGCCCTGCGTGAGCGCCACCGACGCGGCGGGCGAGGAGCCGCCGTCGAACTGGATGATGTTGGCGTCGATGCAGTGCTTGGCGAAGATGCCGAGCTCTTTCGCCACGTAAGCGGCGGTGTGGACCACATTGGGCGGGGAGACCGACACGCCGACATTGATCTTGCGCATGGTCGGGCAGTTCGGCGCCTGCGCGGCGGCTTGCTGCACGGTCGCCAGCGCGAGACTGGCAACGACTAAAAGCGGCCAAACACGATGTAACGGCTTCGACATTACGGCATTCCTCCCGACACTCGTTTCATTGGATGTCATTGCGAGCGAAGCGAAGCAATCCCAGGCCACGAGGGCAAACATTGCAGAGATTGCTTCGTCACCTGACGGCGCCTCGCAATGACGATCGATCTCAATCCTGATCCGTTGCGGCGGTCCACGGCGCGACCTTGATCTCGAGCACGCGCAGCAGCGCGGTCAGCGTGACGCCCAGAATGCCGAGCGTGACGATCGGCACGAACATCTTGTCCACCTGATAGGTCGAGGCGGTGCGCACGATGAGATAGCCGATGCCCGAAATCGCCGTGTAGAGGTCGGCGAGCACCATGCCGATCAGCCCGCGCCCGACCGCGAGCCGCAGTCCGGTGACGATGAAGGGCAGCGCACCCGGCAGCACGATGTTGATCCACAGCTGGCCCTCGCTGCAGCGGAACGCACGGCCGACCTCGATCAGCTTGGGGTCGACGTTCTTGACGCCCTGATAGGTGTTGATCGCCATCGGGAAGAAGGCGAACAGGAACAGAATGATGACTTTCGCCGTGGTCTCGAAGCCGGCCCACAGCACGATCAGCGGCACCAGCGCGACGCTCGGCGTCGAATAGAGGAACGTGATGTAGACGCCGAGCGCGACGTCGAGCACCCAGAAGCGGGCGAGCAGCAGGCCGATCGCGATGCCGATGACGGCCGCGAGGGTGAGGCCGATCATGAGCACCACCAGGCTCGGCCACAGATACGTCCACAGCTCGCCGCTGCCGATCATCGTGACGGCGGCGACCGCGATCTTCGACGGTGTGGTGAACAGCACCGGGTCGACCTGCGCGCCAAAGAATTGCCAGAGCCCGAGCACCACCGTGAGTGAGATAAGGCGGATGACGATGGTCTGGATTTGCTTGTGGCGGCGGCGGGCGGCCGCGACCTGCTGCGCCCGCGAGCGGTCTTCCATTTCGTCCGCCATGCCGGCGACGGCGCGAGAATCGGCCTCGATCGCCATGGTCAGGCCACCTTGGCGGCGTGCTGCGGGCGCGCCATCTGCAGCTGATGCCAGATGTGGGCGCGCATCTCGGCGAAGCGCGGATCGGCCCGCATGGCCTCGACGTCGCGCGGCCGGCCGAAGGGAACCTCGATCACTTCCTTGATGCGGCCCGGGCGGGCCGTCATCACCGCGATGCGGTCGCCGAGCAGGATGGCTTCGTCGATCGAGTGGGTGATGAACACCATGGTCTTGCGCTCATCGGGCCGCTGCATGAGCTGCAACAGCTCGTCCTGCAGGATCTCGCGCGTCTGCGCGTCGAGCGCCGCGAACGGCTCGTCCATCAGCATGATCGAGGGATTGATCGCGAGCGCGCGCACCAGCCCGACGCGCTGCTGCATGCCGCCCGAAAGCTGGTAGGGATAGTGGCGCTCGAACCCGGTGAGCCCGACCAGCTCGAGATAGTGCGCCACCCGCTCCTTGATGGCGTTCGCCGGCGCGCCGGCGATCTTGAGGCCGAAGGCGGCGTTCTCGAACACGGTCTTCCACGGCAGCAGCCCGAAATGCTGGAACACCATGGCGACGCCGTCCGGCGGCCGGCCGTGCACCGGCTTGCCGCCGACAAGAAGCTCGCCGGAGCTCAAGTCGATCAGGCCGGCGATGGCGCGCAGAAAAGTGGTCTTGCCGCAGCCGCTCGGGCCGACGATGCAGAGAATCTCCTGCTCGCGCACCGCAAGCGTGAGCTGGCGGAAGGCGACCACGGTTCCGTCGAGAAAGAGCTTGCTGGCATTGCGGGCCACGATAGCGGCGCCTTGATCCGCGTCGACCGAGCCCATCATCCTCTCCCTCGCCGCCGCCCTGCGCGGCACGTCATTATTGCTTGGCGGCATACCCTTTGGGCAATGCGGGTCACCGCGTCAAGTCGCCGCCGTCCGCGGCGTACGTCCGGTCGATTCGGGGAAAAAGTGTGGCCCGGTCAGCGCTTGCGCCGCGTGCGGGCCGGCTCGATCGAAGGCTGTTCCTCCGCGCCTGGCCGTTCCTGCGAGATGCGCTTGGCATCGCGGGACATTTCGAGGCAGGACAGCAATTCGACGTAGCTCGGCTGGCCGCCGGTCGAGATCATCGACAGGCAATGACTTTTATCGTCGGCGGAGAACTCCGACCATTGCTTGCCGAGCGTATCGCGCGCCGTGTTCTCGTCGTTCATGCAGGTTTCGGCGGTGCGCCCGGTCATCATGCCGGTGATGGCGGCGGCGCGGCAGCTCGGCTGGACATTGAGGGTGGGCACGCCGCGTTCGGCAGCGACGACGAGGAGGCTGGAACCCAGGACGAGAGCGGGGAACGGCATCATGGCTGGCACCCCTTTGGGGCGCGCCCGGCGGGCGCTTGGGAATTCACGAGATCAGACCGAGTCGCTCCGTTCATTCACGGCAGCATCAGGCTATCAGCCTTGCGGTCGGTGATGAAGCTATGTGCTGCTGCGTGGGTAATAAAGAGGGGCAGGCGCGCCGCCTCGGCGGCCGATTGCGGCGTGACACCGCAGGCCCAGAACACCGGAATCAGCCCCTCCGGCAGCGGCGGCACCGGTCCGCCGAACAGCGGATGGGCGAGATCGGCGCCGATCGCCGCCGGATCGCCGATGTGGATCGGGGCGCCGTGGTTTAACGGAAAGCGGGCCGAGACCTGGGTCGCGACGATGGCCTGCGCCGGCGTGAGCCACCGCATGGTGACGACGAGGTCGCCCTTGAACGGGCCGGCCGGCTCGGTCGGCAGCCGGCTGCGCAGGACCCAGCGATCGGCCCCGGTCGGCACGCCGGCGCGCTCGAGCGCATCGTCGAACGTGATGCCGGAGCCGATCAGGAAAGCGACCAGATCGTCGCGCCAGATCTCATTGAGATCGTCGTGGTCGCGCTGGCGGATGCCGTCGATGAAGACCGAATAGCGGGCGCAGTCGGTGCGCAGGTCCGCGCTCGGCGCGAGCCGCCGCGGCACCGGGTCGCCCGGATCGGTGACCTCGAGCACCGGGCAAGCGCGCTGATTGCGCTGGCAGTAGAGCAGGAAGTCGAACGCGTAATCCTTCGGAAGAATTGCCAGGTTGCATTGGACGAAGCCGGGAGCAAGGCCGCGGCTGGTGCCGCGGATGCGGCCGGCGCGGATGTCGCTCCGCACCCTTTCGCTCTCCAGGGCCGGCGCCGTGGCGTCATTCATCGCTGATCTTCATGCCTGTGCACCGGACGGCATCCATCTGACCCCGACGGATTGCGCCGCCAATTCCTGTCCTTCATAGTGGCACCGCCGACCCTTTGTCATCCCACACCACAGATCAAGCGTGCGGACTCGATGCTCGACCCGTTCGTCTACAAATCGGATCAGCTCCGCGTCCTGTTCGGGCGCGGCACGGTCGACAGGCTCGCCGGCGAGGTCGACTTCCACAAGATGTCGCGCGTCATGGTGCTGTGCTCGCACGGCCGCGGCGAGCTCGGGCAATCGATCGCGGCGCGACTGGGCGCGCGCGCCGCCGGCATCAGCAATGCCGCGCGGCCGGGCATGCCGGTCGCCGCCTTCGACCAGATCGTCGCCGATCTGGCGCGCCTCTCCGCCGATGGCTTCGTGTGCGTGGGCGGCGGCTCTCCGATCGGGCTCGCCAAGGCGGTGGCGGCGCAGACCAGGACCCGCTTCATCGCGGTGGTCACGACCTATTCGGGCTCCGAAATGGCGCCGCGCTGGTATATCGGCAGCGGCGACAGCGAGCGCACGGGACAGACTCCGCATGCGCTGCCCGCGACCGCGATCTACGATCCCGATCTCACCCTCGATCTGCCGTTCGCGACGTCGGCCGCGAGCTGCATGAACGCCATGGCGCATGCGGTCGAGTCGGTTTACAGCCCCGAGACCAATCCGGTGGTGCAGGCCATGGCCGAGGAGGCGATCCGGCTGCTGGGATCGGCCTTCCCGCGTCTCAAAAAGAATCCGCGCGACATCGACGCGCGCACCGATGCGCTCTACGGCGCCTGGCTCGCCGCCGCATTTCGCACGCCGGTCTGCCTGTCGCACAACGTCGCGCAGCGCGTGCGTCGGCATTTCGGCACCGATCACGGGCCCACTCATGCGGCCGTGCTGCCCTACGCGGCCGCATTCAATCGTCCGGCGGCGCCGGCCGCGATGGCGCGCATCGCCCGCGCGCTCGGCACCGGCGATCCGGCGCAGGCGCTCTATGACATCAATGTCGCCTGCGGGCTTGCGACCGGCCTGCACGAGCTTGGCATGCGCGAGCAGGACATTCCGCGCGCGGTGGAGATCGTCGCGAATCGAAAATTCCCAAATCCGCGCCCGGTGACGGCGGCCGACATCGAGAATGTGATCCGCCAGGCCTTTGCGGGGCTCCCGCCGCGCTTCTAGTCATTGCGAGCAAAGCCGTAGGTTGGGTCGAGCTCTTGCGAGACCCAACAACCGCAAGCACGCCGTGTTGGGTCTCGCTACGCTCGACCCAACCTACACGCTTGCGCTCCTCGCAATGACGGAGAGGGATTTGGACGCGACCTACGCCGCCTGCGTCTGCATCTTGCGGAGCTTCAAATACTCCTCCAGCGCCGCAGCCGGCCGTGGCGCGCTGAACAGATAGCCCTGCACCTCGGTGCAGCCTTCGGCGCGCACATGCTGGAGCTGCTCGACGGTCTCGACGCCCTCGGCCGTGGTCGCAATGCCGAGGCCCTTGCCGAGGCCGGCGACCGCCTTGACGATCGCGGCGCAATCGCCCTTGCTCGAGATGTCCTTGATGAAGGAGCGGTCGATCTTGATCTTGTCGAACGGGAAGCTGCGCAGATAGCTCAACGACGAATATCCCGTCCCGAAGTCGTCCATCGATATCTTGATTCCAAACCCGCGCAGCTGATGCAGTGTCGCGAGCGTCGCCTCGTTGTCGTGCAACAGCACCGATTCGGTGATCTCGAGCTCGAGCCGGCTCGCATCGAGGCCAGAGATCGCCAGCGCATTGATCACGCTCTGCACGACGCTGCGGCTCTTGAACTGGGCGGGTGAGAGGTTGACCGCCACCCTGAGCGGGGCCGGCCAGCTCGCCGCCTGGGTGCAGGCCTGCCTGAGCACCCAATCGCCGATCGGAACGATCAGCCCGATCTCCTCGGCGACCGGGATGAACTCGTTCGGCGGCACCATGCCGCGCGTCGGCGACTTCCAGCGCAGCAAGGCCTCGCACCCTGTAATCTCTTCTGTCGTCGCGTCGACCTGCGGCTGGTAATAGACCTCGAATTCGTCCCGCGTCACCGCCTGGCGCAGATCGATCTCCAGGAGCCGGCGGGCCTGAATCTGCTTGTCCATCTCCGCCTCGAAATAGCGGAAGGTGGCGCGGCCGTCGGATTTGGCGCGATAGAGAGCGATGTCGGCGTTTCGCATGAGCTGCTCGGTCGAGCTGCCGTCGCCCGGGCCGATCGCAATGCCGATGCTCGTGCTCACGACCACCTGGTGACCGCCGAGCTCGTAAGGCTGCGTGAGCGCCGTGATGATGCGCTGGGCGCACGATCCCGCCGCCTCCGGCTTCTCGATGCCGATCTGCAGCACGGCGAACTCGTCGCCTCCGAGGCGCGCGATCGTGTCGGTCTCCCGCGCAAGATCCTTCAATCGTTGCGCCACCGCGCAAAGCAGCTTGTCGCCGATCAGATGACCGAGGGTGTCGTTGACGTCCTTGAACTTGTCGAGATCAAGACACAGGGCTGCGATCACCTCGCCTCGCCGCACGTGCTTGAGCGCCTGCTCCATCTCCTCTTGGAAGGCGACCCGGTTCGGCAGCCCGGTCAGCCCGTCGTGGCGGGCCATGTGCTTGATCTTCTCCTCAGCCTGCGTGCGCTCGGTGATGTCCTCGTGGGTTGCGACCCAGCCGCCATTGGCCATCTTGCGATTGACGATCGAGATGGTGCGGCCGTCCTCGGCGCGGACCAGATGGGTATGGACATCCTCGCGCGAAAGCGCGGCTCTGAGGGCCTGGATGTAGTGATCCGGATCGCCGGAGAAATTCCCCGACAGCTTGCGGTGCTCCAGGATGGAGCGCAGCGACACGCCGGGAGCGACGATCTCGCGCGACAGGCCATACATCTCGGTGTAGCGGTCGTTGCAGACCACGAAATCGGCGTCCGCATCGAACATGCAGAGGCCCTGCGACATGTTGTTGAGGGCCGTTTCGAACAGCTTTTCCTGATCGCGGCGCTGACGCTGGAATTCGGTCGAGACGAGCTGGGCGGCGCGCTCCGCCGAGTGGAGCTCCTCCAGGACCTGTCCGTACGAGCGTTCGAGGCGGCATTTCTGCGCGAGAGCAGCGGCGAGCTGCAGCGCTCTCGCATGGTCGGTCGGGACTGCCGTCACGCGGTCGGAGACGATGTAGTCGGCTATGCGTTCGAGCGCACCGGCCTCGATGACCACGGACAGTCCGTCATTGGCGCGAAGAATGGCCGAGATGGCTGCCGGATCATTGGCCAAGATCCAGGACTCGCTGACGATGACCGCCTCGACCGCCGTGCGCTGGTCGCGGCCGGGCCGAACGAGTTCGGCCGGCACGTCGCTTTCGCCGAACGTCGCGAGCTGCAGCGAAGTCGCTGCCGCAACTCGTGTGATCGCGTCGCATTCAGACTGCGTGCCGCAAAAAAGGATGCGTAGGGGATGCCCACCCATGCTCCGGACCGCCATTTCCCATGCACAAAACGCCGGCAGCCTACGGGCCGAGTCCCAAAAAAGGCATAAATCGCGGCAGCCCACCCAGCCACAGGGGGTCTGATCGCAAGTTCGGTTAACGAGTGGTTGACGGCGCGGGCGCAGAAGGCCGGACTGCCATATCGGCGCGGCGTATCGCGGGCAAAGTTCCCGTCAGTCGTCGCTGGCTCGGAATCCGCGTTGGTGAAAGAACCGTTCGACCGGCCCACCGGCCAACAAGATCAGGATCGCGAGGCCTACGGCAATGACGATCACCCGCCAACTGGCGAAGCCGCAGACGACGCCGAGACAGGCGACCAGCCATGTGCAGGCGGCGGTGGTCAGTCCGTGGACGCGCGACTGGCGAATGCCCCGCACGATGACGCCCGCGCCGAGAAACCCAATACCGGTCAGCACGCCCTGGATGACCCGGCTGGTCGCATTGAAATCGCCGCGGATCGATGCGCCCAGATCCATGCATGCCACGACCACCAGTGCGGATCCGAGCCCGACAATGCCCAGGGTTCGGATGCCAGTCGGCTTGCCGTGCAGATCGCGATTAAGACCGAAGATGCCTCCGATCACTGTGGCGACCAAAAGCCGTAATGCGATTTCGATCCATTCCATGCGGCACGTCCAAGATTCGCGCGGGGCCGGGATCGCCGGCGCGCGCATTGTGCGTCCAGACCGGCGGTCAGTTCAATCCGTCACCGGCCCGCACCAGCCCGGCAGGTAATTCGCTTCCGTGCTTTTGGCGAGCTTCAGGGCCTTGGCGAGGGCGCCGTCAAAGTCTTCCTCGAGCATTTTGCGTTTCAGCCGCAGGCGAAAGAAATGCGCCCACAGAAATTCGCTGAAGGGCGTCGTTTCCTTGGAATAGCCACCGAGCCGTCGCAGTTCGCCGGCGAGGCT
>Ga0075424_100008417_pt1 | contig 10082 bp, 16 predicted proteins | sample SoiMethybrSBSTD3_FD_75301 | JGI IMG/M metagenome (GOLD analysis project Ga0075424, IMG submission 75301) | Bulk soil microbial communities from a Populus tree surrounding site in Tennessee, USA - Soil MetaG P. TD hybrid SBSTD3 | ecosystem: Environmental > Terrestrial > Soil > Tree plantation...
GAAACCAAAGCCTCAGCCAAGGGCTTGGCCATCTGCTCCGGGGTAGACGGGACGCGACCCTCCACTTTCCTTAGCTCGTCGTAGGTCATGGTGTCAGCCTCCCCTTTGTGTCGATGAAACGCCGACCCAAGTGGGCATGAGCATAGACGGCGGGGAGTCACATCCTTCCTTTTATAATTCATACAGTAGTGTCGGCGAGGTCGCGCCAGTAGCACGGAGCGCCATCGCGAGCAGCTGAGCGAGACTCGGCTTGTGATTCTTGGATGGCTAAGCTTCGCCGCCCCGAGAAGAAGCGCCCGAAGGCCAAGCCCGCACAACCTCCTCTCCCCGGGATGCCGCCGCCCGAACCACCAGGCACCGCTCGTGTCCTCCCGATGCAACTCCAAGTCGGAGACACACTTCGTGACGAGTCCGGCGAATGGGAAGTGATCGGGCGGCCCTACACCACCGGAGGCGGCAAGAACTCGCAGGTTCGCGTCCAGCGGGTCGACAAGCCCGGCGTGACGGAGACAAGGCTGTGGGGCTCCTACGAGAAGGTCACGGTGATACGGCGCGCGACCGCCGAGGAGGGCAAGCGATGATGCGACTTGGAGGAAGGGCCTCGCTGCTCGTCGCTGCTAGACCGATAGTTTTGCGCGCTCGAACTCCCACGCGGCCAAGCAACCGACATGCAGATAGTACCGATCGAGACCCGGCTGCAGCGCGTGACGGTTGAACGCGATCTCCATTTCGATCTGCTCCAGCGTCACCCGTTCACTGCACAGCGAGCACAGCTTTCCGCTCCCGGGTCCGCCATATGTGCGATCCGGCTTGCGGCGCGGCAGCTTTCCACTGCGGATCGCTTCCCGGGCCTTCTCGCGCAGGACCAACTCATCAGGTATCTTTGGCCACATCCCTGTCGGCGCGACACTAGCCCATTCTTGCGACCTGTGCTAGAGCTTTTGTACGTGATTTCCGGAACATGGCTCGCACGGCGTGCATGACCGAGGGGGCGCAAACGATGATCCGACTACGACGCGCTTCAGCGATCGCGGGCTCCTCCCGCTTGCCGGGGCGGCGACGGCCTACGCCGAGTGCGCGTGGGTGCTGTGGGGAGCAGCCAGTACGGGAACGATCGCCGATCTGATGCCGTGGACCACGCGCGAAGAGTGTGAGGCAAAGAGGACGCTGGTGAAGTCGCGCGAGAACTTCCAGTTCTTGCCCGCTTGTCTCCCCAACACCGTGGACCCGCGCGGGCCGACGGTGAAGTGAGCGACACCATGACCCTGCTCGCCGAGCTCCGGACCGGCGACCGGTTTGTCGACGAGACGGGAGAGTGGGAAGTCGTCAGTCGGCCGTATACGACGGCCGGCGGCAAGAACGCGCGCGTTCGCGTCCAGCGAGTCGGCGATTCCGCTGTCGCCGATCTGCGAACGTGGCGCGAGCGGATCGCGGAGAAGCGACTGTGAGCATAGCTCAGCCGGGGATTCTCCAAGACTCACGCCGGCGACCGGCCAACTCGAGACTCAGGGCCAACAAGCCGGGAGGACGGTATGGAAGAACGTGCCTGTGGAGGCACCTCTATCGCTGGAGTGGATAGCGGAGCGTGCAGGACCCTCAGTTGCGTTCCGGGGACATTGGGCGGAGAAGGACGTAAACCTAGCAGAGACTCTCGCCACCGGGCTTGAACGTGTGTGTCTCCGTATCGATGCGGGCTCGCTGACTCGGGCGCTGCTTCGCGAGAAGTCGATCGTCCGACAGTTCCGGCGGCGCGTGCATCACTACCTCCCGAGTATGTCCCTTCCGGCGCAGAGCCTCGAACTGGTCGCGCTCATGCAACATCACGGCGCGCCGACACGCCTGCTCGACTGGACGTATTCGCTGTACGTGGCTGCCCATTTCGCCCTGAAGCATGCGTCCAGCAGGCCTCGTGCCGACCTCGCGATTTGGACGATACGCCCCGACTGGTGCCGTGATGCCTCGAAGGCAGCGTGTGGCGGCATGACGAATCCACCCTTTGCGCTTTGGGAGAGCATAGAAGGGCCCGAGGACGATCGGATGGCTGGCATCAATCTGCTGTCGGGCGAGCTTCCGCCGTCCATCTGGCCGGTGAGCCCGTTCAAGCTGAACGAGCGCCTTACGATCCAGCAGGGCGTGTTTCTTGCGCCCGGCGATGTCACGCAGAGCTTTCTATGGAATCTTGCTGTGCTGCCGTCCTCTACCGAGGCGGAACTGACGCGCTATACCATTCCGCGTTCACACAGCCCCGAAATAGCGCGAACGCTCTACCGGATGAACGTCACGGAGACAACGCTCTTTCCGGGCTTGGACGGCTTCGCGCGGTCGCTCTGGTTTTTCCCCGAGATTCTTTCGCAGGGCGGTTAGAGGCTTGATCAGTGCCGCGGTCTCCGCCTGTATGTCGATACTTCACTCGGTCCTGATACTCTCCGGCTGCACGGGCTTCCAGCCGCATTTCACGGCGTCGGCGTCCGGGGAGGATGCGAGCCGAATGGCGGCGATGATCAAAGACTGCGACGAAGCCCAGCGCGGCAACGTGCCCGCGCCCACCACGCTAACGCCAGAGCAGACCGCCCGAGTAGCGGACATCATCCTGCGCAACAACCCACCGCCGTTCAAGAGAGAGGGAATCGACGTGAAGAAGGTGGCGTGGTGCCTACGCGATGTCTACCGAATCCCGATCGACTCGACGTGGGCCGAGCGATAGCGGCCTGGGGCATTCGTTACACTGACCTCGCGGGCTAGGCGTCGGGTAGCTCCCGACGTTGAAATGGGCCGGCTGCCGCGGCGGGCCCTGCCCGCGATGTCCTCTCGTGGGGCTCCTCCATGTCCGGCCTGGAATCATCGTGACTCCCAAAAAATCGCGGGAGGTGCGAAAACGGCGCGGAACCACGCGCGTGCTGCGGCGTGCTCTCCACGCCGCCAGCGGGATCGGATCAGGCGGTTAGTGCTTAGGGAGCTCGTATACGATCAGCGTGCTGCTCGCGACAATGACCTGACTCTGACAGGTCGCCTGGACGGCGAACGTGTGACTGCCCTTATCCAGGGAATACAAATGTGTAAGAGACACCATGTCGATTTGTCCTGAGGCTTCACCAACGAAACGACTGCCGCCGCCCTCGACGCCCACGCCATCAATCAGCGGTGTGACAGTGTGTCCACCGGTCGGATTGGCGTGGATTTCGAAGGTGGCAGTCAGCAGAACCGGTCGACCAGTGGTCTCCAGTGTAGCCACACCAGTGACCAACTTGGACTGCCCCCCAGTTGGGCACTCTCCCGTTCCTTGTCCCGTGATTTGTACAACATTCTGAGCAGCCGCGATTCCGGAACAGAAGAACACGGCGACGAGGGCGTAGATCAGATTGCGGAACATGAGTTTCTCCTTTTCGTGGCCTCAACGATTTCCCAAGAACTCCTCGCCACGGGAGCCCTTGCTCCGACTTACGCTCCCTCCTGCGGCATCTAACGGTAGCCTATTCCAGCTCACTCCGTCGCAAGACTGAGGGTCACACCAAGAACAGATAGAATGGTGGTGCTTCTTACGCGTCGACCAGCGCGACTCGCATGGGAGGGGCATGGCGAAGAAACCGCTTAGGCCCGCGCAGTCTTGGTTTATCGGCCCGCCGCTAGGCGTCCCACTGCACGGCGCCCTTGACCAAGCGGCCTTCACGCCCGAACTCGAGGTCAAGGCTCGCCGGGTGCCGGCGCGCGCAGAGTGGAACGGCGGTTCTCGATCGGTCAGAGCCGCGGCGCTCATGCGCGCAGTGTCGGACATCCTCGACTGCGCTCCAGTCCGCCGCACGACCCGCGAGAAGCTCGACGCCCAGAAGGGAGAGATCGCAGGGCTTCTGTTCGGTGCTCGCCGCCTTCATGACTGGTACGAGCACCATGGAAGGGACTCGCGGGTCGTCGCCGGCACTCTCCGAGTCAGGGGTAAGATCCGGCCCGTCATCGTCCACGAGGCGGCCGAGTTACTGCCTCGGATCAACGCCCTTCGGCAGTACGTAAAGCGAGCCCAGCGACAATGGGATAAGCTGCCGAAGAGCGCACAACCGGCGCGTTTTGCTGCTGCGTACGGCCGGCTCTTCTTTGCACGGCAAGGGCTCTCGACGGCAATGGAGGAATTCAACAGCCGGCGGACGGGGCTCCCTGCGGTCTCGACGAAACATCGCATCAAGCTGGAACACGCGGCGGTTCTTGGTGTGCTCGGCCCGCTTTATGATTACGGGCTCCCCGATTCAACGATTGCCGCGCTCCTCGCAGCTGCTATCCTTCCCGACCTGACCCCGCGCAACATCAAGCGCTACCGCACCGGCGCATAACCCTCTCTCTCTGTCTGTCTCGCCTCCAAACGGGAGGCCTTTTCTATGTCGGGAGCGCATCGACTCATGACGGCTTCGTCCTTCAATCTCTTCCGCAGCATAAGGAGGGCCTGGGATGGAGCAGTACATTTCAGTCGCGACTCTCGCAGAACGGACACAGCTGTCTGAGTCCTTCTGGCGTAAGGCGATCACGCGTCGGCTGCTCCCCGCATTCAAAGTCGGCGCCGGACGTGCCATACGTGTGCGTCTCGCGGACGCCGAGCGCTTCCTCGACGCCGGGCGACGTGCAGCACGTGGTGAACGGTGATGGATTCGCACTCGACGACCGGCGCGGCCGACCGCCCGCGCGCGGAGAGAGGCGTGATCGCCATCGGCCGGCTTCCCCCTTGTCTCGAGCGGCGTGGACGCTGTAAACTTCGTGTAGCAATAGTCAGGCGCGCCGAAGGGTTCGCTACCCTCCATCACCGTGCGACAACGGCGACGCGCTCACCCGCAAGAGGTGAGTGATGCCGTTGACCAAATCCCCGGCCAAACCCCGCCATCGTCCGACGCGCTTCCCTGCGGTTCTCTCCATTCGGCTCCCCCAGCCTGCGGCGTCCAAACTTTGTAGTTATGCCGTTCAGCATGACCGGGCTCCTAGCGCGATGGCCCGGACGTGGCTCGTGCGCTCGATCGAGACGGAAATCTCGAAGGCCCGGCGCGCCAGGGACGAAGACGCAGGCGGCGGAGGCTACACGGTGACGCTCGAGACCGCTTCGTGAACGTCCGCATCGCCCGCTGGCTCTTGCGTCGGCGGAAGGCCTGGCTCGAGAAGCAAGTTGTCGGCGTCAGCGACTACGAGCGGCGACACTCGCTCGAGCTCGACCGCATCATCAAGGCGCTGGAGGCGCTGGGATGACCGACGCCGAGCTGACGATCGCCGTCATGCGCGCCAAGGGCTGGGAGGTGGTCCGCTTGCGGGGCAAGAAACCCGTCGGCGCCCACTGGCAGATCACGAAGGACGCCGACGAAGTCGAGCGGTGGATCTCGGCCGGCGACAACGTCGGGCTCGTCTGCCACCAGCGGACCGGTGTCCTCGTCCTTGACCCCGACAAGACCCTCGACTGGGCTGCGATGATCGACACGCTTGGGCAACCGTGCGCGCCGTGGGTGATCACGGGCTCGGGGCGCCTTCACTACTACGTCGCGTGGACCGCGGATCTACCGGCCAAGCTCACGTGGTACGGGAAGGTCATCGGCGAGATCCAGCGGGGACCCGGACAGCAACAGGTCGTCCTGCCACCTTCACGGCACCCCGACACCGGGCTATCGTATCGCTGGATCACGGAGCGTCTCGGGTTCCTGTGCGAGCCGATCAACCCCGTCGCTGATCCGTTGCCGAGCCTGCCAGGGCTGTGGCTTGCCTACCTCCGTCACCCGACATATGCCGACGCGTGACCTCGAGGACCTGCGAGCCGCGGCGCTCCAGCAACCGGGCGCGATCCGTCGCCACGCCGGAATCAAGTTCCAGTGTCCGGCTTGCGCCGCTGATGGGCATGACACGCACCAGGACAACGCCTGTCTGTTCAACGATGGTCGCTGGGGCTGCGCCTGGGCGACGGACAGCGAACTCGGCCGTGCCCACCGGCAGGCCATCGGCCGCGCTCTCGGGGCGCTGAACAGCGATCGGCCGGCCACGACCTCGCTGCCACCCGCGTCGCGACCGTCCCCACCCGTCGCGCGCCTGTTGCAGGCCCCCACCGAGGGCATGATCGGCGTGGGGCGAGCCTTCGCGACGCTCTACGCCCAGTACCTCGAGTCCCCGATCGCGTTCTTCTACTTCGTGTTCTTGACGTACTTCGGCGCGCTCATCGCGAAGAAGGTCACGCTCGACACGGAGCTCCGTCCGGAACCCCGGCTCTACACGGTGGTCGTCGGCGAATCAGCCGACACGCGCAAGTCGACCGCCCTCCGCATCGTCGACGGCTTCTTTCGCACTCTCGGGCCTCCGTGGGAGCCCGCGGTCCTGTTCGGCGTCGGAAGCGCGGAAGGGCTTGCGGCCGAGTTGAAGGAACGGCCGGAGTTGATCCTCCATTACGACGAGTTCAAGAGCTTCGTCGACAAGGCGAAGAACGAGCACAGCGTCGCACTCCCGATGGTCACCACGCTCTTCGAGCGGGGCGACTACGACAACCGCACCAAAACCGAACGGGTCTCCGTCCGGGGCGCCGCGCTCACTCTGGTCGCCGCCTGCACCGCCGACACCTATGCCACGATGTTCGATCAGCGGTTCTTCGCGATCGGCCTGCTCAATCGCCTCTGGCTTGTCAGCGATCGGTCGACCGCAAGAATCGCGGTCCCACAGATGATCCCCGAGCCCGCCGTCGAGGCCCTTCGCGACAAGGTGAAGGCCCGGCTGGCCGCGATCGACACCGCCTACGAGCGCAACGGCCTCCGGCCTGTAGCCTATCGCCTCACGCCTGGCGCCCTCGACTTGTTCCGCTCCTGGTACGACAACCGTGAGGGCTCCATCTTCGAACGTCGGCTCGACACCTACGCCCACCGGCTCATGGTCATGCTCGGCGCGACCACGGGCAAGACGGTCGTAGACGAGGAGATCGCCGACGCCGTCATTACGCTTCTCCGCTACCAGCTTGACGTGCGCCGGGAATGCGATCCCGTCGACGCTGAGAACACCATCGCCGGGCTCGAGGAGAAAATCCGGCGCGCTCTCGCCCGCGGCGCCGTCAAGACTCGTGACCTCAAGCGCCGGGTCAGCTACCAGCGGTTCGGACTGTGGGTCTGGAACACCGCCGTTGCCAATCTCTTGAAGGCCGGCGAACTCCTGCACGACCGGGAGACCGATCTCTACTGGCTCGCGGAGTCTGTCAGCACTTCTGTCAGCACCGAAAAACAGGGCTTAAGTGCCAATGACGATAAGCCGATTTAAAGAAAAGGGGGGGTCTTACCCCTTAGCTTCAGGGGGGAGGCCTCTACTTACACCCTGCCAGCGGGGCTTTCTTCGAATCACGGCACCATGTTGGCGCGCACTCAGAGTGGTGCTGACAAAGCTGCTGACAGCCGACGGCGGGGTCTTCGAGCCGTGACCACCAACGGCGACGGGAAGCTCTGTACACGATGCCACGCGAACCCTCGGCGCTCGCCTTCGCAGCGGTGGTGTCTCGCCTGCCACAACGCCTCGCGACGGATGCAACCGAATGGGCGGAGTGAGATTCACGATGCGTTCCCGACCGGGCAAAAACCTGACCGGGAACGGCAGGGAACGATCCCCGGGCCGAGCGGCGCTGAGTGGAGGCCGCCGACTTCGCCCGCGGACCTCCAGCCATTACCCTCGGTCGCTGACAAGTGGGACGGCTGGCGGGGCGTCTATCTGCGGCACCTCGTCGCTACCGGCCAGCGTGTCAAAGGTTGCGCGATTGCCGGCGTCACCCGCCGCGAACTCCAGGCGGAGCTCGACGCGAACCCGGACTTTCGCGAAGCGGTGGACACGGCTCTTGGCGAATACGCGGACGGACTCGCGGTGGGGCTCGTGGAGACAGGCCGCCGCCGGGAAAATCCAGTCGGCACAATCGTCGCGTTGAAGGCCCTTCGACCCCTCGAGTACATCGAACGATCCGCCAGCCTGTCCGTCTCCGCGGACCTGATCCAGCGCTCGACGATCACCGACGCCGGAGCGATAGAACTCTTGCGGCAGATGTTCGGCAACACCACGCCCGCGACGCAGAAGTTGCTCGCCCCTGGCGTCCCGCTTCTCGACGCGCCCCCGCCAGAGGCACCGTGACGACGCCTTACGCGCTTCAGATTGGCGGGGCCCAGCTCGAAGCCGGGGTCATAGCCGCGTGGCCGGCGGGATGAATCGTAGCCCCGTCGCCCAAGTCCGCGGGGTACTCGCTGACCGGGTGGTGGTCAGCACGGTGCTCGATCCGTTCCTGCCGCTTCGGGCCCTCGCTAGCTACAGCGGTCTGAGCGTCCGGAAGCTCCGCGACTGCCTTCAGGGCGCCAGCCATCCCCTGCCCTCCTACAAGGTCGGCGGCAAGGTGCTCGTCCGCCGGTCCGAATTCGACACCTGGATCGCGGCGTATCGCCAGCGGAGCGACGGCCGGATCGACGCGCTAGTGGCCGACGTGCTCCGCACGGTCCGGGCCCAAATGACGCCTTGACGCTCTGACGCCTAAGCGTCAATACTCTTCGGTAACGTAGCCGTCGTAGCTACCGAGGAGGGCGGAGCATGGCGAAAGCGATACGAACCACCGACAAGGTCGACGACAAGGTGCGCGTTACGCTGCGGCTGCCGCGCTCGCTTCTGATCGAGGCTGAACATCGCCGCATCGACGAGCGGCGGTCGCTCAACGCACTCGTGGCCGACGCGCTGCGCGTCTATCTCAAGGGAAGGCGGTAGTCATGGGCGTCAAGGTGAAGCACCACCGCGGCGCGTTCTGGGTGTTCGTGAACCATCACGGGCAGCGCGTGGCCCGGAAGATCGGCAGTAAGGAAGCCGCGACCAAGGCGGCGGCAAAGTCCAGCTTGGGCTCGTGGACGGTGAGGCGGCCGACAAAGCGGTGGCCCACCTCGACGGCCCGTCCGCGGTCCCGCTGTTCTCCGACTATGCCGAGTTGTGGCTGACCGAGGCCATTCGGCCGCACCGCAAGGCGCGCACGGAGGACTACTACCGGCAGATCGTCGAGAATCATCTGACGCCGATATTCGGGCGGCTGCCGCTCGACGGCATCAAGCCCGCCAGCGTCCGAGCGTTCATCGCAGCGAAGCTAGCGGGCCAGCCGTGCGCCAAGCATGACGCTCACGCCAGGGACTGTGAGGCGTGCGTCGTCCCGCTGGCGCGGAACACCGTGAAGAACATCGCGGCCACCCTCCGTGCCGTGCTGTACCAAGCTCAGGGCGATTCCTTGATCGCCAGCAATCCGGCTGCCCGCTTCGGGCGCATGTTTAACGCTCGGCACGACGCCCGCGAGCACATCATGGCCCTCGAGTCCGAGGGCGTGGCGTCGGTCCTCAAGGCCGCCGTGAAGTGGTACCCCGACCACGAGCTCGCGGTCCGCGTGCTGTTCTATACCGGCATGCGGGAGGGCGAACTGCTGGGGTTGCAGTGGGAGGATATAGACTGGCGTCGGAACCTGATCGACCTTCGGCGGACCGTGGCATTTCGCAGCGGCCGGCTGATCGTGAACACGCCCAAGAGCGGCAAGCTACGGACCGTGGACGCCCCGAGATCGATGATCGTCGCGCTCCGTGACCGCTACTCCATCCGGCAGGCCGAGGCCGCTGTGGCCGGCGTGGCGCTCTCCCCGTGGGTGTTCCCTGCAGCGACGGACGCCACCAAGCCGCTCAACGATGCGTGGTTGAGGGATCGCGTGTGGCGACCGCTGCTGGACAAGGCTGCCGTCCGTCACGTGCGCGTCCACGACGCCCGGCATACCTACGCCTCACTGATGCTGCGCCGTGGCGTGCCGATCGCTTACGTCAGCAAGCAACTCGGCCACTCCTCAATCGCCATCACCGTCGACTTGTACGGCCACTTCGTTCCTGGCGCCGATCGGCACCATGTTGAAGGGCTCGCGGATGCGATCGAGACGGCCGGAACGCAACCGGACGCAACCCAGGCGCAACCGACTCGACCGAGCGGCAGACCGACAGCGTCTAACTCGTTGTTGTAGTTGGTGCCCCCGGGGTGACTCGAACACCCGGCACGCAGTTTAGGAAACTGCTGCTCTATCCACCTGAGCTACGGGGGCGCAAGGACTTACG
>Ga0075424_100008418_pt1 | contig 10082 bp, 10 predicted proteins | sample SoiMethybrSBSTD3_FD_75301 | JGI IMG/M metagenome (GOLD analysis project Ga0075424, IMG submission 75301) | Bulk soil microbial communities from a Populus tree surrounding site in Tennessee, USA - Soil MetaG P. TD hybrid SBSTD3 | ecosystem: Environmental > Terrestrial > Soil > Tree plantation...
AGCCGGACGAACTATGCGCTTGCGGCTCGGCGGCGCAAATGGATCTTGGATTTGGCAAGTCTACAGGCTGACCATAGAGCCGCGCCGACGCCGAGCTCCCGCCGCCGCGTAACCTCTCAGAAAGAGTGAGAGAATCTTCGTTGAGCGGCACGACCTGGCTCGCGCTCCCTGCTGGCCCGGGTATTCCTATTTTTCAGAATTTCTCGACGCATTTCGGCGCCTCGTTGCCGAGCCGTTTTCTCCTTTGAGTCTGCGCTACGCCCCCGGCACACTAGGAGAAAGCGAGCGAACTCTGCCGTGGGCCGTCATTGGGCTCGTCTTTGGGCGCCTCTTTGGAGGATCGAACGTCGGTGACCGTTCTGTGAAGCTCCGCGAAGCCGCGAGCACCATCTTCGCGCTGACCGCCGTCCTGCCGCTGCTGGTCTTCGTGTACTTCATGTGGCGGTTCGGGCTGCTCGAGTCGGCCGAAGCTCAGATCGGAATCTTCTGCGCCCTCGCGATCGCCCTCCTCGGCTACGTCCTCTTCCGCCGGCTCACGCAGCGCGTCGCTGACCTCGGCCGCGCCCTCGGACAGGCGCTGCCGTCCGCTCCGCCCGACAAGCTCGCGGCGCCGGCTCCCGCGTCGAAGGGGACGGGGACCGCAGCGGTAGCGGGCCTCGGTCAGGTCAACGAGATCGGCGAGATCGCCCAGGCCTTCGGGCGCATGCTCCTCGAGCTGCGCGCGTCGACCGAGCGGCTCGAGGACCTCGTGTTCAAGCTCGGTGCGCTCAACGACATGGTCGAGATGGCCGCCCGTATCCCGCGAATCGAGGACCTGCTCTCCCACGTTCTCGAGCGCACGATGCGCGCCGTGAGCGCTCGCATCGGGTCGATCATGCTGCTCGACCGCGAGCGCCAGACCCTGCGTGTCGCGGTCGGGCGCGGGCTCCAGGAGGCCGGCCGGGGGCCCGTCGAGGTGAAGGTCGGCGAGGGCATCGCGGGCAAGGTCGTCGAGATGGGCGAAGCCGTCGTGGTCGAGGACATCGAGAAGGATCCTCGGTTCGGTCAGCAGAACGACCCGCGCTACGGCGGCGGATCGTTCATCTGCATGCCGCTGCGCGTCGCCGAGCGTATCGTCGGCGTCGTCAACCTCTCCAAGAAGGAAGTCGCTCCGGGCTCGACCGGCGTGTTCAGTCAGACCGACCTGCAGTTCCTCAACGCGCTCGCCACCTACACGGCGTACGCCGTCGACAACGCGCGCCTCTTCGAAGAAGCCCAGCAGGCGGCGCAGCGGCTGCAGGAAGTCGTCGAGGACCAGAAGCTCCGCCTCACGCTCGCCCAGCAGCAGATGATCCAGGCCGCGAAGCTCTCCGCCCTGGGCGAGCTCGTCGCCGGGGTCGCCCACGAGCTCAACAACCCGCTCACGGTGCTGGTGGGCGCCAGCGACATCCTCGAGCAGCAAGCGCCCGACGATCTGAAGGAATACGCGCAGATGATCCGCGAGTCGACCGACGCCGCCCGCCACATCGTGCGCGGCCTCCTGACCTTCGGGCGCCAGATGCCCCTCGAGCGGCGCCACGTCTTGCTGGAGGAGCTCATCGACAAGGTCCTGGCGCTCACCTCGGCCGATCTTCGGATCGAGAGCGTGAAGGTCGAGCGAGACATGGAGGCGGGTCTGCCGCCGGTGTGGGCCGACGGCAACCAGCTCCAGCAGGTCCTCGTCAATCTCGTGACGAACGCCAAGCAGGCCATGGCCGAGCTGCCGGAGGGTCAGCGCCGGCTCAAGGTGACGACCCGGACGCTCGGCACCGACCGCGTCCTGATCTCCCTGGAGGACACCGGCCCGGGCATTCCCGCCGACGTCTTGCCGAAGATCTTTGACCCCTTCGTCACCACCAAGGGCTCGGCGGGCACCGGCCTGGGCCTCAGCATCTCCTACGGCATCATCCGCGAGCATGGAGGCCACATCACGGCCGACAGTAAGCCCGGCCACGGTGCGACGTTCACGATCGACCTGCCCGTCGGCAGCGCCGGCGGATCGGCCCCCGACGAGACCGGGCCGTCGATCAACCTCGACGGCAAGCGCATCCTCATCGTGGAGCACGACCAGGCCGTCCAGAAGATCCTCCTCGAGCACCTGGAGCCCACCGGCTGCACGGCGCTCACCGTGGCCCGCGCCGACGAGGCGCGTCAGCACCTCCGCGACGGGATCGATCTGGTCGTCGCCGACTTCAACCTGGACGGGGTCGACTGGCTCGAGCTCCTCGGACAGGTGGCGGCCCGCGGCACGGCCGTGGGTCACCGATTCATCTTCATCACGGCCGGTCCCGTCGGGGAAGAGGCGGACAAAGCCCTTCACGCCGCCGGGGCGGCGCTCCTCTACAAGCCGTTCACCGGGCCTCAGTTCCTCGATGCCGTCCGCGCAACCGCCGGCTAAGATCGCGTAGAAATTTCTTCCGATTGTCGGCGCCCCCCCACTACCCTGTTGGCGGAATCTGCTGAATTCTCGCGACTATTTCCGAGAGGGGTCTGATGTTCTTCCAAAGGTTCTCGAGAGACCTCGCGATCGACCTGGGGACGTCGAACACCCTGGTCTACGTGCGTGGCGAAGGCATCGTCGTGAACGAGCCCTCGATCGTCTCGATTCACGAGGACGACCACTCGATCCTGGCCGTGGGCAACGAGGCCAAGGCCATGATCGGGCGCACCCCCCCCGAGATCCGGGTCATCCAGCCCCTGAAGGACGGGGTCATCGCGGACTTCGAGATGACCGAGCGGATGCTCGGCTACTTCATCGCCCGAACCCAGCGCTGGCTCCGGACGATCCTCAAGCCCCAGGTCGTGATCGGGGTGCCGGCCGGGATCACCCAGGTCGAGCGCCGGGCGGTCCGGGATTCCGCCCGCCACGCGGGAGCGCGCGAGGTCTACCTGGTCGAGGAGCCGGTCGCGGCGGCGATCGGGGCCGGGCTACCGGTCCAGGAGCCAGGCGGGAATTTGATCGTGGACATCGGCGGCGGCACCACCGAGGTCGCGGTGATCTCGCTGGCTGGGGTCATCTTCTGCACCTCGGTCAGGGTGGCCGGCGACGAGATGAACGAGGCGATCCTGCAGCACATCAGGAAGCACTACAACCTCCTGATCGGCGAGCGTCAGGCCGAGGACCTCAAGCTCACCCTGGGCTCGGCCTGCCCGAGCGAGGGCCCCACCCGCTCCCTGGAGGTCAAGGGGCGCGACCTGGCGGACGGCATCCCGAAGACGATCACCCTCAACGAGGATGAGATCCGGGAGGCGCTCCGGGAGCCCGTCACGACGATCATCGAGACCGTCCGGACCTGCCTGGAGCGGACTCCGCCCGAGCTGGCGGCCGATCTGGTCGACTCGGGCCTGGTCCTGACGGGCGGCGGAAGCCTCCTGCGAGGACTCGACCGGCTCCTGGTCCAGGAGACGCAGCTCCCCGTGAAGGTCGCCGCGGACCCGACGTGCTGCGTGGTCCTCGGTCTCGGGCGGATGCTCGACGAGATGGACCTCCTCAAGCGGGTGGCGGGGCCGGCGTGAGGGCTCACTCAATTCTTGGGTCCTGTGCGGGTCCCGTTCTATCCTTGGCGCGATGACAGTCCTCATTCCAGCACGACCCGCGTACCGCTCGACCCTGGCCCCGAGCCGTCCGGCCCTGTTCATCGTGTCGCGGGATCTTCCGGAGCGCTTCAACTCGCTGGCGTTCGCGTTCGATGGCGACCGTGGCGTGCGGGTGATCTTCGATCGCCGCCGCAGTGATCGTCGTCGGGAGGATCGGACGCCCGTGGCCGAGCGCCGCAAGGAAGATCGCCGGTCAGCCGACCGCGATGAGACGATGCGCCTGACCGGCTGGGTTCAGGTCGACCCCGAGTAGCGCGCCCGTCTCGCGACGGGCGCGTCGAGCCGCTGGCTCGGCGGCGCGCTCAGTTGTTGATCCACTCCTTCATGAAACGGCCGTAGCAATCGCGCTCGCCCGGCATCTTCGGCCAGCCCGCCAGCAACCGCGCTGACGCGAGCAGCAGTCGATCCCGCAGATGCGTCGAGTTGTGCCCGTACTCCTCGAACGAGGAGTGCGTGATCTTCTGATTGTGCGGATCGTCCTGGAACTTGCAGGCCGTGAGCGCGATCGTGGCGAAATAGGCCGACCGGTCCGCGCCCGACTTCAGATACGCGTCGGCCACCGCGGTGGTGCGCGCGATGTCGAACGCCAGGATGGCCTCGTCCAGCTCCTGCAGGAGCTCCTGCGGCGACCGGCCGGTCCGGTCGAAGCCGGCGCGCTCTCGCTCGAGCAGCGAGGTGTGGAGCTTGTTCGAGCGGGCGACGTCGTTCACGAAGTTGGCCATCATGTACAGCACGCGCGGCTGATACGGATTCTGGCTCGTCCGCATCCAGTAGTTCGCCACGTTGCAGTAATCGAACGGATGCTGGCCGTCGGTGAACTGCCGCGGCACCGTCGTCCTCAAGATCAGCTCCGCGGCGCCGATCTGGATCGTGTCGCCGAGGCTCGTCAGCGACTTGCCGTTTCTGAGGTGCGTCGTGACGAGATTCCAGACCGTCGGCGCGTCGGCCTCCATGAGGAGCTGAACCATCTCCTCGACCTCGGCCGGGGCGAGCGGCACCGTGTTCGCCTGCTTGAGGCCTTTGCCCGAGTCCGGAAACTCGGCGCTGACCGTCACGCACGCCGCGTCGTAGAGCGAGTAGTACAGCGGGCCGACCGCCATGTCCGGCACGCAGATGTAGAAGACGCCACGAGACCGATCCCAGCCGATGATCTCGGCCAGGTCCGTCGCCGCGCGGGCGCGCAATGCCTTGTGGCCCGTGTTGCGCGCCTTGCGCCCGACCACGGTATCTTGCAAATCGATCAAGCCCAGGAAGAGCATCTGATCGCGCAGGAGCGCTCGTGCGCTCTCGTCTTGGGCCAGCCCGAGAAAGAGACCGTACGACTGCCGCACGTCACCACTGATCGTCGCCACCATGTGGGCGTGCAGCCGCTCGTCGAGGGGACCTTCCTGCACGATCGGCTGCTGCTCCCGGTGCCACACGACCGGCCCGTAGCTCGGCGGCGGGACATTCATGCCCTTCATCGTCGCGTAGCGGCCCGGATAGCGGCCGAGGAGCTGGTTCCAGATATCGAGGCCCGCGGGGATGTACCACACGCCCTGCAGGAACGGGAGCATGCGGTATTGCTCGGGCAGATACGGGGCCAGGCTCGCGGCGGTCCGCAGCCCGAGAATCGTGTGGTCGTTGTTGATGAGCGTGATCTGGCCGTCGCGGACGTTGATGTGGCTCGGCACCTGTACGAACGGCGCCTCGGCGGTCGTCACGACATCCAGCGCGTCGCTCAGCGACTGGCCGTCTCGCTTCACCATCCGGAAAAAGAGGTCGGTCGTGCGGGGTTGATCGCGCTCCAGGATGGCTTCCGTCAGCAGCCCCAAGGCCTTGGTCATGGCTCTCTCCCCGCCGATATCGTGTCTCGGCGCGGACCCGCAGTCAAGCGTGCTCAGCGGCGACGGGCGAGCTTGGGCGCGACCTCGTCGGCGAAGAGCCGCATCGATCGCAGCGCGAGATCGGTCGAGAGCCCCGGCAGCGCCATCAGGAGCAGGACGCGCTCGTATCCGGTGGCGTCGAGGTAACGATTCAGACCGTCTCGCACCTCGTCCGGCGTGCCGATGAGTGCCCAGCCGTCGGCCAGGTAGTCCTGGAAGGCGCGCAGGCGCAGCAGCGAGCGATCGAACGAGCTCGGTACCGAGCCGCCGGTGGCGTCCGACCGCAAGGCCGACATCCGGCGCTGATAGCTCATGAACGGCGCCTCGGTCGCTTGCAGCGCCTCGTCGTGCCCATGGGCGACGTACACCACGCGCATGCCCCATCCCTGGCGCTCGAGCGCGGCGATCTCAGGCTCCGTGCGACCGGCGGCGAGCGCCGTCTCGCGATAGAGCGTGTGTCGCCGCTGGAGCTCCGGGACCGGCACGAAGAACGACGAGAGCGCGGGCAGGCCGAGACGCGCCGCCGAGAGCACGCTGTCCTCGCTGTTGGCGGCGATGTAGAGCGGCGGATGCGGGCGTTGCGTGGTGGCCGGGCGCACGTGCAGCCGCTCCGCGGAGTGGAAGCGGCCCTTGAAGTCGAATGGCGCGCCGCTCCACGCCTGACGCATGAGCGCGATCCCCTCTTCGACGCGCTCGCGACTGTCGGCGCGATCGGACTGAAACGTCTGGTAGTCCTGCAACGTGCCCCCGCGCCCGATGCCGATATCGAGCCGGCCGCCGCTCACCACGTCGAGCACCGCCAGCTCCTCCGCGAGGTCCAGCGGGTGGTGCAACGGCAAGAGGCTCACGCCCATGCCGAGTCGCAACCTGGTCGTGCGAGCGGCGACATACGAGGCGAGCACTTGAGGGGCCGGGCAGAGCCCGTAGTCGTTGAAGTGGTGCTCGGCGATCCACACGGAGGAATAGCCGAGGGATTCGGCGGCCAGCATCTGCGCGAGGCCGGACTCGTACACACTCTGCTCGCTCCACGCCTCGTCGCGCTGCATCAGGAAGAACAGCCCGAATTCCATCGAATCCTCCGTCGAAGGCCTAGGGCGCTTGGACCGGCGCTTCGACCCTTTTCGGGACGCTGATCGGAGTGTACGACACGAGGATCTTGCCGATCTTCGTGTCCGAGTTGAAGAGGCCCATGGCCGCGATGCGCCGGTGCTCGGCCTCCGCGACCTTGCCGATGCCCTCGGCGTAGAAGGTGTAAAGGGTGTCCTTGACCGAGACCACCGCGAAGATGTCGATCTGGTACTCGGTCTTGATCAGCGCCGCGCGGAAGGTGCCGGCCGGCGTCGTGACCCGGTAGACGCCGGCGTACACGGTCGTCGCGCGAATTCGGCCGGTGTACCACTTGATCGCCGGGTTGTTGACGCTGTAGACGTCCATCCGGCCGTCGAACGACTGGGACTCACCCGGTCCCAGCCCCGCGATCAGATAGCTCAGCGGCGGCTCGAAGTACACGAGCGCCTGATAGCCGTGCGTGATCTGGCTCGGCAGCACGAGGCCGCCGCCGCTCACCTCGCGAATGAACAACGTCGACTCTTGCCCGATCGTTCGCTTCCAGGTCTCTCCTCGAGCGGTCTTGCCGATCGATGCCAGGCTCTCGACCTCTGTCTGACCGTTGCGCGCGCCGGACGTGATCCGATAGCGCCACTCGCCCGTTTCCCAGCGGGCGAGCCGCCCGGGATCTCTGAGGGGCGGTGCCGACTCCGGGCCACCGACGACGCCGTCGCCGAGAATCTGAAGCAGCTCGACACCGGCCAGGCTCGGGGAGACGCTTTGCGCGCACGCTCGCATCGGCCCGAGACAGGACATCGAGCCGCAAACAAGTGCGACAGCTGTCAACATGCGCGCGGAGCGGGCTCGCGACATAGCGGGAGCGCATGATACCGCCGCTTACGAAGGCGTCAAATGGTCCGACTGCTGGTTGAGTGAGCGGCGCGGTGGCAGGCGCGCTGGTTCTCGCATAACGAGGGGCTCTGTAAGTCCGTGCCGCATCGGAAGAATCGTCGGCACGCCGCCACGATTCGATTGGCACATTCGCTGCACGACATCGTGACGGGCTTATTACGCGACGACAGCCAGACGGCTGGTCTCGACACGATGGAGAAGTGATGGCGAAGCGAATTCTCGTCCCGATCGAACGAACCAAAGCGCTGGAGTTCACCCTGCGCGTCGTGCGGATGCTCGCCGGCGAGAGCGGCGGCATCGTCCGACTGCTCGAAGTAGTTCCGATTCCCGAGCCGCTGCGTAACTCGCGCGGCTCGATCCTCCTCACCACCGACCAGCGGATGGAGCGATTGGCGATCGCGGCCGCCGAGGAGCTGCGCCGACTGGCGGCGCTCCATCTCGACGGTGTGCCGGTCGAGACGTCCGTGATCTTCGGCGAACGCGCCGACGAGATCGCGCTGGAAGCGGAATGCTTCAACGCCGATCTCGTCGTCATGCCGCTGCCGCACCGGCGCAGCCCCGTGGCGCGGATCACCGAGCGCGCGCACCGCCTGCTCGCGGGCCGGGCCGCGACCGAGATCGACGTCTTGCGCGTCTCGGCGCTTCGGGCCTAGCCGAGCGTCGGCGCGTCGCTCAGCCCAGGGTCGAGTCGACGATCGCCAGGGGCTCTGTCCCGCGGACGAGCTTCACCTCGGTCACGCCGATCATCCGCCGCGCATCCGTCTCCGGGATCTTCATGGGCCCGGGGGCCGGCGCGGCGCCCGGGGCCGGCTGGGGGAAGGCGGTCGACATCGCCGTGTGGAACTTCACGCTGCCTTCGACCTTTGTCAGCACCTGGTGGATGTGGCCGTTGAGCACGGTGACGGAGCCAAAGCGCTTCAGGTAGGTCAGCGCGCGCTCGGCATCTTCGGTGACCCAGCCCCATTGCGGATAGACCGCCCAGAGCGGGACGTGCGCGAAGACGACGACCGGCGTGCTGGTCGCCAGCGGGGCCAGGTCCTTCTCGAGCCACTCGATCTGGTCCTGGCCGAGCGCGCCCATCCCCTCGCCCTTGTACTTGAGCACGTTGACGAGGCCGACGAAGTGCGTGCCCTTGTAGTCGAAGCTCTGCCAGCCGTGCTCACCGACCGTGCCCTTGCCGTAGCGGGTGAGATATTCCTTGCCGCCGTCGAGGAACACGTCGTGCTCGCCCGGCACGTAGAAGATGCGCTCGGTCTTCACGCCCTTGAGCATCTCCGCGAGCGTGTCGAACGCGCCCGGCTTCTGCCCGTGCGTCTGGTCCCCGGTGTGCAGGACGAACGCGGGCGCCGGCCGTAGCGCGTTGATCCGATCGAGCAGCTGTTGCAGGGTGGCCGCCGAATCGCTGTTCGCCTGGCCCTTGAAGCCGATGTGCGTGTCGCTGATCTGCACGAAGCTGAAGGCGCCGGCCGTGTCCTCCGCGGCCTCGGCCGGCCTGACCATGCGCGAGGACAGCACGCCGCCGGTCGAGGTCCAGACGAGCGCCGAGCCCGTCCACGCCATGCACTCGAGAAATCCGCGCCGATCGATCCGATCCATGTGGGCCTCCGTCGGTGGTTGTGTGGGGGTGTGTCCGATCCGTCGTTGGGTCACTTCACGATCACCGTCGCGCGCATTTTCGGGTGGAGCGCGCAGAAGTACTCGTACGTCCCGGAGCGGGTGAACGTCTGTGCGAACGTCTCGTCGTGGCCGAGACCGGCCGAGGCAAATGCCCCGGTCGCGGACGTGATCGTGTGCGTCTCCTCGTCACGATTGGTCCACGTCACGGTCGTTCCCGTGCGGATCTCGAGCGCCGTCGGCGCGAACTTGAACTCCTTGATGCCGACCGCCGCCGACCTCGCGGCGAGCGCGTGACCGGCCATCATCGACCCGGCCAGCCACACGAGCCCGATCATCACTGCGATCCGGATTTTCATCGTGACCTCCTCTACGGTGCTCACCTCTGCCAACGCGGTTCTCATGCGATCGTTCCCAGGGAACGATTCGTCGCCTCGCGCGTTGCGGAAGACGAAGGGGTTTCATCCCGGTGCTATTGTGGGCGGGTGGCCAACGGGGAGCAGGCGGCGTGAGTGTCCTGGCGAACCAGGCGCTGGCCTATGTCGACGCCCTGCACAACCTGGCGCGCTATCTGACCGGCAACGAAACAGACGCCGAGGACCTCGTGCAGGAGACGTACGCCCGGGCGCTGCGGGCCGAGCACCAGTTCACGCCGGGTACGAACTTGAAAGCCTGGCTGTTCCGGATCTTGAGGAACACGTTCTTGAGCTCGTATCGACGCCAGCGCAACGATCCGACGGTAGGCGGGCTCGACACGGTGGTCACGGCGGTCGAAGGCACGGCGCCGGCCGACTGGCTGCTCGGCGACCTGGAGCTCGATCGCCTGCGCAAGGTGGTCGCCGACGAGATCGAGGCGGCGCTCATGACGCTCTCGGAGGAATCGCGCACGGTGATCCTGCTGGATCTGGAGGGACTGACGGAAGTGGAAGTCGCCGACGTCGTCGGCTGCGCGGTCGGCACCGTGAAGTCGAGGCTGGCCCGGGCCCGGGCGGCCCTGCGGCAGAAGCTCAAGGACTACGCGCGGTGAAC
>Ga0075424_100008419_pt1 | contig 10082 bp, 10 predicted proteins | sample SoiMethybrSBSTD3_FD_75301 | JGI IMG/M metagenome (GOLD analysis project Ga0075424, IMG submission 75301) | Bulk soil microbial communities from a Populus tree surrounding site in Tennessee, USA - Soil MetaG P. TD hybrid SBSTD3 | ecosystem: Environmental > Terrestrial > Soil > Tree plantation...
GCAAGCCCCTTCCCAGGCAGGAAGTACACGTCCCCGAACGCCGGTACGTCGCCGGCGGTCGACCAACTCTCGCCGCCGTCGTGCGAAATCCAGAGCTGCGGCACCATACCGTTGAGCACCACCATATTGACGGTGAGTGGGTCGTTCGGGTCGATCGCCGGCGCGCCGCAGCTGGTCTGTGGCTGAAAAGCCTTCCAGGTCGCTCCACCGTCGCTGCTGCGCAGGAAACAGGGGTAGAAAATGCCGGGGTCGCGCGTCCAGAGATAGAAGGTATGGGGAGACCGGGTGGCGATAAGCCCGTCCGGGAAAGCCAGAGTGTCGATCAAGGCCGGCTCGGACCAGGTTTTGCCGCCGTCCACGGAGGTGTAGAAGCCTGACCCTGACTGGACGTAAATGAATCCAGGCTGGTCCGGTGACAGGGCGAACGAGTTTCCAGAGTAGATACCCTGCCAGGTTCGCCCGCCGTCCGCGCTGCGGTAGAGAGTTGAGTCGAACAGCCAGTAGACCGTGTCCGGGGCAAACGGATCCACCTGGAGATCCTGGGCCCAGGAACCGTAAGAAATGTGGGAGACGACGCTCCAGTGATCGCCGAAGTCGTCGCTGCGACGAACCGAGGTGCTGTCGTCGAACCCCCCGACCGTTACGTAGAGCCTTCCCGGGCGGCGCGGATCGAGGGCGAAGGCCCGCGTGGTGCCGTCGAGGCCGGTCTGAATGCTGCGCCAGGAACCGAACGACGTCGAGCGCCACAGACCGGCTTCAGTCAAGGCATAGCTGTGAGCCTTGGCGCCCGCCGGTTCGAAGAACATGCGTGCAAACTGAGGAGTAGCGGGCGGCCCGACGGGCAACCAGCGTGGCGCCGCTGCGGCAAGATGGCTGGCCGTCAGCGTCCAAGCGAGAACGGCGGTGCACCGGCGGATTGCCGCCAGGCGCGAGGACGGTAGACAGTTCGGCATGTTCCCTCCGGGTCAGACGAAGGATATCGCAATTGAACCCTCGAACGCACCGGAAGCTGATCCGTCCTCGGAGGCCTCTACTTACTCGACGAGATCGACCTTTCCGGTCTCCACGGAATACTCAGCGCCGATGACCAGCAGACCATCGTCCCGAATCAACTGCTCCAGGATTTCGGAACCATGTCGAAGATGATCGACCGAAGCGTTGATGTTGGCCCGCGTAGCCGTCCGCATCAACGCTGCAAAGTCGTGCTTGAGCCCGGTCTTCAGCAGTGGTTCTGCCGAAGGCCGGATGCGATCGACGATCGAGCGCAGGTTGCGGGACTGATTTTCGACTGGCCGCTGCAGCTCTTCGAGAGTCGCCTGAACGGCACCGCACTGCGAATGCCCAAGCACGACCACCAGCCGGGTGCCGAAACGAGCCGCCGCGAACTCGATGCTGCCGATCCCTGAAGGAGCCACGATGTTGCCGGCGACGCGGATGACGAAGAGGTCGCCCAGGCCTTGATCGAAAACGATCTCGGCGGGCACCCGGGAATCGGAGCAACCGAGGATGATCGCGAAGGGTTCTTGCACCTGCGTCAACTCGAGCCGCCTTGAAGCGCTCGGCGGAACGTCACGGCTACCGAGGCTGGCCACGAAGCGGCGGTTGCCTTCCTGGAGGCGCGCGATGGCTTCTCGTGCCGGTGTCATCTAAGGTTGGCGGTCGACTTGGCGTCCATGGGCTGGCCTCCGAGCGGGGGAGCTTACACTGTCGAGACCGCTCTCGCCAGGTTCCGGTGGAATCCCGTCTGCCAAGAATATTTCTACTGTAAGTTGCCGCTTGTCGTCTCCACACGCTACCGCCGTTCGTAGAGGTCGCTTCAATTCAGAATCGTGCGGAAGCCTGTTGACGAAAGGCAATTTCAGGATTACCTTGTAGAGATCTTTGGCTTCACGCGAAGAGACGGAATCGTCGAAAGCCGGCCCGGTGCCCCCTCGTCTCCGCCGGTCCGATGGCTGAGGACGACTCCGCCGACGGTTCACTCGGAACTCTAAGGAGAGGATTATGAAGAGAAGTCTTCTCGCAGTCTCCGCCGTCGCTCTCGCCGTGCTCCTCGTTGCTCCCGCTTTCGCGGCCGAGCGCGTCATCTACAATGGCATCGACCTCTGGCAGACCAAGGGGAATGGCACGACCTTCCGCGACTTTTCCAAGGCCCCGATCCCAGCGGGCTTCTTCTGCGCCAAGTCGGCGCCCTTCACCGGCAAGATCGTCTTTCGCGGTGTCCCGGTGGCGACCAACGGGTCGCTCGGCGTTACGGACACCGTCGTTCAGCGTCTCGATGACGCCGTCTTCAACGAGAATGGGGTCGCTGTAACCCGGCTACAGGTCCGTGCCTTGTCCTTCGAGGGAGTGGCCCCGGTCAAGACCTCGTGCGGCGCCTTCAACGTTCGGGTGACGCTCGACGGGGAGCAGCCGGTCACCCACATGAAGATCATCCGGAACGACGAGAACGGCGGGCATTTCCTGTCCCCGATCTGGGTCAACGTGAAGCTGAGCTTCACGCCGGTCTCCGGGCCGAGCCGCGAGCGCCTCGAGCTGTCGCGGAAGCTCCGCTTCGCCGCCGATCCCAAGGCTGTTTGGTCAGATAAGCCGGAGTTGCTCAACAAGCGCGGCGCCAGCGTCGTCAAGGTCGACACGGATGGCGACCGGGTGCCGGACACGTACCTGCCGGGTCCCTCCAACTTCATCGCCGGCCTGCGCACTCCAGCCGGCAGATCTATTTCCGCCAAACAGGCCGCGGACTTGAGCCCCACCTGTCACTGTGACGAGTCCTGTTACTACCAGCATTGCACCTACATGGTTGCTCAATGAGCTGAATACCTAGAACCGGGACGCGAGCTCCAGGGGGGCCCCACCGGCCGGGAAAACAACCCTACCGATCAGCGGGGAGACGGGAGCTCGCGGCCCAGGCAAGGCTTTCCCAAGAAACTCTGGCCCGGCTCTTATTTCGCGCCCTCCCGCGAGAGCTGTCCCCCGTTAATCCTGCGGCAACCCCATATCCATGGTCAGCTTCCACGAGCCATCCTTCTGGCGTTTCCAGATCGTGACATACCGCCCTTCGTCCTTGCCGGGCTTTCCCTTCTCGGTGTACTCATACTTGTACTTTCCGGTCTCGTAAGCCACGTCGCCGTCCAACCATACGTTCACGGTAGTCACCGTCACTTTAACGCCTGGATCAGAACCCTGCATGGCGGCTTTTTGACGCTCCATGATCTGCTGGCGACCCTTGATGAGCTTGCCGCTACTCGCTAGTTGAACTCCGTCGTCGGCAAAGATGGCGGCGACCATCGCCGCGTCGCCTTTCGCCCAGCCTTCGCTCCACTGAGCGTTTCCCTTGTCAATAGCGCGACGTACGTCCGCCAGAGCCTCCGACGCGCCTGGAGCTGCCGTTTCATTCTTGGCTTGGGCAAAACCTATGGACGCAGCCATGACGGCGATACTGATAGCGATGACGAGTCGTTTCATGGTTTCATCTCCCCTGATAAAAGTTGGCGTGAATCTCATTCTGGCAACACGTCGAGGCGACCTTCGCCGACGAGGGCAACGTCGCCGCCGACCTCGACTGAACGGATGTCGGTGCCTTCGCGGCGGTCATCCAAGATCCTCCAAGACGGGAGAACGATAGCGGAAGACCGCGCACCGAGGTCTAATCGATGTCTCGTAGAAGCGTTGGGTCCCTCAGCTTCTCCTGCCATCGCTGGTTTTCGGCCTCAAGGGACCAGGACGGGTCAGGGATATCGAGGCGCCTGAATTCTTTCTTGGCGGCCATGATGGTTGATTGTACCCAAAGGCGGGCACGTAGGGGACTCAGGCAAGTCTTCCTCTGCAATCACATTGTTACGCAGGCGACACGCATCCACGCGCGTTTCGTCACGAACAACTCTCACTCTTCCAGGGATAGGTATATCGACCGCCATCGCGGAGGAGGCTCATGTTCTATCATTATCCTGACATCCGCCGAGTCGTCCTGGTCGTCCTCGACGGGCTGCGCGCCGATGCGATTCCGGCGCTGGGTCTGCGATGCTGGCAGCAGCTCGCAAACTTCGGTGCTTCATCGCTTTGCGGCACCACGGTGACGCCGAGCATTACCACCGCGGCACTGGCCTCGCTGCTCACCGGCGCCTCTCCGGAAGTGCACGGGCTGCGAAGCGATCACTTTCATCTGCCTCGCAGCCAGGGGAAGCTTCAGCCGCTGCCGAAGGTACTCGCCGGAGCGGGGTTGCCCACGAGCAGCTTCCTCCCGCGGCTGCCTCTGGTGTTCCGGGGCTTCGCCAAACGGGTCGCCCGTTTCCTGGGCATCGGCGTTTCCTCGTTCTCGGGCCGGAGCTGCCGGGAGGTCCTCTTCGCTTCCTGGGACCAGATGCTGGTGCAGGAGAGGGGCCTGATCTTCCTGCACTGGACCGACGCCGACGTCGCCGGACATGAGCACGGATGGATGTCCGGCGAGTACGCTCGAGCCGCTCACCGGCTCGACCAGGCGCTGGGTCTGCTCGCGGCGATCGCCGACGTTGAACGGGATCCCGGCACGCTGCTCATCGCCCTCGCGGATCATGGCGGCGGCGGCGTGAAGCCTCGCGATCACGATGGCGACCATCCGCTGAACCGCACGATTCCGCTGCTCCTCGCCGGCGGTGCGGTCTGTGGCGAAGATCTGGACGAGCCGTCGCTGCTCGACGTTCCCGCCACCGTGCTCTGGGCTCTCGGCGTACCGTTGCCGGACAACTATGCCGGGCGCCCGCTCTACGAAGCCTTCACACCAAGGGCCATGGCGGTGGCGCAGGATTGAGGACCTATTTGGAAACCGCTTTCGCCATCCAGCGCTCCACCTCTTCGGCGGTGCGCGGCAGACCGCCGGTCAGGAGGCGCGCGCCGGTTTCGGTAACCAGCACCTCGTCCTCGATGCGCACGCCGAAGCCCTTGTCGGGCAGGTAGATGCCGGGCTCGATGGTGAGGACCATGCCGGCCGCGAGCGGCTCCTGGTAGGCCCCCGCGTCGTGCACGTCCAGGCCCACGAAATGGCCGAGCCCATGGATGAAGAAGTCGCCGTAGCCGGCCGCTTCGACCACGTCGCGAGCGACCTTGTCGAAGTCCTCGTGGTAGATCCCCGGCTTGACCATCGCCAGGGCCTTCTCCTGCGCCGCCAGGACGACGTCGTACACCTTGCGCTGCTCGGCGGTGAAGCGGCCGTTGACCGGCACCGTGCGGGTGATGTCGGTCGCGTAGTGGGCGTACTCGCACGCCATGTCCATGAGCAGCACCTCGCCGTCCTTCATCACCCGTTCGCTCCGCGGATAGTGGAGGATGGTCGAGTTGGCGCCCGAGCCGACGATGCTCGCGTAAGCCGTCCGCCGGCTCCCGGCCGCGCGCCACACCCGCTCGGCCTCGGCCCGGACCGCGCCCTCGGACGCTCCCGGCCGCACCAGGCGTATCGCGGCGCGGAAGCCCTCCTCGGTGAGGTGGATGCCGTGTTGCATGATCGCCAACTCGTCCGGCGAATGCCGCGCCCGCAGGTTCGCGAGCGTCCAACCGAGGCTCTTGACCTTCACTCCCGGCAGCTTGTCCCCCGCCTTTGAGTAGAGCTCGAGGTCCTTGGGTTTGGTGTCGTCGTCGAAGTTCGGCCGCACCACCTGCCAGAGGGTGGGGGAGCGCGTGGCGAGGTTCACCACCAGGCTCAGCAGTCCGTTACTGCGATCGCGATAGATCTTCTCGAAGCCGTATTTCTTGCGCAGCGCCGCGCCCAGGGGTTCGCGCTCGCCGGTCCAGCGCTCGGCCTCGGGGTCGCGGCTCTTGAGGAAGAGGAACTCTCTGTAGGTACGCTCCTTGGGTGCCAGCACCAGGACGGCGCCCGCGTCCTCGACGCCGGTCAAGTAGAAGAAGTCTCCCGACGGCCGGTAGCCGAACGCGTCCTCCTCGCCTTCGGAGTAGACGACCGCCACGCCCTCCCCCATGGCATCCATGAGCGCTCGGCGCCGCTCGGCGTAAACCGCGGGCGCCTGGGTCTGCGCCGGCTCGCTGAGCGCGGGCAGCGGCGGCGGGTCGGCGGCCGGCACCGCCAGCGGCACGGCGCCCAACAGAAGGACAGCGGTGAGGGTCCCGACGGTCGAGGCCATGGCGGCTCCTTTCGCGATGAAGACACCAACACTATACCCCATCCTTTTCTGGCGACGACTCCGCGTGTATCCAGTCCCTTCGTGTCAGAGAAGTGCCGCCTGAGACGAAACTCTCTTTGAACGGCCGGAGAAGCGCTGCTCTTTGTTTCCTTATTCTACGATTTATCTTAAACTGATGAGGCCCCCTCAAGTCGACCTCACCGGGCAAAGGAGAGTCTCTTGAACAGAGCCTTGAGGTTCATCGCCCTTACCGCCGTCCTTGCCACCGCCCTCTGGATCGGTGCCAGTCGTCCTGCGCGTGCGGCCAATTCATGCGCGACCAAATCTCTTGGCACGGAGCAGGTGACGGAAGAAGACCGCGCCTATCACGGATCACGCTTTTCCGAAGTGCGGGAGGCCCTCTTCGGCAATCCCTACCAAAAGGTCTGGGGCGGCGCAGGCGAGCCGCAGTTGCCCACCTACGAAGTCACTTTCCGGAGCATTCTTCGCGGGCTTCGCCAAGCCAGCGTACGCACCGTCGACTCCCATGCCGACTTGCGCTGGGGCACGGACGGAAAGGGGGTTCGCCGCTTACTCCATCCGAACGGCGTTTGCCTCACGGGGTTGTGGGAGATCACCGAAGAGACTCCGTACTCGGGCTATTTCCGTAAGGGGAGCCGAGCCCTGACCGTCGGCCGCTATTCAACCTGTTGCACGGAGACCCGGCGCGGCCACATGCGGTCGTTGGCGCTGGTTGGCAAGCTCTTCCCGACCACGGACCCTGGCCACGCCGAGCCCCTGCAAACCGCCAGCTTCTTCACCCAACAGGACTTCGGTGGAGAACACACCGACTTCATCAACGACGCGGAGCTGCGCAACGCCGCTGACACGCACCTATGGCGGCGCGGCGCCGGGATGCCGATCTTGATGCTTTCGGGTCTTGACTTTCTGCGTGCCGACAAGCAACCCACGGTCCGCCAGCTCTATCAAATCGCGGAGCTCGGCAAGCCGCAAGACGAGCCCACGCGAGCCCCTGCCTTCATGCGGCTCCTGATGGCGCCCGGCCAGCCCAGGATCGCCGGTAAAGGATTGGATTTCCGCGACGAGATCATGGCTCAGATCTTTGACCGCGGCGAGCCGACGCCCAAACGGACGCTCACCTTCCAAATCGAAGTAACGGATGAAGGAACGACCCGGGGCACGCCGGTGCTTCAGCGGCGCACCTTCAGCGGTTGGCGTCCCATCGGCAAGCTGGTATTTGATAACGCCGTCGCCTCGTACAACGGCGATTTTGTGATCCATTTCAACCATCCGACCTGGCGCGCCGACAGGAACGATCCCGCGACCGCGACCCGCGCCAACGAACGCAAGGTCCATTGACGCTCGCCGGGAATCTGATGAAACCTGCCTTGCCGATAAACGTAGTCTACCTAAAAGCCTTGCGGCACCTGTCTACTTGCCAAGCCACTCGAACCGGTACGCCAGCTCCGGCCCATCTGTTCCTTCATATGCAAGCTGGCCAACCAGTAATGCGAACGGCTCGCGCGAGCATTCCGACCGGCGTCGCGCGCGAGCCTCTCCAGCTTCTCCTTGCGGCGTGCATAGCTGAATACAACCTCATGTCCCGCTCGTGCGAAGATCGTCCCGAGTTTGCCACCCATCAATCCCGAACCCAGAATGCCAATTCGCACGCGTCGCCTCCGTTTCGTTGAATCCTGACTATTGATTCGCGCTTAACTCTCGAGTCATCTCGATCATCGTTCGCCGGAAGCCCGCGCGAGCGAAAAGCCGCTGCGCGGACTCGTTCCGCTCTGCCGTCGAGAGCACAACCCGGGGCACGCCTTTCGCCTTGAGTGCCTCCAGTGTGGCGTCGAGCAACACCCGACCGACGCCGAGCCCGCGATGGGCGGGATCGACCACGATGTCGTACAGCACGCCCGCCGGCCCGCGCAGCGACATGTAATCGTTCCCCTCGACTCCCGCGTACGTATAGCCAACCACCTCGCCGTCGCGCTCGGCGACAAGGATGACGATGTTCGGATTATCGAGCTGCGTCCCGAGAAACGAGCCATATGCGTCCTCGGTCTGCGGCGTCGCAGCGATGAAGCGGTCCGAGTCGAGCTCGTGGTGCACACGGACGAGGAGTGCGCCGAGCCGGCCAATGGCTTTGAGGTCGGCGGGCGCCGCGGGGCGGATGGGAAAGGCCGGCATGTTGAAGCTACCTTTTGTTGTACTGTTCGTCGCTGACTTTTTCCATCCAGTCGACGGCTTTGCCATCCAGCGCTTCGTTGATGGCGATGTGTTGCATGGCTGTAGCCGGCGACGCGCCGTGCCAGTGCTTTTCGCCCGGCTGGAACCAGACGACATCGCCGGGCCGAATCTCCTCGATCGGCCCGCCCTCACGCTGCACAAGGCCGCAGCCAAAGGTGACGATCAACGTTTGCCCGAGTGGATGCGTGTGCCATGCGGTGCGTGCGCCGGGCTCGAACGTGACGGCGTTGCCGGCCGCTCGCGCCGGAGCGTTGGCTGCGAATAGAGGATCGATACGGACGGTGCCGGTGAACCAATCGGCTGGGCCCTTCCCCGAGGGCTGCGAGCCGCTTCGCTTGATCTCCATCATAGGTCTCCTTGGTCCTGGGTTTGTTCTCTGCCGTTCAGCGGTCGATCATGCGCTGCGCGCTCTCGGAGTACCGAGCCCCTTCCACCGTGATCTGGGACGCAGCGCTTTCGATCTCGCGGAGATCGCCCTCGCTGAGCTCGACGGTGGCCGCCGCGACGTTCTCCTGCAAGCGATGCAGCTTCGTGGTGCCAGGGATCGGCACGATCCAGGGCTTCTGGGCGAGGAGCCAGGCGAGTGCGATCTGGGCGGGCGTCGCGCCCTTGCGCTGCGCGATGCTCCCGAGCAGATCGACCAGCGCCCGGTTCGCCTGCCGGGCCTCCAGGGCGAAGCGGGGGACGGTGTTGCGGAAGTCGGTGCTGTCGAAGGTGGTGTTCTCGTCGATCTTGCCCGTGAGGAAGCCCTTGCCCAGCGGGCTGAAGGGAACGAAGCCGATTCCGAGCTCCTCCAGGGTCGGGATGATCTCCGCTTCGGGTTCTCTCCACCACAGCGAGTACTCGCTCTGCAGGGCCGTGACGGGCTGGACGGCGTGCGCGCGGCGGATGGTCCGCACGCCTGCCTCTGAGAGGCCGAAGTGCCTGACCTTGCCCTCCTGGATCAACTCCTTCACCGCCCCCGCCACGTCCTCGATGGGCACGTTGGGATCGACGCGGTGCTGATAGTAAAGGTCGATGGCATCGATGTTGAGCCGCTTGAGCGACGCTTCCGCGACCTCCTTGACGTGCTCGGGCCGGCTGTTCAGGCCAGCCTGCTTCCCGTCGGCGTCGATGTGGAACCCAAACTTGGTGGCAATTACCACTTGGTCCCGGAAGGGAGCCAGGGCTTCGCCCACCACCTCCTCGTTCGTGAACGGACCGTAGACTTCGGCGGTGTCGAAGAACGTCACGCCGAGATCGACGGCCGACCGGATCAGCGAGATCGCCTCCTGCTTGTCCGTGGCCGGACCGTAGCCATAGTTCAGGCCCATGCAGCCGTACCCTAGAGCCGAGACTTCGAGGCCGCTGTTGCCAAGAGTTCGTTTCTTCATTTCTTCTCCTTTCTGAGGATATCAAGAGGCGCCAGCTACACCGACCGTGCTGCGGCAGGCTCTCGGTCGAGATCGAGAGACGTCGAGAGGTCCCGGTGCGCATCGATCTGCGCCTTCAGGTCGGCGACCTTCTGCTCTACGACGGCAATGGCATCGGCGCCGGCGATAAAGCGGCGCGGCGGCGGCTCCTGGCTGCTGATGATTATGAGCGCTCGCGCGAGCTTTGCCGGATCGCCGGTTTGCAGGCCATTCTGGGCTTTCCAAAACTCGAGCTGCTTCGTTCTGCGCTCGTCGTAATCCTCGATGGACGTCTCGGCGTAGTTCGTCGATCTCTCGGTGAGGAGTTCCGTGC
>Ga0075424_100008421_pt1 | contig 10081 bp, 9 predicted proteins | sample SoiMethybrSBSTD3_FD_75301 | JGI IMG/M metagenome (GOLD analysis project Ga0075424, IMG submission 75301) | Bulk soil microbial communities from a Populus tree surrounding site in Tennessee, USA - Soil MetaG P. TD hybrid SBSTD3 | ecosystem: Environmental > Terrestrial > Soil > Tree plantation...
AGGCGGCGTAGCACAGCAGGCAATTGATACACATGCTGAATTGCTTGAAGGTGTCCAACTGCTCGGGAGTCTGACGAAATTCTCCTTCAGACAATGGCGTTTCATCCTTCCGAATGATCCAGGGTTTCACTTTCGAGAGCTTGGCCGTAAAGCCACTCATTTCGATAATGAGATCTCGAACCACAGGGAAGTTTTTGAGCGGCTCCACGCGGATGGGCCTTGAACCATAGTCCGACAGGAACGTAGCACAAGTCAATTTGGGCTCCCCATTCACCATCATCCCGCAACTGCCGCAGATCCCCATGCGGCAGGACCACCGGAACGAGAGAGACCCATCCAGTTTGTCCTTTATGTAATTCAGGGCATCAAGAACCACCCAGTCTCTGCGGAAAGGAACCTCGTAGCGCTGGAAGGCCGGTTCCATGTGGGTCTCCGGACAGTAGCGGGTCACTTCGAGTGTGATTGTCTCAGTCATCTTAAGCTAGCTGCCTCCGTTTCTCCTCCTGCCGGACCCAACTCGTCTGGGCTCGGTCCTCTTCCCGAAACCGAGCCGACGTCAACGCCCGACCGAAGAATTTCCGCGCCGCCTATTTTCCGTAGATCCGCTCTCCGGGTGGCCAGCGAGTGATTGTTACCGGCAGATAATCCACTTTCGACGATCCATCGTCCTTGCGGAACACCAATGAGTGAGCTAGGAACTTCTTGTCATCCCTCGCCGGAAAGTCTGTGCGTTGATGGGCACCGCGAGATTCGGTCCGGTGCAAAGCGCATTGGACGATGGCTTCGCTCACGTCCAGCATGAACGAAAGTTCGAGCGCCGCAGTTAGTTCGGTATTGAAGGTGCGGCTGGGGTCATCGAGAGTGACGTTCCGGAATCGCTCCTGCAGTTCCTGGAGCTTGTCAGCTGCCTCGGTCAGCGAACCACCCGAGCGGTAGATTCCCGCGCTCTTCTCCATTGTCTTCTGCATTTCTTCGCGGATGACAGAGATGCGCTCTCGGCCCCCCGTTTTGCGAAGGAACTGCTTTTCCAATCTTTGCTGCTCATCCGTCGCCTGCGCCAAAACCTGTTCCTTGGGCTCTTCCTGATTCAAGGCGAACAGGGTAGCCGCGCGCCCGGCTCGCGCTCCAAATACCAGGAGCTCGGGTAGAGAATTCGAACCCAGGCGGTTTGCGCCGTTGATACTAACACAGGCAACCTCACCCGCAGCATACAAGCCCTGCAGTGGTGTGGCCCCGTTTATGTCAGTGTGAACGCCGCCCATCATGTAGTGGACCACAGGCCTCACTGGAATGAGCTCCTTCACTGGATCGATGTTTTCGTATTTGAGGCACAGTTCGCGAACGAAGGGAAGCTTGGTATTGATGACCCGCTCTCCCAGGTGCCGGAGATCCAGGTAGACAACTGCTCCATAGGGTCCTTCGGTGGTACGACCTTTCTCCCACTCTTTAACGAATGCCTGAGACAAGCGATCCCGTGGACCCAGCTCCATGCTGCGAAAAACGGGCTTGGGTTGTGGTGTCCCCAGGTTATAGTCCTGCAGGTAGCGATATCCGTCTTTATTGAGAAGATAGCCTCCCTCAGCACGCGCCGCCTCGGTAATCAGGATCCCGGTAAAGGGGAGGCCCGTCGGGTGATACTGAACTAGCTCCATGTCTTTTAATGGAGCGCCTGCCCGATACGCCAGCGCCATCCCGTCACCGTTCTTGATGTTGGCATTTGTGGTGTACGGGAAGATCCTGCCACAGCCGCCTGTGCAAAGAATCACGGCCTTGGCAGTGATGGCCTGGATCTTTCCAGACATGAGTTCGATGGCGACGAGGCCCTGAACCCGGCCATCATCGACCAGAAGTTTAGTGACAAAGTATTCATCGTACCGCGTAATGGCATTGTATTTGAGGGAGGTTTGGAACAGCGTGTGGAGCATATGGAAACCGGTCTTGTCGGCGGCGAACCACGTTCGCATTTTTTTCATCCCGCCGAAGGGACGAACCGCAATATGCCCGTCTGGCTCGCGGCTCCAAGGACAACCCCAACGTTCCAGCCGCAACAATTCGGCCGGAGCTTCCTTCACGAAGGCTTCCACAGCATCCTGGTCACATAGCCAGTCGCCGCCTGAGATCGTGTCATAAGCGTGCTCGTCCAGGCTGTCATCTGGACGGATGACCGCGGCAGCTCCTCCTTCAGCCGAGACGGTGTGGCTTCGCATCGGGTACACCTTCGAAACCACACCGACGCTGAGATTAGGGTTGGCTTCTGAAGCGGCGATGGCAGCCCTCAGACCGGCGCCTCCACCGCCCACCAGCAGAACGTCATGAGAACAGACGCTCACCATTTTCGAATGCCAAAAATCATACGCCGACTTTTTTCAGGTCTCGCTCAGAACTGGTCAGAGCGGCAGCCACAATACAGCACTCAGGCCACGGCATTTGGTCTACCACGCGGAGACTGCTTTGAATTTCCGATTTCGGGCCTCCGCCCACGCGGATTCTACACCCCCGGCCTGACGAAACACAATGATTTCTCACTATGAATTGCTTAGTACGGCCAAATGAAAGGCGTGCCATAATGCCGACCCGATCCGGCGGAGAACAATTGAGGGCAATACTGACAAGCATGCCCCAGAACAGACAGTTCAGGCGTCATACTGGCGCGCTCCAGGTCCAGTCTCGTACGAACGAGCCTACTATGCTGGAATCACTTCCGAGCGGCGCTAAAGCCCAACTCGACCAGGGATTCTCCGGGGCCAAGTTTGACGCTTACGAGTGGCTTCGAGATGCGATGAGCTGGTATGAGAAGGCCGAGTCCGTTCGGCCCGTGGGGAACGACGACGCCATTTTGCGTTGAAATGCTTGCGCTCGCATGATCCATGATCATGGAGAATAACCTGGCGCCCTGACAAAAAGAGGACTTCGAACCCGCCCTGGAATAAAACTTCCAATCACACCCAATTGGTCGTGGCGATTCTTCGTGTGCAAGCAGCGCGAAAGAACCACGGTGAGAAGGCGCCGATCCTATGCGCCCAGGCGTCCGGTTTCTCCAGTGAAACTCGACAGGGCGCAGTGGTCGATTTTGAGCGGCAGTTGTAACCCGATGTTGACAAGCCCAGATGGGTAGCTTAATATTCGCTTTCGGACGTTACGAGACCCGGCATTCATCTCACCCTTTTTGGGGCTGTAGCTCAGCTTGGGAGAGCGCCTGACTGGCAGTCAGGAGGTCGTGGGTTCGATCCCCATCAGCTCCACCAACTTACAAGAAATCAAATCAGAACAGACCTTCTGCTTTCTAAGCAGGGGCGCAGGTTGGAGCCTGCCGCGTTTACCATATTTTCAATAAGTTGCGAGCAAGCTTTCATCTCAATCCTTGGAGTACTTGACTCAAGTGTGCCTGCTATCGTGGGCTCGTGAATGTCTGGATTTGCGTTGGAAAATATCGCTTGACATGCTCGTGAACGTAAAGAACAGTTCACCAATCTTCTCAAGATATTTGATGAGCAGGTGGACACTCCTGATCAGAATCCCCTGAGCCGTATCGATTTTCTGCCAGAAGTACACGCTCAACAGCTGGCTCGTCATCACTGTGCTCAGTCGAGATTCGATTGATGTTGGTGTCTTTCTGGGCACCTGGAGGTTGCGCCCTGCCCACGATCTGCATATCATTCCTTCTCGTGGTCAGCGATAAGCAGGGCTGCTTTCAGTTAGGACGGATTGGGATTGGAGAGCGCGAGTGAAAATGAAAACTGCTGTTCTTGTGCCTGAGGACTTTGATAGCTACCTAATAATTCAGAATGCCAAAGAGCGCCTCGAAGAGGCTAGAGATGTTTCTAGAAAGTTGTTAGACGGCGGCATCGAACTCAAGGCCAACGCGGATCACTATGCCATCTTCTGCGATCCGCCTCGGCTGGTAGCTGGTCCGTTGAAACAAGTTGGCTATGTGGTAGGTGCTGATAACCGCTGCTATCCCTCTCCAGTGGATGGTTGTGATTACATTAATGTAGCAGCTTCTCTCCCCCCGTCGTCACCCGCGCGGGAAAAGGGGTGGCCCGATCACGTGGCCATCGTGCATCCAGTGGACGAAAGTGCCTATGGCCGCATGGTGGACCAGGGATACGGCAACCCTTTTGTCCACCATATTACCTGGGGAATAGCATTGCCCAGTAATCTGCGGTCTGAAGATCCGGCCGGATCATTGATTTCTAGAATGGTTCAAATCCGTGAAACAATCAGTGGGCTCCTGAACGAAACTCCCGGGACGTTGATTATTGCATTGCCGCGAGAGGTAGTGCAGGGTGAGGGATTTCAAGAGCAGTTTCACCGCTCGATAGGTTCGACCCCAAAGGAGCAGTATCAACTGGAAGTGATGGAAGGCGGTGGATACCTGCTTCAGTTCTTTGTATTGAAGGGAGGCCGGATTGAAGTGGCTTTGAGGTCCGGGACAAACCAAACCTTCAATCCTAGGAGCGTCCGGAAGATTTCAAGGGACGAGCTGAGCGTGGACCAGGGCCATTCAACCTCTGCAATCAAAAGTTCGAGCTAGGCGCGGTCGGCGACTCTTTGATTCTTCCAGTGTCCTCCTGAGGAGGATGCTCACATCAGGAATATGGATGTGACACCGCCAACCGGAGGCTGAGGCCTCCCATGTCGGCAGATGCCTCTGATAGGCACCCATAACCACTTTGATGCACGAGGATTTTGGGAATTAGGAGTTCTCGGCTACGGTTCTCAGTTTCCGGTTACGCGACTAGCAGAGGTCTTAAGATGTTGTCTATGCGGAAATGGCTTCAAATCGCGATTTTCAAGCAGGGGCTGTAGCGCGCTGATCATCGCTCTTCTTTCGTGGACTCATTCTCAGAAGAGACTGGGGACTTTCGTAAAGAATCGCTCGGGCAATTGACAAGGCTTCATCCAGCGAATACTGTCCCTGCTCAATTTTTGCGGCGAACACTTGAGCCATAATGCGCCTCACCAGAATTAATTTGGCGTAAGTCCACTCAAGGCAGTAGGCATCCGAGAAAAATCCGACCTGTTTGTTGACAGGCACCATATCGAGTCGTTCTGAGATGATCTGTCGAATAGTGTCAGGAAAGAAATTATGCCACCAGTAGGCAGCCAGGCTCAAATTCGGAAGTTCTCGAGCCATTGTGCAGAGTGATTGGTTCGCATGTCGGCTCGCGAGAAAACACTGAAAGCGGAGCTTGGGATGACGACCGATAACGTCCGCCATTTGAGCCAGCGTCCTTTGAGACAGTCGAGAACCTGTCTCGTACGGTAACGGCTCCGCACCGAAGCTAAACTGATAGGCGATTTCGGTCTTGCCTTGTTCCAAGGCGTCCAAGAAAGCTTCATTCACATAAGAAGCATATATGTCTCGTTCGCGAGGTCCTGCCGCTTGGCGCCTTGATAGGGCGGCTTCCAGCTCGTCACCTGTGACAGCCCGAAAATCAATGTCTGTGGAGATGTGGGTCGCCGTAGCAAGAATCTGCCCGTAAGGAATACTCCTTGTATAGTGATTCAAGGCGTCGTGTAAGTCGGTCAGGTTCCGAATTGTCCGATCCACCGGCGGTCGCCCGCCTCCTGCGATGGGTGAAGGACTTTCATGCGGGGATCGTCCCCAGCAACGTTCAAGCTCATAAAGTGCGGTATCAAACTCTCCCCACTGGCACCGCGTGAAGAAGCCCCACTCCAAAGCATACTGAAGTCGATCATCATCTTCTCCTCCACGGCGCCGAGCGATCTCAGTGCCTGTCCGCTCAATCTTGAGACGATCGAGGACCCCATGGTGCCAACTCCGATCGTCGGCACGTTCCCTAATCAACGCATCCAAGCGACGCCAGTTTCCGGCATTCAATGGTTCGTGCCACCCGTAAAGTTCAGAAAGAATAATTCGGACCCCCCACAAAGAACTCGTATTGTGGACAAAAGGGAGGAAGGGCAAGGCTTCTTCGATACGGTCGCGGCATTCTTCCTCAGTAGGGTAGCCCGGATATTCGGTGAGACGCTTCCCAGACGGACACCCTGCAGCGTATAGATCGCTGATCACCATATGGTACAAAAGGACGTCGTGAAGACCGCGCGCTCCTAGCCTGCCACCGATGAGGTGGGTATGAATGTCAAGGATTGGAATTTCAGCCAGAGCTGCTTCAAGGTCTTGGGGAAGTGTCTTGGAATTCATTCGAGCTCTTTCCTTTCAGAAACTCTTCGACGGCTGATCGATTGGGAATCCCTTGTTGCCCGCCCGCATGAGTAGCCTTCAAGGCCGCGACTGCCGAGGCATAGCGAACTCGCTTCGGCAAATCCAACTCTTGAATCAATCCCGAGACGTAGGCGCCATGGAAAACATCTCCACAACCAGTTGTGTCAAGCGCCTCCACCCGAAAGGCAGGCTGGTGAGCTGGCTCGCTCTCAACCTCCTCGCCCAGATACCAGCAGCCGTCGTGGCCGCACGTCACAACCACGACCTTCTTGTTGCTGTCCCATAACTGTTTCACGGCAAATGAAGGATCCGATCGCCCGGTTAGTCTTGCTGCAAAATCACGAGAAACAATCAGGTGGTCGACTAGACCTAGCAGTTCGAGAAACTCGGCAGACTCATTACTTTCGAAATCCGCGACGACGGCGATGCCAGCGGCGCGAGCGATTCGTGAGGCACGGATCATCCCACTTACTCCTAAGTGGTCGACAAAAAGCACCCTGACATCGCGAATCAAAGCCTCAAGTGGGAAGCGATCATCCGCGCCCACCGCACCGTTGAGGTCAAAAAACACATTCCGGGTTTTCCTGGCCTCGTCGATAATGACAGTGGAGCAGACCGGCCGTGCCGCATGCTTGCGAACCAAGTGCGAGAGATCGATCTGTTCCTTTTCTAGGGCCTCGAAAGCAAACTGAGAAAGGTCGTCGTAACCTAGCGCACCGGCATAGGCGCACCGGCATCCCAGCCGTGCAGCGGTCACCAGGGCAGTAGCTGTCAAACCGCCGCAGTGTCGCTCCCGGTGCACTACTTGAACCTTGGCGTCCGGAGGGGGGTACGATTCAACAAAGATTAAGTCGTCGACCGCAATGACTCCCAAGCCTAAAACATCGAGAGGTTCATTTGATGGGATCACAGGGATTCCAGCCAACGGTTTAGTTGCTGCGGATCTCCCCCAAACATGAGAGAGCCAGGCACAATGTAGTCGCCGCCTGCCGCGTGAAGTAGCGGAACCGTTTCACGACGAATGCCGCCATCAGATTCGATTTCTATCGGCAATCCAAGCTGTCTCACTCGCGCTCGAAGATGCCGAATCTTCTCCGGTACCGAGGGATCCATGGAAGCTCCTTTAATTCCCATCGCAGTTCCTACGATCGTCACGATGTCTAAGCTGTCCCAGTAAGGTTCCAACAGCTCAATCGGCTCCTGAATCAACAATGACACGCCTGCGAATTTTCCGTACGATCGAATGGTATGAAGTACCTCCCCAGGATCTCTGGCAGAATCTAGACAGAAAATGATTCCGTCGACCCCCGCATCGACAAAAGGTTCTATCCAACCTAAAGGGTCGGTGGTCATCAGATGCACTTCAAATGGCTTTGAAGTATGCTTTCGAAGCGTTTTCACCAGATCTGGGAAGAAGAGCAAATTCTTTACGTAATGCCCATCGGCAACATCGATATGAAATCGATCCGAGTAAGGCTCTACACGCTTCATGTCTGTTTCCAAATTGCTCAAATCAGCCGACCAGAGCGAAGTCGAGCATTTCAACATGTCAAACTCCTGAATTTCGTGAAAAGTGTCTTATCAGAAAATCCTCAAGGAACTCCTGAACATCCTTTACGTGAAGGTCCTTACTCACTGACTTGGGGGTTAACTCTCTCAATTCTGCGCCCGGGATTGCCTGGGCCAGAACTTCTCCATATTCAAAAGGGTGAATGGGGTCCTGCCGACTGGCAAGAACCAAAGTGGGCACCCTGATGAGGGTCCACTCTCTTCGATCCCAGTTGGGTGCGTCAGTTGGAATCTTCTCAAGTCTTAGCACAGCTTCTTGCGCCCGGGGATTTTCGAACTGGCCGACCAGTGAGTTGGCAGAATCCGGGGACTGCCTCAGAATGGTGAAGTACTGCGATGATTCTTTGAATCGTTGCAGACCATGAGCCGGTCCAAACCCGCGGATCAATTTAGCGATGAGGGCATAGATCTCCACATTTTGCTCCATCGGCTTGTCCAGCCATGCAGGACGGGAGAGAATCAAGCCTATTACACGCTCTGGATAACGCAAGGTGAAGTTGAGAGCGACGGCCGCACCCATTGAAATGCCTCCCACAACCGCCTTGGCGAGCTCCAAGCGGTCCAAGAACTCCAGGAGGTCGTCTGCAAAGCAATTCAGGCTGATTTTGTTCGGGTCACCGAGCGGGTGAGTTTCTCCATGAGCGCGGCAATCCATCGCCAGAAGGCGAAAACCAGGAGGCGGCTTGAAGATGCCGGTGGGCTGTCCGACGTCACCACCAAGCCCGTGCTGAAAAACGACTGGAACCCCGTCGCCGCGTTCCTCGTAATAAAAGCGTAAGCCGCCGTGCTGAAAGAAGGGCATCAGTTTAAGTTGTCGAAAGCTTTCGCCTAAGAAAGCTCAGAGATTGATCAACCTGCGACTCGCTGAGGCTATGCAAAATCAGGGGTCCGTCAAAACTTGCCTTGCGCAACAATAGTAGATACTGGTCGTAATCCAATCGCCCGGTTCCAGCAGCCTCGTGTCCGGCCTCTCCGTCATGGCTCAGATCTTTCGCATGAGCGATCACGATTTGATCACCCAGAAGCTCAAAGGCCTCGTCAAGGGTTTCACGCATTTTCGATAGCCTTCCAGAATGAAACAAATTGGCTGGATCCATGACCACTCTCAGCCAAGATGACCTCATCTCATCGAGCAGTCGTCGCGCTTTCACTGCCGAATCCACAACATTGGCAACTTCCGGCTCGAAGGCCAAGGTAACCTGGTGATCCACGGCAATTCGCAAAGCTTGCTGCATGGAGCTAACCAAATCAGACCACGCATCCGGCAAATCATTGTCAACATGTCGGTGCCACATGTCCGTGGGATCACGTGTTCCAGTACAAAGCGTGATTATCGAAGTTCCCATACGTTTGCTGACCGATGCTAAGACGGAGAGCCTCCGCAGGCCCTTTCGGCGCTTGGTAAGGTCCGGATCGATCATGTTGAACGTTCCCGAAACAGCACTCATGGCGAGGCCGCGACGCTTCATCTCGGCCTGAATGTAATCAGCCAAAGCGGGATCGATCTCATCCGGGAGGGCGGGCAGACCCGCACAGGTCATACTGAATTGAACACAGCCCAGGTTACAGGCCTTGACGGCATCCAATATTTCTTCAAGGCCTGGGCGAATGAAAGTTTTGGCAAAAATTCCAATTTGCATCACACCCCACCGCTAACGTCAACTAGACGAATGGTCTCTCCGCTCTCCACTGATCGAGCGATCGCGACCATGGCTCGCATATTGGCTAATCCATCATCGATTCCGCTGCCTTGGTTTGGAGCACCCTCTAGGATGGTTCGGGCAAATCCTTCAATCTGTTTCTTGTAGGTGTAAGCGTCCTCACCGAGAACCCGACGGAATTGGCCATCTTTAGTGGAGAAGCACTCTACTTCCCCAGACTTGTGGAACCACGGCAAAAAGAGCCGTCCGTTGACACTGCCATGCTCGCCGTAAATTTGAAAGGCCTCCATAAAGTCACCCTGCACTGCAATGGTTAAATCCAAATGGCCAAGGCTGCCATCTGAAAAAGTCACCTCAACAAACCAGCAATAACTTCCAAAACGCTCGAGCAACCGGCCGCGAACGCCTGCAATTTCACCCCCGAGAAATCGTGCAGTATCCACAAGGTGGCTGCCATGAGTGAGCATGAAGTATTTTCGCTTGTCCGCTTTAGGATTTCCCTGAGGCCGACGTGCGTGTTCGCTGACCCAGGGAATGGGCTGAAGATTGTCTGTCATCGTGTACCGGTAAGCAGAATCGCAGTACCAAGCCTTAAGTGCCATATGTTGCCCCATCTCGTCCTCGATGAAACGGCGTGCAAACGTCATCCCTGGATCGAAGC
>Ga0075424_100008422_pt1 | contig 10080 bp, 6 predicted proteins | sample SoiMethybrSBSTD3_FD_75301 | JGI IMG/M metagenome (GOLD analysis project Ga0075424, IMG submission 75301) | Bulk soil microbial communities from a Populus tree surrounding site in Tennessee, USA - Soil MetaG P. TD hybrid SBSTD3 | ecosystem: Environmental > Terrestrial > Soil > Tree plantation...
CTCCTGCTCCTGCAGCAATCCCTGGGCCGGTCCATCCTCCTGGTCACCGCGGGTGATATCGACACCGAGCGGTGGGAGCGGGACTTGAGAACCTGGAGAAGCTGGCTCGGCTCGGAGTCTCCCGCACTGGATGTCCTGCCTTCCCTGGATGCGGATCCGTACCAAGGCTTGTCTCCGCACCTCCAGGTGAGCTGCGATCGGGTCGTGGCTCTCAATCATCTTCTGTCCGATCGCCCGGCCATCATCCTGGTCCCCGCCCGCTCATTGTTTTACAAGGTGCCCTCGCCCGAGCGCTTCGCAGCCTCGCGTCTTCCCTTGCGAGCCGAAGACTCGCTCAGCCCGGATCGCCTGTGCGGCCTGCTCATCCCCGCGGGCTATACCCGGGTGGAGCACGTGACCTCTCCGGGCGAATTCGCACGACGCGGGGGCGTGGTCGACCTGTTCCTGCCCCAGGGAGAGGTACCGGTGCGGCTCGAGTTCTACGGGGAGCAGGTGGAAACCCTGCGCACCTTCAATCCGGAAACCCAGCGCTCCATGGAGACCCTCGATTCCGCGGAGATTCTCCCGGTGCGTGAAATCCCCCTCGAGCAGGCCCCTCTGGACTCGCTTGCCCGGGTGCTGAGCTCCCGTGAAGACGGCGTGGGAAAGGCGCGCCGGGAAGCGCTGCTGGAGGAGATACGCGAGGAGGGCAGCTTTCCGGGAATCGAAGCGTTCGCCACGCTGCTGGATCCCGCCGCCGTTGGAATCACGCAGTTCGCTCCCACGGCGGTGCTGGCGGTCGAGGAGCCGGAGAGCGTCGTTCAGGAGGTGGTCAAGACTTGGGAGGAAATCCACGCCTCCTATGAGTTCTCCGAGGCATTCGGGCTGCCGGCCCCGGAGGAAGTTTTTGTCTCCAAGGCCCAGCTCGAGAGCACCCTGCGCAACGCGCCGCTGCACCTGGCGGAGCTGCCCCTGGGCACCCGGGAAGAGGAGGTGCGGGTCCCATGCCGCCCTGCCCGAAGCTACGTGGAGCGCCTGGGAGATCTTTCGACCGATCTTTCATCGGCTGCGACCGAGAGGTGGAAGACGCTGATTGCCGTGGGCAGCCATGGACGGATGGAGCGGCTGGCGGAGATTCTGCGCGACCTGGGAGCGCCCGCGACGCTCTGGGAGAACCCGACCCAACCGCCGCCCTTCGCCGCTTCGCGCCTCATTCTCCCCGGAAGCCTCGAGGCGGGCTTCGCCCTCCCCGAGGCCGGCTTGTTCGTCGTGGCGGAACGGGAAATCTTCGGCGAGATCCATGAAAAGGAAACACGCCGCCGCCGGCTGGGAGTTTTCTCTCCCGACTTTCGCGACCTCAAGGTGGGAGACTTGGTCGTGCACGCGGACCACGGCATCGCCCGCTATGCCGGAGTGGTGCGTCTGGAGCAGAACGCCCGAACCTCCGACTTCATGGAGCTGCACTTCGATGGGAAGGACCGGCTTTACGTCCCAGTGGAGCGCCTGGACCTGGTGCAGCGCTACAGCGGCGCGGGGGAGAGGCACCCGAAGCTGGACCGGCTGGGCGGGATCACCTGGGAGCGCACCAAGCGCAAGGTGCGCCGAGCCATGCGCGACATGGCGGAGGAGCTGCTGCAGCTTTACGCCGCGCGCAAAGCCGCTCCCGGGCACGCCTTCGGTCCCGACACTCCCTGGCAGCACGAGTTCGAAGATGCCTTCCCTTATGAGGAAACCGCCGATCAGCAGCGGGCCATCCGCGACGTTAAATCCGACATGGAGTCCTCGCTTCCCATGGACCGGCTCATCTGCGGCGACGTGGGCTTCGGAAAGACCGAGGTGGCGCTGCGCGCGGCCTTCAAGGCGGTCATGGAAGGAAAGCAGGTGGCGGTGCTGGTCCCCACCACCGTACTCGCGACCCAGCACCAGAACACCTTTCGGGAGCGCTTCGCCGGGTTCCCGGCACGGGTCGAGATGCTCAGCCGGTTCCGCACTGCGCAGGAGCAGAAGGTGGTCACCAAGGACCTGGAGGCGGGGAAGGTGGACGTCCTCATCGGCACCCATCGCCTGCTGTCGAAGGATGTGAAGTTCAAGGAGCTGGGTTTGCTGGTGGTGGACGAGGAGCAGCGCTTCGGCGTGGCCGCCAAGGAGAAGATCAAGCAGTTCAAGAAAAACGTGGACGTCCTGGCCATGAGCGCCACGCCCATTCCCCGCACCCTGCAGCTGTCGCTCGCGGGGATCCGGGATCTCTCGGTGATTGAAACCCCGCCCAAGAACCGCCTGGCGATTCAGACCCACATCATCCCGTTTCGCGCCGGCGTGATCGCCACCTCGCTGCGCAATGAGATCAAGCGGGGAGGCCAGGTCTATTTCGTCCACAACCGGGTGGAGAGCATCGCCTCCATGGCGGCGCTGTTGCGCAAGCTGGCCCCCGAGGCCCGAATTGCCGTGGCCCACGGACAGATGGGGGAGAGGGATCTGGAGAGGACGATGCTTTCCTTCCTGCGTGGAGAGCAGGATGTGCTCCTTTCCACCACGATCATCGAGAACGGCCTGGATATCCCGCGGGTGAACACCATCCTGGTGAATCGCGCGGACCGATTCGGCCTTTCCCAGCTCTACCAGCTGCGTGGCCGGGTGGGGCGATCGGATCGAAGGGCCTACGCCTACTTTCTGGTCCCGCCGCGCACCGCCCTGACGCCGGTGGCCCGTAAGCGGCTCAAGGCGCTTCAGGAGTTCAGCGAGCTGGGCTCGGGATTTCGCATCGCCGCCATGGATCTGGAGATCCGCGGCGCCGGAAACTTCCTGGGGGCGGAGCAGCACGGTCACATCGCCGCGGTAGGTTTCGAAACCTATACACGGCTGCTGGAGCGCACGGTGCAGGAGCTCAAGGGGGAGAGCGTGCTGCCGGAGGTTCGCACCACCTTGAACCTGCGGCTCGATGTGCGCATCCCGGACGAGTATCTCCCCGATTTCAACCAGCGCCTTTCTCTCTACAAGGCCATCTCGTCATCCCAGGACCGGGACGAGCTGGAGCGAATCCAGAGCGAGACCCGGGACAAGTACGGAAAGATTCCGGAGCAGGGAGAGCGCCTTTTCGCACTGGCGACCCTCAAGCTCCTGGCGGAAAAGCTGCGGGTGGCTTCGGTGGACTATGCGGCCGAGAAAGTTTCCATCCGTTTTGCCGCAGAATCGCCAGTCGCGCCGGAAAAACTGATTGGGGCGGTGTCCCGCCTGAAAGGAGCCAGCCTGTCTCCGGAAGGCGTGCTGCGTATTCCTGTGGGAGCGCGGGAGGATGCCCGCGTGGAGAAGGTCCGGGAAGTATTGAAAGGCCTTTTTTGATGTGCTAGAGTCGCCGTCAAACGGCGCCTTCCTAAAGGCACTTGCCGTCGCTGAGAAAACATCGGACCCTCGGGATCTTATCCAGATGAAATCGGGACATTTTGAGGGCAGGAGGGCTCTGCTTCTGGGAGCTGTGCTCGCGCTTTTGGCTGCGGGCTGGGGCTGCTCGTCGCGCGCCAAGGCGGCGCCGGCGGTCCGCATCAACCAGGAGGAGATTCCCTATTCGGAGTTCGAGGAGTACCTCCAGGCGAGCCTGGGTGAGGATGTTCCCCCCGCCCATGACGGTGAGACCCGCAGCCGGCTCCTGGATCAATTCATCGGAGAGCGGCTGCTGCTGCAGCGGGCGAATGCGGAGCGCCTGCGTATCGGGGACCAGCAGGTCGAGTCGTATCTGGCCAGCCTGGGGGGCGGACCCCGCCCGAAAGCGTCGACGGACGACGCGGCGATCAAGGAGCAGGTCCGCCGCAACCTGCTCATTCAAGAGTACAAGGACCGCGTGCTGCTCAAGGACGTCAAGGTAAGTCCCGAGGAAGTACAGGCCTACTTCCGGGAGCACCCCGAGGAATTTCAGCAGTCCCGCGTGGTTGTGCTCCGCCAGATCCTCATGGAAGACCCTGAGGAGGCCAAAAGCCTGGCGGCGCAGCTCAAGGAAGATCCCACCCGATTTCCCCTCATGGCCAAGCAGCACTCACTCTCCCCGGACAAGGGGGAGCCGAGGGGATTCGAGGAGTCGGAGCTTCCCCAACCGGCGCTGGAAGCGGTCGCCGCCCTGGCGCCGGGGCAGGTGAGCGGCCTGGTGGCGGACGGGGACAAGGTGCGGATATTTCAGCTGGTGGATCGCCGGGAGGGGAAGAGCCAGAGCCTGGAAGAGGCGGGTCGCAGGATCGAAGTGCTGCTTTTACAGCGCAAGGCGGAGGAGGCCCTTCGGCTGGCGCTGGAAGGGATCCGGCAAACCGCCACGATTCAAGTGCACCAGGAGAGCCTGCCGTTTCCCTATCAGGGAGATTACGGCGGATGAAACTGCGTCGGGCGGCCACACGAATGCTGGCGGCGGTCACGCTGCTGGGCGCGAGCCTCGTTCCGGGCTTGCTGCGGGCGGAGATCCTGGAGGAAATCGTGGCCAAGGTGAACAACTCCATGATCACCCGCAGCCAGCTGCAGGAGCGCCTGGCCATCTACGAGCAGCAGCTGAAAGCCAAGTATTCCGGCGACGAGCTGAACGCCAAGGCCGAGGCTGCGGCCGACGGCCTGCTGCGCAACATGATCACCGAGACGCTGCTGGTGCAGCGCGCCGAGGTGCTGCTGGATCTGGACAAGGTCCGGAAGAACCTCCTGGACGATTTCAAGAAGCAGCAGAAAATCCAGAGCGACGAAGAGCTGGATCAGCTGCTCAAAGAGCAGAACATGACCCGCCAGGAGCTCCTGGACACGCTGATGCGGATGTCGATCCCCCATGAAATCATCAATTATGAAGTGCGCCGCAAGATCAGCGTCTCGGACAAGGAAATCCAGGCCTATTACGACGAACACCGGCAGGACTTCGTGAAACCGGAGCGGGTGGTCTTCCGTGAAATCGTCTTCCTCTACGAGGAGGCCAACAGGGATGAAGTCCGCGCCCGGGCCGAATCGACGCGGCGCGAGCTGGATGCCGGCAAGGATTTCGGGGAGCTGGCGGGAGAGGTGTCGGAGGTGTCGAGCAAGGAGCGCGGCGGCCTGGTGGGGCCGTTCACCAAGGGGGAGCTGAGGCCGGAAATCGAAAGCCAGGTCTTCGCCTTGAAGCCCGGGGAGCTGGCCGGGCCCATCGACACGGGCCGGGCCTTCCATATCATCCGCCTGGAGACCAAGGAAGGGGAGCAAGTCACCCCCCTCCCGGATGCCAAGGACATGATCACCGATAAAATCCGCGATTCCCGCTTCAAGCAGGCCCTTGCGACCTACCTGGAAACGCTCTGGAAGGAGAACTACATCTACGTTTATCCGAAGTACGGCAGCTCGGAATGGAAGCCGATGGATGCGGTGGACGTGGCTCCCGGTGAGGGACCTTGAGGCGACAGAATGGGTGGCGAAGCCGGATTGCGCTGTGCTAGACTGCGCCCACTGACGTTTTTTCCATCCAACAGCACCACCCCAGGGGGAGAGAGGGCCTCCGCCGAATCGGTGCTTTCTCCGCGAGTGTTTCCCGACCCTGGTTGTTTCCGGCCTGATCCAGCGCCATAGGGAATTCGGCAAGACCGAAGGAGAGCAAGGTGAAAGGGCATCATCCTAAGAGAGGTGAAGACATGATCCACCGCAAGCTGATCCGGCCAAACCTGTCCGACCTCAAAGAGAAGATGGCGGCGGGACCCGCATCGCACCGGCCGCGGCCCAAGCAGGTCCCCCCCGAGCAGACCAATGCCGAGGCGTTCTACTACCTCAAGCAGATGAACGCCAAGACCCCCATGGTGGTGGTTCTCAACGACGGGGAGCAGCTGCACGGCGTCATCGAGTGGTACGACAAGACCTGCATCAAGGTGAATCGGGACAACGCCCCCAATCTCCTGGTGAACAAGCACTGCATCAAGTACATGTACAAGGCTGACGAGACCTCCGACTCGGCGACCGACTCAGAGCAGGAAGAGGGTTTCTAGACTCGTGAACCCCACCCTCGCGCTGACATCCGGGGACCCCGCGGGCATCGGCCCGGAGATCGCGGTCAAGTGCCTTTCGAATCTGGACGTTTTGTCTGCCTGCCGGCTCGTGGTAGTGGGCGACGCGCAGCAGCTGCGGCAGACCGCCTCATCCCTGCGAATCGGCCTGCCCCAGAGTCTTCAGGTTTGGGACGCCCGATCGCCCCTGGAGGGCGCGGGGCCCTTCCTGGTCGATCTGGGACCAACGCTTGAGCCGATCGCGCCGGGGTTGCCCAGCGCCGCATCGGGACAGGCGGCCATGTCCGCCATCAAGAAAGCGGTATCCCTGGCCTGGGAGCGCAAGGTGGATGGGATCGTGACCGGCCCCATCAGCAAGAAGGCGCTCCACCTGGCTGGAGCCGGGGCCACGGGGCACACGGAAATCCTGGCGCGCCTCACCGACAGCCCGCAGGTGGGGATGATGTTCGTGACTCCCGCCTTCAAGGTGGTGGTGCTCAGCCACCACGTCTCGCTGCGCAACGCCCTGGATCTCATCACCCGCGACCGGCTGGCGGGGTTGATTCGCTTCGCGGCTTCGGAGCACCGGCGCCTGTTCCGTGAGGAGCCGCGCATGGGCGTGGCGGGACTGAATCCCCACTCGGGGGAAGATTCTCTGTTCGGCGACGAGGAGGAGAAGGAAATCGCTCCCGCGATCGAGCGGTGCCGGGAAGAAGGGCTGGATGTCTGGGGCCCCTATCCTCCCGATACCATCTACCTGCGGGCCACGCGCAAGGAGTTCAACCTGGTCGTGGCGCTGTACCACGATCAGGCGACCATTCCGGTGAAGGTCTCGGCGTTCGGAAAATCGGCCGGGCTCACGCTGGGACTGCCGTTCCTGCGGACCACCGTGGATCACGGCACCGCCTTCGACATCGCCGGCCGCGGCACGGCGGATCCCTCCAGCCTCAAAGCCGCCATCGACCTCGCCGTCCGCCTCACGGCGAACCGCTCCTCGGGAAACTCGGGATCCATGCGCCTCGGCCCATCCGACGGCAGCCACGAGCCATCCTTCGAAGAGTCGGAGCCTACGACCCCACCGGGCCAGCCGGAATAATCACGCAACTCGAAAACCCGGGTTCGTAAATCGAAACTTCTAGGTGGGGTACGTTGTGTCGATAGCGAACGGAGCTCGTCTAGCCATCCTTACTGCTTCTGTTTGCGCGTCGATTGCCTACGGCTCAGATTCAGTTCCACCAAAAACAACAGGGCCGATACCGGGGCCGGAAATCCTGGGACTTCGGGTAGGGAAGGACTCGCTTCATGATGCGGTCTTGAAATTGGGGCCTCCGAAAGCTCTCTACCTCGCAGGTGAGGACGCCGAGTTCCCAGATCCTAAATCGTCCGATCCCTTGGTATTGCGGTACGAGAGGTCCTTCGAGCTCACAAAGTCCTATCCTGCATCAATTCTGCTGTTTTTCGCGCCCGAAACGTACAAACTCCAGGTAGCCACGGTGACCTTCGAAGATCCTGAAAAACTCGAGCCAGTGCCGGTTTGGAAACAGGAAATCGAAAAGACCTATGGTACGAAGTATCGACTTGCTCATCGGCGCATTATTCTCGATTCCGACGAAATCTCTGGGAACCTGAGCGACTGTGATGATCCGGGCGGAAGTATCGAGGACCTAATTTATCAGGAGCGTGGGCTGGAGGTCTTTCTGGAGCCCAAGGAAGGTAAGCCGACAGTCATCGAGGTAAGGTTTTCTGAAGGAATCTGGTCGGGGAAGGAGAAGCTTGATCTGTGCTCAAAGAAGCAATCGGGTAAGCGAGCCAAACCATAGGGGGTGCAATGGCGTCTCCCAGAATCGGTCGGGGTATGGTCACGCTGCCTGAGCTGGGGCTAATGCCCTGCTGCTCAAATTAAATTGTAGCTTAGAGAAAGGCGCGGTGGACTTCCGCCAGGAAGGCGGGGTGGATCGCCTGCGGGGAGGCGATGATGTCGCCGGAATCGAGAAAAGCCCGCGCGCCGTTGAAATCGGTGACCCGGCCGCCTGCTTCTTCCACCAGCAGGGCGCCGGCGGCGATGTCCCAGGCGGAAAGAGCGCACTCCCAGAAACCGTCCAATCTCCCACAAGCCACGTAGCAGCAATCGAGCGATGCGGAGCCGTCGCGGCGGACTCCGGAGGAAGTCCGAATCAGCTGCTCGAGCGAAGCGAGAAACTGGGGGAGTTTCGCCATGGAGCGGAAGGGAAAGCCGGTCACCAGCAACGCATCGGCGAGAGCCGCGCAGGCGGAGACGCGAATCGGCGCCCCATTCAGAGTGGAGCCCCCGCCCTTCGCGGCGGCGAACATCTCGTCCTTGATCGGATCGTAGACCGCCCCCGCCACCACTTCGCCTCCCACGCGCACCGCCACCGACGTGGCGAAGAACGGGTAGCGATGGATGTAGTTGGTGGTGCCATCCAGCGGATCGATGATCCACTCCGCCTCCACTCCCGGGGCGGCGGAAGATTCCTCGGCCAGCAAAGCGTGGGTCGGATGGCACCTGCGGATCAGGGAGACGACCGCGGCTTCGGCCTCCCGATCGATGCGCGTGACGAAGTCGTTCTTGCCCTTGTTGGCGATCTCGAGCGGTTCGGCACTGGCGAATCCCCTTCGGAGGACCTCGCCTCCGGTGCGCGCCGCCTCCACTGCCGTGCGCAGCAGCGCCTCAGGCGCGGGGGTGGGTCTTGCCATAGGTTTTCAGAAGCTTTTCGGTGGAAACGTGGGTGTAACGCTGCGTGGTGGACAGCGATGCGTGTCCCAGCAGCTCTTGGATCGATCGGAGATCCGCCCCGGCGTCCAGCAGGTGCGTGGCGAAGGAGTGCCGCAGCGTGTGGGGCGACACCTTGCGGACGATGGCGGCCGCTTCCAGCGCCTGGTTCAGGAGCCGCCTGACGCTGCGCACGTTCAAGCGCTTGCCGCGAAAATTCAGGAAGAGCGCTTCCTTGCCCGAGCCCTCTCTGGGCTCCAGCTCGCAGCGACGCCGGAGATATTTCCGCAGCGCCTGGATCGCCTTGGAGCCCACCGGGACCATCCGCTCTTTTCTTCCCTTACCGAGGACCCGCATCATCCCTTCACTCAGGTCCACATCGTCGAAGTCGAGCGACGTCAGCTCGGACACCCGCACCCCCGTGGCATAGAGCAGCTCCAGGATGGCCCGATCGCGCGCTCCGAGCGCCGTGGAATCGTCGGGCATTTCGAGGAGATGGCTCATCTCGTCGACGCTCAGCTGGCGCGGCAGACGGCGTTCCTGCTTGGGGGTCGATACGCCGAGCGTAGGGTTGGAAGAGATCTTTCCCTGGCGCTTCAGGTAGCGGAAGAAGGAGCGCACCGCGGCCAGCTTGCGCGCCACCGTGGATCGCTTCACCTGGCGACCATGCAATTCCGCCAGGAAGGCCCGCACCGCCAGCCGATCCACCTTGCGGGAATCGGCGTCCCGCCCGCCGCCGATCTCGCGCTCCAGCAGGGCGGCGAACTCGCCTAAATCCGAGGCGTAGGCGCGAATCGTCTCCGGCGAGCAGTTTTCGTCCAGCTTCAGGTGGCGCAGGTAGGAGCGGATGGCCGGATCCATCATCGTGGAACGGACGGCGTGGCGGACGTCCTCATCGGACGAGGAAAGTTCGCCGTCTTTGGCCCGGGAGGCCGGTTCCTTGGCGCCCCTCAGTTTCTGTCGGATGGTCGGCATCGGTCGTGATTCTCCGTTTCAGCGGGGAGTGCCGACGGGATCCAGCGTCGCTCGGAACGTTCCCAGATCGTCCAGCGCCCGGCGCACCAGCATGGCGCGGCGCGCTTTCTTGTCCCGCAAGGGGGTGGCGAGCGGAGGCAGAAGCCCGAACGCCATGTTGGTGGGCTGATAATCCTTCACATCGGCGGTGGAAATGTAACGCCCCAGGCATCCCAGGGCCGTGGTCGAGGGAAAAGAAAGCGCCGGATGACTCTCGACCAGGCGAGCCGCGTTGATCCCCGCCATGAGCCCCGATGCCGCCGATTCCAGGTACCCCTCCACACCCGAGATCTGCCCGGCGAAGAACAGATCCGTGCGCTTGCGCGCCTGGAACGTAGGCAGAAGGGTAGCCGGGGCATTGATGTAGCTGTTCCGGTGAATCATGCCCAGGCG
>Ga0075424_100008426_pt1 | contig 10077 bp, 7 predicted proteins | sample SoiMethybrSBSTD3_FD_75301 | JGI IMG/M metagenome (GOLD analysis project Ga0075424, IMG submission 75301) | Bulk soil microbial communities from a Populus tree surrounding site in Tennessee, USA - Soil MetaG P. TD hybrid SBSTD3 | ecosystem: Environmental > Terrestrial > Soil > Tree plantation...
CCGGATACGGCGTCCAGCCGCGGTTCGCGCGCCGGCTCCGCGCGAGCGGATCCTTGCCGATCAGCCGCCACACGACGCCCAGCGGCACGAACACGACGACGAACATCAGGGTGAGGAGAACGCGCGCATTGAAGTCGCCGACGGCGCGGGCGCCGCGCCACCACCACACGCGCGGGCGCGTCAGGACGGACGGCGCGGCGGCGCCGAGCAGCACCAGCGCCGCGCCAATCGCACCGATGATTTCCGCGCGAACGATCCGTCCGCGCCAGACCAGCAGCGCCGCGATGACGACGAGGACGCCGCCGACCGACAGGCCGAACGATCGCTCGGTCCCCGGCATCCTGGCGTTGGCGTGCTGCATCAGGAGGCTCGGGCCCGGCGGCCCGGCAAGGGTCGCCCCGCAGCCGGCGCCATTTCCGCGAGCGCCGGCTCGCGCCGGCGCGAGAACGCACGCGCGAGCTGCGACGCGGCGGAGACCGACGCGGCGACGGCGAACGGCACGACGTGTACTGACATCCGTCCCGGATACTCGTGCGTGTGCGCGAAAAACGATCCGGCGATGGTGCCGATCGTCACGATCGCGATCGGCGCCGACAGGCGGTTCACGCCCGGCACCTGCAGGACCGCGAGCACCGACAGCACGGCCCCGAGCACGACGAGCGCCGCCCGCGGATCGACGGCGGGCGGCTCGCGCATCGTCAACTGCGCGGCGAGCGCTTCGGCGATGCGCCTCCATACTTCGGGCGACGCGATCGTCGTCAAGCCGAGTCCCGTCTGCTGCGGACCGAAGCTCGTACCGTAGGTGATGCTGAAGCGGCCCGCGTACCACCACGTATGGGCCGCGAAGAGTGCGACGCCCGCGGCGACGACGGCCGCGTACGCCGCCGCGGGCGCCACGCGCACGCGGCGGACGGCTGCTGCGAGCGCGCGCCAGCGAGCCGGCGTCCGGATCGGCAGCAGCCACGCGAGGAGGAACGCGGCGAGCAGCAGATGGTTGAGCCGCGTGAAGAACATGATGACGGCAAATGCGCCGGCGGCGGCGGCAGACCGAACCCGCCCGAGGCGCGCGCGCATGAGCAGCCACGACGCCGCCGACATCCATCCGACGGCGCTGATCTCCGAGAGCCCGCGGCCGATCAGATACCAGCTCGGACCGAGCGTGAACGTCGCCAGCGTCAGCGCGGCGGCGGCGATCGCCCAGCGATAACCGGCCGCGCGCTCGACGACCGCGAAACAGAGAAGCGCGGCGGCGAGCAGGCACGCCGCATCCCAGTACGTCTCACCGACGCTGGAATCGCCGAAGATCATGTGCAGCGCCGCGGCGATCCAGCGATACCCCGCCTGGAAGTAGAACGTCGGGCTGCCGCCCTGCGCCCAGTACCCGTTCAGCGAAACCCGGTACGCCGCCACCTGGTACATGAGCCAGTCGTCGCCGCTCGAGTAGATCGTCACGCGGCCGATCTGGCTCCACGCGCGCGCGACGAACAGCGCGAGCCACGGCACGCCGACGAGCACGAACGCCGTGCGGCCGTTCTGCGCGCGCCGCGCGATCGGGACCGCGGCCGCTCCGAGGAGGACCACGGCCGCATATCGATCGAATCGTCCGTCGATCGCGATCAACGCGAATGCCAGAGCAGCGGCGATCGAGCACGCGACGGCCGCGGCCGGCGCCCGGCGCCCGATCACGCACGACCAGAGCCACGCGGCGACGATCGCGAGCACGAGCGCCGGCGTCAGGACGGCGAGGATTGGCGACAGCACGCGATCGACCAGGCCCGCCGGCGCGACGGTGAACCGCGCCGCCGTCCACGCGTCGCGTCCGTTCCACAGCGGCGCGAGTCTCCAGTCGCCGCCGTCGAACGTCGCGTGCAAACGAAGACGATGCGATCCGGCGCCGAGCGGCACATCGGCCGCGCGGCCGCGATCGACGTCGACGCGCGTTTCGTCGATCGCGCCGGCGATCGCCATGTCCTTCGTCGCGGCGAGCGTCAGCGTTCCCGGCGCATCGACGGCCAGGCTGCCGCCGACGTCGAGCGTGACGCGATCAACGCGTCCGTGGACGCCGTCGAGCAGGTTCACGAACCAGGCTGGAAAGGCGTCGCGCGACGCGTAGGCGCGATCGAAGATCGCGGTGCACCGCGGCGACGACGACCGCGAATCGGATCGCGCGTCCCAGCTGCGCAGCACGCCGTCGGGCTCGTCGACCCGAATCGTCATCACGACGCCCTCGAGCGGCGCCGCCGTCGAGAAGCGCGCGCACAGGCCGTGCTGCGGAATCAGCAGCACGCTCGCCGCCTTCACGACCAGCAGCGTCGTGATCAGCGCGCGCGCGGCGGCGCGCTGCAGGAACCCGCGATCGATCCACCAGAGCGCCGGCAGCACGACGCCGATGACGATGGCCTCGGCGCGGCCGCTCAGCGGAAGGCCGTCGAGCGGCGACAGCATGCGCGCCGGCCAGAGCACGGCCGCCGCCAGCGCGAGCGTCCACAGCGCGTCGGAGCGAGGCGGCGCGAGGCGCTTCATCACCGGCGCCCGTTCCCCGATCGCGGCGTCATCGCGGGCGCGCGCGGGCTGATCGCCGGAATCTGCCGGAGCGGAAGCAGCTTGTCGGGATCGACGCCGTCCTTGATCAGCTGCGCCCAGCCCTGGCCCGATCCGTCGAGCGTCGCGACGACGATCAGGTCGTACGGCACCTCGGTGTGCTCGGCGATCGGGCGGACCGGCATGCCGAGGAAATCATGTCCGCCCTCGTCGTCGAAGACGGCGACCGGCTCGAGCCGGAATTCTTTCAGCGAGAGATACGCGAGCTCCGCCGCCTCGCCGCGGCCGTAGATGGCGACCCTGGAGCCCGACACGGCGCGCTCGGCGAGCATCGTGCGCATGTGCTGCCGGACGTCGCCGTACAGCTGCAGCGAGTACTCGATGAACTCGTAGGTGAGACGCGCTTTCTCGGCGATGCCGCGCGGCGTGATCAAGTACGACAGCCGGTTCGACTGCACGTTGACGCACTTGATGTAGCCCTTGCGGACGAGCCGCTTCAGATAGATGTTCGTGAGGCCGAGGGCGATGCCGAGCTTGCTCGCCAGGCCGCGCTGCGTGACGCGCGAATCCTGCTCGACGGCCTCGAGCAGGCGCAGATCGCGCCGCGCTTCGACGTCCATCGTCAGCGGATCGCTGCTCTCGCGCGCCGCCGACCTGCTCGCGTTCCTGCCGTTTCCCGCCATCAGGCGAACAACTCTTCCGCCGCGACGAACCGGACGCGCGGCTGCTGCGACGCGACATCGAGGAACGCGCGCATCACCTGCTTCAGCGCGGAATCGATCTCCCAGTAGTGCGTCGCGAGGCAGAAATCGCCGCCGGCGCGCTGCGCTTCGGTCATCGCGCGCGCGAGCGCGTCAGAGGTCGTGCCCGGCACGAGGCTGTGGCAGCCGAACTCGGCGTGCGTCGCGTATCGGATCACGTGCGGATAGACGAAGGCGTCGCGGCGGCTGCGGCCCGTCGCGCGGCGGTAGCGCTGAACCGCCCACCAGTTGCCGAGCGTCCGCGGCTCCCACGGCCGCATCGACGGGCGGAACGAGAGAAACGAGCCGAGGATGTTGAGGCCCGCCGACGACACCGCGGCGAGGCCGCGCTTCGAGAGCGCGTTGTGCGGCGGCACGAACACCGAGATCCGGCAGTCGAGCAGCGACTCGAGGTAGGCGCGGCCGCGGCGCACGCGATCGCCGGGATCGGGCGCCGCCTCGAACTCGTAGCCATCCGGAAAATCCTGGTGCGTGCAGCCGTGCAGCGCGATCGTCGCGCGTCCGGATCGGATCAGCCCGCGGAGAAACGTCACGAGCGCGGGGTTCCGTTCGAGCGGAAACGATTCGCCGGAGTGCCAGTGCTCGCGCGGAATGCCGCGCTGCTCATAGCCGATCGCGAACGGCACGACGGCAAGGCAGACGGGCGCGCGATCCCAGACGTCGGCGTAGACCGCGGTGAGCGCGTCGGGCGTCGTGAAGTAGCTGGTGTCGTCATCGCGAATCGCGACCTTCATGCCGACGCGCGGAGATTCCGGCGCGCGGCGACGGCGCGCTCGTAGACCGCGAGCAGCTGGCGCGCGCTCGCCGGCCACGAGAATTCAGTGGACGCGATGCGCCGGTTGTGCGCGCCGACCGCGCGCGCCCAGGCCGCATCGGTCAGATACCGTTCGAGCGCCCTCGCGAGCGCCGCCGCGTCGCCGCGAGGCGCGAGCAGCCCGCCGCCGGCGCCGATGAACTCGCGGATGCCGCCCGCCTCCGTCGCGACGATCGGCAGCCCGCTCGCCATCGCCTCGAGCACCGCGTTCGGCGAGTTGTCGAAGTCGGACGACAGCGCGAACACGTCGCCGGTGCGGTAGCAGGCAGGCGTCTCGCGATGCGGAACCTGACCGGCGAACGTGACGCAGTCGACGAGGCCGCGCTCGCCCACGATCGCGCGGACGGCCGACCGCTCGGGACCGTCGCCCACGATCAGCAGATGCACGTTCGGCACGCGCTCGCGCACGCGCGCGATCGCCTCGACGAGCAGCGGCACGTTCTTGATCGGCACGAGGCGCGCGACGGTGACGACGACGCGGCGCCGCTCGAGGTGCAGATCCTCGCGGAGGCTCGGACCGTCGGGTGAGAAGCTCTCCGCGTCCACGCCCTTCGACACGCGGTGAATCGGCATCCCGATCCGCGCCGGCAGATGCTCCGCCGCCCAGCCGTCGCCAATCAGCGCGTCGGCCTGCGCGAGATCGCTGCGGGACCGCTCGGGCGGCTCGCCCGGCACGTTGATGACGACCGGCGTGTCGTCGGCGCGCAGCCGCGCCGCCTGATACAGCGCGTGCGCGTGGACGACGTCCGGCTTCGCCGCGCGCGCGGCGATGCGGCGCCACGCCGCGCGGCAGAACCACTCTTCGTCGGCGTGCAGCAGCGCGGACGTCAGTCGGCCGAAGCCGCGCCGGCGCTGGCGGCGATAGACGAAGTCGCGGGTGTACGGCGATCGCAGCAGCGTCACGTTCGCTTCGTCGATCGGGAAACGCGGGCCGCCGAGGAGCAGCGGCCGGCCGGCGATGATGTCGACGTCGACGCCGAGCGCGCCGAGCTCGCGCGCCCAGGCCAGGTGCCGCGTCTCGCCGCCGCCCCGCATCATCGCGAGGCACCGCACGAGCATCGTCACGCGCATGCCTGCTCGCGTGTTCGCGCGCGGTCGACGTGCTCGCGCGCCCAGAGCTCGAGGCAGACCAGCGCCCAGATGCGCTTGGCATGGTCGCGCGCGCCGGTTTCGTGCTGGCGCAGCAGGCGCGCCGCCTCGCGGCTGTCGGTCCAGCCGCGCTCGCGCGTGCGGCGATCCAGCAGGATGTCGCGCGCCCACCGAATCGGTCCGCCGGCGAACCATCGCCGCAGCGGCACGCCGAATCCCATCTTCGGCCGCGACAGCGTTTCGGCAGGCAGCCACGGCGCGACGAGCTTTTTGAACAGCTGCTTCGTCGTGGTCGCGCTGCCGTGGCGCCATGACGGCTGCTGCGCGGCGGTCTCGACGACGCGGTGATCGAGCAGCGGACAGCGCGCCTCGAGCGAGTGCGCCATCGTCGCGCGATCGACCTTGACGAGGATGTCGCCCGGCAGGTAGTGCTGCTGATCCCAGCGCTGCAGGCGCGACAGGAGCGGCGAGCGGTCGCGCTCGAGCCGCGCGACGGCGTCGCGCTCCGGCAGCGTCGACGCCGACGCGAGCAGATCCGCGTCCGCGATCCGGCGCAGCAGGTAATCCGGAAACACCGTGCGCCGCCAGACGAACCACGCTTCCGGACCGAGGGCCAGCGTCGACAGCCGTCCCTTGCCGCGCGCGTGCGCCGGCAGCCACCGCGCGCCGAGGCCGACGAGCGCGCGCATGCCGCGCGTGGCGGCCGTCGACGATCGCCCGAGCGCCTGCGCGTACGGCTGATAGCCGGCGAAGAGCTCGTCGCCGCCGTCGCCGGTGAGACAGACCGTCACGTGGCGGCGCGCGAGCTCGGAGACGAAGAACGTCGGAATCGCGGACGCGTCGGCGAACGGCTCGTCGTAGTACGAGGCGAGGCGCGGCGCGACGTCGAGGCAGTCGGGCGTCACGACCCACTCATGATGATCGGCGCCGAACGCGCTCGCGGTCCGGCGCGCGGCGTCGAGCTCGTCGTAATCGGGATCGCCGAAGCCGATCGAGAAGGTCTGCACCGGACGCGGCGAATGCTTCGTCATCAGCGCGAGAACGGCCGCGGAGTCGAGCCCGCCGCTCAGGAACGCGCCGAGCGGAACGTCCGATCGCAGCCGGATGCGCACCGCTTCGTCGAGCTCCGCGCCGAGACGCTCGAGATACTCGCCTTCCGGCAGGCCGGCGTCCGCGTCGCGCGGCCACGTCCAGTACGTGTGAACCGCCGGCGCGGCGCCGGAATCGAGCGTCAGCAGCGAGCCGGGCTGCAGCCGATTCATCCCCTCGAAGATCGCGGCGTCGCCGGCGACGTATCCGAAGGTGAGGAATTCGACGAGCGGCGCGGGCGCGACGTCCGGCGCGCGGCCCAGCGCCGCGAGAATCGCCTTCGGCTCCGACGCGAACAGAAACGCGTCGGCCGTCCGCATGTAGTAGAGCGGCTTCTTGCCGACGCGATCGCGCGCCAGCACGAGGCGGCGGCGCGGGCCGTCCCAGATCGCGATCGCGAACATGCCGCGCATCCGTTCGAACGCCGCCTCGCCGTGCTCGGCGTACATCGCGGCAATCACCTCGGTGTCCGACGCGGTCGCGAACGATCGGCCGCGCCGCTCGAGATCGCGGCGCAGCTCGACGTAGTTGTAGATCTCGCCGTTCTGCACGACGACGATGCGGCCGGCGTCGACGGCGATCGGCTGGTGGCCGCCGGCGACGTCGATGACGCTGAGCCGCGCGGCGCCGAGCGCGGCCGGACCGCCGCTCCAGATCCCCACGTCGTCCGGGCCGCGATGCCGCAGCGTGGCGATCATCGCCGCCGCCACCGACCCGCTGGCGGCGCCGTTCGCCGACACGATCCCCGCGATGCCACACATCAGGAGGACAACACGCGTGCGCGATGCTCGAAGCGGAACGGCAGCGCGACGAACCCTTCGTCTTCCGCCGGCTCGCCGCCCGCGCCTGCCGTCACCGCGAAGCGCGGACCGGCGGTCACGACGTCGTACGACACGAGCTGCTGCGCGTCGGCAATCGTCATGCGCAGGGTGTACTGCCGCCGCCGCAGCAGCAGCGGATCGAAGATGCACTCGAGCGCGCCTCGTCCGTCGACGACAGGAGGCACGTCGTCGCGCGACGAGGTCGCGGTCGCGACGGTCATTCCCGTGTCGACGTCGACGATGGCGATCTGGAACACCGGCGCGTGGATCGGCGCCGAGGCGTCGTACGTCGCGCGAACCGTCAGCGCGCCGCCCTCGCGCACGCTCGACGTCGCGCGGCCCGATCGATCGACGATCTCGACGGCGGCGTATCGAATCTCGCCCGTGCCGCGGCGATGGCTCTCGAGCGCGGTGTTCTGGTTCGCGAGCGCGCGGAGGTTCACCTGCTCCATGTATTGCTCGGCGATCTCGCCGGCCGGCCCCGACGCGCGGACGCGGCCCTCGTCCATCCACAGGATTCGATCGCACAGCCGCCGCACGTTCCAGAGGTCGTGCGAGATGAAGAGGACCGTCTTCCCCTCCGCGATCAACCGGCGCAGGCTCTCGAGCGCGCGGCGGCGGAACGAGGCGTCGCCGACCGCGAGGACTTCGTCGACCAGCACGATGTCGGGGTTGCTGAAGATCGCGACGCTGAAGCCGAGCCGCGCGTACAGTCCCGATGAGTACCGCTTCATCGGCATGTCGATCAGGCGCTCGACTTCCGCGAACTGCACGATGTCGTCGAAGCGGCGATCGACTTCGCGGCGCGTCAGCCCGAACAGTCCGGCGCCGAGATACACGTTCTCGCGGCCGGTGAGCTCCGGGTGGAAGCCGGCGCCGAGCTCGATGAGCGACACGACGCGTCCCGCCACCTGCACGCGTCCGCTCGTCGGCCACGTCACGCGTGAGATCAGCTTGAGCAGCGTCGTCTTGCCGGCGCCGTTGGCGCCGATGATGCCGAGCCCGCTGCCCTCGGCGACGTCGAAGCTGACGTCGCGCAGCGCGACGATCGCGGCGCTCGTGCGGCCGCGCGCCGCGCTGTAGACGTCGGGCTCGGCGCCCCGCGCGCGATCGACGGCCGACGCGACGAGGTCGACGATCGTCCGCGAGCGGCCCGCGCGGTAGCGCTTCGTCACGCGATCGAGGCGGATCGCGACGGCGTCAGATGACATCCGCGAAATACCGATCGAGCTGCTTGAACAGGGCGAACGATCCGGCGAGGGCGATCGCCGTCAGGACGGTCGAGAGCGCGAGCAGCGCCCAGTCGGGCTCGCGTCCGTAGACGACCGCCGCGCGCAGCCCCTCGATGACGCCGGTGAGCGGATTGGCCGCAATCCAGCCGCGCCATCGCAGCGGCACCTTCGAGAGCGGGTACGCGATCGGCGTGACGTAGAGCCACAGCTGCAGGCCGATCTGCACGACCGGGCTCACGTCGCGGTAGAAGACGTTCACCGCGGAGGTGAACAGCGTCACCGCGACGGTGAACGCGACGAGGAGCACGAGCAGCGCCGGCACGAGGAGCGCCCAGCGCGTGAGGCCGATGCCGTAGTACGCCATCAGCAGCGCGACGAGCGCCGCCGCAGCCGCGAGATCGATCGCGCGCGACGAGACCTGCGCGAGCGGGATGATCTCGCGCGGAAAGTACGTCTTGGTGACGATGTTGCGGTACTGGACGAGGCTCATCGTGCCGGAGTTGACGCTGTTCAGGAAGAAGAACCACGGCACGAGGCCCGCGTACGCGAACACGGGATACGGCACGTCGGCGACGATGTTCGCGAGCCGCGAGAAGACGAGCGTGAAGACGGCCATCGTCGCGAGGGGCTGCGCGATCGCCCAGCCGACGCCGAACAGCGTCTGGCTGTAGCGTCCCTTGACCTCGCGCCGCGTGATGTTCATCAGCAGCTCGACGTACGCCGCCGGCTCGATCGGCGCCGCGCGATCGACGAGCGGCCGCGCCGCAGCTGAGGCCGTCGTCATGCCGACAGCGCCGCGCGATCGGCGGCGCGCGCCAGGAGTCCCCCGGCGCGGACCTCGTACAGAAACAGCGTCCACGCGCCGGCGGCGATGAGCCACTGCGAATAGTTCGCGATGAACGCGATCTTGTCGGCGCTCGTGATCCAGCTGTACACCGGCAGGCACGCGAGGACGAGCAGCGGCAGCGCGCTGCGCAGACGGGTCGAGCGCGTCGCGATGAACCAGGTCGGCGCGATGAGCAGCATGTAGCTGTAGTTCTTGAACCGCGGCAGGACGAGCGGCTGCGCGATCGCGACGAGATACAGGACGATCTCGACGCGGTTGGCGGCGCCGCTCTTCGCGACGCGCGCCGCGATCAGCCATGTGGCGCCGGCAATCGCCGCCGCGATCGCCGCGTACCCTGCGACTTGAAGCGCCGCCGGGATCGCCACGTGCGACGTCCGCTCGAGGAGCGCAGCGGCATCGGTCACGAGCGTGAGCGACGCCGGGTTCAGCCTGCCGCTCTCACCGTAGTTCTTCGGGATCGACTGGAAGAACTCGATCGTCAACCGCGGCGCAACGGCGTAGGTCAGCGCGAAGATCGCCGCGAACGCCGCCAGCCCGCCTGCCACGTAGCGCGCGCCACGGCCGTCCCGCGCCGCAAAGCAGACGACGAGCAGCGCCAGCGGCGTCAGCCTGAACGACGCCGCGGCGACGATTGCGGCGACGTAGATCCAGTAGCGATCCTCGACGAGCGCGACCGCGCCGAGCCACACGAGGCACTGCTCGAACGTCGTCACGCTGCCGCTGACGACGTCGATGAAGATCGCGCTCGAGTACGCGAACACGAGAAAGAGAATCCACGCGGGATCGGCGGCGCTCGCGCCGAGCATTCGCCCCCACAGGTGAATCAGCCATGCGAGCGCGGCGAGCTTGACGGCGATGTAGACGAGCCGCGCGCGCGGCAGCG
>Ga0075424_100008429_pt1 | contig 10075 bp, 10 predicted proteins | sample SoiMethybrSBSTD3_FD_75301 | JGI IMG/M metagenome (GOLD analysis project Ga0075424, IMG submission 75301) | Bulk soil microbial communities from a Populus tree surrounding site in Tennessee, USA - Soil MetaG P. TD hybrid SBSTD3 | ecosystem: Environmental > Terrestrial > Soil > Tree plantation...
AAGACAATCAGTTGGTAATCCGCGGCCGACAGGAAGAGGACAAGGCGCGCGAGTTCATCCATCGCGGCATCGCCGCGCGGCAATTTAGTCGCACCTTCGTGCTGGCGGACGGCATCGAGGTCAAATCGGCAGACTTGCGTGACGGTCTTCTCAGCATCGATCTTGTACGGCGCGAGCCGGACCGACGCGTGCGCAAGATCGCCATCGGGCAAACATCGTCCTGAGTCTTCCAGGCCACAGTCCCGGTCCCCGAATCGCGGGATGATAGGGAACAGAGCGACCTGGCGCGGGTTCAAAGGCAACCAGCCCAAGAGTGGGGATCGGCTGATCCCTCACAGGGAAGGAGTGAGCGTCGTGGAAACAAAGAGCAGTAAATCGGCGAAACGCAGCGGCGAGCGCACTTCGATGTTGCCCACCATGAGCATGAGCGAATTGGCCAAACTGGGCGGCGGGAAAGTTGCTTACATCAAAATGATGACCTCGGACGAAGCCAAGGAGATGTTTCCCGCCGTCGAGGGGTTGCCAGCCGGGATCAATCTTTTCGCTCTGCACGCAGCTGATGGGACGCCCCTCGCCCTGACCGACAGCCATCAGGCCGCTGTGGGCCACGCTCTCGGTGACGAATTGGAGATCGCCAGCGTGCACTGAGGGCCACGCTTGATCCTTGATCACTCCTTTTTCCACGCCCGGCTTCGGCCGGGCGTTTGCGTGTGCGGCGTTTGCGTCTCTACCGGGCGTCGGCCGATGGTTCGCGTCGTGCCAGGTTTCTCGACGACGGCCGGGCGAAGGGAAATCCTCAGTGAGCTGCGGGATGGCTCGGAATTTAACGCCAGACCTCGCGGGCAATCTCGACGATCAGGCCGAGCTTCGCCCACTGCTGCTCCTCGCTCAGGATGTTGCCTTCCTCCGTACTCGCGAAGCCGCATTGCGGACTGAGGCAGAGCTGCTCCAGGGGGGCAAACTTGGCGGCTTCCGCGAGCCGCCGCTTGATGGCGTCCTTGTTCTCCAGGCTGCCGCTCTTGGAGGTGACGAGACCTACCACGACGCGCTTGTTTCCCTTGGGGAGGAAACGCAGCGGCTCCAAGCCGCCGGCACGCTCGGTATCGTATTCGAGAAAGTAGCCGTCATAGGCAATGCCGCCGAGAAGCAGTTCGGCAACGGGTTCGTATCCGCCCTCCGAGATCCAGGTAGAACGAAAATTGCCGCGGCAAACGTGCGTCGTGATGGTCATATCCGCGGGCTTTTGCTTGAGCGCGGCGTTAATGGTACGGGCGTAAATACTAGGCAACCGGCTCGGGTCCTCGCCGCGTGCGCGCACCATCTCCATTTGCTCTTTTGAGCACAGGTACGCCCAGACCGTGTCATCGAATTGAAGGTAGCGACAACCCGCTGCGTAAAACGCTTGGACCGCCTTGCCCCAGGTCCGGCCAAGGTCCTCGAAATACTCATCCAAATCGGGATAGACATCTTTACTGATCGCGTCCCGGCCACCGCGGAAGTGCAAGACCGACGGCGAAGGAATTGTCATTTTTGCGGTGACCTTGCTGTTGGCCTGCAAGAATTTGAAATGCTGGAGCATGGGGTGGTCGGCGGGAAAATCGATCTTGCCGGACACGCGGATGCTTTCCGGTTTGGTCTCCGTGCCGTGAAACTGAATACCGTGCGCAAGCACGACGCGTTCGCAGCCTTTGAGCTCCCAGAGAAAATCAAAGTGCCACCAGGAGCGGCGAAACTCGCCGTCGGTCGCAAGCTCAAGGCCCGCATCCTCCTGCCTGCGGATGATCTTCTTGATTTCCTCGTCTTCGACCGCCCTGAGCCGATCCGCCGTGATCGCGTTTTGTGCGCGCTGGGCGCGGGCCTCTTTAAGAGGAGTTGAACGCAGCAGGCTGCCGACCATATCGGCGCGGAACGGAGGATGGCTGTCGGACATGGGCGCTACTCCTTCTTTGCTCTACCGCCAAGCATTACTGCATCCTGCGGCTGGCGGCAGCTCTTTGTTCTGACACACCCAGATGTGCCGCGAGTTTATCGGGGCTCGCCGCCAGCTCGGCGCTCGCGCCTGCAAAGACGATGCGCCCGCGCTCCAAAATAATTGCCCGATCTGTGAAACCTAGGATCTTGCGAGCCTTCTGCTCGACCACGATCGCGGACAGCCGCTCGCTGCGAATAACCTTGCGCAGAATGGCCAAAAGCTCATCGACGATGATTGGTGCCAGGCCTTCCAACGGTTCGTCGAGCAGAATGATGCGTGGATTGACAATGAGCGCACGTCCGATCGCCAACATCTGTTGCTCGCCGCCGGACAGCTGGCTTCCGAGGTTGGCCCGGCGCTCTGCCAGACGTGGAAAGAGTTCGAACACGCGCGCAAGCGTCCAGGTGCCGGGTCTAGCGATCGCCGTCAGGTTCTCCTCAACGGTCAGCGATTTGAAGATGTTGCGTTCCTGCGGAGACCAACCAATGCCGGCGTGCACACGGGACTCGGGACGCCTGCGCGTGATATCGCGCCCATCGAGTTTGATGGAGCCCGCGTGCAGCGTGGTAAGTCCGACAATGGTGTTGATGAGCGTCGTCTTGCCAGTCCCGTTCCGGCCCAACAGCGCGAGCGCCTGGCCATCGGCTAGTGCGAAGCTGATGTCAGACAGAACGATCGCCTCGCCGTAGCCGGCCGAGAGTCCCTCCAGCCTGAGAAGGTCAGGCATGTGCCGATTCTCCGAGATAGACCTCGCGAACCCGACTGTCGCGGGCGATCTGCTCGGGAGTGCCTTGCACAAACAAGGCGCCATTGACCAGCACGGATATGAACGTCGCAAATTTGAACACGAGATCCATATCGTGCTCGATCAACAGCACGGTCACGTCCTTCGGCAGGGCCTCGACGATGGCGAGGATGGCATGACGCTCATCCTCCGGAACGCCCGCCGCCGGCTCGTCCAGCAGCAGTACCGATGGCTGGCTGGCGATGGCGACGGCGATTTCCAGCAGCCGCTGCTTGCCGTAGGGTAACGTAGCCGTACGCGCATCCATCACATCGGCAAGTCCGAAACGCTCCAGAATGGCGGCCACTTCGGCGACCAGCTCGCCGCGGCTGCCGATCAGCCGCCACCACTCCCCGCCTAGGCCGCGCCGTTCGCAGACAGCCAGGCCAACGGTCTCGAGCGGGCTCAAGTCCGCGAACAGTTGGTTGATCTGAAAGGTACGACTGAGACCGAGTTTCACGCGCTTGTGTGGGCGCAAATGCGTGATCTCCTGGCTGTCCAGAAGAATACGTCCCCCCGACGGCTGCAGAACCCCGGTGAGCAGATTGACAAGCGTGGTCTTGCCAGCCCCATTCGGCCCGATCAACGCGTGCCGAGCCCCCTTCTCCACAGTAAGCGAGACCCCGTTGGCCGCAATGATACCACCGAAGCGTTTGTCGAGAGCGAACGTCTGCAAGGCGGGCGCCATGCTTAGTGCTCCTCGCTTGCAAGACGACCGCTTCGGCCCGCGCGCCAGTCCAGCCGAGCCGCAAGCTTGTGCAAGGGTACGGTCCAGGCGTTGAAGCGATCGCGGCCAACCAGGACAATCACCACGAGCACAAGGCCGATCCAGAATGGCCAATACTGTGGCGTGAGCGCCGACAGGTAGTCCTGCATCAATTTAAACACGATGGCGCCGATGAGCCCGCCATAAAGATAACCCGTGCCGCCGATGATCAGCACCAGCAAGAGGTCGGCGGAGCGCTCGAAGGAGAAGACGTCGAGCGAGGCAAACGCCGTGGTTTGGGTTAGCAGGGCACCAGCGATGCCGGCATAAAACGCCGCTATGCTGTAGACGGCAACCAGCCGAGAATTGACGGCAACGCCGACGGCGGCGGCCCGCAGGGGATTGCCCTTGATGGCTTGCAGGGAAAGGCCAAACGGCGAATTGACGATCCGCCGCGCCAACAGGAACAGCACGAATAACACCAGCAACGTGTAGGCATGTGCGGTGCGGCCGAACATGTCGAAGCGAAATAGGCCGAGCAGCGGCTCGATATTGACGCCTTGCAAGCCATCAGCGCCGCCCGTGAGCCAGGCGTAGCGATTGGCGATCTCGCGCAGGACCAGGGCTACTCCCAACGTCACCATGATACGGGTGAGGTCGGAGCCGCGCAGCACCAGAAAACTGGTGACAAACCCGAGCAGCATGGCGGCCAAGCCCGCCAGCACCAGGGCGAGCAACGGCTCGCTGACGATCTGGTGCTTTGCCAGCAGGCCTGCGACATAGGCCCCAAAGCCGAAGAAGGCCGCATGTCCGAGCGAGACGATGCCGGCGTAGCCCAAGACCAGGTCGAGTGACAGTGCGAACAAGGCGAGGATAGCGATTTCGGTCAGAATGAGGTGCTTCCCGGGCAGGAGGTAATAGGCTGCGAAGGCGGCGATCCAGAACAACATCTCAAGGGGATGCCAATGCGCTCGGCGGCCGAAGCGTCCCGTGAACTTGCGGTCCGGCGTTGGGGGGTTCATCGCACGCTACCGCGAGAAAATAGTCCTTGGGGACGGACGATGAGCACCACGATCATAATCGTATAGATCACGAAGGCACCAAGCGTAGGCAAGTAATACTTGCCGGCCACATCGCCGATCCCGAGCAGCAGCGAGGCGAGAAACGGTCCGGTAATGCTGGTGGTGCCGCCGACCGTGACCACAATCAAGAAGTAGATCATGAATTTCAAAGGAAACGCCGGGTCTAGTCCGACGATCTCGGTGCCAAGGGCACCGCCAAGGCCGGCAAGTCCCGACCCGACGGCAAAGGTAACGGCAAAAACGGCATCGACCCTTATACCGAGCCCCCGCGCGACCCTGGTGTCGTCGACGGCGGCGCGTAACCGGCTGCCAAACCGGGTACGTGACAAAACCAGCTGCAAGACCAGTGTGAGAAGGCCGCAAACGATAATGATCAGCAGGCGATAGCGGCCCACGCCGATGCCGAACACGTTGAACTGCCCCTGTAGCCAGTCGGGGAGTCGGACGAAGACTTGGCCCGAGCCCACGACGTAGTCGACGGCGGCCACCGACATGAAGACGAGCCCGATCGTAAACAGCACCTGGTCTAGATGGCTCTTGCGATAAACATGGACATAAAGGGTGCGCTCCAAGAGCAGACCAAGCAGGGCGCTCAACAGAAAAGCCATCGGCAGCGCGGCAAAGAACGGCACGCCCCAGCGATTGACCAAAATCACCGTGCAATATCCCCCCGCCATGGCAAAAGCGCCGTGCGCGAGGTTGATGAAGTTCATCAAGCCAAGGGTTACGGCCAGCCCACACGCCAGTACGAACAGCAACATGCCGTAGGCGATACCGTCAAACAGGATGGTCAGCATGTCGCGGCAGCGGGCTTGCAAGACGCGGCGACGCGCGGTCGCCGCGTCGATGGTGGCTATTTCTTCACTTTACCCGGGTCTTTGACCGCATCGAAGGTGGCGAACTCGACGTTGTAAAGCTCGCCGTTCTTCTTCTCGACCTTGCGGATATAGATATTCTGCACGATGTCGCGCGTTTCCGGATCGATGGAAATGGGCCCGCGCGGGCTTTCCCACGCCAGACCCTTCATGGCCGCAATCAGCGAGTCCCCATCGGCCTTGCCACCGGTCTTCTTGAGTGCCTCATAGATGAGGTGCATGCCGTCGTAACCGCCGACCGACATGAAGTTTGGCCGGAAGTTATTGGCCTTCTTGAAAGCCTCGACATAGGCCTTGTTCTTGGGCGAGTCGTGATCCGCCGAATAAAGGTGCGCCGTCACCGCCCCGATCACGGCGTCGCCCATGCCCGGCAGCAAGTCGTCATCCGTGACGTCGCCCGGGCCGATCAGTTTGATGCCGGCCTTGTCGAGACCCCGCTCGGCGTATTGCTTCATAAAAGTTCCCCCCTGTCCGGAAGGCACGAAGACGAAAATCGCATCCGGCTTGGCATCGGCGGCGCGCTGCAGAAACGGCGCGAAATCCGGATTGGCGAGCGGCACCTTGATCGCCTCCACGACGTCACCACCTGCGGCTTTGAAGCGTTCGCTGAAGGATTTCTCCGCGTCCGCGCCGGGGGCGTAATCCGAGACGATCGACACCACCTTCTTGATGCCGTTCTTCGCCGCCCAATCGGCGATGATGACGGACGATTGCGGCAGCGTAAAACTCGTGCGGGTGATGTAGGGCGAGCGTTCGGTGATAATCGACGTGCCCGCCGCCATGACGACCTCGACGACCTTGGCCTCCGTCGCCAGCGGTGCCGCCGCCAAGGCGGCCGGCGTCACGCCGAAGCCGGCAATGACGCTTACCTTGTCGTTGACGATCAACTCTTGCGCCAGGCGCTTGGTGTTATCGGGTACGGCACCGTCGTCCTTGACGATCACCTCGACCTTCTTGCCGGCGACAGTGCTGCCGTGCTCCTGCTGATAGAGACGCACGGCCGCACTAATCTGCTTCCCGGTAGAGGCCTGCTGGCCGGTCATCGGCAGAATGAGGCCGATTTTCACGCTGTCCTGCGCCCAGCTGGCGGCGGGCGCCGCCAGCAGCGCAAGCCCGGCAACTGCCTGAAGCATCAATCGTCTCTGCATCCGTCTCCTCCTTCGATTCCAATCCGGTTTGCCGGCCGCGCCAGAGGCGCGATCCATTCCGGATTTGCTGTGCGGCCAGGGTTGCCGACTATGGCACGCAATCGATGGGCTTTCCAACCATCTGCGCGCGTGTGTCTCAAGCGACATGAAAGCCCGCCAAAATGGCGTCTGGAAGCGGCGCCGATTTCAAGCGCGACGCGTCGGCGCGGTCGCGCACGGTCCACAGCCGGGTCTCGAAACCCTCGAGTGCCACGACCCCCTGCTTGCTCACCGTGTGCCGCACGAAAAAACTGGAGCGGCGGAACTCCGTGACCTGGGTTTCGACCTCGAGATCCTCCCCATAGTGGGAGGCTATCTTGAACACGGCGCGGGCCTCGAGCAGCGCCAATCCGGCACCACCATATTTCTCCAGCATGTCTATCTTTTTGAGGCCGGTCGCCCTTTCAAACAACAGGATCGTTGAGGCGTCGAACCATTCGAAATAACGCGGGTAAAACACGATACCGGCGGGGTCGCAGTCGCCCCATTGCACACGAACGGTTCGAACGTTGCTCAACATGTGACGTCCTTCTTAAATGGGTTGGCGAGGCTCGCGCGCTGCCTCTGTGGAGCCGAGGCCCGGCGGGGGACCCGTCAGCCCCTCTACCCAGGGATGGCCATTTTAGCGGGTAATGACGATGACCTCGGCGTCGGTTGCTTCCGCGTAGAGGCGCTCGACCAAGGCTGCGCGGTGCGTCAGGACTGCGCGCTGATTGAGATAGCCCTTATCGGTAATCTCGCTGGCATCGATGCTTGGCGGCTCGACGAGCAGCAGGCAGCGTCCAATCCGCATGGAACTGCCCGCCTGTGCCGCGTTATGGCGCGCCAAGCCTTGAGCGATCGCGCGGCGCACGTTGCCATCGGCGAGCCTGTCGGGCACTGGCGTCGCGCTGTCGAGGTGGGCCGTGAGACCCTGGACGGCCGCGCGGCTCGGAAAAATCAGCAAGCCGACCTCATCTCGATCGTGTCCCGTGATCACCGCATCCTCAATCAGCGGCGCACCCGCGGCGATCACCGCCGTGCGCAGCATGCCGACGTTGACCCAGGTACCTGAGGAAAGCTTGAAATTCTCCGCCGTTCGCCCATCGAACAGCAAACCGGCAGCGGGGTTGGCGGGATCGGCAAGCCGCACGGCGTCGCCCGTCTTGAACCAGCCCTGCTCGTCCCAGGCCTCGCGCGATTGCGCAGTGTTCTTGAAGTACCCGGGGGTGACATTGTCACCTTTGACACGGATCTCGAGTTTTTCGCCAACAGAGACGAGCCGCACCTCGACCCCCGGCACCGGGACGCCGATATTGCCGGGGCGCTCGAGCGTCCAATGCACCGACGTAGCGATGGGTGCCGTCTCCGTCAGACCCCAAGAGGAGACAAAGGGCACCGGTCGGCCACGCACCTCAAGAGCCAAAGCCTGCAAGCGATCCCACAGGCTTTGCGGCAGGGTAGCGGCGGCGTAGAGCAGCATATCGAGGCGACCGAAGAAGGAGTGACGCAGCCGGCGGTCACGCTCGAGATACTCGAGCAGGGCGGCGTAGCCGCGCGGCACATTGAAAACCACGGTTGGAGAGATTTCCTGCAAGTTGGCAACCGTGTGGTCGATCAATCCCGGCATCGGCTTGCCGGCATCGATATAAAGGGTGCCGCCGTTGCGCAGCATCATGTTGAAGTTGTGGTTGGCACCGAAGGTATGGTTCCAGGGCAACCAGTCAACGATCACCGGGGGATGCTGCTCCAGGAATGGCCAGGTCGCAGCGGCGCTCTCCTGGTTCACACACATCATGCGCTGCGTATTGATGACACCCTTGGGCAGTCCGGTGGAACCGGATGTGAAAAGAATTTTGGCGACCGTTTCGGGACCAACGCGGGCGAAGGCCTGAGCCGCCTCCCGGTTCGGCGCGGTGGCGGTGAGGCTGGCGAAGGGCGTAAGCGACACACCGGGCAGCGAACCGCGACTGGCCACGATTTCGCTGCGGGTGGCGCCGATCGCCTTCAGTGCGCTTCCCAGACGCTCTGCATCATCGACGTAGACGAGCGCAGGATCGACCAAGTCGAAAATGTACCGGAGCTTGGCGAAATCTCGGCTCAGCCGCGCGTAGGCGGTCGAAACCGGCGCCACCGGCACGCCAGCGTGCATTGCCCCCAACACCAGGCAGGCATGGTCGAGCCCATTGTCCGCTAGGATCAGAACCGGGCGGCAGGAACGAAGCAAGCCACGCTCGATCAGAGCCTGGGCAATCGCCTGGGCGGCTTTGAGCGCTCCGCCGTAGCTCAATGTGTGCCAAGCCCCGGTGCCGTCACGCGCGGCGAGAAAGGTCCGCCCCGGGTCCTGGGCAGCCCACGCCTCTAGCCAAATGCCGACGGCACGCGGCACCGGCCCAAGCCCTCGCGTCGAGCGCATGACGAGAGAACCATCCGCCAAGCACCGGTGGGCGATCTGGGGCGGCGCAAAAATTGGCGCGCTCGGGTCTGCGGCGGCGCCTTGAGCCTCTGGCAATACCATGCGTCGAACCCCCTTTGCTGCGATGCAGCGGGCACGCGCTCGTCTGCGCCGAGCGGGCAGGCGCCTATCTCCTACGGCATTTTTCCGACCTGCGTCGATGCTTCAGGGGGTGTGCTCCCTTGACGCAAATTGCGGCGTGCGGCAGATTTACGCCCAATCTCGGCCATCCCGCTCCCGGTGGTTCGCCCCGGAGCGGAACACTAGGCTGGATTGCCGGTTTGTATTTTATGCGCATAAACCCTGTGGAGGATTGCATGAAGGACTGGCACAAGCCCGAAGTCGTGGAGCAGGACGTCGGCATGGAAGTCACGAGCTATCTGCCGGCCGAGTTGGACGCCTAAGGCCATTCCTAGGCCCGCATTTGAGACGGCGGCTTCGGCCGCCGTTTGCATTTGCCGGCGTTTGCATTTGACCCCGGTTGCGAATTTTTGCACCCGATCCGGCGAAAAGCTCGCCAAGCGCTATGCTCATCAAAGTCTTGGGGTCCTCCGCGGGCGGCGGGCTACCGCAGATCAATTGCAATTGCCGCAATTGTGCTGACGCCCGCGCTGGCAGTCGGGCGGTCCGCCGACGCACGCAGTCCTCGGTGGCGGTGAGCCGCGATGGTAGCAACTGGACCCTCCTCAATGCGTCCCCGGATCTGCGGCAGCAAATTGACGCCACGCCGCAGCTTTGGCCGCGACCTGAGGGCGGCCGGCGCAGCAGTCCAATTGTCTCAATCGTCCTCACCAACGCCGACGTCGACCACGTGGCGGGCCTGCTCAGCCTGCGCGAAGGGGTGAGTTTCACGCTTTATGGCTCTGGCAGCGTTCTGGCGGCGCTGGCGGCCAACCCGATCTACGCCGTGTTGGATCGTGGCCATGTGCCGCGGGTCACCTTGGCGCTCGAGAGCAAGCTCCTGCTCGCCGGCGGACTTTGTCTTGAGGCCTTCGCTGTTCCGGGCAAGATCGCCCTTTACCTTGAGACCTCCGC
>Ga0075424_100008431_pt1 | contig 10074 bp, 8 predicted proteins | sample SoiMethybrSBSTD3_FD_75301 | JGI IMG/M metagenome (GOLD analysis project Ga0075424, IMG submission 75301) | Bulk soil microbial communities from a Populus tree surrounding site in Tennessee, USA - Soil MetaG P. TD hybrid SBSTD3 | ecosystem: Environmental > Terrestrial > Soil > Tree plantation...
CTGAATGCTGAGTGCTGAATGCTGAGTGCTTGTTTCCCGGCATCTTCTCACCCCTGCCCCCGCATCCCACAAACTTGACAGCCTATCCGTCGGATGTTTAAGTAATTATTTGCTTTTAGGTCAATCGGGCAGCGGGTGAACCCTGCAGAGTCCATGCGCTGGGCTGGCGGGAGTCCCGCGCAGGCCAACTGCCGGATGAGCTGACGTTCAGTCGCCAATCTCTCTTTTCTCCAGGAAACGGGACTCGGAGGTTCTGTGATGGTTAGTGGTCGTGAGACAGGGGCAACTTTTGCGCGAGCGCGGGCACTGATCGTCGCCGTGGGTCTGGTTCTCGGCTGCGCATTCCTCCTTTTCCGCGATCACTCGGGCGCGAAATCCCCGAACGCTAGTGCCCACTTCACCCCGGACCAAATCCGCGCCGCCTTCGCGCGCCTCCCCATGAGCTTTGAGCCGAACCAAGGCCAGGCCAATAGCAGTGTGAAGTTTTTCGCACGTGGAAACGGCTTTGGCCTTTACTTGAGCGCAAGTGAAGCGGCTCTCGTATTCGCCGGACGCGACACCTCCGTCGTTCAAATGAAACTGGCCGGCGCGAACCCGAACGCGCAGGTCTCGGGCGCGGAACGCCTCCCGGGCCACAGTAACTATTTCATCGGCAACGACCCGTCGCGCTGGCGTCGCAACGTCCCGCAATATGGCCGCGTGGTTTATCGGGAAGTCTATTCCGGAGTTGATCTTGCCTTTTACGGAAACCAGGGCAGGCTTGAATACGACTTCGATGTGGCGCCGGGCGCAGATCCGAACCAGATTCAACTCGACCTGACCGGCGCAGACGACCTGAATGTCGCTGAAAACGGCGACTTGGTCCTGACGAAGAACAGCCACGAACTGCGCGTCCAGGCTCCGCGCATTTATCAGAAGTCCTCGTCAGGCCTGCAGAACGTTTCCGGAGCATTCGTCCTCGGCGCAGGCAAGCGCGTTTCTTTCAAGCTCGGTGACTACGACCGCACCCGCACGCTGGTGATCGACCCGGTGCTGACCTTTGCCAGCTATCTGGGAGGATCGGCCGCTGAGAGCTGCGGAGTGATTGTGAACGCTTCGCAAACAACTCCGGTGGCCCACTGTCCGGCAATTGCCGTCGATGGATCACAGCGCGTCTATGTGGCCGGCTCAACGCTGTCATCCAATTTTCCCAGCCCAACAAGTTCGCCGACCCTCAACGGCCCCGGCGCGGATGTTTTCATTGTTCGTTTCAATCCGAGCGGCACCGCGTTGGACTACACGACGTACGTAGGCGGAAGCGGCACGGAATATCCAGTCGGAATCGCAGTCGATAGCGGGTTGAATGTGTATGTTGCCGGCACAACGGATTCCGGCAATTTTCCAACCACCGCCGCGGCATTTCAGACCTCTCCCGTCACTGCCGGCAACCACGCATTCGTAACAAAGGTCGATTCTTCCGGCTCCGCGGTACTTTACTCAACATATCTGTCGGGAACGAATGGCAACGAAATCGCCACTGGCATGGCCATCGACTCACTCGCGCGCGTCTATGTCATGGGTATCACCACTTCGACGAACTCCGCGAGCACGGCGGCATTCCCGGCGACGATTGGTTCGCTGCAAAGCTGTCCTGGCGAGATAACGGGCGGCACCTGCCCCACGCCGCCGGCCAGCCAGTTTTTTTTCAGCAAGGTTGATCCTAGCCAAGTCGGCTCGTTGAGCCTGCCTTATTCGACCTATATCGGCGGCAGTACGCCGGGGAATGCAACCCTACAAGGTGGCGCCGTGGCGGTGGACTCCAGCTTCAATGTTTACCTGGCCGGTGGTACAGCATTCACCGATATGCCGATCGTGAACGCTTTCCAAGGCGGGAATGGTGGTGGTCGGGATGCGTGGGTCGCCAAGCTGAATGCTCCGGCAAACAACACGCAGCAATACACAGCAGCCTATGAGACCTATTTAGGTGCTGGTGGGAACGAGGTAGCCAACGCGATCGCGACGGACGGAACCCAGGTCTATGTGACCGGAACTGCCGACGCAAGTGGGATCAGCCCGGTTCCGGCCGTCGCGTCCGGCACGATCTTTCCGCAAGCGTTCGGCGGCGGACCGACTGACGGGTTTGTCGCAAAGTTCGGAGCTCCAACGACAACGGGTACAACCCAGGGTTCGGTTCCACTGCAATACTTCACTTACCTAGGGGGGAGCGGATCTGACGCCGGTCTCGCAATTGGCGCGGGCCCGAACCAAACCGCTTACGTCGCAGGCTGGACCAATTCCGCGAATTTTCTGAACACCACGCCGCTGACTCCCGGTGGTGGAGCGGACGCTTTCGTTGCCCGGATCTGGACCACGAGTACGAGCACTCCTCCCAGCGCAGGTGCAAGCAGCACGAGTTCCACAAGCATCCTCGGCGGATCCGGCACCGACATCGGTACCAGCGTAGCTCTTGATTCCGCGCTCAACGTCTACGTCGCAGGCGACACCAACTCCGGCAACTTTCCAAGTCCAAGTTCGCTCCCGGCCGGTGGCGGCACCGACGCATTCGTAGCCAAACTCGGGCCCAGCATCGCTCTGACCTTCACCTGCTCCGGCACCAATTGCACGGGGGCGACAAATCCGCTTGTTTCGCCGAATCCAGTGGGAGTTGGCAGCCAGGTGAAGTTTACCTACACAATCTACAATCCCGGAGATCCCGTCACCGGTGCCGTGTTTACTGACAATTTCGGCGCCAATGCGACATTCGTTTCATCCTCAACCGGAACCTGTACCACGCCCAGTGGCGGTATTGTCGTTTGTCCAATGGGAAGCATTCCCACTTCGGCCAGTAATACCGCAGCCACTACCGTGACGATCACGGTCACGGCTCCTACCACCGCTACAGCCGGGACACAGATCAGCAACAGTGCGACGCTTTCGGTTACCGGGACAGGCTTTCAGGTTTCTTCGCTTCCGCAGCCCGCGACGGTAAGCGACTTTAGCGTTGCAGTTGCGCCCCCAACGGCGGCCACTGTGATTGCCGGAGGGGTTGCCACCTTCCAAGCGGTGGTTACGCCGACTCCACCCGGTTTTCCTGGCTCAGTTTCTCTCTCCTGTGCGTCGGGACTACCCGTAGGCGCGTCCTGCGCTTTCACCAACAATCCGATTCCAAGCTTGATGAACGGCAAACAGAGCCGCACGTTTGAAGTCACCACTACGGCGCGAGTCACAACTCCGGCAAGTTTGTTCCACCGTGGTCCGACATATGCCCTCTGGCTGCCCATCTTTGGTGTGGGCCTTTTCGGTGCGGGGATCTCGCGCAAGCGCCGGGTTTTGCTGGGGGCATTCTTCGTTGCTGTGTTGGGCATCGCGCTCTTGCAGGCAGGATGCAGTTCGGGCGGCAGTAATGGAAGCACAACCACCGGAACTCCCGCTGGAACTTATACAGTTGTGGTAAATGCCACTGCAGGCGCGACTCGTAGCACAACCGTTCAACTCACGGTGCAATAAGCAAAGGTTTCCTGTAGAGACGTGGCTCGCAATGTCTTGCCGGCAGCTCCTCCAACTCCGACCAGACAAAAAAAGAGACGCAGCAAGCTACGTCTCTACGCGTCATTTGCTGTTGCGGCTGTCTTTATCTTGGTCCTCTGCCCACACTCGGAGCCGGTGCCGGATGTGAGCTCGGCGCTGGAGGCGGACTGCTCATCCTTGGTGTGCTTGCTGGACTGCTGGTCCTTGATGTTGACTGCGAAGACGTTGGGTGCGAACCTTGTGAGCCGCGGCCCATCCCGGCGTCACCACGAGCAGACGTGGTCATCGCAGGCGCAGCAGCTGGTGCGTGAACGCGCTCAGTTACGGTTCCGCGCGCCTGCAGTTCGTGGGAAGCCTTCGCGAGGTTATTGACCTGTCCGCGAGGAATTCCGAGGCCAGCCGAATTATTCCGAATCACAGCTTTGTTCCCTGAGAAGGTCGTTGGTCCGCTGCCACGGCTCACAATGAGCGTGTGTGTGCCGCTAGTCGGCGCCTTAGGCGTCCTGAATCCGTTCGGCGGATTCAGAATATGTGGCGCCGTGTACCAGCCTGTCCAAACGCCTCCCGGCTGCCAAGCCCATCCGTTTCCAGGCAGGAAAACCCACGTGCCATAGTGATAGGGAACCCATCCCCACGGATAGGCCGAAACCCAGCCAAATCCCCAGCCCGGATAGAACGACCACGCGCCATCCATAAATGGGTCCCATCCCATACCGACGAAATACGGCTGCCAGCACCTTCCGTATCCTGGAGCATTAAAGAAGTTGCCGTAATACGCGAGGTCCGCGGTGCCATACGCATAGGGGGAGTACTGGGTGTACGAATTGCTCGCGTAGCGGACGTGATAGTCGCTCTGCTGCTTGTCCCAGGCGTCGAGCGAAGCTTCTTCGATGTCCTTCACCAATTGCTGCGCGCCGCTTGGATCGAAGGTCCCGGTCTGGTTCTTCTTTACTCTCAGTGTGCCGGAGGAGCCCTCGACCTCAACCCCTCCTTTGAAAACAGCTACTGAGGTCCCGTCGTCGGCAATCTCAATACGCAAATGCGCCGGTCTTTCCAGGGCGATCTTTTCCTTGCCGAACTGGAGTACGAACTCGTCTTTCTTCTCGCCCGAGAAGTCTACATAGGCAGTGCCTTTTCTGATCTCAACGTAGGAAGCTTTGGCCCCGGAATCGCGCAGAAGCAGTTGCGGAAATTCGACGGAACTGTTTGGTGCGATTCGCAATGTGCTGCCGTCTTCAAACTCCACCTCGGCGCGCGCATCGTCGTTGCTGCGCAGGTGTGTGTCCTGAGTGATAGGCAGATTCACCATTGCCTTATCAAACTGGCCGTCCGCGTGCGCGATCTGCACGCTGCCTTCGACATAGCTGAGGCGCACGGAGCGGACCTGCGAATCGGAAAATGCCGGCGCCGAGGCCAGCAAAAAACTTGCGATTGTAAGCAGAATCGAACGGAGACGAGCAGGGTGCATAACGGCCTCCGGGAAGGTACACCTAATTAGAACACGAACTTGCCTCGTCTGTTGTCTCCGGAGTGTCTCCGCATACGAAAACAACGGCACGCCTGAAAGGCGTGCCGTCACAAACATCTCTAGTGCCCAACGCCTCGCCTGGCATTGTCCGCATCCCTGGCCAGCCTTTTCATAAATTCGAAAAAGTCCGGCGATTGACCAATAAACAGCCCCATGTCAGTGAGGAACTTCAACGCGCCCGTGGCCACACCTTCCGTCTTGGTCGGACGAACCACCGAGCAAGTCGGCAGGTTATGGCTGATGAATGGACATGGCTCAGGCATAATGAGGCTGGTCGTGAACAACTCGCCACCGAAAGGCGGCGAATTCAGGTTCACAAACGTCAGGCCGTTGGTGGGGTCAGTGATCGCCGGCGTATCGCCCGCCAAGTCCGACCAGGTCTGGAAGTGCATAGTTTCCGTCGGGCCAATACTGATGAGAATGCGGAGGGTCTCGACGCTTGATGCCCTCTGCGCCATCGATGGATACAAACTGCTGCCGCCTTGCTCGATAGTCGGCATGTGCCACATTGCGGTGTTAACGATCGCCTGCAAGTGATCGTCGGGAGTGAGGTCATCATCAGTTCGCGGAATCGCGGTCCACTGTCCTTTGGCCAGTCCGGGCTGGGCCTGCGGAAACACGAAATTCGGATCAAGGTCCGGATTGTGCGTGTCATCGCGATAGCGCGTGTACCAACTGGTATCGAGCGTGAGCTGCATCAGATTTGTGAGCCGAAGCTGCCCTGTGGATCCAGTTGCCGTGCTTCCGGGTAACGTGCGGAACCGTTCGAGATTCACCGGGTCCGCGCCCTTGGACATCAGGTACGCATTCAGGAATTTCCAGTGGGTGAGCTCGTCATCAGTGTTGTCATGGATATACTGCGGGAAATCGTCGTCAATAGCCTCGAATTTTTCCTGATATTCAGGATTGCCGCTGCCGCCTGCGCCAGGGAATTCGTTGTCCTGAACTCCAGCGAGTTCGTTGTACTGCACCCAAAAGTCGGTTTCCAGAATTTCGGCTGCCGCTGCGAAACGTAACAATGCCGCATCGCCTCTGGTCAGGTGGCCGGGCGAGTCTTCCATCTCTTTTGTAAAAGCTGATTTGCTGCCGGTCAAAAGCGCTGCGCCAGCCGCGGTGGTTCCAGCCGTAGCGAGGGTCTTCTTCACGAACGAGCGCCGGTTAAGGGGCACGGGAAGCTTGTCGGTCAAGTCCTTCATTGCTGTGTCTCCTGAGAGAATTTCCACCGCGCAAACACGATGTGATTAGCACGTGGGTTAGCTGGAGGGTAGCTGAACAGGTGTTAATGCTTTGTCAATGCCGTGACTCGTTTGTGTAATTTGTTTGTTGCAAAAATGTCATTTGGGAGCATTCAGCATTCAGCACTCAGCCAACAAGGCATACGGTGCAAGGTGCGCACATGTGCGGCCCCTGTCCAATTCCGGCAGGAATCCGCGAAATCCGCGTGATCCGCGACCGATCTGGGCTTTGGCTGAATGCTGAGTGCTGAATGCTGAGTGCTGAATGCTGAGTGCTGGTCCCGGCATACAATAGAAGCAGGATGCGCAGAGTCTATCTCGACAACAACGCCACCACGCCGGTCCTTCCCGAAGTTCTGGAAGCGATGAGGCCGTATTTTGGTGAGCACTTCGGGAACGCGTCTTCCATCCACCACCACGGCCAGGAGACGCGGGCCGCAGTCGAGCGTGCACGCGAGTCAGTGGCCGCGCTCTTGGGTTGTCGTCCGGCAGAGATCGTTTTTACAAGCGGCGGGACCGAAGCTGACAATCTTGCAGTTTTTGGCCTGGTCCAGCCCGGCGATCACGTTGTGACCTCAACGATCGAGCACCACGCCGTGCTCAACACTTGCAGGCATCTTGAAGAGAAGGGAATTGAAGTCACCTACATTCCTGTGGACGGACGTTGTCTCGTTGATCCCGGCGATCTCCGCCGCGCCCTGCGTTCTAACACTAGGCTCGTCACCATCATGATGGCGAACAACGAAACGGGTGTCTTGCAGCCCGTTAACGAAATCGGGAAAATGTGCGCCGAAGCGGATGTGTACTTCCATACCGACGCAGTGCAGGCAGCCGCTAAAGTACCCCTTCGCGTAAACGACATAAGGTGTGACCTGCTTTCGATTTCCGGGCACAAAATCCACGCGCCCCAGGGAGTCGGAGCGCTTTACGTCAGGAAGGGAACCACTCTGGAGCCGCGGTTCTTCGGCGGCAGCCACGAGCGCTCACGCCGTGCGGGCACCGAGAATGTTCCTGGTATCGTCGGTTTGGGAAAAGCGGCAGAGCTGGCGATCAAGCGCTTTGCGCAGCCCAACGACCTTGAAATGGCTGTGCTTCGAGATCGGCTCGAGGCTACGATCCTCGAGCACGTGGACTCAGCCGCCGTGAACGGTACAGGTGCCCCACGCGTTCCCAACACCACAAACATTTACTTCGATTACATCGAAGGCGAAGCGCTCGTGATCGCGCTGGATCTCAAGGGATTGGCAGTTTCAACCGGCGCGGCGTGTTCCTCCGGAGCCATTGAGCCTTCCCACGTGCTCACCGCCATGGGCCTTCGCCCGGACCGCGCCCGTGCCAGCATTCGGTTCAGCCTAGGCAAGCAAACGAGTGCTGAGGATGTGGACTTTGCCATTCACCTGGTACCTGCATCTGTCACCCGACTCCGAGAGCTCTCGCCTCTGTACAATAAAAATACCGCGGTTCATTCGTAGTTTCCTGAATCCTGACCGCTGAGTGCTGAATGCTTAGTCAGAACACCATCGCCGTTGCCATGTCGGGAGGAGTCGATTCCTCGACCGTCGCGGCCATGCTGCGTGCCGAGGGTCGCAACGTGATTGGTCTGACTATGCAACTGTGGAACCAGCGCCGCCTGGCTGGCCGCGCCGGAATGCCTGAGGCAGTGACTGGCCGCTGCTGCTCGCTCGATGACGTCTACGATGCCCGCCGCGTCGCCGAGACCATCGGCATTCCGTATTACGTGGTCAACCATGAGGACCGCTTCGAGCGCGACGTGGTGCGCCCGTTCGTCCAGGAGTATCTTTCCGGACGAACGCCGATCCCCTGCAGCCTCTGCAACAATCACCTGAAGTTCGATCAGCTGCTCACGGTAGCGAAGCAGATCGGCGCGGACGCCGTTGCTACCGGTCACTACGCTCGTGTGGAGCACGACGAGCAGCGCGGGCGTTGGCTATTGAAGCGCCCTACGGATCGTGCCAAGGACCAGACGTATTTTCTTTTCGGATTAACCCAGGAACAGCTCAGTCGGACTCTGTTTCCGCTCGGCGGAATGACCAAGCCCGAGGTCCGCGACCTCGCGCGCAAGCACGGGCTTGCCCTGGCCGAGAAGCCAGACTCCCAAGAGATCTGCTTCGTCCCGGGCGGCGATTACAAGAACTTTCTCGATGCCTATCTCGCCGAGCAGGGCGAATCCTTGCCCGACACTGCCGGCGAACTCGTCACAACCGACGGTCGCGTCATCGGCGAACACTCTGGCATTCACAACTTCACTGTCGGCCAGCGCAAGGGACTGGGTATCGCGACCGGCTTCCCGCTTTACGTCTTACAGATCAAGGGTGACGCGCGGCAAGTAGTCGTGGGCGAGCAGGAGCATCTCTACTCCCGTACTCTTCTGGCTCGACGCATTAATCTGATCTCAGTTGAAGACTTCGACGAGCCAATGCGCGTGGCGGTGAAGATTCGGCATCGCCACGAGCCTGCCATGGCGATGATCGAGAAGACCGGCTGCGACCAAGCCCGCGTGACCTTCCACGAACCGCAGCGCGCGATCACTCCAGGCCAGGCAGCTGTCTTCTACGACGGTGATGTTGTGGTTGGCGGTGGCTGGATCAGTTAAGATGCCCAGGTCAATGCCAGAAATCAATTTTGATGTGCTCGCTGGTTTCGCGTGCGGTTGGCTGGTATTGCCATTGCATGACTGCGCGCAATGCCGCTTCAGCCAGCAGTTCCGTCTGGCCTCACAATCGATTGTAACTGCACTGATCCGGTCACACTCATGCGTCGCGCAATTTCCGGATAGATGGGGGAAACTTGCAGCTTCAGGATTCGCGACTCTGCCTCCGTGGCGCTGCTGAGCTCGGATTCGCCACCTGATCCTTGGGTGAATTTCAATCTGGCCCTGGCGATTGTCGCTGAGTCGAACTCATACATGGCTCGATGGTTGCGCACGATGAGGTTGATCATGCCCCCGCGGCTTAAGAAATCCTTATCTTCGCCGACGAGGAGTATGCTCGCAGACCTCAAATCGGCGAGTGTGGTTTCCATGTCCTTCGCTGTGCTCCGAACGAAGACGACGTGACAGGACTTTAACTCGACCGACGAGTTCAGCTGGGCGCACTTCGACTGAATGATCGTTTATCGCCTTTCCCGATATCGTGGCCCGCAACATGTCCATAAACTCTTCGTCCGCACCGTACACGCAAATTCTCAAGTGGGATCCGTCAGGAAGTTGGCCAGAGGGCGAACGCGTCATCTTTGCGAAGTCGTACAAGTACGCGGACTTGACCTGGTTTTCGCTTTCACTCCTCTGCGCAAAGGACGCACCCACGACCAGAAGCACGAAGGCGCTCCCGAGCACGCGATGGCGGACGCCACTCATTTCACTTCGACCTTGAATCCGACGGCCGATGTGCACACATAGGCATGGTCATAGAAGATCGGCAGGATTCCCGCGCGGCTTTACACTTGATGGAACGGGACAGCTATGGCAACTCCCTCCAAGGAGCCACGCGAGAAGAACGCTGGGGCCCAAATGGGCAACTATGCGCAATTGGGCTTTCTGTTTCCTGCGGCAACGGTGGTTGGCTGGCTGATCGGCGCCGCTCTTGACCGCTGGCTGCACACGCACTGGCTCTATTTAGTGGGACTAATCCTCGGAATCATTGCCGGGTTCGTTGAGCTGATCCGGACAGTCACGAGAAACAGCTGAAGCCTGGCTGTGCTTCGTTTCCCCCCGGCGTTGCCTCGGCGATCTCTGCGGTTAGAATCTCTCAGTGTCCCAAGGCACAGCAATCGCGAACAACGGCG
>Ga0075424_100008432_pt1 | contig 10074 bp, 9 predicted proteins | sample SoiMethybrSBSTD3_FD_75301 | JGI IMG/M metagenome (GOLD analysis project Ga0075424, IMG submission 75301) | Bulk soil microbial communities from a Populus tree surrounding site in Tennessee, USA - Soil MetaG P. TD hybrid SBSTD3 | ecosystem: Environmental > Terrestrial > Soil > Tree plantation...
AAATGGACCTATCGAAATACCGGGAACCGAATAACTACGAATTCAAGTGTTACACTCCACTAGCATGCTCGCCCAACGTGTGAACATAATTTTATTGATGGCTACGTTCATGTTCTTTACTTAAAAGACCACGCGGCCTTGCTCGTGGTCACAAGAGGCTTTTCCCATTTCGACGGTCCGATAGCTGTAAGCTCGGAGTTCGGAAGTGGCGCGTTAAAAAGCAGCCGAACAAATTTTTGCCGTTGGCTTGAGTGGGCATCAGCTCGAGATCGAGCTTGGCCGCAGTTTCGCTCCGTCCCGCCTTGACACAGTAAATCGTCATCGTGATGCCGGCTTTTTCATTGTCCTCGCGCAGCAGGACTCTCCTGTCCAGGAATCACACGTCGCCGCGGCGTTTGGCGCCGAGCTCCAAATGGTTTGCTTTCCGCCTAAACGGCAGCGGCTCGTCCTTCCCGCCGACAAAAACCCGCGGTGCTTGTTCGAGATTGTTGCGCATGGTTTTGACTGTAGATCGCCAGGATTCTTTTGGTTCAAACTAGAGGGATTTTGCCGTCACTCGGTACGAGACTTAGAAGCGGTTCATCAAGCAAAGTAGGCGGCCATCTAGCCGGCGACAAGCGCGTCCATTTTCTGTTCGGAACTAACGCCGCGGTGGACGCGGAATCTTAAAAATCCATCCGCAATATTTGCAGTCGAGATGCCTGCGATGAACTTTTTCTCCGCATGCAGGACAGGGTTTGCTCGTTACGATCAAATATATTCCGGCGGTCAGCAGGACAATCGAAACAAAAAAAAGAAAATTCTGTACCGGTGCAAGCATAGTAATTTGCATTGCGTTTTCGTCGGTCAAAAAAACATTCAGAGCAAACAAAATGGCTGAGCCGCCGATCATGAAGCAACCGCCTTTGACCCTCGAGATGATCATCAGAGCGACCCAGTTAGCGATAAGTTTTCAAGTAAAATACTGTAACATGATCCATATAATCAGCGAGATCAGACCCAGGACAAACGCCGAGACTAGGTGACGATGATCCTCAGCGTTCATTCTGAGTTTGCCTGAGCCGACTTATCTCATGTACGACTTGCACTCGCCGACGATCACCGAGACTCGGTCTTGTCATTTTCACGCGAAAGCGGCTCCATGCGGTCATCAATCAAGCGCTCACTTGCGGATTTTACCTATAATTTGAGGTGCATCAGCTTGGAAAACTCGCTGAGAAAAAAAGCACGGTTCCCGGTGTCTGATCCATCTGCCAATTCCTTAGCCAGCTCGTTCATAGCTTGGGTTAGTAGGTCGAGACTAGTGGGATTGGATTTATTGTCGGACATGGACTCAAAAACCTAGCAAGGCAGAGTCGAGGGCGTAAAGCAAACTCATGGCAAACGTGGTTGAGTAAAAGAAAAAGAGAAAAGTAAGTGTCGTCAAAACGACTTTGATAAGTCGTCCTGGCGCTCGGTATCTACTGGCTGAAAATCGCCGCGACGCCGCGCTCAACCAAATCAGACCAATGCCGAACAGCAGCCATACTGCCGACGTCGGTCCGGCAAGTAGAATCGTTTCCATTCGCGAAATATGGCGTCGGACAAAGGTGTCCGTACGAACCTGCGAATCCTCTACCTCGACTGGTAATTTTTACTGAGCATGTGGTGTGCCATTGCTGTCGAAAGATATTTAGAGAAGTTTTTTAAACCGGCGGGAGCCCAATCCAACCAGGCGGCGCGGCAATTCTGCCTTGAAGCTCCCAGAACCGATGAATCAGGTTAAATTGGCAATACTAAAAAGCAGGTAGAGATTTGTAATGACCCGCAACGGGCTTTGTGTCTTAGGTTCGTCTCCGACTCTTGCATTTTTATGCAGCTGATACATCCGGGTGATCTTCGGACGATTTTCGATCACTGAAAAAATATCGAGCAGGATTGAGGCAATGAGGGAACGCCCGCAACCGATAGCCGGAGGCCATTCAGGATATCGGCTATCCGGCCGGCGTGAGCGCCGCTATCGAACTCCAATACGCCAGGACAAAGCGGCTGCAAAAAATGCAAGCCCTGTCGATGGCGGGTTCGATCTACGGGAATTCATCATCAGGTGATTCATGCGACGAAGACAATTCATCGTCTGATTCTAAAGCGTGGCCGGTTGATTCCGATGATTTGTTGATTTTGAGAATATCCTCGGCTTCTTGACCCTCACAAAAAATATCCAGTTCCAAAGGAATGTTGCGCAGCTTCATAAAAGCTAGACTTATGCCGGGGAAAAAATTTCGGTCAAGAGGGGTTTGAAAAAAAAGCACGGGAGCGGTCCTGTCATCCCACCCTATACTCTCCACGATTCTTCGTCTTCCATTCCCGTTCATGGTTAACCGAATAGTGAGCGGGCATTGGACGGTAGAGACAATTCGAACAATCGGCGGACAATTGACTTGGAATTGTAATTCTAAGGCGTTGATTTTCTGGCGCGCCTGGAGGGATTCGAACCCCCAACCCTCAGATCCGAAGTCTGATGCTCTGTCCAGTTGAGCTACAGGCGCCTTCCTTATTGAAAATAGACGATATCGAGACCTTTTTCAAAAAAGAAGCGTTGCAACGTCGCCGGAATCTGCCGGTCGGTGATAAATATGCTCTTCTTCGTCGGCTGAAAGCCCCAAGCACGAATGGCTACTTGATCTCGCGCTGCATCTCCCGCAGGGACAAAGCGGTGTTCTCGATAAGCTGTCGGATCACCAAGAAGATTCAACATGCCCGTTATAATCTCTCGTGTTGCCATCGAGGCCAGGTCGAGCATCACAGGCGTGATGCCTTGCTTTTCCGCGAGCAATGTTCCAAATTCCCCGGCGCGGCCGCTAAAAAATAAAGCGGTGCGCTGGCCGCGGAATTCAAATAGGCGATCGACACCCACATCCACCTGCACGCCGTCGGCGAGATCTAGCGGTAATTTTTCCGCGACACCGAAAGTGACACCGTATAGCAGTAGCAACGCATCGACGAGTTCCTGCTTCTCGCGCGGCCACCTTTTTGTCTGACCACCTGCAATTACGCTCTGATCATCTTCAGCAGTTTTCCCATCGATCACGCTCTCGGCTCTGAGCGCAACCTCACGCAGGTGCAAACCTTTTTTTGCCAGGTCGGATTTGAGATAATCGGGCGTTTGATTCGACTTCTCGGTGACGTTGATCACGTACATTTCCTGAGTCTTACTGTTCACCTCAGGAGCAAGAACAACCCAATCGCCTTTTGCCTCGACGCTGACGCCCTCCTCCTGAATGACGATCGACTGATCAGGCGGTAAGGCTTGGTAGCCCAGGCTCGCGAGTAGCTGTGCAAGCGCATCGCGCATCGTCGTGCCATTGCCAAACGATACGACCGGGGTACCTACTGTTGGGTCACTCAGTTTGACAGCGAGGGATGGGGAAATTTTGCTTTCGGGATCGATAACCACTTTCTGATTAGATCCCGAATTATAGGCCACGGGATAAGAGCTTCTTGCGAATCGCACGCTTCCTTCAGCGAGATTCACAACTTCTTCTCCGCTCTGGCCCATCTCTATACCCATGGCTTCGGCGACTCGTGAAAACAGAGGTAAGTTTTCTTTGACGGGAGAAACCAGAGCTCGGTGGACATCGGCCACTGATGAACTCCTCTTTTCCTCTGGCTTTCCGCTGGACTGCACGTGAAAACTCTCGGGCGCGAGTCTTGGAGCTGTTTTCCTGATTTCCGCTATCTGGATCTGCGTCGGTCCTTCCGCCGGCAGCCGAATGACTTCGCCGCCAACCAGTGTGTCCCAATTTTTCCGTTCCGGGTTCAAATCTCGAACCAGAGCGTAGTATTGCGCAACTTTCCGCTCATCCGTGAGTTTCAACTGCTCACGCAAGATTTGATACAGGTGCTCCCCCGGCTTTACGCGGTAGTCGACTATCGTCCCGGATCGACTGGCTTCCCCTTGTTTGATTGGCTGATTAGCGGCGCGCCCGTCAGCGGCTTCCTCCAGTTGCAGTGGCACGAAAATTTTATCGCCGATGCGCAGAACGTCGAGATTGCTCACGTGTGGATTCAACCCGCGAATCAAGACCACGTAGCTATGAAATTTCTGACCTGGGACACCTTTTTCTTCGACCAAAATACGCCATAGTGAATCGCCGCGGCCGATCTGGCGTTCTTCGCCTTCATATTGCCGTCCCTGAAAGTCGCGGCTCTGAACGGATTTTCGTAGGCTCATCTCGGCCGGCGCGTTCGATGGCGCCACCTGAGCAGTTGCCAGAGAGAACGGCGCGAGCGCTGCGGCACAAACTACCAACCAAAAGCGTCCATATGAGCCTGCCGACATCACTTCACCTTCCACACAGTGCCTTCTGGCGCATCTTCCAGGAGAATGCCCCGCTGCGACAACTCGTCGCGTAAACGATCGGCTTCTGGCCAATTCTTGTTCTGCCTCGCCTGATCGCGTCGCCGGATCAAACCGTCTATTTCGTCCTGCTTAATTGGCGATTTTGCTAAAAACCGGACTTTCTTGCGTTCGAAGTAGCCCGGCTGCAGCAGACCTAGTGTATCACACATCACGCGCAATGCGGCGCATCTTTGTTCGATGCCTTTGGTCTTTTTTTCGTCCAACAGGCGATTAAGCGCGCGGACCTCGTCGAAAATCAACGCCAACGCACGCGGTGTGTTGAAGTCATCGTCCATTTCCCGGCGAAAGCTCTCGATCAGCCCTCGATCTCGCTCGGCTTCAAAGTTGCTCAGTTGTAATCGATCGATCCGATCGATGGTTTCATAAATCCTATCCGAGCCGCGAGCGGCTTCGTTCAATCCGTCGACGGAAAAGTCCATTGGGCTTCGATACTGGCTGGAGAGAAAATAGTGACGCAAGGCCACCGCATCGAAGTCGGCGAGAATCTCGCGGATCGTGAAAAAATTGCCTAATGATTTGGACATCTTCTCCTGATTGATGTTCAAAAAGCCATTGTGTAGCCAGTAGCGCGCCAAGGGCCGGCCCGCCGCGGCTTCTGACTGAGCAATCTCATTTTCGTGATGCGGAAATATTAGGTCTCGGCCGCCGCCATGAATGTCGAACGGCTGCCCTAGGTACTTGGTGCTCATAGCAGAGCACTCGATATGCCAGCCCGGCCGCCCGTTTCCCCAGGGGCTTTCCCAACTCGGCTCTCCGGGTTTGCTTGATTTCCACAAGGCGAAATCGAGCGGTGAATGTTTGCGTGGATCCACTTCGACGCGGGCACCCGCCTCCAGCTCGTCGATGTTTTTTCGCGAAAGCTTCCCGTACTCAGCGAAGGTCGCAACGGAATAGTAAACATCGCCATCGATTTCATACGCGTGACCGCTGCGCTCGAGCTGCTGGATAATCTTGATGATCTCGGCAATGTGTTCCGTCGCGCGCGGTTCGATCTTGGGAGCGAGGAGTCCCAGCGCAGATGAATCTCGGTTGAATTCCTCGATGTAGCGGCTCGTAATCGCATCGCAGCTCACCTGCTCATCCTGCGCGCGTTTGATGATCTTGTCGTCGACATCGGTAAAGTTCCGGACATACTCCACCTCAAAACCCAGTGAGAGAAGGTACCGGTAGATTACATCGAAAGTGATCAGAAACCGGCAGTGTCCGAGATGCGCCGAGTCGTACACGGTCACGCCGCAGACATACATCCGCACCTGTCCAGGGAGGAGTGGAAGAAATTCTTCTTTTTCGTTGCTGAGTGTGTTGAAAATTTTTACGGCCATAGGTTTGAGTTCGTGCTGCTCGGAATCGTAACACGTTTACGATTCAAATTCCCGCGTAAGCTTGCGAAAGGAGGCGAAAAAGCATAACAAAATTCATATGAATTTTGCCAAACCCTATGAAGATCTGCGCGAATTTATTGCCGCTCTGGACGCCAACAACAAACTTTACCGCATCCACAAAGAGATCAACAAAGACAGCGAGCTTCAGCCGCTGGTCCGCTGGCAGTTTCGCGGCGGCCTCCCGGAAGAGGAGCGCCGCGGATTCCTTTTCGACAATGTGACCGACGGTAAAAAGCGCAAATACAACTGCCAAGTTCTCGTCGGCGGGCTTTCCGGGTCCGAGGCGATCTACTGCTTGGGTCTCAAATGCCGGCCCGACGAAGTGGCCGATCGCTGGATCTACGCGATGGATCATCTGATCGATCCCGTCATGGTCGACAGTGGTTCGTGTCAGGAGGAAATTCACAAGGGCGACCAATTGCTCGCGGCCGGCGGGTTGATGGAATTCGCCGTGCCGATGTCTACGCCGGGTTTTGATAACGGCCCGTACATCACTGCGGGTCATTGGATTACGAAAGATCCAGAAACCGGCAGGCGCAATGTCGGCAATTACCGCGGCTTGATCAAAGGTCCGACCACCACTGGGCTCATGTCCGGCACGCCGCAGGATCTTTCGATGCACTGGGAAAAATGCCGCCGTATGGGTAAACCCCTCGAAGTGGCCATTGTCGTCGGGACTATTCCGGCTGTATCCTATTGCGCGACACAAAAAGTTCCGCCGGAAGTGGACGAACTCGCGCTCGCCGGCGGCCTGATGGGCGCGCCTGTGAGGCTCGTGAAATGCCAGACCGTCGATCTCGAAGTTCCTGCCAGTGCTGAAATCGTGCTCGAGGGAATTATTCCGACCAATTACATGGAGGAAGAAGGCCCGTACGGCGAATCTATGGGGTATGTCGATCCGCGCACGTTGAGCACAGTCTTCGAGCTAAAATGCGTCACGCACCGGAAAAACCCGATCTGGGTATCGATCATCAGTCAAGTGACACCGAGCGAAAGCTCAAAAATCAAAGCTATGGGAATGGCGACGCTGGTCAAACGGTTTATAGTCAGCAAGGGTTTCGAGTGCGTCAAGGAGGTGCACATGATCGAGCCCCTGGTCAACATGCGTCCCTACGTCGCCGTCAGCCTGAAGAAGCGCAACGACGACGATCCCTGGGGCGTGATGCAGGCGGTGCTCGACTATGGCGATCGCGTCGGAAAAATGATCGTCGCGGTGGACGAAGACATCAACGTCAGAGATCCCGTCGCGGTCACCTGGGCGATAACCCACCGCTCGCAGCCGCATAGAGATGTAAAGATCGTTCGCGATCGTCCCTTCGGCGCCACGCCGATCGGCATGGTCGCCACCCATCCGTCGAGCCGCTACGATAACTCCGAATCATCTCTTCTGATCGACGCCACGCGCAAGGCGGACTTTCCGCCACTGTCATTGCCGAAGGAAGAATTCATGGTTCGGGCTAAAGAAATCTGGGAAGAGCTCGGCCTCCCGAAACTCGAGCCGCAGGAGCCCTGGCATGGCTATCTGATGGGTTTGTGGCCGGAGAATCTGAATCACGAAGCCGAACTGGCGGCGCGCAGCGAGCACGAGAAAGTTTGGGAGATTCTCCGCCAGACCCGTGTACCCGTCGGGGAAGGTGAAACCCTCAAGTCGATGCGCGCCAAATGGGGGAAAACTCACTCCGGCAGAGCGGAATAATGTTCACACAGCGCTTTGAGCTCGGTCCGACAGTGCCCCAGCCCGGTCCTGAATCCCTCAGTGCCGCTTGCTTCCGTGTAAGGCCAGGTGCTCGATGCCGAGAAGTCCAGGTAGTTGTTCCGCAATTTGAGTCCATCGAGGATGGACTCCCAAACAGACCGATGCGCGCCGTCCCGCCCATCCAAACGACTTCCTGAACGGTGAATGGAAAGAAGCCTCACTGGGCCCTGCGGCACATAGCCGAACAGGCGGGCAAAGTGCCGCCGCGAGCAATGCGCAATCACAGCACCGTCCGCCGAGATGAACCGGCCGAGGGGCGCAATCAATCTCAAGATAGTTTTCAATAGGTGGTCTTGCCAACACCAATCTCACAAAAGCGTGGTGTTAAATAGCGTCCGATGCGTTAGATGCTCTCGACGTTGATCGAGCCTTTGAGGCCGGTGTCGCCCCGTTGTCCGCCCGCGTGAAACTGTTCCTTTACAAAATCTTGCTCGCAGATCTTCAGCGAGATGCACCACGCTGAGATCGAGACACTCCGCGAGGGTCAATTTCACTCTCTTGACTAGCCCGCTTGGTACATGATAGCAGACATAATGTCGACTATTATGGCATACGCGACGGACACACAATCCTCCGGACAAATGGAAAACCGCCTGCGCGAGAAACGTCAGGCAGCAGCGCTATCGCAAAAGCAGTTGGCGGATCTCGCTGGAATCACCCGACAAGCGATCAGCGCTCTGGAATCCGATCAATACTCTCCCGCCACGTCGGTCGCGTTGCAACTGGCGCGCGCCTTGCGCTGCCGGGTCGAGGACTTGTTCAGCCTCAAACAAAGCGGCGAAATTGTCGAAGGCGAACTTCTTGGTTCACTTGCCAAAATAGACTGGCCCCAGCGTGCTCAGGTCATTCAGATCGGCCAGCGACTGCTTGTTCGGCCGCTGGATGGCCTTGGCGAATTAGCAAGCCTCAGCGCTACAGCGGACGGTCTTATCATCGAGTCGAAGCCGGGTAATCGTCGTGTCAAGATTAAGCTGCTCAAAGACCGTGAAGCCGTACGGCGCAAAATTGTCGTCGGTGGCTGCGACCCGGCGATGTTTTTAGCTGGCGAGTACGTGCGACAACATGATCGAGAAAATTTAGTGCCCTGCCTGATGGGGAGCAGCATCGCTCTCGCCGCGCTCAAGCGCGGTGACATCCACGTTGCCGGCGTTCATCTTGCCGACGAAAATTCAGCGGACTGGGAGCCGGGCGATTTGAAACAACATGTCGGTGACATGGACTGCATGATCGTTACCTTTGCGCACTGGGAGGAAGGTTTCATTGTCCGGCAGGGAAATCCCAAAAAAATTCGGACCGCCGCCGATATTGAAAAAACAACTATCCGAATCGTCAATCGCGAAAAAGGTTCAGGCGCGCGCCGGCTTCTCGACAAGCAATTGAAAACACAGCGCATTCGACCCGACCGCGTCAAAGGCTATGCCGACGAAGTGTCTTCCCATCTCGAAGTCGCGGCGCGCGTGAAAGCGAATCTGGCAGACACCGGGATCGGAGTACGCGCCGCCGCTTCCATCTGCGGCTTGGATTTTATCCCGCTGCAACGGGAGCGCTACGATTTGGTTATTCCCAAGGCTCACTATGAGACATTGAGCGGGTTGCAAGTCCTGCTTGATACGATCGTCAGCAAATCGTTCAGAGACGAGCTTGAAGCGCTAGGCGGTTATGATACCCGGGAGACCGGAAAAATCTTGAACGCTGCCACTGACGAGAAGTTTTGAAACCGGAGCGCACGTTCCGTCTGTCGCGAATTTCACATTAGAGATCGACAAAATGTTTCGAGACATGCGCAAATTGCTTTTCCTGGTTGCCGTATTTTTCATCTTAGCTTCTACCCGGAGCACTGCGTGGGCCGACGAAATTCTGGTTTCCGCAGCGGCGAGCCTTATCGATGTTCTGAAAGAAATCAGCACCAGCTATCAGGCCAAATCCAAGCATACCCTGACGTTTAATTTTGGCCCATCGAGTGGGTTAGCGCGACAAATCGAAGAAGGCGCGCCCGCCGATATTTTCTTTTCTGCCGATCTACCGCAGATGGATAATCTGGAAAAAAGAAATCTGCTTGAACCGGGCACGCGCAAGAACTTGCTCTCGAACCAGTTGGTGATTATTGTGCCGGCGGATTCCAAGCTCGCCATCTCATCACCCAAGGATTTGCTGAAGCCCGGTGTCAAAAAGATAGCGCTTGCCGAACCATCGTCCGTTCCCGTTGGAGTCTACACTAGCAAGTATCTCACCGACGAAGGTCTTTGGGATCAAGTCAAACCCAAGATCGTGCCCGTGCAAGATGTCCGTGCCACGCTAGCTTCGGTTGAGGCGGGCAACGTGGAAGCCGGCTTCGTTTACAAGACGGACGCGGCCATTTCGAAGAAGGTGAAAATCGTCTACGAGGTGTCCATCGACAAAGGTCCGAAAATCACATATCCGGCGGCGATCGTGAAGGAATCCAAGCATAAAGACACGGCGCGCGACTTCATCAATTATCTTCAGAGCCCCAGCGCGAAAGACGCTTTCAAGAAATATGGCTTTGTCGTATTGAA
>Ga0075424_100008433_pt1 | contig 10074 bp, 8 predicted proteins | sample SoiMethybrSBSTD3_FD_75301 | JGI IMG/M metagenome (GOLD analysis project Ga0075424, IMG submission 75301) | Bulk soil microbial communities from a Populus tree surrounding site in Tennessee, USA - Soil MetaG P. TD hybrid SBSTD3 | ecosystem: Environmental > Terrestrial > Soil > Tree plantation...
GTCGACATCGTCTTCAACATCGCCGAAGGTCTGCACGGCGTGAACCGCGAAGCGCACGTCCCCGCGATCTGCGAGTTCTACGGCATTCCCTACTCCGCGAGCGATCCGTTCACGCTGTCGCTCTGCCTGGACAAGGCGAAGACGAAAGAGGTGCTGGCGTACCATGGCGTGCCGACCGCGCGCTTCGCGGTCGTGCGCGGGACTGGGGACTGGGGACTGGGGACTGGGCAAGGAGCCCGAGGAGATCTCCGCGCGCGGAGAAGCATCCCGGCCGAGTCCCTGCTCCCCAGTCCCCAAGCCCCCGTCTTTGTTAAGCCAATCCACGAAGGATCGTCCAAGGGAATAACAGAAGCGAACTACTGCGAGACCCCCGAACAACTCCACGCGCAGGTCGAGTTTCTCCTCGAGCGTTACAACCAGCCCGTGCTCATCGAGGAGTACTTGCCCGGCGCCGAGTTCACCTGTGCAGTGCTCGGCAACGGCGATGACGCACGCGTGCTTCCCATCGTCGGCATGAACTTCGAAGCGCTCCCCGAGGGCGCGCTTCCCGTCTATGGCTTCGAGGCGAAATGGATCTGGGACCGCCCCGAAAAGCCACTCGAGATTTTCGAATGTCCCGCGCGGATCACTGAGAAGTTGCGGAGCGCGATCGAAGACGTCGTGCTCCGCGCCTACCGCGTGCTTGGCTGTCGCGACTGGTCGCGGATCGACGTCCGACTGGACGCGTCAGGCAAGCCAAACGTGGTCGAGGTCAATCCCCTTCCGGGGATTCTTCCCAACCCCGCGGACAACTCCTGCTTTCCGAAAGCGGCACGCGCCGCCGGCTTGAGCTACGACGAGCTCATTCAGGCGTGTCTCGTCCACGCCGCGGACCGACAGGGCATCGAGCTGGGCGTCACGGCCGGAGCGCTCCCGGTCGCGACGTGGCGGTAATTCGATCGAGCGCACTTCGAAATCCGGGACGGAGTTCTACATGAAAGTCATCGTGCTCTTCGATGGCATTTCGGCGTTGGGAAAATCTCCCGACCTCGCCATCCTCGAGACGGTCGAAGCGGTCGAGGCGGTCCTTGCCGCCGATGGCCATGACGCCACGCGCATTCCGGTGAACCCCGATGGTCGCTGGGTCGAGCGCGTGCGTCGCGCCAAGCCCGACCTCGCGTTCAACCTGTGCGAGGGCATCGACGGCGTCGCGTCACTCGAATCGTCCGTCATCTCCTCGCTCGAGCTGCTCGGCGTGCCCTACACGGGGAGCGGCAGCTGGACCACATCGGTCTGCCTTCGCAAACACATCGTCAATACGCTGCTCGAAGCGGCTGGCCTGCCGGTGCCTCGCTTCGGCGTCGCGCGTGTCGGCGGCCCACTGCCGTCCGTTGGCTACCCGGCGATCTGCAAGCCGGCAGCGGAAGACGCGTCGCTCGGGATCGAGCAGCGCTCCGTGGTGAAGTCCGCACGCGCGCTCCACGCGCGCATCGGCGAGATGCACGAGGAATGGGATGACGTGATCGTTCAGCGCTTCATCCCGGGCCGCGAGGTCAACGTCGGCGTCCTTGGGACGCAGGTTCTGCCGATCGCCGAGATCGATTTCTCGGCGATGCCCGACGAGTACTGGCGCATCGTCTCGTACCGCTCGAAATGGCAGACCGGAAGCGATGAGGATCTTGGCTCGGTCCCGCATTGCCCCGCGAATCTTCCCGACGCACTCTCGGCGGAGCTCGGACGGATCGCGCTCGCCGCCTGGCGCGTGGTCGGCGGCAACGGGTATGGCCGAGTCGACATGCGTATCGATGAATCGGGCCGCCCGTGGATCCTCGAGGTGAACGCGAATCCGGATTTTGCGCCCACCGCCGGACTCGCACGCATGGCGCGCACGGCCGGGATCGATTACGCGACGATGGTGCGTCTCGTATGCGAGCAGGCGTTCGCGCAGCGGCAGACGTCGTCCGAAGAGCGTTGGGCTCGAAAGCAACGACTGTCGGGGGTCGAGGCGGTCGGGTGAACGAACCTCCCGGGTTTACCGTCGGCCCGCTCGAGCCGTCTCATCGCGATCGCGTTGCGGAGATTCTGCGCAGCACGCAGAACTTCCGCGATGAGGAGGTCGACGTCGCGCTCGAGCTCTTTGACGAGTCGTTCGTTGGCGCAGACTACGTCTCCCTCGGTGCGTTTCAGCGGGAGACGGGAGACGGGAGACGGGAGACGGCAACTGCGAGCCGCGAGCAGCGGTCAGCACCGTCTCCCACTTCCCGTCTTCCGTCTCCCGTGCTGGTTGGGTTCGCGATCTACGGCTGCACGACGGCGACTGATCGCACGTACGACCTCTACTGGATCGCCGTCGATCGCGCGGCACAGGGAACGGGCTGCGGTTCCGTGTTACTCGAAGAGGTAGAACGCAGACTGGAAGCGCTGCACGCTCGGATGTTGGTCATCGAAACATCGTCCCGATCCGATTACGCCACGACGCGGAACTTCTATCTCCGCCGCGGTTACGTCGAGGCGGCCCGCGTTCGCGACTTCTACGCGCCGCAAGACGATCGGATCATCCTCACCAAACGGTTGGCAGGTAGCCCTCGAAAGGGCTGGGGAGCGGTTGCATGAGCGAGTGGCAGAAGATCCTGAAAGACGACGCCGTCGCCACGCTGGACAAGCTGGCCGAGAAGTTCGGGCACGACGTCATCGACGTCGAGGCGCTCAAGCCGGCGTTCGAGAACTTTCAGATGCGGATCACGCCCTCCGCGCTCGAGCAGATCAAGAGCGTCGGGGATCCGATGTGGAATCAGTACGTCCCCACGGTCCAGGAGCTCGACATCGTCGACGGCGTCATCGACTCGCTCGACGAAGACGCCGACTCACCGGTGCCGAACATCACGCACCGCTACCCGGACCGCGTGCTGTTCCTCGTCAGCCCCGTCTGCGCGAGCTACTGCCGGTTCTGCACGCGCCGTCGCAAGGTCGGCGACCCGGAGAAGATTCCGCTGAACCAGTACGAGTCCGCCTTCGAGTATATCCGGCAGCATCCGGAAGTTCGCGACGTCATCATGTCGGGCGGCGACCCGATGATGCTGAGCGACCGGCGCCTGGAGTACCTGTTCCAGAATCTGCGCGCGATCCCGCACGTCGAGATCATTCGCATCGGGAGCCGCATCACCTCACACCTGCCGGAGCGCATCACGCCGGAGTTCTGCGAGATGGTGCAGAAGTACCATCCGGTGTACATGAACACGCACTTCAACCATCCCGACGAGCTCACGCCGCGCGTGCGTCAGGCGCTGGACATGCTCTCGAAGGCCGGCATTCCGCTCGGCTGCCAGACCGTGCTCCTGCGCGGCGTGAACGACGATCCGAAAGTGATGATGAAGTTGATGCACGAGCTGCTGAAGGCGCGCGTGCGTCCGTATTACATCTATATGGCCGACCAGGTGGCGGGCGGCGAACACTTCCGCACGACCGTGCAGAAGGGCCTCGAGATCATCAAGGCGCTGCGTGGCTGGACGTCGGGCCTCGCGGTCCCGCACTTCGTCATCGATGCGCCGGGCGGCGGTGGCAAGGTCCCCCTGCTTCCCGAGTACGTCGAAGAGATCACCGACGACGCCGTCACGTTCCGCAACTATGCGGGTGAGCGGTACGTGTACAAGCAACCGAAGCTGGCCGGCGGGTGCGCGTCGGAACCGGTGGAGGTTCCCGACATCGTGCCGATTGCGGTCGGACAGTCGGCTGGCAGCAAGAACAAGGCGCGCCCGTCGAAGAATGGAAAGGCCGGTCGCCGCCGTCGATCCGCCGCCGGATGAGCCGGCCATCACCGCGTTAGGCACCGACGCGACCCGAACGCTGAATCGCACGAACCGGGCTGGTTGCTCCGAGCAACCAGCCCGGTTCGTCTCCCCTGACCGCTCGTCGTGCTTGCGCGACTCGTGCACGCGTCGTAGGGTCAGGGCGTTCCCGGACAGGATGTCCCGTTCGGTGCTCGTGGTGACCACAACTGGCCGCACATTCCGGCGTGCGCGCCGGGCGCGCAAAGGAGAAGGGTCATGCCAGTGATCTTTCGTTCGCGACGTCAATTCACTCGGTTCGTCGGCGGCTGCCTTTCCGGCGCGCCGTTCACGGCCGTGGCTGCTGCGGTTCTCACGTTAGGTGTTGCGGCGTGCGCCTCGTCCCCATCGCCGCCACCGAGCGCCGGGCCGCCGACCGCCGGGCCGAGACTGAGACCGAGCGCAACCCTCATCACCGCTGACGAGATCGCGCGGGTGAACGCGCTGAACGGCTTCGAGGTCGTGCAGAAGCTCCGGCCGACAATGCTCAGTCAACGCCAGATCGCCTCGGCAAACGGGCAGGGGGGCGTGGCCAAGAGCGCGCCCCCAATCAAGGGGACCGATGTCGCGTCGGGTCAGTTGATCGTGTACATGGATGGCACGCGCCTCGGCGACATCGAGCAGCTCCGGGGCATCGCAGCGTCGTCGATTTTCACGCTGCGGTACCTCAGCCCGTCCGAAGCGCAGCAGAAGTGGGGCTCCAACCATCCCGGAGGAGCAATCGAGGTCATCTCCAAGAATTGAACGTCGGATAGCGGGTGGGTGCCGCTGCCGGCGGTTTATGGCGGCGTTAGGTCGGTGGTTGCAGCGTTCGCGGGAGTCCGCACGCAGCTCATGCGTCACGGGTCGCACCACCGCCATCCCAGGGAGGGATCATGAAGCTCGCTCGAATGCCGCTCACCCTCGCGCTTCTCTCGATCGCGGTCGTCCCCGCCAGCCTTGCCGCGCAAGGTGACACGTCCAAGGCAAAAGCGGCGAAGAGTACGGCAGCGGCCGCCTCGTCAGCAAAGCCGGCGACGGCGCAGGCCGCAGCGGCGCAGTCGAAGACCGCCCCGGCAACCGAACAGGCCAAATGCAAGGACGGAACGATGTATTCGGGGACGTCGCGGCAAGGCGCCTGTTCATCTCACGGCGGGGTTGCGGAATGGGTCACGCCTGCGAAGAACGCGGTCCCGAAGGGTGCGACCGCCCGGTGCAACGACGGGACGTACTACACGAAGGCCGAGCATCAGGGCGCCTGTTCAGGCCACAAGGGCGTCGCGGAGTGGTTGAAGAAGGGGACGTGACGTCTCGCCGCCGGCACCCACGCGTCGCAACACGCCATTTCGCCGTGCCCATCCTTTCGTTTTAATTCGGCACGGCGGATTTACCCATCGCACCGCCGCGGAGTCCTCATCTCGAACCCGCTGCGGTCATGCATTTATTCGTTTCGCGGCCGAGCCAGCCGCGCTTTTGCTCCATGCGATGGATCGCGTCCGTGCCGCGTGCTCTCGCGGCACGGGTCGCGTCGTACGTCTCGCTCGGCCTCCTGTGCGTCAGCGCAGCCGGTTGTCACGACAATGACCCCGTCAAGCCCGGAACGGACGTCGCCTCGGTCGAAATCGTTCCGGCCTCGGCATTCCTCGAGGTAGGCGCGACCGCGTCGCTCTCGTTCGTTGCGCGCAAGGCAGACGGCACGCCGCTCGAAGGGCTCGCACCGAAGTGGAGCGTCTCGGACCCGACGAAGCTCACCGTCACGTCATCGGGCATGCTGACGGGCGTGGCAACGGGCAGCGCGACGGTCACCGCGACGCTCGGGGCCAGCAGCGCGAAGTCCACCATTTCGGTCGTCGCCACGGGATCTCCCGCGAAGACATGGGGCATCGACCTGCAGGGACTCACCGAGGTGTCGCTGCTCGCCGTGTGGGCCGCGAGCCCGACGTCGGTATTTGCCGGCGGCCAGGACGGGGTGATCATGCGGTGGACAGGGGGCGCCTGGAGCCTCATGTCGACGCCGACACGCGAAACGATCGTCGGCATCTGGGGCACCACCGAGTCGAACGTGTTCGCCGTCGGCTCGAGTGGCGTCATCCTGCATTACGACGGCAGCCTGTGGACCCCGATGCAGAGTGGTACCACTGCCACGCTGCTCGAGGTCTGGGGACTCGACGAGACGCACGTCTACGCGACGGGCGCGTTGGGTACCATGCTCCGGTTCGACGGAACGCAGTGGTCCGCGATGCCCAACAACGCCGGTTCGACCGAGATCTGGGGCGTGTGGGGATGGTCGCCCACGGACCTCGTGGCTGTGGGCCAGAACGGCATGCTGCTCCGCTGGGACGGGACGGCCTGGACCGCCATGACGACGCCGGTGGACGTCGCCCTGTTCGGCGTCTGGGGTGCGTCGCCTAACGACGCCTGGGCCGTCGGCGTGCAGGGCTCGCTGCTGCACTACGATGGGACGGCGTGGCAGCTGATCCCCAGCCCGACGAGCAAGCATCTGTTCGCCATCTGGGGCGGCGCGCCTAACGACGTGTACGCGGTCGGCAACACCGGCGAAGTCATTCACTTCGATGGCGCATCGTGGTCCACCGTCCCGACGACGCCCTCCCGCCAGAATCTCCGCGCCGTGTGGGGGGCCGGTGGGCAGCTCTTTCTCGCCGGCTGGTCGGGAACCGTCGCGCGCGGCGGCGACGCTGGCTGGCAGACGCTCGTAACGGCGCCAACGCTCTTCGGCACGTGGGCGGCAGGGGACGGACCGGTGTACGCCGTTGGCCTCGGCGGCCTCGTGCTCCGAAAAGACGGGGCGACGTGGAGCTCTGTCCCGGTACCGCCGGCGAACGACCTTTACGCCGTGAACGGGAGCGGCCCCGGCAACGTCTACGCCGTCGGCGACACCGGATCCGTTCTACACTACGACGGCACGCGATGGTCGTCGGTCGCGAGCCCGCGCCCCGTGCTGCTCCGGTCTGTCTGGACCGCGGACCGGGACCTGACCTACATCGTCGGCGCCGAAGGCACCATTCTCGCCGCGACCGGGGAGACGATCACGGCGCTCCCGAGCCCGACGACCCGTTTCCTGCGCAGCGTGTGGGGCATCAACTCGAACGACGTGTACGCCGTCGGCGACACGGGAACGATCATTCACTTCGATGGGTCGCGCTGGACGACGATGACGAGCGGCACGTCGCTCCTGCTGCGCGCGGTGTGGGGCAGCTCATCGAGCGATGTGTATGCGGTCGGCGAAGGCGGCACGGCGCTCCGCTACGACGGCGTGCGGTGGTATTCGCTTCCGAACCCGACGACGAAAGCGCTGCGCGCCGTGTGGGGCACGAGCCCGACGGACGTCTATGCCGCGGGCGAGGAGGGGCAGCTGTTCCGGTTCAACGGCAGCACGTGGATTCCCCTCGAGTCGAACACATCGCAAATCCTGCTCGGCCTGACGGGACTTCCGGAAGGAAACGTCTTCGCGGTCGGAGGAACCGCGACCATCGTCAAAGCCAGCCGATAACCGAACGGCGGATCAAAGGGGGTCAGAGTCGTTTGAATGTCGAGGGCTCGGCCGATCCGGGATCTCGATTTCAAACGACTCTGACCCCTTTGATCAGACCTCAGCCAGCTCGCCCTCCTTCATCTTTGCCGACTCTTCGATGACCTTCTGCGCCGCTTCACCCGGCATCTGTTCGTAGCCGTGGAATTTTCGCGTGAACGTGCCGCGGCCATGCGTCATCGAGTGCAGGTCCGTCGCGTAGAGGTGCATCTCTGCCTGCGGCACGATCGCACGAACACTCGTCCCGCGTGCATCGCCCAGCGAATCCGTGCCTAACAACTTGCCGCGGCGGCTCGAGATGTCGCCCATCACGTCGCCCAGGTACTGATCCGGCGTCGCGATTTCGATTTCATCCAGCGGCTCGAGCAGGACCGGGCGGCACTTGGGCGCTACGGTCTTGAAGCCCTGAATGCCAGCCATCTTGAACGACATTTCGTTCGAGTCGACCGAGTGGTACGACCCGTCGAACAGTTCCACCGCGAAGTCGACCATCGGATAGCCTGCGAGCACGCCGCGCGCCGACGCTTCCTGGATGCCTTTGTCGACGGCCGGAATGAACTTGCTCGGGATGGACCCGCCGACAATCTCGTCGATGAAGTCGTAGCCCTTGCCGCGGAGCGTCGGTCGCATCCGGATCCAGCAATCCCCGAACTGACCTCGCCCGCCCGACTGCTTCTTGTGGCGTCCCTGCCCTTCCGCTTTCGCGGTGATGGTCTCGCGATAGGCAATGCGCGGCCTCGCGAGCTCTGCCGATACACCCGCCTTCCGCTTGAGCTTCGACATGGCGACCTCGAGATGCCGCTCGCCCATGCCGCTGATGACCGTCTCGTGCGTCTCGGGCACATAACGAGTCTCGAACGTCGGGTCCTCGTCGTGCAGGCGGTGAATGCCCTGCTGCAGCTTCTCCTCATCGTGACGCGCTGTCGCCTTCACCGCGAAGGTCACGATCGGCTCCGGGAACTGGATCTGCGGGAGCCGCACCGGGTGCTCCCTCGTGGAGAGCGTGTCGTTCGTGTGCGTGTTGCGAAGCTTCGCCACGCAGCCGATGTCGCCTGGGTGGAGCAGCGGCACCTCGAGGCGATCCTTCCCCTGCGCGACACTCAGGTGACCAATCTTTTCCGCACCGTCGCGCGTGGCGTTGTAGAGCTCCTGCCCGTTGGTCACGGTGCCGGAGAAGATCCGGAAGTACGACACCTCGCCGATGTGCGGCTCGGACGTCGTCTTGAACACGTGCGCCGAGAACGGTGCGTTGTCTTCGGCGTGAATCTCGACGGTCTTGTCGCCCTCCGCGCCCTTGAACGCGTGGATCTCCTCCATCTCGTACGCGGACGGCATGAGCTGCACGATCTCGGTGAGTAGCGCCGAGATGCCGTACGTCTTCTCGGACGAGACCACGAAGAGCGGGAAGAGATCACCGCGCTTCATCGCTTCCTTCATGCCCGCGATCGCCTCGTCGCGCCCGATCTCGACACCTTCGAGGTAGCGCTCGAGCATCGTGTCATCGGTCGCCGAGATGGCTTCGATCAGCTCCTGGTGATAGTGATCGTAGGTGTCCTGAGCGTCGGCGGGGATGGCGACTTCCTCGTATTCACCTGACTTCGTACCGGGCTTGTAGATGTAGGCGCACTTCGCGAACAGGTTCATGATCCCGCGGAACTCGGGTCCGTTGCCGATTGGCACTTCGACCGGGATCACCTTCGATGTCAGCCGCTGTTTGATCTGCTGATAGATGGCGTCGAAGTTCGCGTTCTCCTTGTCCATCATCGACACGACGAACAGCACCGGGTCGGCGCGGTTTACGGCCTCGTGAAACATCTTCTCCGTGCCGACTTCCACGCCGGCCGTTGCGCTCACGACGACGAGCGCTCCGTCGGCGGCCGCCAGTCCGGCAACGGCGTCGCCCTGGAAGTCGAGGTACCCTGGCGTGTCGATGAGGTTGATCTTCGTGTCCATCCACTCCGCGAACGCGCAGCCGAGATTGATCGAGAAACCGCGTTCGATCTCCTCGGCCGTATGGTCGGTGAGCGCGGTCCCGTCCTTCACCGAGCCGTGGCGCTTGCTGGAGCCAGAAACGAATGCGAGCGCGTCGACCAGTGTGGTCTTCCCGCTCGCTCCGTGACCGACCACGGCCACGTTCCGGATTTCTGCGCTGCGATACTCCCGCATTGCTGGTATCCTCGACTGCTCGGGTGATTCCGGTTCGAGCTCAGGTGGAGCTCAAGTGAGTAAGCCCATCCGCGGCGCTTCGCGAAGCCATGCGCGGAGCACATCGTCGCCGGCGTCGGACAGCGCGACGCCGACGGGGATGGCTATTGCGCGTGCGGTCTGGCGCGAGTCGCTGATGCACGTGAACACGACCGCTGCGTCGACGGTGCCGGTGGCGTGTGACGCGTTCCACAACCGGCCGGCATCGTCGGCGAAGACGCGAGCGCCGCCCGGTGACTGGCGGCGTGAGTGCTGCGTGGAGCGCTCTTGCATGGTTCTGGATTTTGTCGCTTTCGAGGATTTGTCTCTTGGGTGGCGATTCGTCAAGGGCTTATTAGGCGGCTGGCGACTGGCGACGGAAACCCTCGGGATGCCTCTTTATCGGAGATGAGCATCCCGAGGGTTCTCCGCTTCTTACCCGTCGCCAGTCGCCAGCCGCCAGTCGCCAGTCGCCCCGAAAAGCAGAAGACCGCCAAGCTGAGCTTGGCGGTCTTCTGCTTTTCTACATTCAACACTCTGACAAGACAAGTTCTCGTT
>Ga0075424_100008435_pt1 | contig 10073 bp, 8 predicted proteins | sample SoiMethybrSBSTD3_FD_75301 | JGI IMG/M metagenome (GOLD analysis project Ga0075424, IMG submission 75301) | Bulk soil microbial communities from a Populus tree surrounding site in Tennessee, USA - Soil MetaG P. TD hybrid SBSTD3 | ecosystem: Environmental > Terrestrial > Soil > Tree plantation...
AACGACACGAATCTGTGTCACCCTCGTGATGGCCTACAGTGAGCACGATCTTTCCAATCTGCTCGTTCGACTCCATGTATCGATACGCTTCGACGACTGCATCAAAGGGGAAGGTCTTGGCGACTTTCGGTTTGAATTCTCCGTTGTTGACGCGTTCGTAGACGTAGCTCTTGGCTCTCGCGAATCGCTCCGGATCGGTCATGGTGGTCTCCGCCAGCCAGTAGCCACGAATAGTCAGCGCCTTTTGGAGAGCTGGTACGAGAGGAAATGGCGTTTCAGCCACAGACAACCAGCCATATTCGACGATCATCGCCCCGAGAGCGGCTGCCTCCGCGAGTTGGCGGAGCAGCGGACCTCCGATAGGATCGAAAATGATGCGCGCACCCGCCCCACCGGTGATGTCCTTGACGCGAGACACCAAGTCTTCTTCGTCCGTCACGACCACATGATCCGCGCCGAGTGCAAGCAGTTCGCCTCGTTTGGCTCCTGTGCGGGTCGTTGCGATGGAAACGGCTCCCTCGGCTTTCACAGTCTGAATTGCAGCGACACCAACGCTGCTGGAAGCCGCCGTGATGAGAGCGAACTCGCCCTTCTGCAGTCGGCCAAGCTCGACTAACGCGCCGTAGGCCGTCATGTACTGCATCCAGATCGATGTTGCTTCGATCGCCGTGAGGTGTGAAGGATACTCGGCCAAAGCGTGAACCGGGACGATGACCTCGGTGCCGAGCACACCATACCGATTTTGTGAGAACGCCGGTATCGTCGATACGCTCTTGTACAGCCACCTCGGGTCGACATCTGGTCCGATGGCGGTCACGATGCCAGAAGCTTCGTATCCCAACCTCGCAGGAAAGCGGGGTGGTTCCAAGTAATATCCATGCATGAACATGGATTCCGCACGATTCAACCCGATTGCCTGCACCCGCAGCGTGACTTCGCCGCTGGAGGGCTCGCTTGAGGGGACATCTTCGATCTCCAGGACTTCCGGGCCACCGAGTCTGTGGAACTGCACGATTCTAGGCATCTGATTTCCTCCTGATTCTCACGCGGTGCGGGGCTTTCGCTGGTCTCCAACCGCGCGTCGCATGCTGGCTCCTGTCCCGTACGATGTCCGGCGGGGACGCCCGGGTTCGCAGCTCTGAACAGGAGGTGATGCATGTATCTACATAGGTGTAACCCGGCTGCTTTGCGCGTGCTGACCGCAGCCGCTCATAAGTAACGGTTACCCTCCGGTGTTGGTCGACTCAAAAGTCGGGGTTACCGAAGCCGGCGCCTCAGTGGCTCGAGGAGACGACTTGGCGAGGGGGGTGGCGATCTCGGTATGGCTACTCGAGCGCTGCGGGTCGGGGGCCGCGAGCATCCAGAGACGATCGAGAGCGGCCTCGAGGAGGAGCGAGCCCAGACCAAGTCCTTGCCAGGCGTCCGCGACGACGAGCCCGATGTCGGCTGTCCCTTCGTCGGAAGGGCCGTACCGCGCCACGCCGACCAGCTCGGGCTCTTGGCCGTCGTCGACTTCGGCGACGACGGCCATCTGCCGGTGATAGTCAACGTTGGCGAAGGCGTGCGCTTCCTCAGGACGGAGCCGCCGGAGAGAGAAGAATCGCTGGTACAGCGTGCGTGAGCTCAGCCGACGGCACAGCGCCAGCAGACGAGGTTCGTCGTCGGGGCGGATCGCTCGGACGCGCACCGAGGCGCCGTTGCGTAGTATCACACTGTGTTCGGGGTCAGCCAGGGATCGTGGGATCGCGACAGCCATGTCTATGCTTTTTCAGGCTCGTGCGTTCACGATGTTCTGCAGCACGGCCTTGGACGCCGCACCGACGACCCGGTCGACGACCGCGCCCTCCTTGAGGAACAGGATCGTCGGGATCGACTGGATCCCATAGCGAGCCGCCAACCCGTGGTCCTCGTCGACGTTGACCTTCATCAGCGTCACGCGGCCTTCCGAGGTGTCGGCCAGCTCCTCGAGAACCGGCGCGATCGCCCATGGGCCGCACCACTCGGGCCAGAAGTCGACCATCACGAGACCCTCGGTCGCGACCAGCACCTCATCGAAGTTCTGCTCGGTTAGGTGGATCATCTAGCCACGTAGTCATTCCGGCTCGGGCGCGGACTCATTCCTGGCTCCTCCCATCCACTAGGATGTCGGTCCGAACCGACAGGATTCGAGAGTAGGATGTACATGCATATATAATGTGAGTATGGTGAGGGATCAACATGGACGACTGTCGCCCTGTATCTGCAACACGCTCCGCATGGTCACCCGCGTGGTGACGCAGCTCTACGATGATTGCCTGCGCCCGAGCGGCCTCCGGGTGACGCAGTTCAGTATCCTCTCGGCGATCGCACGCCTGGGTGCGGCGAGTCTGAAGCAGCTGGAGGACGAGCTCGCCATCGACCAGACGACGCTGACCCGCAGCCTCAGCCTCTTGGAACGTGACGGCGTGATCGAGAGGGCTTCGCACCCTGACGGGCGGATCAAGGCGATGCGACTGACAGCGAGAGGGAGACGAGCCCTGGAGGTGGCGCGGCCCCTGTGGGCCCAAGCGCAGGGTAAAGTCCTGCGCGGGTTGAGCACAAAGGCGTGGGCTGACGCGCAACGGCGGCTGACCCTTCTGCACCAAGTCACCGTCAAGAAGCGAGCGCTGGGACGCAAAGGAAGGGGCAGCCGAACGGTCGCGGCGCCGTAGATCGGTCGCAGCCTCTCCCATCAGCCCGACGAGGTCTTGGCCCTGTGAACGACTCGGCGCGCATAGCTCTCATCACCAGCTATCCGGTTAGCGGTCTGACAGAGATGATGCGCTTGCCTTTCTTGTCGGCGATGTTCGCCCAGTCGTCAGGATTGGTTGTGTTGGGGAGGTCTCGGGCCGGAGTTGCGCCACGATCGGCCGGGCTATGGTTTCGGCAGCTCGGCTACGTCCCAGCCGCCTCCGAGCGCCTTCACCAGGAGCACGCTGGCGTCCATGCGACGGCGCAGGATATCGATCTCGTTGCGCTGGTTCGTGAGGGTCACGGTCTGGGCGGTGATGACCTGCAGGTAGTTGTCGACTCCGCCCCGGTAGCGGTTCCTGAAGAGCTGGAGCGACTGCTGCGCAGACTCCACGGCGCGCCGCTGCTGCTGGGCCTCCTGCTCGAGGATGCGGAGAGCCGCCAAGTTGTCTTCGACCTGCTGGAAGGCCGTGAGCGTGGTCTGGCGGTAGGCGGCCACCGTCGCGTCGTAGCTGGCGCGCGCCGCGTCCGAGGTGGCGCGGCGGCGCCCGCCGTCGAAGATCGTCTGTGTGATCGACGCGCCCACCGCCCACAGGAGACTCGACGCGTTCAGGACGTTGCCGAACGAGCTTCCTTCGAATCCGACCGCGGCGTTCAGAATCACGGTCGGGTAGTACGCGGCCTTGGCGATGCCGATCTGCTCGTTGGCCTCGGCGACCCGCCGCTCGGCGGCCGCGATGTCCGGCCGCCGCTCCAGGAGCTGGGAAGGAAGGCCGGCCGGGATGTCCGGCGGCCGCGTGTCGAGTGGCCGCGCGGGGAGGCCGAAGTCCGCCGGCGGCTTTCCCGTCAGCGTCGCGATCGCATGCTCGAGCTGCGCCCGTTGCACTGTGACGTCGATGGCCTGCGCCCGCGTGGTGTCGAGCTGCGTCTGGGACTGAGCGACGTCGGACTTCGGTGCCGCGCCCCCCCGGAAGCGATTCGTCGTAAGCTGCAACGCCGCCTCGAAGGCCTTCACCGTCTCATCCAGGAGCTGCTTCTGGGCATCGGCGGCCCGCAGCTCAACGTAGTCCATGGCCAGCTCGGCCTGAAGACTGAGCCGGGCCGTCTCGAGATCGGCGGCGGTGGCCCGGGGCCTCGTGTCGAGCCGCCGCCACCGTCCGGCGCACTCGACCCCACAGGTCGATCTCGTACGACATGTCGAGCGAGAAGAGGAGCTCGCCGCTGCTGCCCGTGTTGGAGCCTTGCGGGATGAAAGGGCGATTGGCGGAGTCGCGGATGGAGCTGGCACCGAAACTGGTCGAGATCGTGGGAAAGAGCGCGGCCCGGTTGAACCGAACGAGGGCCCGCGCCTCGCGCAACCGCGCCTCGGCCACCTTCAGATCCTGGTTGGCCGCGGCCACTTGCTCCTCCAGCGCGTCGAGCTCGGGCTCCCCGAGGATCGCCCACCACTGCCCCCGCGGCAGGTGGTCGCTCGGCTCCGCGGCCTTCCAGCCCTCCGTCTCCTTGTAGGTCGGCGTCAGGGGCCCCGACGGTCTCGTGTAGTCCGGGCCGATCATGCAGCCGCCGAGCCAGAGCGCGGCGAGCCCGGCCAGACCGGCGGCTCGTCCCCTCATGGCCGGGCCCTGGCGGGCGCGGCTGCGATCCGCACGCGGGTGCCGCTGGTGAGCGAGTCCGATGGCGCCACGATGACCTGGTCGGTCGGCTGCAGACCGGCGACGATCTCCACGGTGGTGCCATAGTCACGCCCGATCGTGACCGGAACGAGCTGCGCCCGGCCGTCCCGGACCACCGCGACCCGGAGTCCCTCGGCGCGGAAGAGCAGCGTGTTGGCGGGAAGCGTGGCCGACGCGACCTGCTCGGGAAGCTTGAGGTGTACGAAGACGTAGGCCCCGGGCAGCAGCTCTCCGCGCGGATTGTCGACGTCCACCTCGACCAGCAGCGTGCGGGAGGCGAGGTCGATCGCGTTGGCGGTCCTTACGAGCATGCCCTTGAACGACCGCCCGGGGAACTCATCGAGGGTGAGGGTCGCGGTGCTTCCGGAGCGGGCTGCTCGCGAGTAGACCTCGGGGACGGCCACGAACACGCGGAGCGTGTGGATGGCGGTCATGTGGAAGAGCTCGCGGCCCGAGGTATTCGAGCCCGCATTGATCAGGACCCCGATGTCCACGTTGCGAGCGGTGATGACGCCGTCGAACGGCGCGTAGATCTTCTCGAACGCCTGGAGCTGCTCGAGCCGGCGGACATTCGCGGCATTCGAATCCACGGTGGCCTTCATCGCGCTGAGCGCGCTCACTGCCTGGTCGGTCTCCTGCTGGGAGACCGCGTTGGTCTCGAGGAGTGCCCGCCAGCGGTCGGCGGTGATCTGAGCCTGCCGCAGATTGGCCTGCGCCGTCCCGAGGTCGGCCCGGGCCTGCTCGAGCTGCTGGTCGACCTCGGGGCTCTCGATCTCGGCCAGGAGCTGCCCTTGCTTCACGTGCGCGCCAATGTCGAAGTACCAGGCCTTCACGTAGCCGCTGGTGCGCGCAAAGAGCGGCGCGTCGGTGAAGGCCTGGGTCGTGCCCGGCAGGCGGATCTCCTGCGTCGACGCGCTCGCCGTCGGAGACATCACGTTCACGACCGAGACGGCCGCGTCCGCGGTGGTCGACCCGAGCGTGGCGTCGGCCGCGCTCCGGGCCCGGACGCCAGAGTAGATGCCGAGACCGAGGATGCCGGTCACCACGGCGAGCCCGAACAGCGACGCGGGGCCGACGCGCGCCGAGCGCTGGCGCTCGCCGGGGACGGTCGGTTCGGGCCTGGTCACGAACTCGCCCGCGGGATCATCACGCGGCCCCGGAGGAGCGTCGCCCGTGCAGTAGGGCGAACACCGACGGCACGAAGACGAGGGTGGCGACGGTCGCGCACAGCAGGCCACCGATCACGGCCCGGCCCAGCGGAGCGTTCTGCTCGCCACCCTCCCCGAGCCCGAGCGCCATGGGCACCATGCCGATGATCATGGCGAGGGCGGTCATCAGGACGGGGCGGAACCGGGTGAAGCCGGCTTCGACGGCGGCCGTCACCGCGTCCCCGTGTTCGCCCAGTCGCTCCCTGGCGAAGGCCACGACAAGGATGCTGTTGGCAGTCGCGACGCCGATGCTCATGATGGCGCCCATCAGGGCGGGGACGCTGAGTGTGGTCCTCGTGAGGAACAGGAAGACCACAATGCCGGCCAGGGCCGCGGGCAGCGCCGTGATGATGATGAAGGGATCGAGCCAGGACTGGAAGTTCACGACGATCAGCAGGTAGGCGAGGACGATGGCGAACCCGAGCCCCGCGAGCAGCCCGCGGTACGACGTCCGCATGGTGTGGAGCTGGCCGCGCACGGTGATGAAGCTGCCCCGGGGCAGGAGCGGCCGGTTCGCGTCGACGACCCGCGCGACGTCGCGGCCCACCGCACCAAGGTCGCGATCCTGGACGGCGCCATAGACGTCCACCACCCGGCGGATGTTGTAATGCGACAGCACGGCCATCTCGCTCGAGCGTGTGATCGACGCGACGTCGGCTAGGATGCCAGGCCGCACCGTGGGGGTGCTTACCGGGATGTTCTGGATGTCGTGCAGAGATTGGATCCGGTACTGCGGCGTCTGCGCGGCGAGGTTGTAGATGACGCCGTTCTGCCAGTTCAGGAATAAGGCCGGCGTGGTCTGGAAGCTTCCACTCAGCGAGACGAGCAGACTGCCGGCGACATCCCGGGCGGTGAACCCGGCCTGGCCCGCCTTCGTGCGGTCGAGGACGACGTCGAACTTCGGATAGTCGAACCGCTGATTGACCCGGAGGTCGACCAGACCCCGCACCTGACGGAGCTCGTTCAGCATCTTGTCGGCGACCCGGCGATTGCCCTGGATGTCCGCCCCCTCGATCTGGATGTCGATCGGCGCTGGCAGCCCGAAGTTGATGATCTGCGTCACGATGTCCGCGGGCAGGAAGTAGAACGTCACGCCGGGAAACTCCTGCGGCAACTTCTGCCGGAGGGCGCGGACGTAGTCGGCGGTGGGGCGATGGGCGGCCTTCAGGGAGACAAGGAGGTCCGCGTCGGCGGCGCCAATGACGCCGGACGCGCTGTGCATCCAGTTGATGACGCTGTAGGGCAGTCCAATGTTGTCGAGGATGACGTCCATCTCGGCGGTGGGGATCTCACGCCGGATCGCCGCTTCCACCAGATCGGTCAGCCGGGCGGTTTCCTCGATGCGGGTGCCCGTCTGGGCGCGCAGGTGGAGGCTGAACTGCCCGCTGTCGGTGTCCGGGAAGAAGTTCTCGCCGAGTTGGGGAGCGAGCAGGAAGGCCGAGAGACAGACGGCCAAGAACATCGGGATGAAGACGAGGCGGCGGCCGACGAGCGTCGTGAGCAGTCGCCGGTACGCGAGGCGGACCCGCTCGAACCCTCGTTCGAACGCCTGCTGTCCGCGGGCCAGCAAATTCCGCGACGGCGCCGCCCCCTCGACCGGCGACGCGAGCAGGTACCTCGCCATGGTGGGCACCAGGGTCCGCGACAGGAGGTACGACGCCAGCATCGCGAAGATCACTGCCTCGGCCAGCGGCACGAAGAGGTAGCGGGCAACTCCGCCCAGCAGGAACATTGGCAGGAACACGATGCAGATACACAGCGTGGAGACGAGCGCCGGCACGGCGATCTGCTGCGCCCCGTCCAGGATCGCCTGGATGACCGGCTTGCCCATGTCGAGGTTGCGGTTGATGTTCTCGACCTCTACGGTGGCGTCGTCCACGAGGATGCCGACGGCGAGCGCCAGCCCGCCGAGCGTCATGATGTTGATGGTCTCGCCGAGCAGGCTCAGGACGATGACCGACGTCAGGATCGAGAGCGGGATGGACACCGCGATGATGAGCGTGCTCCGCCAGCTCCCGAGGAAGAGCAGGATCATCGCGGCGGTCAGGCAGGCGGCGATCACCGCCTCGCGAATCACACCGCTTACCGCCGCCCGGACGAAGATCGACTGGTCGGCTAGCGGCTGGATGCTGAGCTCCGGCGGGAGGGTGGGGATCACGCGGGGCAGGAGCGCCCGGACGCCGGCCACCACGTCGAGGGTGGACGCGGTGCCCGTTTTCAGGATCGTAACCAGCGTGCCCCGGCGGCCATCCCGGCGGACAACGTTCGTCTGGGGCGCGAACCCGTCGCGCACGTTGGCGACGTCCCGGAGGTACATCGTTGAATTGCCGACCACCTTGATCGGGAGGTCGTTGAGCTCGGCCACCGTCCGGGGGCTCGCGTTCATCGCGACGTCGTATTCGAATTCGCCGATCTTCGCCGTGCCGGACGGCAGCACGATGTTCTGCTGGCTGAGGGCGGTGACGACGTCGGTGGGGGACAGCCCCTTCGACTGGAGCAGGCGCTGGTCCAGGTCCACCATGACCTGGCGCTGCTTGCCCCCGTACGGGAACGGAATGGACGCCCCGGGGACGGTCACGAGCTGGGTCCTCAGGAAGTTGAGGCCGACGTCATTGAGCGCCGACTCGGAGAGGCCGGACAGGGCGAGCTGGAGAATGGGCACCGTCGACGCGCTGTAGTTGATGATCAGAGGCGGCTGGATGCCGGCCGGGAGGAAGCGCAATATGGTCTGGGAGACTGCCGTCACCTGCGCGTTGGCGGTATCGAGGCGCGCGTTCGGCTGCAGGAAGATCTTGACCATCGCCTGGCCGTTCACCGTCGTCGACTCGATGTGCTCGATGTTGTCCACGGTTGTGGTGAGGATCCGCTCGTACTGGGTTGTGACCCGCCCCTCCATCTCTTCCGGGTTGAGGCCGGTGAATGTCCAGGCCACCGCGATCACCGGGATGTCGATGTTCGGAAAGATGTCGGTGGGTGTGCGGAGGACGACCACCGGGCTCGCGATGAGGATCAGCAGCGCGACCACGACGAACGTGTAGGGGCGGTTGAGCGCGACCCTGACGATCCACATACCTCAGCGATCCTCATGCATGGTCGGCGTACGCAGCATCTGGATCTCTGTCTGGGACAAGAGCACGTTGAGCCAGGCCGCGACCGAACGACACGTTCTCTCTAGGGGTCTCGTAGAAAGAGATCATCCGGAGAAATCCCGGCAGCCGCGACCACGCCGTCGTTCAAGACCTTCAATAGTCCCAGCCGCTTCTCCCTGGGACGGCTCAAGATAAACGTGATCTCCAACAGAATGAGATCATCCGAATAGTTGAGCCCCAAGAACGACGGCGTATGAAGGAGTTGGCTCCGAGGCAAAATGTGAATGATCTGGACGAAGTCGTCTGGCGGAATGCCCAATGCGCTCCTGAGGCCAGCCTGAACGGCGCTCGACACCTTGGCGAGATGAACCTCGTTGTATCGCCCTTCGAGTACGTGGATTTTGGCGAGGGGCATGTCTTGTCTCCTCTCGTGTCGTCACTTAGGCAGAATCAAGCTGTGCAATCTCACGCTGAACTGTTGGATAGTCCGTCCCCTCTCCTACCGTTTGAGACGACGATCGAGGCCAGCCGGATTCACGAAGGCGGTTGCACTAATATGCATCTACATGGAACACATCCTGAGCAAGCGCTTTCGGCTGGCAACGCGGTCTCGAGCGCTTACGCCGACCTTTGCGAAGAAACGGCACGGCCATCACCGGCCGGAAGACTATCCAGGCGATCGGCGTATCGGTCCCGATGGCTGCGCGAATCGCCCGGAGGGAGTCCAGTTGCTCGCCGAGCGCCCGTGCAGGGATCGGCCGGCTTCGGGCGTGCGAGATAGGCGGCGGGGCCAGAGCCGTGTCCAGCTGAGCCGAGCACGAGAGGAGGGAGTCTGATAGCAGGGCGAGGGATGTGATGTCTATCGTGAGGCGGATTCGCGGGCGCGTGCATTACGGCTGAATCGTCGTGGCGGTGACGTTTGTGACCCTCCTGGTCGCCGCTGGCATTCGGTCCGCGCCTGGTGTGATCCCGCTCGAGTGCAGTTCGGATGGACGTGCGTGACCGTGTCGTTCGCGGTCAGAGATGCCGCTGTTTGATCACGATAACGTGATTGAGGCCGGCCGTGAGACGCCGGCTGTCAGACGCTTGACCAATAGTTATGGTTGATGTAACCTTAAGTCTGATGGAGGCCGTGATGTTCGCCAACTGGGCGCGGCGCGACGCGAGTGTCGGCTCGCTCCCCATCTTCCGCTCGGTCCCGGTCGATGATCATCGAAGGATAAGCGATCCTGAGCGCTGCTTCACGGTGAGAACGGCGTCATGGGGGGGCCCATGCTTCGCGCTGTGATTTTCGATTTTGACTTGACGCTGGCCGACTCCACCGCCGGCGCGATCGAATGTATCAACCACGCCCTCCAGTGCCTCGGGCTGCCCAGTGCCCCCGACCGCCGCAT
>Ga0075424_100008436_pt1 | contig 10073 bp, 10 predicted proteins | sample SoiMethybrSBSTD3_FD_75301 | JGI IMG/M metagenome (GOLD analysis project Ga0075424, IMG submission 75301) | Bulk soil microbial communities from a Populus tree surrounding site in Tennessee, USA - Soil MetaG P. TD hybrid SBSTD3 | ecosystem: Environmental > Terrestrial > Soil > Tree plantation...
GCGCGGTTCGGCGTCCGGGTCGAGCGTCCGGCGCCCCTCCGTTTCGAGATCGACGCGCCCGGGCGCTATCGCTCGCCTGGGCGTGTCCTCGTCGAGGGGGATGCGTCCTCCGCCTCGTATTTCCTGGCGGGCGCGGCCATCACGGGGGGCAAGGTGCGGGTCGAGGGCTGCGGCTCGGACAGCCTCCAGGGCGATGCGCGCTTCGCGGACGTGCTCGCGCGCATGGGCGCCCACGCACGCTTCGAGCCCGCGGCCATCGAGGTGGAGGGCGACGGGCCGCTCGCGGGCATCGACGCCGATCTCACCACCATGCCCGATGCCGCCATGACGCTTGCCGTAGCGTCCCTTTTCGCCCTGGGGCCGACCACCCTGCGCGGCATCGGGAACTGGCGCGTCAAGGAGACCGACCGCATGGCCGCCATGGCCACCGAGCTCGGCAAGCTGGGCGCGCGCACGGAGATCGGCGCCGACTCGCTCACCGTGCATCCGCCCGCGCGGATCCGTTCCGCCTCCATCGCCACCTACAACGACCACCGCATGGCCATGGCCTTCTCGCTGGCCGCGTGCGGAGGCGAGCCGGTGGTGATCGAGAACCCCGCGTGCGTGGCCAAGACCTTCCCCGAGTACTTCGAGGAGCTGGCACACCTGACCGTGCCGGCCTCGTAGCGTTTCCTCACACCACAGGAGGCATCCCGTGGCACTCACCCTCGCCGAAGCGAACCGGATCGTGCAGGGGGCCATCGACAAGGCCCGCGAGCTCAACATCAAGATCAGCGTGGCGGTGTGCGACGCGGGCGGCCGGCTCGTCGCCTTCAATCGCATGGACGGTGCCATCTGGGCGGGCGCCTACGGGTCGCAGGGCAAGGCCATCGCCTCCGTCGCCTTCGGCCGGGCCAGCGGCGAGCTGGCCGAGCGCGCCGGCAACCCCATCGTGCAGGGCATCATGGCCGCCGAGGGCGGTCACATGATCCCGAGCCAGGGCGCGGTGCCGATCATCCGCAACGGCGTGGTCGAGGGCGCCTGCGGGACGGGGGGCGGGACAGCCCAGCAGGACGAGGACTGCGCACGGGCGGGCGTGGCGAAGCTCTAGAGGCGTGGTATTCTCGGCGCCGTGACCCAGTCCACGGACATCACCATCGTCGGCGGCGGCATCGTCGGGCTCGCCACCGCGCTCGCCCTCACGGAGCGTCACCCGCAGGCCCGCGTGGTCATCCTCGACAAGGAAGCGAAGATCGCCACCCACCAGACGGGTCACAACAGCGGCGTCATCCACTCCGGCATCTACTACAAGCCGGGCTCGCTCAAGGCGCGCCTCTGCACCGAAGGCGCGCGGCTCATGAAGGCCTTCTGCAGCGAGCACGGCATCCACTGGGAGCTGTGCGGCAAGCTCATCGTCGCCACCGACGAGAGCGAGCTCGGCCGGCTCAAGAACATCCACGAGCGCGGGCAGGCCAACGGGCTCGGGGGGCTCAAGGTGGTCGAAGGCGACGAGGTCAAGGCCTACGAGCCGAATTGCCGGGCGGTGCGGGCCCTGCTCGTGCCGGAAACGGGCATCGTCGATTACGTCCAGGTCGCCGACAAGATGGCTGAGCTCTTGAAGCGGCGGAGCGTTGACATCATGACGGGAGCGGGCGTCACGGCCATCCGGCGCACCGGGCAGGGGCTGACCCTGGAGACGGCGCGCGGCCCCGTGGAGAGCCGCTTCCTCGTCAACTGTGCGGGGCTCTACTCCGATCACGTGGCGCGGCTCATGGGCATCCGCCCCGAGGTGCGCATCATCCCGTTCCGCGGTGAGTACTACATGTTGCGCCCCGAGCGCCGCTCGCTGGTGAAGAACCTCATCTACCCGGTGCCCGACCCGGAGTTCCCGTTCCTCGGCGTGCACTTCACACGCACCGTCCACGGCGACGTGGAGGCGGGGCCGAACGCCGTCCTCGCCTTCGCGCGCGAGGGATACACCCTCGGCACGGTGAAGCCGGCGGAGACCCTCGCCCTCCTCGGCTACGCGGGCTTCTGGCACATGGCCCGCCGCTACTGGAAGATGGGCAGCTACGAGCTGTACCGCTCGGCGAGCAAGGCGGCCTTCGTGCGCTCGCTCCAGAAGCTCGTGCCGGCCATCCAGACCGGCGACATCCAGCGGGGTGGGGCGGGGGTGAGGGCGCAGGCCGTGAGCCCGAACGGTTCACTGGTCGATGATTTCCGGATCAGCGTCACGGAGGGGGCGGTGCACGTGGTCAACGCGCCCTCCCCGGCGGCTACCGCCTCCCTCGCCATCGGCCGCCACATCGCCGGGCTCGCCGGCGACACCTTCCGACTCTAGGCGATTCCCTCTCCCCTCTCGGGAGAGGGCAGGGTGAGGGCGGGTTTCAGGGAGTCCCGCCCTCCTCGGCCTTCCGCTTCCGTTCCCGCTCCTCGGCGTCGCGCGCCCGGTCCCCGGCTTCTCGCGCCCGCTCCTCGGCGGCGAGCATTTTACCCACGAGATCCTTGATGATCGCCATGGCGAGGGCGGGATTGGTCCGCACCATGGCGTCGAGCCGATTGGCGGGAATCAGGAGGAGGGTAACGGCGTCGGCGGCCAGCGCGGTGGCAGAGCGCGGGGCGTTGGTGAAGAGCGCGAACTCGCCGAGCAGCTCGCCCTTGCCGAGGACGCGGAGGAGCTTGTCCTCGCCGCCCAGGGTCTTCCGCACCTCGACCTTGCCCTCGTGCACCAGAAAGGCTTCGCTCTTCGCGTCGTCGCCCTCTTTGAATATCACCTCGCCAGCCTTGAAGGTGCGGCTGGGAATCTCCCCGCTCGGACGGCTCATACTTCGGCTCCTCCTGGTGTAGAATACCCGCGGCCAGCATGATACGCCGATTCCTCCTGCCGATGGCCTTCGGGTTCGCCGTCGCGGTGGTGTGGGCGGAACTCGCCTGGTCCCAGCCGATGCTTTCCGTGCAGGAGACGGTCCTCCGGGCCAAGCCGGCGACGGTGCTGGTCATCTCCGAGGTCGCTGCCGAGGTCACGCTCAACTGCGGAAGCGGCCAGCAGTCCATCACGCCGCCCCCCTTCCGCGAGACCGGCACAGGGTGGTTCATCGATCCCTCGGGGTGGGTCATCACCAACGGCCACGTGGTCCAGCCCGCCTACGAGACGCCGCGCTGGCTCGTCAACCAGATCGCCCAGCGCGCGGTGACCACGGCCTGCCTGGAATCCGCCCTCAAGGCCAAGGGCATGCAGCCGGGAGAGCGGCCCGAGGCCGAAGACGCAATCAAGCGCAAGCTCCTCGACCAAGTCCTGCCCACGGTGAAGGTCAACGTCACGCCGCAGGTGTCCGTGGTGCTCTCGAACGGCAACCGCCTCAAGGCTGAGGTGAAGAAGTACAGCCCGCCCGTGAGCACCGAGCCCGGCGCCATGTCGGGCCGCGACCTCGCCATCCTCCGGGTGCCCGAGGGCAACTATCCGATGCTGCCGCTTGCCGACTCCACGGCCGCGCAGATCGGCGACTCCATCCGCATCCTGGGCTTCCCCGGCGTGGTCCTCTCCCACGAGCTCCTGAACCAGTCCGCCAGCGTAGAAGCCTCCGTCACCAACGGCGCGGTGTCCGGCTTCAAGCAGGACCGGGCGAACCATCCCGTCATTCAGACGGACGCCTCGGCGGCATGGGGGAACTCCGGCGGACCCGCCATCAACGCCCGCGGCGAGCTCCTGGGTGTGCTCACCTTCGTCTCCCTCGCCCCCGGCCCCGAGGGTAGCATCGTGCAAGGCTTCAACTTCATCATCCCCGCGCAGGCGGTGCGGACTTTCGTCAAGGACACCCCGGTCAAGATCGACGATCTGGGCAAGTTCAATCCCGTGTGGTTCGCGGGGCTCCACGACTTCTTCACGGAGGATTGGAAGAATGCCGTGAGGAGGTTCGAGGAGGCGGACAGGATCCTGAGCGGGCTCGCGGACGTGAAGCGCATGCTCGGCGAGGCCAGGGACAAGGTGAAGCACCCGCCGCCCAGACCCTTCCCGTGGTTCTGGGTGGCCGTCGGCGTTACCTTCCTGTCTGCGGGCGGCTTCGGCACGCAGTACCTGGTCCGCTGGCAGAAGAACCGCTACCGTGTGGGGCCCTCAGAGGTATTCAAGCTGGCCGAAGCGGGTAAGAGGCCGATCATCCTCGACGCGCGCTCGGAGCAGGCCTACGACATGAACCCCATCAAGATCCAGGGCTCCATTCGCCTCTCCCCCGAGGATCTCAAGCGCGGCGGGGCGGGCAGTATCGAGCTCGACGTCACACGCCCCGTGGTCGCCTACTGCACCTGACCGGACGAGCGCACGAGCGCCAGTGTGGCGCGTGAGCTTCGGAAGCAGGGATTCAAGGACGTCAAGATCTTGAAGGGCGGCCTGGGCGCCTGGACCAACGCCGGCCTGCCCATCGAGACGCGCTCCGATATCTCGCCGGTGGGCCAGGAGCTCTACAAGGCGCTCCTGGGCGGCGGTTAGTCCGGATTATTCACAAGCATGGGGAGGGCGAGACGGGCGGGTCCCGTCGTCGGGGGGACGGGTGCGCTCATACTGCGTCACCCGCTCGCCTGAATCGCCGCCCTGCGGGCGGCGCGCAGGACGAGGGGGTCCCACTCCGCCTGAGCACACCCGTCCCCCCGCCGCCACCCGCCCGGTCGCACGTGCGGCGTTCGTGAATAGTCTGGGCTAGTCCTCGAAGCGCGCCCTCAACTCGGGCGGCGTCACCGGGCACGCCTCGGTGGGCCGCCGGAAGAGCCGGTACCGCACCCGCGCCACCGCATCGTAGCCCGCGTCGCGCACTCCGCGCGGAACGAGCCGCAGGAGCCGTCCCACCACTTTCCAGCCGCCGCCCACGCGCTCGAGCACGTGGATCACCGCCGCGCTTCGGACGAGGAGCGTGCCGTCCGGGGTGAGGGCCACGATGCTGTCGGGCAATCCCGCGCGGGAAGCCGCGGGCACGCGGCGCCGGAAGCCCTCGCTGTCGAGGGAGGCGAAGCGGAAGCGCGAGCCGTCGGCGTCGTGGGCGATGGCGAAGCGAACGGCGCGATGGCAGAGCCCGCAGCCGCCGTCGTAGAACACGGTGGAGTGGTCGGCCATGTCAGTCGAGATGCACCCGCTCCGTGAGCGCGCCGAGGGCGGCGCGGGCCTCGCGCACCAGGGTCTCCACCACCTCGGCGGCTCCCGGCAGGTCGTGGACCAGTCCCACGCTCTGTCCCGCGTGCATGGGGAAATACTCGCGGTTCTGCTGCTTCGTGGCCTCCCCGTAGACGTCCTGGGCGGCCGCGTGCTGGAGGAGGGCGGGTAGCACCGGCGCGCCCGAGGCCGCGTAGCGGTCGGTGAAGACGTTGCGGAGAGTGCGCGCGTAGAGCCCGGTGAAGGCATCGGTGATCGTGGTCGCATCGCTGCCCTGCTCAAGAAGGGCCTTCTTCCAGAACTCCGCGGCCATGGAGTCGCGCGTGGCGACGAAGCGGGTGCCGAGGAGCACGCCGGCCGCGCCCAGGGCGAGGGCGGCCACGATGCCCCGGCCATCGGCGATTCCTCCCGCGGCGACGACGGGCACGCTCACCGCATCGACGATCTGCGGTATCAGCGCCATGGCGCCCACCTGCGCGGCCTCCCGCGAGGGCGGCTTGACCCATGTCGAGCGATGGCCGCCCGCCTCGCTGCCCTGGGCGACGATCGCGTCCACCCCCACCGACGCGAGGGCGAGCGCGTCGTCCACGGTGGCGGCCATGGCCACGACCTTCATGCCGCGCTCGTGGCAGAGCGCGACCATGTCGCGGGCCGGCTTGCCGAGGCCGATGCTCCAGACGGACACGCGCTCCTCAAGGATCACCTCGAAGGCTTCCTCGATCAAGTCCGGCACGGGATCGGGCCGGGCCACTCTGGCCGGGATGCCGAGATCGTGGCGGAAGGTGTCGAGCGTGCCCTGCACCCGGCGGAGCGTCTCCTCGGGAATGCTCGCGGGATCCGCGGGTGGGCGGATGGCCGTGTGCAGCCAGAGGTTGACGCCGAAGGGACGGTCGGTGAGCTGGCGCACGCGCCGGATGCCCTGGCGGAGCTGGTCGCGGGTGAGGCGCAGTCCTGCGAGGATGCCGAGGCCGCCCGCTCGGGAGACCTCGGCGACCAGCTCGGGCCCGGCGACGCCGCCCATGCCCGACTGGAGGATGGGATACCGGATGCCCAGGAGGTCGCAGAGCGCTGTGTGGAGCTCAAGCATATCGAGCCCTCCGTCAGTAACCGAGGGCGGCGCCGTCGGCTCTCGGATCCGAGCCGCCCACGAGGCCGCCCTCGGGATCGAGCCAGATGCCGTGGGCGTGGCCGAAGAGATCGTCCCACTCCTTGCCCACTTCCACGTCGTGGCCGCGCCCGGCCAGGTCGCGCACGAGGGCGGCCTCGTAGCGACCCTCGAGGTGGAGGGCGCGCGAGGGCGTGCCCCAGGTGCGGCCGTAGAGCCAGCGCGGCGCTTCCACGCAGGCCTGCGGCCCCAGGCCTCGATCGAGCCTCCGCGTGAGGAGCGCAGCCTGGGTCTGGGGCTGCCCCTCGCCTCCCATGGTCCCGTAGACGAAGCGCGGCCGCCCCGCCTCGAGGTACATGGAAGGGATCAGCGTGTGCATCGTCCGCTTCCGAGGGGCCAGCGCGTTCACGTGAGCCGGGTCGAGGGAGAAGAACGAGCCGCGATTCTGGAGCACGACGCCCGTGTCGCCGGCGACCAGCCCCGAGCCCCAGGTGAAGTAGAGCGACTGGATGAGTGAGACGGCGTTGCCCTGGGCGTCCGCGGTGACGATGGCGATGGTGTCGCCGCCCGCGGGCTGGGCGGGAGCGGTGGGCAGAGCATGGCGCATGTCAACCCGCGCCCGGAGCTGCGCGATGCGCTCCGGGGCGAGGAATTCCGCGGGGCTCCGCTCCATCCACGCAGGATCGGTGAGGTAGCGGTCGCGATCCTCGAAGGCGAGCTTGGCCGCCTCCACGAGGAGGTGGACGTAGTCGGCCTCGCCGAGCTCGCTCACGTCGAAGCCGTCGGCCACCGCCAGCATGGCGAGCGCGGACACGCCCTGGGTCGGAGGCGGGAAGCTCGCGGCCTGCCCCTTGCCGTATGCCATGCGCAGCGGCTCCATCCACTCGCTCCGGTGCTCGGCCAGGTCCTCCATGCGGAGCGGGCTCCCGGCCTGGGCGGCCGCCGCCACCATGCGTCTCGCGATCTCGCCGCTGTAGAAGGCGTCGGGCCCGCCGTCGCGCACCGCCTCCAGGGTGAGGGCGAGATCGCGCTGCACGAGGGGGCCCTGGCCCAGGACGTCGGGGTGATAGAGCGGCCACAGCTCCTGCTTGATGGGTGCAATGGCGGTGGCGCCGAAGAGATCGGGCTCGCGCGGCGGGGCCACCCGCTGCCCGGCCGAGGCCTGGAAGCCCTCGCGCGCGTAGGCGATGGCATCGGCGAGGAGACTCTTCCACGTGAGGGTCGAGCCCATGTTGCGGCTGCTGTACGCGTGCGCCTGCCACCACCCGTCGACCACGCCGGGCACAGTGAGGGCCGCGGGCCCGCCCCGCGCAGGAATGCTGTCCCGGATCCCGCGCTCTGCGTACCACTCGATGGAGGCCGCCCGCGCCGAGCGCCCGGCGCCGCAGAGCGCGGTGAGGCGCGAGGAGGTGGCGTCGTGGATGAGCCAGACGTTGTCGCCGCCCATGCCGTTCATGTGGGGATAGACCACGGCGATGGTGGCGGCGGCGGCGATGGCCGCGTCCAGCGCGTTGCCCCCGGCGCGCATCGCGGCCACTCCGCTCTGCGAGGCCAGGACGTGGGGGGAGGCGACCATCCCGCGAGGGGCACGGGACTCGAGCCAGCGAGTAGCGCTCATGAAGCGATTCTACAGGGCAAGCCAGGCGGAAAACAGAAGGCCACTATTCGCGAACACGTGGAGCGCGAGGCGGGGCGGGTCCCGTCGTCGGGGGCGGGGAGCGCTCCGGCTGCGTCACCCACTCGCCTGAATCGCCGCCCTGCGGGCGGCGCACAGGACGAGGGGGTCCCACTCCGCCGGAGCGCTCCCCGCCCCCGACGCCACCCGCCCCGATCCCACGTGCCGCCGCCCTCGTGAGTAACCCAGGCTAGTCGCGGAACTCCCGGATCGCGGAGGCCACGTGCTCCAGCTCGTCGTCGGCCAGCTCGGGATAGAGGGGGAGGGAGAGCACCTGCCGGCATGCCCACTCCGCGCAGGGGAGGTCGCCCTCCGCGTACTCGAGGTGCCGGTAGGCCGCTTGCCTATGCACCGGCACGGGATAGTGCACGTTGGTGCCGATGCCTCGCTTCTCGAGATGCTTCCGCAGGGCATCGCGGCGCGGCGACCGGATCACGTAGAGGTGGTAGCAGTGCCGGGCGGCCTCCGTCTCGATCGGCCGCACCACCGGGGCCTCGGCGAGGAGCGCGTCATAGCGGGCAGCGAGCCGGCGGCGCGCGGCGACCCAACCGTCCAGGTGGCGGAGCTTCACGCGCAGCGCGGCGGCCTGGATCTCGTCGAGTCGGCTATTCACGCCCGCGACCCGGTTCTCGTACTTGGCCTCCTCGCCGTAGTTGCGCAGCATGCGCACGCGCTCGGCGAGCTGGGGGTCGTTGGTCACCACCATGCCGGCATCGCCGTACGCGCCGAGGTTCTTGGTGGGATAGAAGCTCCAGCACGAGGCGTCGGCCATGCCGCCGACGCGACGTCCCTCGTATTCCGCGCTGTGGGCCTGCGCGGCGTCCTCGATCACCCTGACGTCGTACGCGGCGGCGATGGCCAGGATCTCCCGCATGGCCGCGGGATGCCCGTAGAGATGCACGGGCACGATTGCCCGGACGCGAAAGGGAGCGGGCTGGGCGGCCAGGTAGGTGGCGAGCTTCTCGGGATCGAGGGTCAAGGTTCGCGGCTCGATGTCGACGAAGACGGGGAGCGCTCCCGCCTGTGCGATCGCGCAGATGGTGGGCGCGGCGGTGTTGGGCGCGGTGATGACCCGATCGCCCGGGCGCACGCCGCACGCGCGCAGGGCGAGATGGAGGGCGTCCGTGCCCGATCCCACCCCCACCGCGTAGTGCGCTCCACAATAGATCGCGAATTCGCGCTCGAAGGCGGCGAGCCGGCTGCCCAGCACGTAGTAGCCGCTCGCGAGCGTGCTCGCCACCGCCGCGCCCACCTCGCTCCCGATCTTCCGGTACTGACGGGCCAGGTCGAGAAAGGGAACGTCCATGCCGGCTACCAGTAGCGCTGCCGGTGGAGGCGGTAGTAGCGCACCGTCTCGGCCACGCCGTCCTCGAGCCGCGTGGTGGGCTCCCAGCCCACCACGCGCTTGATCTTGCGGATGTCCGAGACGAAGTCGCCCGGCTCCTGGGCCGCGCGCTCCGGGGAGAACGGCGCGAGCTTCCAGCGCCCGCTCCCCGCCACGCGCACCACCGTCTCCGCGAGCTCGCGGAAGCTCGAGGCGCGGCTGTTGCCCACGTTGAAGACCTCGCCGTACGCCTCCTCGGTGGCCGCGCAGCGGATCATCGCCTCCACCGCGTCCTGCACGTAGACGAAGTCGCGCAGGAGGGAGCCATCCCCGAACACCTCGATGGTCTCGTCGTCGAGGGCGCGCCGCACGAACCAGTTGGCCACCCCGAAGCGGCTGTGCTTCATCTGGGCGCGCTCGCCGTAGATATTGGTGAGGCGCAGGGTGATCGAGGCCACGCCGTGGTTCTCGTGATAGATCTGGAAGAGCTGCTGCGCGGTGAGGCTCGACAGCTCGTACATGCCGCGCGGATGGATGGGATGGTCCTCCGCCACCGGCAGCATCACCGCCCGCCCGTATTCGCCCCGGGTGCCTCCGTAGACGAGCCGCGCCTTCCGGTTGACGCGCCGGCAGGTCTCGAGCAGCACGGCTGACCCCTTGATGTTGATGTCGATGTCGGGGAAGGGATCCTGGAGGCTCACGATCGTTGAGACGGCTGCCCAGGTTGCGGAGCCAGTGGTGGTGCTTGACCGGCGAGTCCGTGTACACGATGTCATAGCCGTGACGGATGGCGTGATCGACCACGCGCGAGACCTCCTCGGGCGGGTTCTGGAAGTCGTCGTCCATGATC
>Ga0075424_100008437_pt1 | contig 10072 bp, 9 predicted proteins | sample SoiMethybrSBSTD3_FD_75301 | JGI IMG/M metagenome (GOLD analysis project Ga0075424, IMG submission 75301) | Bulk soil microbial communities from a Populus tree surrounding site in Tennessee, USA - Soil MetaG P. TD hybrid SBSTD3 | ecosystem: Environmental > Terrestrial > Soil > Tree plantation...
GTGCACGGGGTCCTGGCGCAACTCGACAGATCAAGCTTCACGGGCGAGTTGGCGCTCCGAGAGGTCCGCGCCGGCCGCGTCGAGGTGGTCCCCATGTGGGGCCGTCCCCAGAGCGTCCGCGAGGAATTCGCCAGGCGCAGAGCGCAATAGCGCTCGCTTGACCCGGCGGGAACGGCTTTTTCTCCGGTCTCGCGTGTAGACTGCCCCGCGCTCGCCCCAGGCCACAGGAGGTAACAGGTGATAGAGCAGCGCCCGCCTGCTGCATACATAGCTGAGTTCCTCGGCACGTTCGTGCTCGTGTTGGCGATCATCCTGTCGGTGTCGCTGTTCGTGAACGCCCAGGGAACCGGCTCCGACTGGGCCGTCGTCGGCCTCGTTCACTTCCTGGTCCTGTTCGTGCTGGTGCAGACGATCGGGAGCATCTCCGGCGCGCACCTGAACCCTGCGGTGACCGTGTCGCTGCTCGTACTTCGCAAGATCAGGCCGAACGACGCCGTCGTGTACATCCTGCTGCAGCTCGCCGGCGCCGTGGCCGGCGCGCTGGTGCTCAAGTTCCTGCTGATCGACGCCCTCGCGAAACAGCAGAACTACGGCGCCCCGTCCCTGAACTACAGCCTGCTGGGCACGACGTTCGGCGGTCTGATCGCCGAGGGCATCGGCACGTTCGTGCTGGTCTGGACCGTGATCGCCGTGGCCGTGAACCCGCGCGCCGCGCGTGACTGGGCCGGCCTCGCGATCGGCGGCGCCCTCGGTCTCCAGGTCATGATCATCGGCCCGCTGACCGGCGGCAGCGTGAACCCCGCCCGCTGGTTCGGCCCGGCGCTCCTTGCGGGGCACGTCTTCAACCACAACTGGTGGGTCTACATCGTCGGCCCGCTCGGCGGTGGTGTGCTGGCGGCGATCACCTACTGGTACCTCTTCGTCGAGGGACCGCGGGGTCTGACGGCCGAGCCCGAGGCGGGGCCGAAGGGCCTGCGCCAGGACGTCAACCCCCCGCAGTAAGTCCCGCCGCGCGGGCCGGGGCGGCTGCTCCAAAAACCGGGCTGCTCAGGCGCGGCTGGGTTGATCCCGCCAGCGCGCCCGCGCGCGCTCGATCGCCTCGTAGGCCGCGTCGCGCGGGTGCCAGCCGGCCACCTGGACGTCCTTGAACTCGAGCTGCTTGTAGATCTGAAAGAAGTTGGCGATCTCGTCGCGCAGCTGAATCGGAAGGTCTTCGAGCTGTTCGACCTGGTCCCAGTTCGGGTCGTGACGGGGGACGCATAGGATTTTCTCGTCCTCGCCCTTCTCATCGCGCATCTCGAGCAGGCCGACCGCCTTGACGGGAATCAGGCAGCCGGGGAAGGTGGGCTCGGAGACGCAGATCACCGCGTCGATCGGGTCGCCGTCGCCGGCGAGCGTCTCGGGGATGAACCCGTAGTCGGTCGGATACACGACCGATGAGAAGAGGAAGCGGTCGAGCCGGATCGCACCCAATTCTGGATCCCACTCGTACTTGTTGCGGCTGCCCTTCGGGATCTCGACGACGGCGTGCAGGTCCGCGCTCACGAGGGCACCCTAGATGATTGATGAGCGCCGGTTGAGGCCCGGCCTGCGCCGGTTATTAGACTTTTTGGCCTTGAGACGGGTCACGTTCTCGCGGAACTTCACGCTGTCGCTGTCGCGGACTTGCCGCTGCTACTGCAAGTACTGCGCGTTCGCGACCCATCAGGCCCATCTCCATGAGCCCGGCGCGGTCGAGCGGATGCTCGACGATGCGGCGCGGCGCGGGTGCAAGGAGCTCCTCGTCCTCACTGGCGAGAAGCCCGAGACCAACCCCGAGGTGGCCGCTCGCCTCGCGGCGCTCGGGCACGAGGACTTCACCGCGTACGTGGTGTGGGCGTGCGAGCGCGCACTCGAGCGCGGCATGCTGCCGCACTCGAACCTCGGTGTACTGGAACGCGAGGAGCTCGGCCGCCTGCGTGAGGTGAACGCGTCGATGGGCCTCATGCTCGAATCGGTGTCGGAGAGGCTGATGGACACGGTGCACGCCGGGTCACCCACCAAGCATCCGGCAGCACGCCTCGCCACGATCGAGGCCGCGGGCGAGCTCAGGATCCCGTTCACGAGCGGCATCCTGGTGGGGATCGGCGAGACCGAGGAGGAGCGCATGGCCTCGCTCGAAGCGCTCGCGGAGGTGCACGCTCGCTACGGCCACATTCAGGAGGTGATCCTCCAGAACTTCGTTCCGCACCCGCGCTACCACGGCCGCGAGGTGGCGGAGATCGCCGCCGACTCCGCCCGCCGCCGGTGGGCGAGCGAGAACGGTGACGCGGTCGTCACCGGGCACGCGGCGCTCCCGGAGTGGGCCACACCCGTGACCGTCGACGACATGAAGCGGCTGATCGCGGAGTGCCGCCGGCTGATGCCGGACGTCGGTGTCCAGGTGCCGCCGAATCTCTCCGACTGGTGGCTCGACCTGGTGCGAAGCGGCGCCACCGACCTCGGCGGCCTGTCTGCGAACGGTGACCACATCTCGCCCGAGGAGCCGTTCCCGTCGCCGCACCAGGTGCGCAAGCGGCTCGCGCCCGAGGGCTACGCGCTCACCGAGCGGCTGTGCGTTTATCCGCAGTACATCGATCCGGACTGGATGGCCCAGGGCGTGCTCGACGTGATCAAGCTGAAGTTCTGGTCGTTCATCCCGCGCCGAGGATCCGGTAGGCGACAGGACGTGCCGATCCGCACCGATCTCGTGCCGGCGGCGATCGAGAAGGCGCGCGACAACCAGCGGCTCACGAAGGCGGAGCTGACCGCGCTGTTCGCGGAGCGCCGACCCGAGGTGATCGAGGACATGCGTGCCGCGGCGGACGAGCTGCGCGAGCGGCTCGCCGGCGACACCGTCACGTTCGTCATCAACCGCAACATCAACTTCACCAACATCTGCCAGGTCGGCTGTGCATTCTGCGGGTTCGGACAGGGCAAGCGTTCTCCGGATGCCTACGAGGTGGCGGAGCGGGACTTCGTCGCCAAGGTGCAGGAGGCCGTCGACTACGGCGTCACCGAGATCTGCATGCAGGGCGGCATCCACCCCGAGTACACGCTCGAGGATTACGGCCGGTGGCTGCGGGTCGTGAAGCAGGTCGCACCGGACGTGCACCTGCACGCGTACTCGCCGATGGAGGTGCACTTCATGTCCGAGCGCTCCGGGCGCCCGCCGCAGGACGTGTTCGAGTACCTGATCGAGTGCGGGCTCGGATCCACTCCGGGGACGGCGGCCGAGGTGCTCCACGACGGCGTGCGCCAGCGCATCTCCCCGAACAAGCTCCCCGTCAGCCGCTGGGTGGAGATCATCGAGGCCTCGCACCGCGCCGGCCTGCGTTCGACGGTCACCGTCATGTTCGGCCACATCGAGGAGCCGTGGGAGCTCGCGGAGCACATGCACGTCGTCCGCGCGCTGCAGGAGCGGACCGGCGGGTTCACCGAGTTCGTGCCGCTCAGCTTCATCCCGTTCCACACCCTGCTCGGCCGCACGCACGGGATCGAGGAGATCTCCCGGGAGGACAACCTCAAGCACACCGCCGTCTTCCGGCTCGCCCTCGGCGAGAGCGTGCGCAACCTGCAGGCGAGTTGGGTGAAGATGGGCATCGACGCGGCCACCGAGGCTCTGCGCTGGGGCGTGAACGATCTCGGGGGGACCCTGATGGAGGAGTCGATCTCACGGATGGCCGGCTCGTACCACGGCGTGAAGCTGGACCCGGATGAGCTGATCGGCGCGGCTCGCGCCGCCGGCCGCGAGCCGGCTCAGCGCGACACGCTCTACAAGATCATCGAGCGCTACTGATGCGTGCAGTCGTGCTGACGCGCCCGGCGCCGATCGCGGACGCCGGGCTCGAATTCCGCGATGTCGAGAAGCCCGCGCCGGCGCGCGGCGAGGTGCTCCTCAAGGTGACGGCGAACGCCGTGTGCCGCACGGACCTGCACGTGATCGAGGGCGAGCTTCCTGACCCGAAGTTGCCGCTGATCCCCGGACACCAGATCGTCGGGATCGTCGAGGAGCTTGGCGAGGGCGCGGACGGCGTCGCGGTCGGTGACCGCGTCGGCGTGCCATGGCTGGGAGGCACCGACGGCTCCTGCCCCTACTGCCGCACCGGCCGCGAGAACCTCTGCGACCACCCGACCTTCACCGGCTACCAGCGCGACGGCGGCTACGCGGAGTACGCGACTGCCCGCGCGGACTTCCTCCTGCGGATCCCGGACGGCTACGCCGACATCCACGCGGCGCCGCTGCTCTGTGCCGGGCTGATCGGCTTCCGTTCGCTGCGCCTCGCGGAGGTCGAGGGGCTCGAGCGTCCCGGCCGCCTCGGCCTATACGGGTTCGGCTCGTCCGCGCACATCATCATCCAGGTTGCCCTGCATCTGGGGCACGAGGTGTACGTCTACACCCGCGGCGAGACCGGCCGGCGGCTCGCACTCGATCTCGGTGCGGCGTGGGCGGGTGGGGGCGACGACGTGCCGCCTGTCGAGCTCGACAGCGTGATCATCTTCGCGCCGGCGGGCCCGCTCGTGCCGCTCGCGCTCCGCGCCGTGCGGAAGGGTGGGCTGGTGGTCTGCGCCGGCATCCACATGTCGCCGATCCCGAGCTTCGACTACGACATCCTCTGGGGTGAGCGCGTGCTGCGGAGCGTTGCGAACCTCACGCGCGCGGACGGGCACGACTTCCTGGCGCTCGCGCCTCAGGTGCCGATCGAGACGGAGGTAGAGGTCTATCCGCTGGAAGCGGCGCGGGAGGCGCTCATGCGGATGAAGGCCGGCGAGGTGGTCGGGACCGCCGTGCTCGTCACCTGAAGAGGTCTTCCGGCTCCGGCCGCACGATCGCGGCCGCGCCCGGACCGTCCTCGAGCGTCACGTAGCGCTCGAGGCCGCGAACGACCACTACGGCCTCGCCGCCCGCCTTGTGGCGCACCAGCTGCGCGGCGCCGGCGGCGGCGTCCGCGACGGCGTCGATCGTGGCCATGAGGGCGCGGCCCTGCGCGTCACGCTCGCCGCGGCGATCCTGGAGCGGCGCGAGCCCCGCGCACCCGACCGCGACATCCAGTTGCCCGAGCCGCCAGGCCCGCCCGAAGCTGTCAGACACGATCACGGCCGGGTTGACTCCGAGCCGGTCGCCGATGCCGCGGCGAAGAACGCGCGCGGACGCGTCGGGGTCCTCCGGAAGTAGACATGCGACGCCTTCGTCCGGCACGTTCGACTGGTCGATGCCGGCGTTCGCGCACACGAAGCCTTGCCGCGTGCGGACGATCAGAACCTCGCGCCCCACGCGCAGCACCTCTGCGCTCTCGTCCAAAATCAGCTGCACCAGGCGCGCGTCCTTGCCCGTCCTCTCGGCAAGCTCGCGCGCTTCGTCGCCGGGCGTGACAGTCGCGAGGGCGACCAACCGTCCCTCTGCCTTCGACACGACCTTCTGCGCGACGACCAGCACCTCGCCGCCTCTCAGAGCGGTGACCTCCGCCTCGGCCGCTTCGGCGATCAGGGCGGCGAGGGCGTCGCCCGGGCGCACCTCCGGCAGGCCGGGAAGCGGCTCGGCCGCAAGCCGCAGCCTCGGGAGCGCCACTCAGGCCGCGACCGAGCGGGACCCGCGGGTGCGCTCGATCTGGCGCAGGACCCCGCGCGTGCGCGGCGCGCGGCCGTGCGAGCGCTCGAGCGCGATCCCGAGCGCGACCAGGTCGTCCTCGGTGTCGACATCGATCGTCAGCGACGGCGGCCGCTCGATCGCGCAGCGCAGGCCCCGGTGCTCGGCCTGCTCCACGTGCCGCTGCCGCGACCCGGGGCCGAATTGTGGCTCGAAGGGCCCCGACGGGTCCACCACCAGCGCGTTCGTGCCCACGTCGTGGCGGTCGGGGACGAGGACCACGTCTGCGCCGGCAGCCGCGCGGACGAACAGCTCCTCCAACTCGGCCGGCTCCAGCAGCGGGCAATCGATGGGGACGAGCGCGGCGCGATCGAATCCCATGGCGGCGACGCGCGCCAGCCCGGCACGGGCCGCGTTCGACTGGCCCTTCTCGGTCGTATCGTCGATCACGATCACATCGCGCCCGGCCACGATGTCGGCGACCTCGGGCTCGCCGGACACCACCACGACCGCCTGCAGCATGCGCGAGCGCTCCAGCGCGCTCAGGACATCGGCGAACATCGCGGCCGCGAGCGCCGCCCTGCTGCCGGAGCCGAGCGTCTCGCCGAGGCGTTGCTTCGCCGCCTCGAAGCGTTTGACCGGAAGAATCGCGGCGGGGCGCACGTCGACCGAAACATACCCTGCCGCCAGGCTGCATTCAGGCCGTCAGCCGGCGAGCGAGCGCGCAAACTCGACGGTTTCCCCTGCAACGCGGGCACGGGCGGCCGCGTCTGCCATGAGCGTGTCGGCCTGTCGCAGCACCACGCCGGAGAGCGTCGGGCCACCGGGCGGCGAGCTCCTGTCGACGACGAGGCCCTCAATCAGGCCGGCGTAGTGCGAAGCGATCGCGCCGTCGGAGACCTCCAACCCGGCCCACTTCAGGAACGACTCGGTGGGGCCCTTCAGCGAGTGACCGCCGACCAGCGGGCTGACGGCGACCACTGGCGCATCCGCCGCGAACAAAGCCTCCCGCATGCCGGGAACGGCGAGGATCGGCCCGATGCTGGCGATCGGATTCGACGGCCCGATCACGATCGCCTCGGCAGTGTCGATCGCGCGCCTGACCTCATCGGTGAGCGTCGCCAGCTCGACACCGCGGAACTCGACCCCCTCGAGCGCCGGCTCGGAGTGCTGCAGGATCAGGTACTCCTGGAAGTGGCGCCAATCGCCTTCCGTGCGCACGTAGGTCTGGACGGGCTCGTCACACATCGGCAGCACCGCGGCCGGTACGCCGAACGCCTCCGCGATCGCGCGCGTGATCTCGGTCAGGCGACTGCCTTCGTGCAGCAGCTCGGTGCGCATCAGGCATGTAGCGAGGTCCTGGTCGCCCAGGCGGAACCAGTCCGCCGCGCCAAGCTTGACTAGCTGGTCGAAGGTGTTCGTGGTTTCGCCGGCGATGCCGAAACCGCGGTCGGCGTCGATCACATCCGCGAGCCAATAGGTGACCAGGTCGGGGTCCGGCGACACGTGCAGGCCGAACGCCGCGATGTCGTCGGCGGTGTTCGCGATCACCGCGAGCTGGTCGGGGCCGAGATGGTCGAGCAGGCCGCGGGCAAGCTTGGCGCCGCCCGTCCCGCCTGAGAGGAGTACCACCAAGCTAGTCCGGCAGGCCGGTGATCCGGATTCCGGAGTGCTTGATCTTGTGCCGCGCGTTGATCGAGATCAGCAGCGCGGTCTCCTGTTCGAGGATGCGCGCCATCTCGAGGTCGCCGCAGTCCACCGGCCGCAGTCCCGGGATCCGCCGCACGAGGTCCGCGACGTGGTCCTTGGTCTTGCGGTCGTCGCCTGCGATCAGGACGTCCTCGTCGAGCTCGTGAGAGGGCGCCGCCAGCGCTGCTGCGCTCACGGTGTGAAAGGCCGACACGACGGTCACGCCGCGAGGCACCATGCCCGCGGCCTGCTGAGCGGCGGAGCCTTGCCAGACCGCGAGCGTACGCGTCGCCCGGCCGCCAACCGCGGCCGCGAGCGGCACGGTCGCGTCGATGAGCGTCGTCTGCGGCTGAAGCGCGTAGCGCAGGTTGTTCAGGTTCTCCGCCTGCACGCGGAACGGCACCGAAAGCAGCACCGTGCTCGCCTTGGCGGCCGCCTCCTCGTTCTGCAACCCGGAGACCTGTCCGCCGCCCGCGCGCTCGACTACCCGCTCGGCAGCTTCCGCAGCGCGTTCCGGGTCCCGCGAGCCGATCACGATCGGCACGCCCGCGATCGCCCAGCGTACGGCGAGCCCGAACCCGAGCGCCCCTGTGCCGCCGATGATCGCGACCGTCTGCTTCGACTGGGCTATCTGCTCGCGGCGGGCCACGAGCCGGGAAGCCTACGGAATGAAGATTCCCTGCGTGGCTAAGACGGTGTTGTCGCCCGTCGTGGAACCGTCGCCGTCCGCGCCGCCGTCGAACACGCGCACCTGGCCGACCTGCCAGATCGTGCGCCGCGTCTCCTTGATCGCCCCCGGAACGAGCGTGTCGACAGTCGTCGAGAGCGAGCAGTCCGATCCAACGCTGGACGCCACGGTTGGCGAGCACGGCACGTCGAAGCCGAACGCGAAGGGTCGTGTCGTGCCGGGACCGGGGCCGCCGACGGGCGGCAGATTGTCGCGGTCGGTGATGCGAATCGGGATGTTGGCGCGGAGCTCGCCCGTGTAATCGGTGAGGTCCGGCTTGAACACGTCGTTGACGCGCGTCGTGAGCGTGACGTCCGCCTCGTCCGCTTCGGTGGAGGGGTCTCCCGGCGTGACGCCCACCAGGACGTACGCGTTCATCTGCGCCGGCAGGCCGTTGGAGTCAGGGGTACCGGTCGTGGCGTATGCCGAGCTCAGCGAGGGCGGAGCGCATGAGGAAAACGCGAGCGGCGCCCCGTGCGTGCGGTTGGGCGAGGCGCATGGGACGTGGGCCGGCACGAGCGAAACGCGCAGCGGGGCGGCGCCCTTGGGGCGCGGGTAGCCCGGGCCGATCAGCGTCGATATCCGTCCCCAATCGGGCTGTTGGTCGACCGCCGCGTTGTTGGTGAGCCGTGTTTGGACGGTCCCGTCCGCGTTCATCTTGTAGATCTCGTTGTTGCCGTCCCGATTGGTGGTGAAGGCGATCTGCTCTCCGCTAGGGGACCACGAGGGGCCCTCGCCGGAGACCGACGTGCAGGCGAGCCCCGTGCCGTCTACGTTCATCCGGCAGATGTCGCTTCCGCGGGCGAAGGCGAGCATCGAGGTGTTCGGCCGCCAGTCCGGGTTGCGGTCACCCTGCATGTTTTCCACGTCCGAGTGATTTACACGGCCGGTCGCGGCAGTCCCGTCGAAGTTCGCCGTCCAGAGGCCCTCGCCGATCAAGAAGTCATCGATCTGGCCGATCCAGGCGAGCCTCGTGCCCTCCCCCGACACGGCCGGGTCGGAGTTGTCCCGGTCCGGGTCGGTCCCCGGGATCGGGTTTGCCTTGCTGCCGCCGAGCGGGTCCATGCCGCCGCTGCCGTCGGCGTTGATCGCATAGATGAAGCCGTCGCGGTCGCCATGACCCAGGGACCCTGCCAGTACCTTCGCGCTATCGGCCGTCCACGCCGGCTCCTTCACCGCGACGGCCAGTAGGTGCTGGTCCGATCCGTCGGCAATCATCAACCAGGTGTCGTACTCCTCGACCGCGCTGGGGCGGTTGTACGCGATCCGCGTTCCATCGGGGGAGATCGCGGGATTGATGTCGGATCCCGGCGAATTCGTGAGCTGCACGACGTTCGACCCATCGGGGTCCATCGAGTAGATGTCGTAGTCGCCGTCGCGGTTGCTGGAGAAGACGATCTTCTCGTCGAGCAGCGCCGCGCCGGCGGAAGTGTCGCACGCCAACAATGCGAAAACGGTTGCGAACAGGATCCGGACGATCCGCACTGCTCCCCCCGGTTTGCCTCTCGCCGAGTCTACGCCGCGGAGGCGAGCGACTCAACCCGGCGCTCGGCCGGACGCTTCGCCGTCACGAGCACCTGCCCGTCCGCGTGCGGCGCGAAGGTGATCGCACGCCGCGTGATGCGCTCGGATGGGCCGGCGGCCTCGATCTCGACGCGGTTCAGGATCGCCGGGATCACGATCTTCATCTCGTACAACGCGAAGCTCGCCCCCAGGCACCGGCGGATGCCCCCGCCGAACGGGATCCAGGAATACGTGTCCGCGCCGTTGCCGAGAAACCGCTCCGGCAGGAAGCGCTTCGGCTCCGGGTAGACCGCCGGGTTCATGTGCGTGAGGTAGATGTTCGGCGCCACGCGCGTGCCGGCCGGGATCTCGTAGCCGCGCAGCTCGACCGGCGCTGTGAGCTTGCGCACCACGCCCGGGACCACCGGCCTGATCCGCAGCGTCTCCTTGATCACCGCGTCGAGGTACTCGTCCTGTCCCGCGGCGACCTCCTCGCGCAGGCGGGCAAGCTTGTCCGGGTGGTGCAGCAGGAGGTCGAACGCCCAGGA
>Ga0075424_100008438_pt1 | contig 10072 bp, 11 predicted proteins | sample SoiMethybrSBSTD3_FD_75301 | JGI IMG/M metagenome (GOLD analysis project Ga0075424, IMG submission 75301) | Bulk soil microbial communities from a Populus tree surrounding site in Tennessee, USA - Soil MetaG P. TD hybrid SBSTD3 | ecosystem: Environmental > Terrestrial > Soil > Tree plantation...
TCCAGCCGCAAATCGATGCGCGCGTAGCCGCTCAATTCGAGCGCGCGATACGCGCGCTTGCAGAGGTGCTGAATCTTGTCGCACACGGGATCGGGAAGATCCTTTGCCGGACCGCTGTCGATGCCGTACTTGTTCTGATACTTCACGCTCCACTTCACGCGATCCGTCGCGATCAGCTTCGCGCCCTCCGGCATGTTGGTGAAGAACAGCTCCCAGACCGGGAGCGCCTGAAGATTCTGATTCCCGATGATGCCGACGTACAGCTCGCGCCCGTCGATGTACTGCTCGGCGATCGCTGCGGTTCCGATGCTCTCGTGGATGAACGTCACGCGCTCGCGCAGCTTCTCGTCGCTCTCGACGACCGACGCCTGCGAGATGCCGATCGACGCCTCCTGCGTCAGCGACTTCACGATCAGCGGAAAGTTCAGACGCTTCGGCCGGTGGATCGGACGGCCTGCGCGGAAGACCTCGAACTCCGGAACCGGAATCCGGTGGTACGCGAGGAGCTTTTTCGACAGCGACTTGTCGCGCGCCAGCAGCAGCCCTCTCGGATTACAGCCGGTGTAGGACAGCTTCAGCAGCTCGAGATGCGAGACGACGTTCTGATCGAAGATCGTGATGTCGTCGAATCCCTCGAGGAGATTGAACGCGATGTGCGGCTTCCACTCGTCGGCGAGACGCCGGATCTCTCCGAGATCGTCGTGCACGCCGAGCGGCTGGACCTCGTGACCCATCGCGTTGAGCGTCGTGATGACGTCGTACTCCGTCCGCCACGGCGCCGCCGTGATGTCCGTGCCCTCTTCGACCTTCGCGGGCGGCATCAGATGACGATGGACGAGCGCGAGCACCCGCATCGCTAGAGCGCCACGCGATGCCGTCCGCTGTGCAGATAGTTCATCGTCTGGACGGTCAGGAAGACCATGAAATCAACCTTCGTGGCGTCCTCCGGCTCCATCAGCCGGAGGTTCAGCTCGCGGCAGCGCTCGATGATCTTCTCGAGCAGCTGATCGATCGTGTACTGGTAGCTGTCGGTGAAGCTGGCCACGGTGCTCCGGACTTCTTTTCGGATCTTCCGCACGAATCGTGCAGCAGACGGGTTTTTGGCGTACTGCGGCGAGTCGGAGAACAGGTTGCGGAGATCGCTGTCGTAGAAGTCCGGGTGGTCGAGGCCGTAGTGCTCGCGCTTGGTCCGATAGTGCTCGCGCAGCGTCTTCTTGAGACGCGGCAGCGGGTCGACCTTCCGCTGCGATCTGATCGTCGGCCGCTTCCGCGCGAGCTCGCGCATCAATGAGTCCATGTATTCCAGTTTCCGCTGCGCCGGCCATCCCGCATAACGCGACGCCCACATCGACTGCGGATCGAGCCAGACGGCGAATGTCTCGGCGAAGTCTTCGTCCGGGTGGCTCTGCGCGTACCAGTGATCGAGGTGCTGGACGAAGCTCTTGCTGTACGGCTTCGGCGTGTAGTACTCGGGATATTCCTGCCCGGGATTGCCGAACAAACGCCGCCGTGTCGGACGCCGACGCAATCGATAGGCGTTGTCGATCGCGTGGCCGACTTCGTGCCGCAGGATCCGGAGACATACGTCGCGGTCGCCGCCTTCGACTTCGAGCATCTGCGCGAGCTCGAGCTTCGCGAGCCGTGGATGCGCGAGGTAGAACGGAATCGCGATGCCGGGCACATCGTCGGGCGTGAACCATTCGTCGGACAGCCAGTAGTACGGCCGAAACGACAACCCTCGCGCGTCCATCTCTGAATTGATCTGCGCGATGCGCTCCTCGATCTCCGTTCCTTCGATCGCGAGATGGAGATCGCACATGCGGACGTCGAGCAGCTTGTCGTCATCGAGCGCAGTCCAGTCCGCCGGCGCTACGCGATCGGCGGCTGCTTCGTCGACCATGCGGTGTCGCGTTCGTAGGCGTCGGCGATCCGGAGAATCGTCGCTTCGTCGAAGCGGCGTCCCGTGAGCTGCAATCCGATCGGCAGCCCGCTGCCGGTGAACCCGCACGGCACGCTGATGGCGGGCAGTCCGGCGAGGTTCGCGCTCACGGTGAACACATCGGCCAGATACATCTGGAGCGGATCGGAGGCGCGCTCGCCGAGCCTGAACGCTGCGGTCGGGCTGGTCGGCATTGCAATCGCGTCGACGGCGTCCGCGCCGCCGAGCGCGTCCTCGTAATCGCGAAGAATCAACGTGCGGACCTGTTGCGCCTTGAGGTAGTACGCGTCGTAGTACCCGGCGCTGAGGACATACGTGCCGAGCATGATCCGACGTTTCACCTCCGCGCCGAATCCCAGATCACGCGTCCGCGCGTACATCGTGCGCAGGTCTTTGCTGTCGGCGCGGAATCCGTACCGCACGCCGTCGTAGCGCGCGAGGTTCGAGCTCGCTTCCGCCGTCGCGACGAGGTAGTAGACGGGGATCGCGTACTTCGCATGCGGCAGTTCCACGTCGACGAGCGTCGCGCCGCGCGCACCAAGCGCATCGAGCGCGTCGAGGCACGCGCGCATCACCTCAGAATCGACGCCCTCGCCCTCCACGAGCCGCCGCGGGACGCCGATTCGCAAACCTCGCACGTCGCCCGTGAGCGAACGCGTATAGTCGTCGACTGCCTGCGGTGCGCTCGTCGCATCAGCCGGATCGCGTCCGGCAATCACGTTCAGCGTCGCCGCCGCGTCATAGACCGTCGTCGTCAACGGTCCGATCTGATCGAGAGACGACGCGAAGGCAAGGAGACCGTAGCGCGACACGCGACCGTATGTCGGCTTCAGCCCCACGACGCCGCATAGCGCAGCTGGCTGACGAATCGAGCCGCCCGTGTCGGATCCGAGCGCCAGCGGCGTAATTCGCGCCGCGACCGACGCGGCGGAGCCGCCGCTCGATCCGCCGGGGATGCGGTCGAGCGACCAGGGGTTGCGAACCGGATCGAACGCCGAGTTCTCGTTCGACGATCCCATCGCGAACTCGTCGCAGTTCGTCTTCGCGATGACCACGGCGCCCGCGCGCTCGAGGCGCTCGACGACCGTCGCGCTGTAGGGCGGGACGAAGTTCTCGAGGATCTTCGACGATGCGGTCGTGCGGATGCCGCAGGTGGACAGGTTGTCCTTGAGCGCCACGGGAACGCCCAGGAGCGGCGCATCCTGCCAGCTTGCGAGGTCGCGATCGATCGCCGCGGCGCGTGCGAGCGCGGCGTCGGATGCCAGCGTCAGGAACGCGTTCAGCTGCGGATTGAGTCGTTCAGCGGCGGCGAGCGCCTCGCGGCAGAGCTCGGTGGCGGAGCGGGCGCGCGAGCGGACGGCGTCGCGCACGCCGCGAACGGTGTGGCCGTCAGGCATCATCCAATCACTCGCGGCACCCTGAACAGGCCGGCGTCGAGCGCGGCATCCGGCGCGTTGGCGAGCGCCGCGTCGCGATCGAGGCACCGAACCACCACATCCGGCCGGTCCGAGACATGGCGGGTCACCACCGACGCCGTCGGCGGAACGCCGGCTGTGTCGGCCCGCTGCACTTCATCGGCGTAGGCGAGGATGTCGCCGAGCTGGCGCGCGAAGAGATCGAGCTCCGATTCGTCGAGCTCCAGGTTGGCGAGCGCGGCGATCGCCGCAACCTGCTCGCGCGTAAATCCCGGACGCATGCGAGATTCTACAATGTACCTCCGAGATGAGCCCCATTCGTCGCGCCGCTGTCGCGGGGACGTGGTATCCCGGGTCGGCCGCTGCACTGGCGGGCGCCGTCGACCGCCACCTCGCGACCACGACCCGCGACCTCGACGGCGATCTGGTCGCGCTGGTCGCGCCGCATGCCGGGCTGATGTACTCGGGGCCTGTCGCCGCTCACGCGTATCGGCTGCTGCGCGGCCGCACGTTCGATGTCGCCGTGCTGGTCGGGCCGTCGCACTTCGTCGGCTTCGACGGCGTGGCCGTGTATCCGTCGGGTGGATTCGACACGCCGTTCGGCGTCGCGGCGATCGAGGAGACGTGCGCGTCGGCGCTCCTCACCGGTGCGCCGGTCGTGCGCGAGCACGCTGTTGCGCACGCGCGCGAACACTCGCTCGAGATGCAGCTGCCGTTTCTGATGCGGCTCGCGCCGAACGTTCCGATCGTTCCGCTCGTGATGGGGTATCAAGAGGCCGACACCGCGCGTGACCTCGGCGACGCGCTCGCCGCGGTGTTGCGTGGCCGCCGCGCGCTGGTCATCGCGAGCACCGACCTGTCGCATTACCACGACGCGCAGACCGCCGCGAAGATGGACGGCGTCGTCATCGACTGCGTGTCGCGCTTCGACGCCGATGGTCTTCAGCAGGCGCTCGACATCAGACCGGATCACGCATGCGGCGGCGGACCGACCGTCTCCGTGATGCGCGCCGCGCGGCTGCTCGGCGCACAAGATGCGGTCGTGCTGCATTACGCGGACTCGGGCGACGTGTCAGGCGACAAGTCGGCAGTTGTCGGCTATCTCGCGGCGGCCTTCGGGACGTTCTCGAGGGAGCATTAGTGCAACGACGAAAACACGAAGAGCACGAAGAAACACGAAGAAGAGTTGATTTGTACTTCAATGGTTTTCTTCGTGCGTCCTCGTGTCCTTCGTGGCTTCGCGGTTGCCGTGCTGTGCACGAGTGAGAAGCGTGCGCGAGTGACAAGCGACCCCGATCGTGAACTTCTCCTCCGTGTCGCGCGCGAGGCGATTGCCGCGCACGTCGGTGCCGGTGCGGCGCACGTGCCGTCCGACGCGCCGGTTCTGCAGCAGTTCGCGGGCGCGTTCGTCACCATTCACAATCGCGGCGATCTTCGCGGATGCATCGGCCACATCGAACCCACCGAACTGCTCGCGCACGTCATCCCGCGCTGCGCGGTCGCGGCGTGCAGCACCGATCCGCGCTTCCCGCCGGTGACCGCGTCGGAGCTCGACGACATCAGCATCGAGATCTCGGTGCTCGGTCCGCTCGAACCGATCGCCGGTCCCGCGGACATCGAGGTCGGACGCCACGGTCTCGTCGTGGAAATGGGTTGGCAGCGCGGCCTGCTCCTGCCTCAGGTCGCTCCCGAATGGAACTGGGACGCGGAGACGTTCCTCGCGCACACCTGCCACAAGGCCGGCCTCCCGCGGGACGCCTGGCAGCGCGGCGCGAAACTCTGGAGGTTCGAAGCGGAGGTCTTCTCCGAGTGAGAAGGAACGCCACAAAGGACACAAAGGACACGAAGGTCACAAAGGCAGCAGAATGTCCACGGCTCCCCGACGGATCAGACCCCTCAAGGTGTTGAGATTCCGCTCGTCTAATGGATCGACTTCGATCTTCGCGGGCGAACGCCCCTCCGTCTTTGGCGTCTCGAGCAACATCGGGAGCCTTCGGAATCGGCGATCGTTGACGATCCGTCGGAACGGTTCGAGACCGAGGCATCCCTGGCCGATGTGCTCGTGGCGATCGACGCGGCTGCCGAGCGGCTTCTTCGAATCGTTCAAGTGGAGCACCTTCAGCCGATCGAATCCGATCAGCCTGCCGAACTGCTTGAACGTCGACGCATAGCCTTCCGGCGAGCAGATGTCGTATCCCGACGCGAGCAGGTGGCACGTGTCGAGGCACACGCCGACCCTTCGGTGATCGTTCGTCTTCGCGATGATCGATGCGAGCTGCTCGAACGTGGCGCCGAGCGCCGTGCCTTGTCCCGCCGTGTGCTCGAGCAAAATCATCGTCGTGCCGCGCCGCCGTGCGCGCAGCAGCTCCAGCAGGCACTCGGCGATGAGATGCAGGCCTTCGGCTTCGCTGCCGGCGGTGTAGCAGCCCGGGTGCAGCACGACGCCCATGAGGCCGAGCGCCTCGGCGCGATCGATCTCGTCGCCCATGGCTTCCATCGACTGCGCGCGCAACGACACATTCGTCGTGGCGAGGTTGATGAGATAGCTGGCGTGCGAGAAGACCGGTCCGAGGCGCGCCGCTTTCACCTTCGTGCGGAATTCGTAAATTTCCTGGCGTGGCAGCGCGCGGCCGCGCCACTGGTTTGCGTTCTTCGCGAAGACCTGGAACGCCTCGCAGCGATGGACCACCGCGCGCTCGACGGCTCGCGGCATGCCGCCGGCGACCGACATATGGGCGCCTAGCCGCGGCATCCGTCACCGGCCGCGGCGGTTAAGACGGCGAACACACCGTTATCGGACATACGACTTCACGATCATGCCGCAGGCGCGTCTATCGCGCGCCGACGGTAAAATCGACGCTATGTTGAGTTCGCAGACGATCCGGCACCCGCACCGGCGATCGCCGCGCGTCGCGACCAGTGTGATGCTTGCGTTCGTCGCCGCGACCGCCGCGGCGTTCAGAGCGCAGACCGGTCCTGCGACGTTCTCCGGCACGGTGCTCGACCAGACCAACGCCCCGATTGCCGACGCAACGGTCGCGTTGACGAACGCCGCCTCGCAGGCCAAGCAGGAAGTTCAGACCGATGGAACCGGTCACTTCGAGTTGGCTGGCCTTGCCCCTGGCGAATACGCGCTCGAGGTGACGCAGCCCGGGTTTGCCGTGCTCACCGATACGCTGAGCCTGACGCGCGACACCGAACGAACGATCTCGCTCGACGTCGCGCAGGTGCACGAGACCATCAACGTGTCCGAAGGCTCGCGGCCCACCGATCCCGGTGCCGCCGAACGGCTGCAGAAGTTTCAGCAGCGCGCGGCGGAATCGGTACAACTCGAGGCGGAGCGGTGCAGCGCCGCACGAACCGATGCGAGCGGCGGCAACATCATTCCTCCGAAGAAGATGATCGATGTTGCGCCCGACTATCCCGAAGCGGTGAAGACCGCAAGGATCGGCGGTGAGATCCAGGTGGAAGGGATCATCGGGACCGACGGCACGGTGCGCGATGTGCGCGTGATCACGCCGGCGCATCCGGATCTCGATCGCGCGGCCGTCGACGCGATCAGCCAGTGGGCGTTCAGCGCGACGCTGCTGAACTGTATTCCGATCGACGTTCACCTGGCGGTGTCGGTGACCTTCGTTCCCTAATCCCGGCGAGCGTGAAATTGGCGTACCGCTCGTCCTGAGCTTGTCGACCAGCCGAAGGCGGAAGGACGAGCCGACGGCTCGTGGTTCGACAAGTACATCCTGAGCGAGCCGCTCATGGTTCGACAAGCTCACCATGAGCGGCGAGTCGAAGGGCTCACCACGAGCGGAAGGAGCGCCAACCCAACTGCCGTTCCGGATTAACGTCCCACCGATTGCTGCACGACGCGGCCATCGCGGTCGAGGCGGATCGTCGCGGTGAACGGCGTAACCTGGCGCGTCGGCTGATCGAGCGCCAGCATGCCGCCGACGAAGCGCATGTCGGTCCATCGCACGGTCACGTTGCCCTGCGCGTCCGACGCCGATCGCGCGGCCGGAAAGCGTGAGAATCCGAGGAACGTCTGGGCGGTCGTCGACTCGGCCGCCTGACGAACCGGCGGCGTCCACAGGTTCGGGTAGCGCACCGTCAGTCGCCAGAACGCGTCCGTGTCGCGCTCGGGCGAGCGGAAGCGCGCGTCGAGCAGATCGATGTCGTGCAGTTCGTACGCGTTCGACATCTGCGCGATGATGCGCCAGCTGAATGGCGATCCGAACGTCGGGATGGCCGCGATTTCCACCAGACAGCGCCGCCCCGGCGCCAGCGTCGGCGGGACGGTCATCGCTGCGGCGCGCGGCCATGAATCGATGACGCCGTCAGCCTGACTCGCATCGCACGGCTGCGGCAGCGTTGGACCGAAGAGCCGCGGCGCCGCCGCGAGTGCCTCATGGTGCGTGAAGGCGCGGAGTCCGTAGTTCGCCGCCATGATCGTCAGCACGATCATCGCGTTGCGCCGCCGCGCGGCCGCCGACGGTCTGCCGAATCCCATCCCCGCGACGAGCGCCATCAATAGATAGATGTCGATGATCGGCATCCAGTCGAATGCGAACCAGCGCCACAAAAACGGGCTGAGCACGCGCGTGCCGTAGGACGTCGGCAGATCCATCAGCACGTGAAGCACGATACCGATCATCGAGACGGCGAGCAGCATGCGGAACGGTGCGACCGGTTCGCGCGGAGATGTCTCTTCTGCGTTCGAGGTCTTCGATCGATCGCGCCATCGATACCAGCTCCACACAACGGCCGCGACAATCACCCCGAGGCCGAGGACGCCGAGCGGACCATGTGTCGGCCCTCGATGCCACCGCATGTAGCTGACCGCGCCGCCGGCGGCCGACACGATGTCGATATCGGGTGCATTCGAGGCGAGCACGAGTGCGGCGGTCGTTCCGCGGCCGGCGCGCGCGAGCGGTGTCCGTGCGAGCGTGACGGCGAACAGCGTGTGTGTGAGATTGTCCAATCGCGGGCTCGCGGCTCCGGGGCAAAAGCTGCCAGGGGTCTGACCCCGGGTCTGGCCCTGGGTCAGACCCCTTCTACCGTGCGCGCCTAATATATCAACATGCGGAAACGCGTTGTCTTCGCGGCAGCCGTCGTCGCGCTCGTGCTCGCGCCCGGTTCGGCGTCGGCATGGGGATTCGCGGCACATCGCTACATCACGGCGCGCGCGATCGACCTGCTGCCGCCGGAGCTGAAACGGTTCTTCGATCACTTCCGCGACGAGGTCGTCGTCCGCGCCATCGATCCCGACCTGTGGCGCAGCGTCGGCTGGGAGGACGATCGCAATCACTTCCTCGACTTCGGCGTTCGTGAGTTCGGCGAGTACCCGTTTCGTGAGCTGCCGCGCGACTACACCGCGGCGCTCGAGAAGTTCGGCATCGCGACGCTGAGGCGTGACGGCCTGCTGCCCTGGCGCGAAGCGGAGATGTTCGGCAATCTTCGCCGGACGTTCGAGAGTTTCAAGGGCGCGTCGGTCTACGGCCCCAGCGATGCGGTGCTCTTCGCGGCCGCCGCCGGTCACTACATCCAGGACGCGCATCAGCCCTTTCACGCGACGAACAACTTCGACGGCCAGCTGACGGGAAACAACGGGATCCATGCGCGCTTCGAGCGCGATCTCGTCGAGCGTTTCCAGTCACGTCTTCGTGTCACGCCTCCGCCGCCCAAATCGATCACGAACGCGCGCGACGCCGCATTCGACGCGCTGCTGACCGGCTACAAGCTCGTCGACCCCATCCTCAAGGCGGATACCGAAGCCATCGGCGCGAAAGAGGCATACGACGACGAATACTTCGAGCGGTTTTTCACGAGGGTGCAGCCGATCCTCGAACAGCGGCTTGGCGAATCGATTACCGCCACGGCCGGCGTCATCATCGGCGCGTGGGAACTCGCCGGCAGGCCGCCGCTTGCGACCGCGGGCGCGCGGCCGCTCGAAAAAGTGAGAAGGAGATAAAGAGGACGTCAGCTCGAAAAAAAGGGATGCAGACGACGGCAGTGGGTCAGTCGCGCCGTCGATGAGTATTGGACTGAAGCGTTCCAGAGCGGCGTTCGAAGAACGCCTCGATTGGCGGGAGCACGGCCAGCACGATCAGCGTGACGACCGTCGCGACCGTCGCGATCGCCAACTGCCCGGCGCCCGCTGCCATTCCGACCGCCGCATTCACCCAGATGGTCGCCGCCGTCGTCATTCCATGAATAGTCGTCCCGTGCCGCAGGATCGCCCCGGCGCCCAGGAATCCGATGCCCGTGACGACCTGCGCGGCAATGCGGTCCGGGGTGCCGCCCTGGCGGGCGAGCACGATGGACATGACGGTGAAAAGCGCCGAGCCGACTGCGATGAGAATGTTCGTGCGAAGGCCGGCCGGCTTCTGCCTGAGCTCGCGTTCGAAGCCGATGGCGGCGCCCAAGCCGGCGGCCACAAGGAGCCGGAGTACCAAATCAGCTGATGGCATGACAGTTGCGGATTATTGTCCGAAGGAGGGCGTACATGCTCTGGACTTTGATTGTGCTGCTGCTCATCTTGTGGGCGCTCGGCCTTGCGTTCAAGATTGCGGCAGGGGCAATTCATATCCTGCTCGTGATCGCGCTGGTGCTATTTATCGTCAACTTGGTGAGTGGCCAACGAACGAGCGTCTAGAGAATCGGTAGCCGTTTACCTGCTGCCGCTCGGCGCCGGAAGGTACGAGTTGTACTCGGAACCTTC
>Ga0075424_100008440_pt1 | contig 10071 bp, 10 predicted proteins | sample SoiMethybrSBSTD3_FD_75301 | JGI IMG/M metagenome (GOLD analysis project Ga0075424, IMG submission 75301) | Bulk soil microbial communities from a Populus tree surrounding site in Tennessee, USA - Soil MetaG P. TD hybrid SBSTD3 | ecosystem: Environmental > Terrestrial > Soil > Tree plantation...
GTGCGCTACTTCAACTGGTACAAGTACAACGACCGAGCCTGGCCGGACCCGCTCAACCTGCAGCTGAACCCCGACGTGACCGTGCGCGCGCGCGGAGTCATGGAGAAGTGCACCTTCTGCATCCAGCGGATCCGAGGCGCCCAGAATCAGGCTCGGCTGGAAGGACGGAGTATCAAGGACGGTGAGTTTACCACCGCCTGCGCCCAGGCCTGCCCCTCGGACGCGATCGTGTTCGGTAACGTCAACGACCCAGAGAGCCGAGTGCGTCAGCTCAAGGAAGACCGGCGCGGCTATCACGTGCTGGAGGACGTCAACACCCGCCCGGCAGTGACCTACCTCGCCAAGGTCCTGAACCGGTCGGAGGCGTAACCATGGCCGTTCTGGCGCAGGAGCCCGTCATCACCCAGACCCACGCGGACGTCACTCGCGACGTCGTCGCGACGCTCGGCAAGCCGAGCACCGGCTATGTCCTGATCACGCTGGGCGCGGTGGGTTTGTTCCTGGTTGGTGCGCTGACCTTTCTCATCCTGGTCAAGGACGGCCTGGGACATGCCGGCTACCAGCCGCCGGTCTTTTGGCTCGTCTATATCACGACGTTCGTTTTCTGGATCGGAATCGGCCACGCGGGGACCTTGATCTCGGCGATCCTCTACCTCTTCCGCTCGCCGTGGCGCACGGCGGTCTACCGCTCGACCGAGGTGATGACGGTTTTCGCGGTCATGACGGCTGCGCTGTTCCCGATCATCCACATCGGACGGCAGTGGATCTTCTATTGGCTGCTGCCCTACCCGAACCAGCGGTTCCTCTGGCCCAACTTCAAGTCGCCGCTTCTCTGGGACGTTTTCGCGATCACGACCTACTTCACGGTCTCCACCACGTTCCTGGTCTATGGCCTGATTCCAGACGTGGCAGCGGTGCGGGACAAGGTGTCCGGCTGGCGCAAGCTGGTGTACAAGCTGGCATCGGTCGGATGGGTGGGGACGGACAATCAGTGGCGCCACTACTCGCGCGCGTACCTGTATCTCGCGGCGCTGGCGACGCCGCTGGTGCTGTCGGTCCACTCCGTCGTGTCCTGGGACTTCGCGTCCGGCATCGTTCCCGGCTGGCATGGAACCATCTTCGCGCCGTATTTCGTCGCGGGGGCCATCTACTCCGGCATCGGCATGGTGCTCACGCTGATCATCCCGCTCAGACGGGTGCTCAAGCTGGACCACATGATTACGGAATACCACTTCGACAATCTGGGCAAGCTGGTCCTGCTTACCGGCTCCATCCTGTTCTACGCGTATGGGATGGAGTACTTCATCGCCTGGTATAGCGGGAATCCTTATGAGCAGACCACCTTCTGGCGCCGCGCCTTCGGGCCGCTGTGGTGGGCCGGATGGTCGATGATCATTTGCAACGCGTTCGTGTCGCAGCTCCTTTGGTTCAGGAAAATCCGGACCAGTGTCACCGCGCTGTTCGTGATCTCGATCTTCATCAACATCGGGATGTGGTTCGAGCGCTACGTCATCATCGCCTCATCGCTCTCGAACGACTTCCTGCCGTGGGCCTGGGATAACCCCAACCCCACCTGGGCTGACTGGGGAATCCTCGCAGGCTCCTTCGGGTGGTTCGGCATGTGGTTCCTGCTGTTCGCGCGGACCTTCCCGATCGTGGCCATCCAGGAGATCAAAGAAATGATCCCGATGCCACGCCTCCGCGCGGGCGGAGGGCACCATTGATGGCGCGCCGTCACAAGGTTCTACCCGGCGTGCTCGGCTCATTCGAGCACATCGACGCGGCCACCGACGCGATCAAGGCGCTGCGCGCGGGTGGTCATAAGGACCTGGTGGTGTACTGCTCGCATCCAAACCACGAGTTGGAAGAAGCGCTCGAGACGCCGGTGAGTCCCGTCCGGCTCTTTACGCTGATCGGTGGGCTCACCGGATGTACCGCGGGATTCACCATGACCATCTGGATGAATCTCGACTGGCCCGTCCTCGTGGGAGGTAAGGCCTTCGCCTCCGTCCCGGCGTTCGTCCCCATCGGCTTCGAGCTGACCGTGTTGATCGGGGCGCTCTCGAGCGTCCTCGGAGTGGTCCTGCTCATCGTCTTGCTGGGCAAGCGCGGCGTGATGTACGACCCGAGATTCAGCGATGATCGGATCGGAGTCTTCGTCCCCGCGCCGCCGGAAAGCGCCTCTACCCTGGAGCGGTTGCTGCGAGACGCTGGAGCTGTGGAGGTGCGCTATGCAGCGCCGTAGCCGCCTCGCGCTACTCGCAGGACTGGCGCTCATCGCAACCGGGTGCGACTGGTACTACAACGACGTCCCGTCGCCCGACGATCTGTGGCATATCACGCCCTGGTTCGACCACATGATCGCGCAAAAGTCGGTGCACCCCTACTCGCGCGCTGATATTCCCCGGTACACACCTGAAGGCACCGTTCCAGTCTCCGGCGGCGAACCGGATTGGAGCGCCGAGTTTGCGCAGGGCAAGACAACCACGGCCGACGGGCTCAAGAATCCCACCGCGGGCGGGGCGGGCCCGATTGCCCGACACGGCGCGGCCACCCCAGAAATCCCCGGTTCGCTCGACGCCAAGGGCGACACGCTGTTTGAGAACTTCTGCTCCCCCTGTCACGGGCCGGCCGGAGCCGGGGACGGAGCGGTTGGGCGTCGGATGGGCGCGCCGCCCTTGTTGTCGCCGAGGGCGCGCGGATTCTCCGACGGGTACCTCTACAGCATTATCCGGTACGGTCGCGGGCTAATGCCACGGTATGGCGACAAGGTCTTCGATCCCCTCGATCGGTGGGCCATCGTGAACCACGTGCGCAAACTCCAGGCGGCCGCGCCGCAACCGGCAGCGGTGCCGACGCCGGCGCCCCAGCCAATCCAGCCAAAGCCCGCAACTCCGAAGCCTGCGGCGCCCAAGCCGAAGCCAACCCCGGGAGCCCCCCAATGATCGAGATTCGTGGCCTCCGGCAGCGCCTCGCCGTGCGATCGATTTCCGGTCGGTACGACCTGTTCCTCGGTCTCGGCGGCGGACTCGCTCTCCTCGGCCTGATCCTGTTCATCGCGGCGATCCAGGGCCCGGACGCGCCCCGGGCGTGGCATCTGTTCCAGGTGAACTGGGTGTATTTCACCGGACTAGCCGGCGGTAGCGTGGCGCTCGCAGCATCTCACAAGGTGGCCAACGCGCGCTGGTCGGGTCTGATGATCCGATTCGCTGAGGCCTCGAGCGCATTTCTTCCGATCTCGCTGCTGGGGCTGCTGGTGATCTTCACGGTTGGGTATCCGTACATCTATGGTCACATGGCCAGCCAGCTCCACACGCTGCAACACGGCAAGGCGGTTTGGCTTTCACCGGCTGTCATGTTCTCGCGACTGTTCTTCAGCCTCCTGCTTCTCTATTGGATAGGCTGGAGAATGATTCGGGCAGACATGATTCCCGACATGTTCGCCGCCAAGGAACGAGTGCAGGGCAGCCGGCGCGCGTGGTTCGAGCGCATGACTGCGGGGTACGATGGATCAGAAGGGTCGGTGGAGGCGAACGAACGGCAGATCCACCGCCTGGCGGGAGCCTTCGTGCCACTCTACGCGATCGTCTTTACGATGGTCGCGTTCGACGGGATGATGGCCCTTCAGCCGCACTGGTTTTCCAATCTGTTCGGTGGCTGGTATTTCATGGGCTCGTATCTCGGCGCACACATGCTTCTCGCGCTGCTCATGATCTACGGTGGACGGGAGCTCGGTGTCGCCGATCTCATCTCGCCGAAGCAGCGCCACGATCTCGGGAAGCTGTGCTTCGGGTTCACAGTGTTCTGGACCTATCTCATGTGGGCGCAGTTCCAGGTCATCTGGTACGGCAACTTGCCAGAGGAAATCGGGTTCGTGTTCAGCCGCCTCTGGGGACATTGGTGGCCGATCGGCAAGATCGTGTTCATGGGCATGTTCGTGATTCCGTTTATCGGTCTCCTCGGCGTCGGGCCCAAGAAGGCCCGCGCCACCCTCGGCTTCTACGCAGCTGTGAGCCTTACGGCGCTGTGGCTCGAGCGATACCTGATGATTGTCCCTTCGATCACTGGGTTCGAAGGGCCGGTCTTCCGCTGGGCCGAAGCCGCGCCCACGCTGCTGTTCGCCGGGTTGTATCTCCTGTGCTACGCTCTATTCGCGCGGACCTTTCCGATGGTCTCGCCCCGCCTGGCCGAAATCACGCTGCAGCGCGAGCTGGGACATCACGAGGTCGAGATCTTCGATCACGAGGATGCGGACAGGGATTTTGTGCACGAGGAAGATCTGGAACGGAGGCATGGGGGGAGATAGCTATGAGCTATCAGACGTGAAAACGACCCGGCCCTCCCAGATGGGAGGGCCGTTACACATCGGAGCGGGCTGATAGCTGATAGCTCTACCTCACCCTGGACATCAAATTCAGCCGCCGCATCATCGCCCGGAGCGAGTCGCTCGGCAGGCTCCCCGTGACCGCGAACATCCGATCGCCGTGCCGGAAGGTAAGCGCACTGCCGACCGGCGAGCCACCGGCCGGGGCACGTGAGGCTGCCGCGCTGCCGGACGATTCGGAGGGTTGCAACGGGTGACTGTCGAGCAGCGCCGAAACGTCGCTGATCGGGCCCTCGATGGTGCGGATGACCTCGCCGCTCGCGAGCTGCTGAGCCACCACCATGAGCGGCTTGTGCCCGCTATCACCGGTCTGGACCTGGACCTCGGTGACCGGAAGTCCGTCGATCCGTGCCGGGGTGGCCCCAACCTGCTCCTTGGCCCGATCCCACGACAGGGTCCGCCACATCCCGCCCCACTCGAGTTGGCCATCCTTCTGAATCGGTCCAACGCTGGCGAACTCAGACGGTTCGGAGTTTTGCGCCTTAGGACGAGCTGGCGCCGGGGTTGGACGATGGCGCACCGGCCGACGCACCGAGCGGTCCGGACGATCCTCCGTCGCCGGTTCGACGGGAGCAGGCGGCGAGGCGGCTGCTATGGTCGGGGTCGGTCCGGCCGGTTGCTGGGCCACCGGGGCAGGGGCGGGGCTTGCCGCAGGGGTAGCGTTGATGGCGGCCGATCGGCTCGCCGCCGGCGGTGGAACCAAGTAGCTCGCGCCCCACCCGAGGCCGAGCGCCACGAACAGGCTGGCGGCCCAGGCTGCCCGCTGCCGAACCCGTTGACGCTGGAACACCCGCGCAGCCGCCTGCCGACGAATTTCGGAGATCGGAGGAGTCATCGTTCCCCGGGGTGCCAACCGGGCCAGCATCGCCGTAGTCCGATCACGGAGCGCCGCGATCTCGTCGCGGGCTGTACGGCAAGGCGTACAGTCGGCGAGATGGCTCTCGATCTCGACGCAGCGCAAACGCCCTAGCGCCTGGTCGAGATACGCGTGAAGCTCCGCCTCAGGAATGTGCGGCATGATCCCCCGTTTGCTGCCGCTCATGGGCCGCGACGAGCCGTTTTCTGGCCCGTGCCAACGTAGTTCCAACAGCACCGACCGCGAGCCCGGTTTGGGCCGCAATCTCCGGATAGCTGAGTCCGGCATCCCACAATAGCAGGATCTCGCGATCCCGCGGTGTGAGGGCGCTCAAGGCATCCTGCACCGCTGTGATTTCCTCGTCCCGCTCGACCTGGTCCTCCGCGGACGGCTCGAACGCCGGTTGGGCGACCGGATCGCCCTTGAGCAGGGTCAGGTGCCGCTTCCGGCGAACCGCCGCACGAGCCTCGTCGCGGGCCAGATTGGCAGCCACCGCGAATAGCCAGGCTCGAGGCTTCTCGGGTCGGTGCGCCAACGCTCGGACGAAGACCTCCTGGGCGAGGTCCTCCGCTCGCTCAGCGTCCCACACCTTTCGGTACAGGAATCGGACGACGGCCGTATAAGTGGACTCGTAAAGCGCTTCGAACTCGTCGCTCACTACGGCCTCCGGCCCGAGAAGGCCGGTCGCTGCGTCTCTGGTTCGCTCACCGGTGTCGCCAAGAGGACGCCGCCCGGCAGCCGAATTTGCACATCCAATGCGCAGTTCACTTTGGAGCACGTTTTCGACGCGCGAAAACGCACCCTGGATGTAGTCCCTGGCCCTTGGGCGGCCACTCACTGCAGAGATCCGGCTTGGCAGGGCGACCGTCCTTCCGCTCCCGCCCATGCAGCTCACAACTGATTCTATCTGCCCCAAGATAGCCGCAGGCTGAGATCATTTCGGCCTCGAGGGAAAACTCCCCCGGCCGGGTCACCTTGCAGAGATAAGGTGATTTCCTGGCCCGCACCAGTGCTTCCAGCCGCCGCTCCCGCTTACTGCACATGATCTCGATCTGCAGGTCGCGGCAACACGCGGCGCCGCGGGTATGGTCGGCGGTCTGGCAGGGGGCGCCGGCGCAGGGGTTTTCCTGACCCAAGACCGGGAGTTCGCGCTTTGGACGTCCGATCTCCCGGACCACGAGGCGCATCTTGTCGACCAGTCGGAAGCGATCTTCGCCGAGGCGGCGAGGCTGAGCCGGCCGCGCCCGGTCTCGGGGGGTTGGTCCCTCGAACCCATAGGCCTTACAGCGGGCGTGTCCATTCTCGGCGGCCAGATACCGGCAGGGAACGTGGAGAACGGCGTCGCTGTACAGGTCTCCGTCCGCGTGCCAAAGGTCCCCGAACGTGATGTGCTCTGTATGGCCGACCAGCCAAGTGGCCTCGTGGTCAAGGGAGGTGATGCCTTCTTCGAGATCGCCGACGCGAAGCAGGACACGGAGACTGCGGCACTGAAGACCTAGCTTGGTGCAGGCCGGCGCCTCGGGTTTTCGGGGGTTGCTTCGCTGGGTATGGCGTGGCAGATTGACGGCCTCGAAGTCACTTTGTGAAACGGTTCACAAACGACTGCCTGGGGACCGCGGCAGCGAGCTGAAGGACAACTTCCACGTTATCGGAGGCAGATCAGCAATGCGCATCACTTCCTTGGCAGCGGGACTGGCCATCGGGCTGGTGGCCTGCGGCGGCGAAAAGAAGGCTGAACAGGCGCCCACCACCACTCCTCCTGCTGAGCAACCCGCAGCGCCAGGCGCCGCGGCACCGGCTCCGGGCGGCGCGGCTCCGGCTGCCGGGGGAACCACCCATGAGGTCAAGATGGTCCTCGAAGGCACGACCTATAAGTACGTGCCGGACAAGCTGACCATCAAGGCCGGCGACGTCATCAAGTTCACCAGCGTGAGCGGTGGCCCGCACAATGTACAGTTCTATCCGGACAGCATCCCAGCCAACGTCCCGGGGCCGATCAAGGCACTGGCGGTGGCTCCGCCGGAAAAGGGCGGCAACATCGTGAGCGAATCGATGAAGATGGATAACGAGAGCGTGGACGTGTCGTTCGCTGGCGCACCGGCTGGCACGTACAAATTCTTTTGCGCGCCGCATCACGCGTTGGGAATGGTGGGAGCGGTGACGGTCCAATAAGGAAAGCGTGAACGGTAAACAGTGAACGGTGAACGGGGGCTCCGACGCACGGAACCCCCGTTCACCGTTTACCGTTCATCCGGTTGACCCCAACGCCGACCACTGTTCCCACCAAAAGGCCGGCTACGGCATCCACTGCGTAGTGCATCTGGCAGTACACCACGCCCACGGTCAGCAACGCAGTCGCGATGGCAAGAACGATCCCCAAACGTCGAGAGGCGGTCCAGGCCACGATGGTAGCAGCGACGCTCGCCGCCACGTGGGATGAAGGGAAGGCTGCCCCGAACGTGCTGCCCTGCGCCAGCACGGCATAGACGAGTCGGGCAGCCACGTTGTCCACGAACGCGCCGTTCGGAGGGGAGAAGGCGTAATACGGCCCGGCAACAGGGAAGAAAATAAAAACCAGATAGCAGACGACGAAGGTCACCATCACCGCAAAAACGAAGCGGCGCAGTGGCGCGCGGGCGGCCCGGCCCAGCAGCACCACCGTCGGCGCCAGGATCACGAAGTAATAGGAGAAGTACGCGCCGTGGAGCACGATGGACCAGAACGCGCTTGGTTGAGCGCGCCACCAGTCGCGGCTCGGCTGGCCGCCAAATAAGGCTTGCTCCCATCGCTGCACGACGGCGTCGTGAATCGCAACTCTCCCACCGCCGTTCAGGATATCGAGAGACGCATACAGCGCGATCAGCAGAAGGATCGGATAGACATCATGAAGCGCGCGCCCGAGCGGCCCCAGATCGGCTCGGGTCACCAGCAGCACGAGGGTGACGATCAACGCGTTGGCAACCAAGAGCCAGCCACACTCGGGGAAGGCGGAGAGACGCGCCAGCGCCACTGCGGACACCACGGCCACGTACCCGAGCAGCAGGCGATCGACCGGTAACAGGTTGCTGGCTACCGTGCGATCCGATACTTGGGCCTGCCGTGGCTCGGCTAGATCCAGCCCGCGGAACGATACCATGTGCAGGTGTCCTGGAGACCGCTCTCGAGTGCGATTTTCGGAGCCCAGCCCGTGTCGCGGATGCAGCGACTCGGATTGCCGGTCCAGGCCGACTGGAAGAATTCGTTGGCCTTGTCACGGGTCAGGATGGTGGCGCGGCCCAGGGCTCTGGCAGCTGCGCCCGTCACGGTCAAAGCCACACGGCCCAGCGATAACGGCACCGGGAGGACGACGACTCGGCGGCCAAGGGCGGCGCCGACCGCACGCACGAACCCGGCGCTGGTGAACGTCTGGGGGTGGCACGGGTAATAGATCATGCCAGCCGCGGTCTCCGCCGTGGCGCAGGCGAGGGCAGCATCGGCCAGATCGGCGCCGTACACGGCGGAGAGCTCCTGAGTCCCATCGCCAAAGACGGGCGCAATGCCGAGCTTGGCTGTTTGAAACACCTTGAGCACTTCCCGATCGCGTGGGCCATACACCATCGGCGGCCGCAGGATCGTCCAGGAGACTGCGCCGTTCCGTACCACTGCTTCGCCGGCCAGCTTGCTGCGCCCGTATTGGGTCACCGGCCGAGCGGGTTCGTCACCGACCAAGGGACGACCGCGCTCGGAAGGGCCTGCTGCGGCCATGGATGAGAACAGCACGATTCGTCGAACACCGCCGCGAGTCGCAGCAGCGACCACCGCAGCGGTGCCGTCGCGATTCACTCGAAAAAACTCGCTCTCGCTGCGTGCCGCAGTGAGTCCGGCGACGTGAAAGACGGCGTCCTGCCCGGCAGCAGCGCGCTCAAGCGCAGCCTCATCGGCGAGGTCGCCCTCGGCTATCCGCACATTCAGACGCGTGAGCGGAGCGGCTTTGCCGGGTGATCGAACCAGCGCAGTGATATCGTGACCACTGCGCCGGAGGACCTCAACCAGGTGACTGCCGACGAACCCGGTCGCGCCAGTGACCAGCGCCTTCATAGCGAGCGATCGTAGAGCCGGTAGGTCTTGTAGTGTTTCCAGCCAAGCTTGACCATCCCGGCGATCATGGCGGGATTGTCTTCGAGAATCCAGCCGGCTTCGCCCCAGTAGATCTTGTTGGCGATCGCCATGTGCCAGATGCGATGGTACAGCGCCGCATCGACCCCCTTCCCGCGGTACTCGGGGAGAGTACCGAGCAGGAGCACCCGCAGTCGGCCGATACGCTTGGCCTTGAGGCCGTACAACACGCGTATCAGCCCGGGGAGGAAGGCGCCCGACCGGTTCCGGCGGAATGCCACATTGAGATCCGGAAGGCAGATAGCGAATCCGATGACTTGGCCGTCTTTCTCGGCGAAGGGGACGAGATCGGGAAGAACCACCGGCTTGAACTGCTCGGCCAGATGATCGATCTCGTGCTCGGTCAGCGGAACGAAGCCCCAATTTCGCTCCCACCCAGCGTTGTAGAGCTGTTTGATCCGCGCAACCTCGGCATCGAACGCCCGCAGGTTAAGGCTTCGCAGCGTGATGCCATAGCGTCGCTGGATCAGCTCCACTGCTCGAGTGACCCGCTCGGCGCTTTCGCCCTCGGGCTTCCATCCTTCGAAACACCACAGATCCTTCGCCTTGTGGAACGCCGCGCGCTCGACCAACTCCACATAGTACAGAGGGTTGTGGGGCATCATGAGAGTAGGCGGCGTTTCGAATCCCTGAATCAGCAAGCCACACTCGTCGTTCACCGAAAACGAGGCCGGCC
>Ga0075424_100008441_pt1 | contig 10071 bp, 5 predicted proteins | sample SoiMethybrSBSTD3_FD_75301 | JGI IMG/M metagenome (GOLD analysis project Ga0075424, IMG submission 75301) | Bulk soil microbial communities from a Populus tree surrounding site in Tennessee, USA - Soil MetaG P. TD hybrid SBSTD3 | ecosystem: Environmental > Terrestrial > Soil > Tree plantation...
GCGATCCGTCGAGGCGGATCTCGCGTCCAATCACAGACGGGTCGGCGTTGTATCGCGAGCGCCAGAACGGCTCGCTCATGACGACGACGTTCGAGTGCCTCGCCTCGTCGTCAGCGGAAAACGTGCGGCCGGCGATCGCCGGGACGCCGAGAACGTCGAAGATTCCGGCCGTGACCCACTGCCGCGTGACCGTCTCGGCGTTGCCATCCGCGCCGGCCATCACCATCTGACCGACACTGGGCGTGAAGCCGGCGATCTTCTCGAACGTGCGGCTCCGTGAGTTCCAGTCGAGCATGTTGAGCGGCGACACGTAGCCGCGCGCCGTCTTGGCGCTGTGTTCCCAGATCGCGACGAGACGGTCGGGTGCGCGGTACGGCAGCGGTCGCAGCAGCGTGGCGTCCACGAGCGCGAATATCGCGCTGTTGGCGCCGATGCCGAGCGCGAGCGTCAACGTCGCGACCAGGGTGAAGGCCAGCGAGCTCTTCAGCTGTCGAAACGCGAACTTCAAATCGTCGCGGAGCTCTTCGATCCAGATGTTGAGGCGCATGTCGCGATCTCGCTTTCTGCCAAGGTCCGTCATCGTGCGTTTGAGGCTCGAGATGTCGCCGAGTCGGGCGATTGCGGCCTCGCGGGCGGCTTTCGGGTCCATGCCGCGGTCGACGAGCTCGCGCGTTCGCATCTCGACGTGCAAGGCGAGCTCTTCGTCGACCTCCTGGTCGATCGGGACACGCCACAACCACGACCGGAGCGACCGCTTCATGTGGAGAACAAGACTTTCGAGACGCCGGCGGCGAACCGCTTCCAGGTGAGCATCTCGGCGGCGAGTTGCTCGCGGCCGGTGTCGGTCAGGCGGTACAACTTGGCGCGCCGGCCAAGCTCGGAGGTGCCCCATTCGGCTTCAACCCAGCCGCGGCGTTCCAGTCGGTAGAGGGCCGGGTACAGGGACCCTTCCTCCACGAGCACGGCATCGCCGCTCGTCTCTTCGATCGATCTCGCGACTGCGTAGCCGTGGCGCGGTCCCCTCGCTAACGTCTTGAGAATCAAGGCATCTAGCGCTCCATAGAGGAGCGCGTTCTGGGTTTTGGGCAGCATGGACATCGCGTTCGATATTACCCAGACGCTCTGGGTAATGCCTTAGACGGATAAGGCGGCCCGCGGGTTTGCGGGGAACTACGAAATCGACAGCCGCTGATGAAGCCAGGCCTTGGCGACCGTCCAGTCGCGTTCGACCGTCGCGGTCGAGACATCGAGCGCGGTCGCCGTTTCGCTGATGGTCAGGCCGGCGAAGAATTTCAGTTCCACGACGCGGCACAGACGCGGGTCGAGCGTGGTCAGTTCCGTAAGCGCCTCGTCCAGCGCCAGCACATCGATCGGCGACTCCCGTGGTTCCGGGAACGCCGCGTCGAGTGGCACGATCGTGATGTCGCCACCGCGCTTTCGTGCGTATTTCTTCCGGGCGTGATCAACGAGGATTTCGCGCATCAGCCTTGCCGCCATGGCGAAGAGCTGGGTCCGAGTCTGGGGCGACGCGCCGGCCGGGCCCGTGAGCCGGAGGTATGCCTCGTGGACGAGCGCTGTGGCCTGGAGGGTGTGTCCCGGGCGCTCGGCCCGCAGCCGGGCGCGGGCTACCCGCCGCAGCTCGTCGTACACGATCGGCAACAGACGCTCGAGCGCGCTCGCATCCCCCTGCTGCCATTGGTACAGAAGGGCGGTCACATCCTGTTCCGGTCCGCGCTGCGGCATCTGAAGGGGGCCTCGCACGAATAGTACGGTCGTTCCCGGGCGACCGTGATGGAAAACCCCGCTCGTTTGCGCCTTTGCTCCTGAGCGGCCCGCGGGCCGCCCCCGGACGGCGATGACCGCGATGGGCGCGGCTCCACCGGCGGGACCAGAAGGAGCGGGTTATGTCCAAGTCGTGCGCCACATTGCGGGTCGCATGCCCGTTCGTACTCATGATGTGCGTCCTGCTCGCTCGCGTCGCCGGTGCTCAGGGCTTGACCGGAGCACTCATCGGCACGGTCAAGGACGGTGAAGGCGGCGTCCTTTCCGGTGCCCTTCTGCGCATCACGTCACCGGCACTGATCGGGCGCGAGCTGAAAACGACGACCAACCAAAAAGGACAGCTGAGGTTTGCGGCCCTACCTCCTGGAGCGTACTCACTCGACGTCGACATGCCGGGGTTCGCGACTTACCACGAGGAAGACATCAGCATCGGCGCGGGCGCGACCATCGAACGAACGGTGGTGTTGAAGCTGGCCGGGATGGCCGAGTCGCTGACGGTGCAAAGCGCCGGGTCGCGCATCGAAGCGCGTGGATCAGGACTCGAGACGCGATTGCGATCCGAGGACCTCAGGGCGATCCCAACCGGGCGTTTCAGCATGTTCGATCTGATCAGGACGGCTCCAGGAATTTCGCCGACCTCGGCGAGCGGCACGACGACCACCATCTCCGCCACCAGCGTGTCGGCGCTCGGTTCGAGCGTCAACGAGAACCAGTTTCTGATCGACGGTACGAACTTCACGTGCCCGTGCAGCGGCGTCGCGCGGTCGGAGCCTGGCATCGACTTCATTCAGGAGGTCCAGGTCCAGTCTGTCGGCGCGTCTGCCGAATTTGGCAACTTGCAGGGCGCAGTGATCAATGTGATTACGCGACAAGGGAGTGAGACGTTCCAGTACGACGCTTCGTACTATGGACAGCCGGCCAGCCTGACGAGTCAGCCGGTGGTGCGCACGGTCAGCGCCGGCAGCCAGCCGTCCAGCGGCTACACGCGACTCAAATACCGGGACTTCACGACGAATGTCGGCGGACCAGCCGTGCGCGATCGTCTGTGGTTCTTCGGCGGATACCAGTACGTGCGCGACTTCGACAGTCAGCCTGGTGTTGACCCGAAGTTCCCGAGGACCTACGAACAGGACAAGGGTTTCGCGAAGCTCACCTGGCGGCTCACACCGAGTCTGCAATTGCTGCAGAGCGTGCACGAGGAGTCGTGGGTCAATCCTCCGCCTCCGACGACCGCGACACCGTTCGAGGCAACCACACGGAACCAGGCGTCAGTACCGGCGATCACATTCGGCCATCTGACGCACACGCTGTCCCCCAATACGGTGTGGGATGTGCGCGTCGGACGGTTCGTTGTCTCCGAGAAACGACCGCCAAGCACCGGCGCGCCGACGATTGCCAGCCACCTGGACAACGTGACTGGCATCAGAACGGGCGCCCCGGAGGTGTTCGGCGAGCGGCACTATCTGCGGACGACGACGAAAGCGACGCTCACTCACTACCGGACCGGACTCGCGCACGCCGACCACGAATGGAAGTTCGGGGGCTCCTTCGAACGCGGCGAGCATCGTCATTCCACAGTCCTCCCGACCGGCGTCGGGTTCGTCGACAGCAACGGACGGCCGTTTCAGTCGATCTCGCGTGACCCGTTCCCCGACGGCGGTCTCTCCCTCACCTCGTCGGCGTTCGCGAGCGACGCGATCACATTCGGGGATCGACTCACGCTGAACGTCGGCGTGCGCTTCGATCACAGCCGCGCCGTCAGTCAGGACCTGCCGGCGCTCGACCCGCAAGGGCGCGAAACCGACACGATGATCGCCGGTCTGGGAACGCTGTATACATGGAACATCGTGTCACCCCGGCTCGGCGTCGCCACGAAGCTGAGCGCCGACGGACGCACGATGCTGCGAGCGAGCTATGGGAGATTCAGTCAGGGCGTGCTCACCGGCGAGTTCGGATCGTTTCACACCGGTGTGTCGCCGATCACGACGCGGGCCTTCGACGCGGCATCCGGCGGATACACGACACTCGTTTCGGTCGTCGATCCGAAAGTCCAGCTCCAGCTCGATTCGGAGATTCGCGCCCCACATTCGGACGAGTCCTCCGTCGGCGTGGATCGAGAACTCGGCCACCGCCTCGGGGTAGCCGTGGCCTACGTTCATAAAGACGGTGCTAACTTCATCGGTTGGTCGGAGGTAGGCGGTCAATATCGTCCGGAAACGCGCACGCTGGCCGACGGCAGCAGCCTGCCGGTGCTGGTGCTCGTCAACGCGGCGTCGGCCCGCCGCTTCCAATTGACCAATCCCGCAGGCTACTCGCTGACCTACAACGGACTGGTGACGACGATCGAAAAGCGTCCGTCCAACGGATGGCAGGCGTTCGGCTCGTACACATTCTCGCGAGCAGAGGGACTGCAGGTGTCCAGCGGAACCACCGCCGCGGCTGAACAACTGAGCACGCTGACATCATCTGGCGTGTTCGGACGGGATCCGAACGATCTCCAGAACGCGCGTGGCCGGCTGGCCAACGATCGGCCGCACATGTTTCGCGTCATGGGCAGCGTCGATGTGCCAAGGACCGGATTCGTTCTGGCCGCAAATTACCGGTACTTCAGCGGCAAGCCGTGGGCCGCGACCACGCAAGTCTCCCTGGGAGCGCAGGGCAGCCGGCGCATTCTGCTCGAGGCGCCGGGGTCGCGCCGGCTCTCGTCACAGTCGCTGCTCGACTTCCGCGTGTCGAGAACGCTCCGATTCGGCGCAGCCACCCGCGTCGAGCTGCTGATGGACGTGCTCAACCTGCTCAACGACACGGCGGAGGAAGGACTTGTGACGGATAACCGATTCAGCTCCACGTTCGGACAGCCGAACGTGTTCATCAACCCGCGGCGAGCGATGCTGAGTGCGCGTCTGAACCTGGGACGGTGACCGATGCGAGCAGAACTGGTCACCGGCTTCCTGTGTGCGTCGATCGCGCTGGGGTGGCAATTCCGAACGCCGGCTCAAACTCGATCGCGGCCGAGCGTGTATCAGACGACGCTCGAGGAGCCGAATCAGGCGACGCCGGAAATCACCACCGAGGAGCTGGTGGCGATTCTGGCGGCAAACAGCGAACCGGTCTTCGATGTCCGAAGCGCGAAGGAGTACGCGATCGCGCACATCCCAGGCACGACCAACGTTTCTGAGCTCGAAGTGCAACGCATTTCCAAGCTCTATCCCGATCGAAGCACCCGGATGATCCTCTATTGCAACGGCCCGTCGTGCGGAAAGAGCAAGCGGACGTCGGAACAGCTCGTCGCCCTCGGGTATACGCAGGTACGGAGGTATCAGCTCGGGATGTCGGTGTGGCGAGCATTGAGCCATACCGCCCAGACCGACCTGCCCGGTTTCGACTACATCTACAAGGGCGATCACACGGCGGTCTTCGTCGACGCGCGGACGCCGGCGGAATACGCGAGGGGAACCGTCGCCGGGGCCGTCAACATTCAGAAAGGAGAAGCGGCCGCCGCCAACGACGACGGGCGGCTTCCACTCACTGACAAGGGCACGCGCATCGTCGTCTTCGGCCGGACGAACGAGCAAGCGAAAGTGGTTGCCATCGAGATTGCGGGGAAGGCGTACTGGAACAGCAGCTATTTCGGCGGCAGTTTCGACGATCTGGCCGCCGGACACTACATCAGATCACTGCCACCGCCGGCGATAGTCCCGCACCCATGAGGAGCCTGTCTCGCCGAAGCTACTGGTTTAGAATGGCCTGCCCCCGATTATGTCGATTCGTCCCGACGATTGGCCGCGTGCGCGGGCGGTGTTCGAGCATGCGCTGACGCTGCCCGCCTCTGAGCGCCGCAGTTATGTGGCCGGCGCTTGCGTCGGCCGCGACGAGCTTCGCCAGCACGTCGAGCGGTTGCTCGAATCGCACGGAAAGGCTGACGCCTTTCTCGAAACACCGCTCGCGCCGATGCTCGACGAGACGATTGCCGTGCGATCGCTCGAAGGCCAGCGCATCGGTCCTTATCTGCTGTCCGTCCGGGTCGGCAGCGGCGGCATGGGCGAGGTCTACAAGGCGCGCGATACGCGGCTCGATCGAACGGTCGCGATCAAGGTCCTGCCGTCGCACGTCGCCAACGACCAACAGGCGCGCGATCGGTTCGATCGTGAAGGGCGCGCCATCGCCGGCCTGAACCACCCGCATATCTGCGTGCTCCACGACGTCGGCGAAGCGACCGTCTCGAGCCCGGACAGCGGCGCCAGCGCTCAGCCTCCCCTCACAGTGCAGTACCTGGTCATGGAGCTCCTCGAAGGCGAAACGCTGGCGTCACGGCTCGCCCGCGGACCGATCCCTCTCGACGAAGCGCTCCGATATGCGACGCAGATCGCGTCGGCGCTCGACAAAGCGCACAGCGCCGGCATCGTCCATCGCGATCTGAAGCCCGGCAACGTCTTCCTGGTCCCCCGCAGCGGCGCGTCGCCGGCGGCCGACACCAAGCTCCTCGACTTCGGCCTCGCGAAGCAACACTCGGGATGGGCGGACGGAGCGCGGGAGCTGACGACGCCGGGGATGATTCTCGGGACGATGCAGTACATGGCGCCCGAGCAGATTGAAGGCAAGGACACTGACGCGCGGACGGACATCTTTGCTTTCGGCGCCGTGCTGTTCGAAATGCTCACGGGTCGCAAAGCCTTCGAAGCCGACAGCCACGCCGGGCTGATGGTCGCGATCCTCGACCGCGAGCCCACGCGACTGACCGCGCTGCAGCCGCTCGCGCCGTCCTGGCTCGAGGGGGTCGTCGGACGCTGTCTCGCGAAGGTTCCGCGGCAACGCTGGCCATCGGCGCGGGACCTGATGCTTGCGCTGCAGGCGCCGCCGGCCTCCACGACGGGACAACCAGGAACCGCTCGAGTCAGTGCGCGGAGCGCCGGTTGGATGGCGGGCGCGGCCATCGTCGCAGCCCTGGGGATCGCCGGGCTGTGGGTGGCCACTCGAACCGGCACGCCCGCTGTCGCGCGCGATTCGCAGCTGGCGTCGATCGCCGTCCTGCCGTTTCAAAGCCTTGCGCCCCGAGACGATTTGAAGTTTCTCGAGATCGGGATTCCCGACGCGATCATCAACAAGCTCGCCAGGGCGAGTCAGGTGCGTGTCCGCCCGACCAATGCGATCCTCAAATTCGTGGGGCAGGCCGTCAGTCCGCGTGAAGCGGCAAAGACGCTGGCGGCGGAATACATTCTGACCGGCACGCTGCAGCCGACCGGGGCGCTGCTGCGCGTCAGCGTTCAACTCGTGCGTGCCGCGGACGACACCTCCCTCTGGGGGGATCACTACGACATCGACCGCAAGGATCTCCTGACGCTGCAGGACAGCATCGCCGCGGAAGTGGCCGCGGCATTGCCGATTCGCATGTCGACCGCCGATCGCGATCGGCTCACCCGCCCGCAACCGAGGAACACCGAGGCGTTCGAGCTCTACCTCCGGGGTCGCGCCGCGCTGGTGCAGAACACGTCGGAGAGCACGCGCTATGCGGTCACCAGTTTCGAAAAAGCCATTGCGATCGATCCGCGTGACGCCCTGGCGCACGCCGGCCTGGCGACCGCGTCCGCTCAGATGCGCATCAGGTTTGCGCCAGAGCCGGAGCAGCAAGACTGGGTCGATCGCTCGCAAAAAGAAGCCGCGGCTGCCCTGGCGCTTGATCCAAATCTGGCCGAAGCGCACGAGGCCAGAGCCGCGGTCGCCCGCAACAACGAGTTCGACTGGGATCTGGCGATCAACGAGAGCGACCGCGCGCTCGCGCTCAACCCAAGCCTGGATATGCCGCACTTGTATCGGGCGGCCGCGTTTTACCATTTCGGATTGTTCGATCGAGCGCGCGCGGAAATCCGCCTGGGGATGGAAAACAATCCGATGAATCGTAGCGAGCCTATGCGCTACCTGGGCACGACGGCGCTGCTCGGTACCCAGTTCGCGGAAGCTGAGACGGCGCTGCGAAACGCGCAGGGGCCGACCATCAGCGAAAGCGCCAGCACCTATCTAGCGCAGGCGCTGTACTACCAAGGGAAGAAGGCCGAGGGGGTAGAGATTCTGACGGTGGTCGCCGCGAGCAAGAGCGCGCAGGCCCGAAGACGCGCCCAGGCTATCCTGGCCAGCTACCACGCCGCGAGAAACGAACACGTGAAGGCGCGCGCGCTCATCACCGACCTGCTTGCAGGCACATACATGGATCACCACGTCGCCTACGGTCTGGGCGTTACCTTCGCACAGCTCGGCGAGCTTACCGAGGCGCGGCGTTGGCTGACGCGCGCGGCGGCGGAAGGGTTTCCCTGTTACCCGTGGTACGACCGCGATCCGCTGATGCAGCCGCTCAAATCCGATCCGGCTTTTCAAGAATTCATGAAGCAATTGAGCAGCCGGTTCGACGCGAATCGTGCACGCTTTGGCGGGTGACGAAGACCGCCGATCACTTCACCACGCGGACCTCGAAGTCGCCCCGCCTTCGCAGGACGGTGACGCTCACGTCGAGCGGATGCCGCTCGAACAGCAGGTCTACCGTGCCGATCGAGAGATCGATGTTCTCGAGCCGGATAGAATGGAGAAACGGCGGCAGGATCGCGCGCTCGACCGAGAGCCTCCGCGCCGGCACATCGACCGACAGCCGCAGGCAGGCCTGAAGCAGACCGAAGACCACGCCTGACGACCACGCCTGCGGCGAGCACGCCACCGGATACAACGTCGGCCCTTCGCCCGGCCGGCGATGAAAGCCGCAGAACAGCTCCGGCAGCCGATGCCCGTCCATCGAGAGACTCGCCTCGAAGAGCGCTGAGAACGGCGCCCCGATCAGATCGTCGAACCCATATCGCGACAGCCCGGTCGCGACGATGCCGTTGTCGTGGGGCCACACGGAACCGTTGTGATACGACATCGGGTTGTATCGCGCTTCCGTCGACGCGATCGTGCGGATGCCCCACCCCGAAAACATTTCCGGCCCGACCAGCTGCTCGGCGACCCGCCGCGCGCGTTCCGGCGACGCAATCCCGCCGAACAGGCAGTGGCCGGCGTTCGAGCTCCGTACCGCGCAGGGGGTCTTGTGTCCGTCGAGCGCAAGCGCGTAGGTTCCGAGATCGTCGAGCCAGAAGCGATCCTCGAAGGCACGTCGCAACCGCTCCGCGCTGTCGCGCAGCGCCGTGGCGCGCGCGCCATCGCCCAGCGCGTCCGCGAGCGCGGCGGCGCGGCGGCGCGCGTCGTAAACGTACGCCTGCACTTCGCACAGCGCGATCGGCGGCTCCGCCAGCGAGCCGTCGGCGTGAAACACGGAATCCTGCGAGTCCTTCCATCCCTGGTGGACGAGCCCGGTCGGCGAGTGGCGCGCGTACTCCACAAACCCGTCGCCGTCGCGGTCGCCGCACTCGTCAATCCAGGCGAGCGCCCGCACCACGTGCGGCCACAGCCGGATCAGGAACTCGCGATCTCCGGTTCGATCGAAGTACGCACCGGCCAGCATGACGAACAGCGGCGTCGCGTCCACGCTGCCGTAGTAGCGGCCGAACGGCACCTCGCCGAGGCGAGCCATCTCGCTGCTGCGCGTCTCGTGCAGGATCTTTCCGGGTTCGGCGTCCTGCTGCGGGTCCACGTGATCGGCCTGCGTCGCCGCCAGGTATTCGAGCACGCCGCGGGCGATGCGCGGGTTGATCCACAGCGTCTGGAACGCGGTGACGATGCCGTCCCGGCCGAACGGCGTACTGAACCAGGGCACTCCCGCATAGGGATACTCACCGTACGGCGTCGTTGACACCAGCATCCGCAGATCGGCGGCCGATCGGCGGAGCCAGTGATTGAAGCGTTCGCTGGAGCTCTCGACCATCGCGTAGCCGCCGCGGGCGTGGTCGAGCGACGCGGCCGCCTCCGATTCCGCGCGTTCCAGCGCCTTGATGGCGGCCGGACGCCGCTCCCGATCGCAGCGAATCGCGAGCGTCAGCACCGTCGGTGTGCGCGGCGCGAGCTCGTACTCGAATCGAGCCATGCCAGGCGTCGCGGCCGCCGGCACCTCGCTCCACTCGAAAACGGTCGATCGGCGCTCGCCATCCAGGCCGCGATAGTCGAGCCGCAGCGTCGCGCCGTCGATCACCGGCGCGCAGCGGGTGCCGCGGCGCTCGCGCGTCATGCCGCGAACTTCGAAGATGTCGGCGAAGTCCGCGTCGATGTCGAAGGTGAGCGACACCCGCACCGGCTGGCGACTGTAGTTCCACAGGCGAAGCCGCTCGTGCCACGTCGCATCCCACAGGAATCGTCCACGGAACAGGTGGACCA
>Ga0075424_100008442_pt1 | contig 10071 bp, 7 predicted proteins | sample SoiMethybrSBSTD3_FD_75301 | JGI IMG/M metagenome (GOLD analysis project Ga0075424, IMG submission 75301) | Bulk soil microbial communities from a Populus tree surrounding site in Tennessee, USA - Soil MetaG P. TD hybrid SBSTD3 | ecosystem: Environmental > Terrestrial > Soil > Tree plantation...
GTACGGACCTGCCGCAGGCACTCTGATCGTCGCGCTGGACGGTCTCGTAATCTCCTTTTGGCTCGCGAAACGTCACCGAGAGCCACACCGAGCACTGTTTAACATGTCGGCACCAGCCTTGTCCGTCTGGTGTTCGTCGCACGTGTTCTTTCTCCTTGCGCGCGTTTCGCCGCTCGTCGAGCAGCCAGCATCAATCAACAGAATTCTACCCGCGCTGATCTTATTCGCCATTACGTACTTCGGCCTTAACTCATGGCTTATCACATTCATCATCGCTTTAGAACGACGTCTCAGTCCGTTTAGAGTGTGGAAGCAAAGCTTTCTCTGGTGGTCGATGAATTACTTCTGCGGCGCCTCGGTGGCAATCCTGTTCGTCGGTTTTAACCGAACGATCGACTTGGGTTATATCGGTGTCATATTGCCGCTTCTGCTCGTGTTGTACGCAACATTCAAGACTTCGATTGGCCGAGTTGAAGACGCAGAACGGCATGTACAACAGATTAATCGACTGTATTTGTCGACAATCGAAACTCTTGCGATGGCGATCGATGCCAAAGATCAGGTAACGCACGGTCACATTCGACGTGTTCAAACGTACGCGACAAGCCTTGCGCGAGAAATTGGCGTTCGCGACGAGCAATTGCTAAAGGCGATTGAGGCGGCTGCACTGCTGCACGACATGGGGAAGCTTGCGGTTCCAGAGCACATTCTCAACAAGCCTGGCAAATTAACGGCAGCTGAATTCGACAGGATGAAGATGCACGCTGACGTCGGTGCAGACATTCTGTCCGCGATTGATTTTCCTTACCCGGTGGTACCGATCGTTCGACACCATCATGAGAATTGGGATGGTTCCGGATATCCGGCGGGATTACGTGGAACAGATATACCAATTGGAGCACGGATTTTATCGGTTGTGGACTGCTTCGACGCCCTGACGTCTGATCGCCCGTATCGCCCTAAGTTGCCTGACGACGAAGCGATTCAGATTTTGCGCGAACGTAGCGGATTCATGTACGATCCTCTGATCGTCGACACTTTTATACGTGTTCGGAAACGTATTGCCACGGAGCAGACCGTTCCTGCGTTCTCATCTGGAAGTCTGAGGCGGCTCGGCGATGCGGGGACTACTTCAACACCACAGAGTTCGCACCCGGCACTTGACGAGATTGCGGCCAGCGCAGAGCAGATGTTGACACTCTACGAGCTCGCGCGAGCGCTAGCCGGCCATGTCGCCCTGGCGGATGCTGGGGATGTAATTGCAAAACATCTGAGGCGCCTCATACCATTTACGCTGAGCGTGTTTTATCAGTACGATGCGGCGGCCGACGACCTTGAAGCGAAACACGCGATGGGTGATGGTGCTGCCATTGTGAGAGGAATTCGGATACCGGTAGGCGAACGACTTAGTGGCTGGGTCGCCGCTAACCGGCAGACGATCTGCAATTCTGATCCGATCTTGGATTTTGGTGATGTCGCGCGCTCTCATCCATTGGCTCTAAAGAGCTGCTTAAGTACTGTGCTTGCCGAAGGAGATCGTCTCGTAGGCGTACTGGCGCTCTACATGCGTGAAGCGCACGGCTTTACCGATGACCATCGCAGAATAATTGAAGTCGTCGCACGACAGATCTCTCATACGTTGGATCGCGCCAAGGATTTTGAAACAAACATCCTACGACGTGATCATGTTACGGGGTTACCGAATGTAGCACAGCTTGAGCAATTAGTGGGGAACCAACGTGATCAAACTCAGCCCGTCGTGACGTTTAGCCTTGTTTTTGTAAACGTTACCAACCTTGCAGATGTGCGGGGATTGTACGGAGATAACGCTCATGATGAGGCACTCCGCCACGTTGTACGCCAGACGAGGAAGGCGCTTCGCGTCGCCGACATTCTTTTTCGATTGCATGGCGACAAGCTTGCTGTGTTGCTGAGTGATACGGACGAGACGGCTTGCATGCAAGTGGCCAGTCGCGTGTTAGCAGCAATCAACGAGGAACCGCTTGACTTGTCAGGTGTGGAGATTCACATCTCGGCGCACGTGACAAGTGTCAGTGGCGCCGGAACCGGACAATCCCTTAACGATCTCCTTGCGTCGGCACAATCATTCGAAAGACACACGCGGACCCGCGACGCGAGTGTTCACTGAGGCACGCCCTTCGGTCGGAATTCCCTCACAGCACGACGCCTTCATTATGGCGATACAGTCGCTCGTAGCACCATAGTGTCATACGCTCGCCACCAATATTGCACACGAAATCGTATCGAGGCACGTCACAGAAAACGCTCTCTGCGAAACTTGCGGCACATCCGAAAGTAGTGGAATGGCGACTCTGGCAACTGCCGTCGATTTAAACGACGCAGGCAGGTTGAACGAAGCTCTCGACGCAGTCGAGCACGCGCGCCTTAGCCCGGCAGATAGGTCCGCCGCGCAAGCCCTCACGGCTGAACTGTTGTTGGCTGTGGGCAAGCTAGCCGACGCTCGGGAACTTGCCGCAAAGCTTCTGCGTGGGGCTTCGCTGACAACAGCTCAGAAGAGTTGTTGTGAGTACGTGTTGGGGAAGATCGCAAAAGAAGAAGGTGACTGCGACAGCGCGATTCTGCACTTGAGCAAAGCGGCCGCTTTCGCCGTCGAGAGCAAAGACTTGAAACGTCTTTGCCACGCGCAGATGTCGTTGCTCACGCTGATTACAGATCGGTGCGGGCCTGATGCAGCAAGTGCGCTGCTGGCGGATGTACGGTCACATAGCATCAAGCTCGGCGATCCATGGATCACATCGAACTTACACTTGTGGTGCGGCGAAATTGAAGCTAAACGCGGCTTTTTGCAAACGGCTCACCGACACGCAACGATTGCGCTGAAAATATTAGCGGACTTCCCCAATCCGCGACTGGAAGCCATCGCGGAAAACATTCTGCTTGCGATCGCGATAATTCGTTCGGACCTTCAAGGTGCGCTTCGACACGGGGAACGTGCGGTTAGCTTGGCTGATCGGTCGGGTCACACAACCGTCCGGCGAGCCAGCATTGGAAATCTTGGGAACGCCTATTATGCGTTGGGTCGGTTTGAATTAGCTTTGGACTGCTTCGATCGCGCGTTCAAAACACTGCCCTCGGCAAGCGACCAGAATGTCTCACGCCTAGAAAGCATCGCTCGCGTCAGGTTGGCTCAAGGTCGGGTCGCCGAATGTGAGCAGTTGTTGGACACAATCGACGCATCAATCGCCTCCGAACGCGACCGGGCGCTGTACGGGCGTCGATACGTCGTTCTGACTCGAACCAACCTTTTGTTGAGACTCGGACGGTTCGAGGACGCACTCCGACGAATTGACACGGTCCTTGCGCTCGCCCAACGGGTCGACGATGGACTTCTCAGGACGAGAGCACTGTTGACGAAGGCCGAACTGCTCGTCGCATTGCGTCGATTGGTTGACGCGGCGGGCGTTCTTTTTTCCGCCGTTGATCGGATGGATACGCAATCGCCCGAGCTCTGGGCTCATTACCAGCGCGTCCTGGCTTGGGCGTGTGCGATTGAGCGTAACTGGAATGCGGCGGCGGACTACCGTGAACGAGCCATACGAGTCTGCCGCTCGAGCGAAGACGCCGCAGCCGAAATCGATGTTCTGAGGAACAGCGCGATCATCATCGGCGATGACCATCAGCTCGATCTGCGACGTCCCGCGTGTGAGACAGACGCGTCGCGTACGGATGCGAGCACCATCGTTCAATCGATCGCCTCCAGCCTGGCGCTCGCCTCTCGTCCCGATGTCGCCGGTCGCGAGCTGTTGGCGGTCATCGATCGTTGCGGCTGCGCCGAGGCCGCATCTTTGTTGTCCTGCGCCGACGATGGCGCTGTGACGATCGCGACCGCGGTGGGCGCTGCTGGCGGAACGATCGCAGATCAGCCGGTGCGCGACATCGTGGTCGGAGCGATGCCAGGTCGGACCATCAGAATAACCGTCCAGCCCAAAGACGGTTTCGAATCCAAAGCGACAATCAACGCCATCGAATTAATCGTGAACGGGATCCACGAACTCCAGTCGTCGCGTGCGGCGAAGGAGGAACGAGCGACGCTCTGGCCGCCGGACGAGATGGCAGTTCAACCGAACGGCTTTCCGATTCTCGGCCACCTACGCGAGGTGCTCACCTACGCCCAGCGCGTGGCACGCACGACCGTCAACGTCCTGATCACCGGCGAAAGCGGCACTGGCAAGGAGATCGTCGCGCGCGCGATTCATGATTTCTCCGATCGCGCGCAGAAGCCGTTCATTCCGGTGAACTGCTCGGCGGTCCCGCGCGAGCTGCTCGAGAGTCAATTGTTCGGGCACCGGCGCGGCGCCTTCACCGGCGCGGATCGCGATCACACCGGGTTCATTCGCGCCGCGCGTGACGGGACCCTCTTCCTCGACGAGATCGCCGACCTGAGCCTCGATCTCCAGCCGAAGCTGCTGCGATTCCTCGAGTCGGGCGAGATCTCCCCGCTCGGCGAGACGGCGCCGCAAACGGTGAACGTCCGCATCCTGGCGGCGACGAACACGAAGCTCGAAGACGCGGTCCGGCAGGGCAAATTCCGCGAGGACCTGTTCTACCGCCTGAACGTCGTCCGCCTCTCGATTCACCCGCTGCGCGAGCGGCGCGACGAGATTCCCGGACTCGTGAATCATTTCGTGGCGCGATCGGCGCAGGAATTCAAGAAGGGGCAGCTCACGCTCGCCGAGGAGACGATGGAGCGGCTGCTGCTCTACAGGTGGCCGGGGAACGTCCGGCAGCTGCAAAACGAGATTCGCCGCATCGTGGCGCTCGCCGAACCGAATTCAACGGTGACGCCCGACGCGATCTCGGAGGACATCCTCCGCGCGATGCCCATCTTCCGGCAGATTCCGAATGGATCGGAAATCGCGGTGTCGCTGCACGACAAACTGCCGGCGACGATCGCGAGAATCGAGAGCGAGATGATCAAAGTCGCGCTGCGCCAACATCACGGAAAAGTCGACGCCGCCGCGAAAGCGCTCGGCATCTCGCGCAAGGGACTGTATCTCAAGCGACAGCGTCTCGGTCTGTAGTGCATTCGCCTTGACGCCGCGCGTCGCGGCCTCGTTTGGCGCGCTGCTTCTTCTCCTCCCGTCTCTCCTGTTCCTCGTGCAACAAGCACTCGATGGTCGACAGCAACACGCGCTGCGATCCGCACCGCGTGCGAATGGTGCGCAGCCGTCCTTCCCGAATGCGGTAATACACCGTTCGCCGCGACACCCCGAGTAACTCCGCCGCCTGTTCGACGAGGACGCTCCGCTCCATGCTCTCGTGCAGGGCACGTTGGGTGCCACGCCGTTGGCATGAGGAATTCGTTAGTTTTGGCCAAAAAATGCGCAAGTTCCCGATTTCGCCTGGGAACATCGGACCCAACGGGTAGTTCGTTCCCGCGCGCGACGCGCGCTATGTTGCGAGTAGAATCCGCCTCATGAATGGATTGATGATGGATTACCCGCTGACGCTGTCGACGATTTTCCGCCGCGCCGAAGCGATCTATCCGCGTCAGGAGATCGTCACGCGCCTCGCCGACAAGTCGTGGCATCGGTATACCTTTGCCGAGTTCGCCGCCCGCGCACGACGTCTCGCCGGCGCGCTGCGCGACCTCGGCATCCGTCCGGGTGATCGTGTCGCCACCCTCGGCTGGAACCACTCCCGGCACCTGGAGGCGTACTTCGCGATTCCGCTCATCGGGGGTGTGCTGCACACGCTCAACCTCCGGCTTCACCCCGACGAGCTTGCCTACATCGTCAATCACGCGGAGGACCGCGCCCTCATCGTCGACAAGAGCCTGCTGCCGCTCTGGGAACAGGTCCGCCCGCAGGTGAACGTGCCGACGGTCATCGTGGTCGGCGCCACCAAGCCGCCGCGCGAGGGGTGCCTCGATTACGAGCGAATTGTCGCCAACGCCGTGCCGGTCGTCGATGTCGCGGATCCCGATGAACGGGCGGCGGCGGCCATGTGCTACACGACCGGCACGACCGGGAAGCCGAAAGGCGTCCTCTACACGCACCGGTCGCTCGTGCTCCACACGTTCGCGCTCGCGCTCAATCACTGCATGGCCGTCAGCGAGACCGACACCGTCACCGCCGTCGTGCCGATGTTCCACGCCAACGCGTGGGGACTGCCGTTCGCGTGCGTGATGATGGGGTCGAAGATCGTGCTGCCCGGCCCCAACCTGGATCCCGCGAGCCTCGTCGATCTGTTTCAGCGCGAGCGCGTCACGATCACGGCCGGCGTGCCGACGATCTGGATCGGCGTGCTGGAATACCTCGACGCAAACCCGGGCACGTTCGACCTCTCGACCATCCGCGCCATGTACGTCGGCGGATCCGCCGTGCCGCAGTCGCTGATCGAAGCGTTCGAAGGGCGCTACGGGCTGAAGATCATCCAGGCGTGGGGGATGACGGAAATGGCGCCGCTCGGAACGGTCGCGCAGGTCCCGTCGACGCTGGCGTCGGCGCCGGAGGATCAGCGGTTTCAGTACCGCGCAAAGCAGGGACGGCCGGCGCCGTTCGTCGAGATCCGCGCACGCGGCGACCACGGGCTCGTCCCATGGGACGGCCACACGATGGGCGAGCTCGAAGTGCGCGGCCCCTGGGTCGCGAGCGCGTACTACAACCGCTCGGACTCGGACGATCGCTTCACGGCCGACGGCTGGTTCCGAACGGGCGACATCGTCACGATCGGTGAAGGCGCGACGATCCAGGTGCAGGATCGGTCGAAAGATCTCATCAAGTCTGGCGGCGAGTGGATCAGCTCGGTCGCGCTCGAGTGCGCGCTCATGGGTCATCCGGCTGTCGCCGAGGCGGCAGTCATTCCAGTCGCGCACCCGAAATGGGACGAGCGGCCGCTCGCGGCCGTCGTTCTGAAACCGGGCGCCACGGCGTCGCCATCCGATCTACGCGCATTCCTGGCGCCGCAGTTTCCGAAATTCTGGCTGCCCGACGCGTTCGAGTTCGTTCCCGCCATTCCGCGCACGTCGGCGGGCAAATTCAAGAAGAGCGAGCTGCGGCAGCAGTTCAAGGACTATCAACTGACCGAACAGGTTAGCTGATCGAGGCGATTGGCAGAGCGGTGTTGGCGGGACACGGACCGCTCGGCTGAAGGCGTGGGCGATGCGCACCGCAATTCTGCGCGCAACCGGGACGCGGCGAAACATGCACGCAAAGCGTGTGTGGCGACGACTGCGCGCAAAACTGTGCGCGTTTGATTCTGCGCGCAAGCTGACGAACGCGAACAGCTGCGTGCAAACTGGCCAACGCGAACAGCTGCGCGGAACCTGGCAACACGAACAGCCGCGCGCAACCGAAGGGCGCACGTCGTTGCGCGCCATCTGTCGACGCCCGGTTTGCGTGCAAGACTCCGCACGACACAGAGTTTTTTGCGCGCAAAACTTCGATGCGCCTTTTGCGCGCAAACTGCCCGCGCCGCCGACGCGTGCGCGCAAAGCTCCTCTCGCACGTTTGCGCGCAAACTGCGCGATGCGAGTGTTCGCACGCAGCTGACTCAGGCGCGGATTCTGCGCGCAAACCGTCTACAAATTCCGCGCGCAACGGTGTGAACCGCGGCCCGGCGCTCATGCTATGATTTTGATTAGTCAAAGTCAGAATCGTGAATCCCGAAACTCAGTCCACCACCGTGCGAGGATGGCGCCTCCCACTGAAATCCGTCAGCCTGCCGGAAGTCCACGCCTCCATTCCGATTCCTGAAAACGCCGGATTCTGGCGCAAACTCTTCGCGTTCGCAGGTCCGGGCTATCTCGTCGCCGTCGGCTACATGGACCCGGGGAACTGGGCCACCGACCTCGCCGGCGGCGCGCGCTACGGCTACACGCTGCTCAGCGTCATCATGATCTCGAATCTGATGGCGATTCTGCTGCAGGCGCTCGCCGCGCGGCTCGGCATCGCCAGCGGCCGGGATCTCGCGCAGGCGTGCCGCGACAGCTACTCGCGTCCCGTGACGATTTGTTTATGGATCGTCTGTGAAATCGCCATTGCCGCGTGCGATCTTGCGGAAGTCGTCGGCGCCGCGATCGCGCTGAATCTGCTGTTCAAGCTGCCGTTGATCTGGGGCGTGTGCCTGACCGCGCTCGACGTCCTGATCGTGCTGTTTCTGCAGCACCGCGGCTTCCGCTACGTCGAGGCGCTCGTCGTCGCGCTCATCGTCGCCATCGCTGGATCGTTTGCAATCGAGTTGTTTCTGTCTCGGCCGGACATGAGCGCCGTCATCGTCGGGTTCATCCCGCGGACCGAGATCCTGCGGCGCCCCGACATGCTCTACATCGCGATCGGCATCCTCGGCGCGACGGTGATGCCGCACAACCTGTATCTGCACTCCTCGATCGTGCAGACCCGCATGTACACCGATACCCGCGAGAGCCGGCAGGAAGCTATCCGATACGCGACCATCGATTCGTCCGTGGCGCTGATGTCGGCGTTGTTCATCAACGCGGCGATTCTCGTGATGGCGGCCGCGGTGTTCCACGGCACCGGCCATCAGGATGTTGCCGATATCTCCGACGCGTATCAGCTGCTCTCGCCGCTCCTGGGCACGACGATGGCGAGCGTGTTGTTCGCGGTGGCGCTGCTCTGCTCGGGACAGAATGCGACGCTGACGGGAACGCTGGCGGGTCAGATCGTCATGGAAGGTTTCATGAACCTGCGGCTGCGGCCGTGGCTGCGCCGGCTCATCACGCGCCTGATCGCCATCGTGCCCGCGGTGGCGGTCGTCGCGATGTACGGCGAGCGCGGAACGGGGCCGCTGCTGATCCTCAGTCAGGTCATTCTCAGCCTGCAGCTGCCCTTCGCCGTGTTTCCGTTGGTGATGTTCACGAGCGATCGTCACAAAATGGGCGAATTCGTCAGCCCGGGATGGGTGAAGGTACTGGCGTGGACGGTTGCGGTTATCATCGCAGCGCTGAACGCGTACCTGCTGTACCAGACATTCTGATGTACCGGCGCATTCTGGTGGCCGTGGAGAATTCCGCGGCAGACCGTACCATTCTTACGCACGTGTCGGAGCTCGCGCGCCTCACGGGCGCCGAACTGCTGCTGGTGCACGTGGCGGACGGGTGGGCGGCGCGTCATTTCGACGACCTGAAACTGCGGGAGTCGGAGGAAATGAAGTCGGACCGCGCCTATCTCGAACAGCTCCGTGCCGACCTGGTGTCGCGCGGATTCCATGTCGACACCAAGCTCGCCCTGGGCGATCCGGCCACGGAGCTCATCCGTGCCTCGGAGGAAAAAGGCGTGGACCTGATTGCGATGTCGACGCACGGCCATCGGTTCCTCTCCGACATCATTCGCGGCGCGACGGCCGACCGCGTCCGGCACCTCGTCAAAGTGCCGGTCCTTCTGCTGCGCGCGCAATAAGATCGCCTGCCCGCACGGCAACACCCGGATCGTGACCGAATGCAGCATCGGGCTGCGAACGGCGCACCGCCGCTCTGTGTTATAAAGTGCTCGCCGATGGTGAGAAATCGAGGCCGCAAACCAGACAAGAGTCGGCGCGCCCCAGGCGGTCCGTCGTCGTCCGTGACGACGATACGCAAGAGTCCGCTCGAGCTCGATCGCCTGATTCACGAGCGGCTGCGGCTCGGCATTCTGAGTGCGCTCGCCGTCAGCGATCGGCTGACGTTCACCGATCTCAAGCAGCGGCTCGGCACAACGGACGGCAACCTCAGCGTCCACGCGCGCAAACTGGAAAAAGCGGCGTACATCGCGTGCGAGAAATCGTTCGAAGGACGCGTGCCGCGAACCGAGTACCGCATCACACCGGCCGGACGCCGCGCGTTCGAAAAATATCTCGCGAGTCTGCAGGCGATCATCGACACGGCGCGCACGTGAAGAAAACGTTTTTCACGTGAGTCGTTTGCCCGTGACGCGCTCGAGGATTCGCAGCGGCGATCGCGCGGGGTCGCGCATCGCGTCGACGGGCAGAAGGAACGTCTGCTCGAGTTGATACTGCCCCGCCATCGCGGCGTGGCTCGCTTGATCGGTGAACGCCATCCACGTCGACGATGCCGGAAAGTCGAACGCACGT
>Ga0075424_100008444_pt1 | contig 10071 bp, 6 predicted proteins | sample SoiMethybrSBSTD3_FD_75301 | JGI IMG/M metagenome (GOLD analysis project Ga0075424, IMG submission 75301) | Bulk soil microbial communities from a Populus tree surrounding site in Tennessee, USA - Soil MetaG P. TD hybrid SBSTD3 | ecosystem: Environmental > Terrestrial > Soil > Tree plantation...
GGTCGTCGGCCAGCTCGCGCTGGCCGTGATGCTGCTCATCGGCGCGGGGCTGCTGATCCGAAGCTTCGTGCGCGTGGCGGGCCTGGACCCCGGCTTCCGCGCGCCCCAGGTGCTCTCGGCGTTCGTCAGCCTCTCGCCCTCCCGCTACGGCGATCCCGCGAGGCAGGTCGCGTTCTTCGAGGAGCTGGTGCACGCCCTGGCCAGCCAGCCCGGGGTCCTCTCCGCGGCCGTCACCGACTCGCTGCCGCTCACGGGCGTCAACGACCAGGGCGGGTTCGTGGTCGAGGGCCGCCCCGATCCCCCCCCGGGGGAAGACGGCCCCCAGGCGAACCGGCCGCGCGTCTCCGCGCGCTACTTCGACACGATGGGGATCCGTCTGTTGGACGGCCGGCTGCTCGACGAGCGGGACCGCGCGGACGCCCCGCCGGTCGCGGTCGTCAGCGCGCTGGCGGCGCGGACGTACTGGCCGGGTGTGAATCCCCTCGGCCGGCGGCTGGCCGCGGACTGGACCAAGGCCGGGCCGGTGTGGCGCGAGATCGTGGGGGTGGTGGAGAGCACGCGGCACTTCGGCCTGGAGGCGCCGCAAAAGGCCGAGGTCTACCTGCCGCACGCCCAGGCGCCCTCCCCGTTCATGATGCTGGTCGTGCGCACGCAGGGCGATCCTTCCGGCGTCGTCCCCGCGGTCCGCGCCCAGATCGCGCGGATGGATCCCGAACAGTCCGTGGTCGGCTTCCAGACGATGGAAGAGCTTCTCGAGAAGTCCGGCTCGCGCCGGCGCTTCCAGACGGCGCTGGTGGCCGCGTTCGCCTTCCTCGCGCTCCTGCTCGCCGCGATCGGGATCTACGGCGTCATCGCCCACGGCGTGGCGCAGCGCAACCGCGAGATCGGCGTACGACTGGCCCTGGGCGCTCGGCCGCAGGACGTGGTGGCGCTCGTCCTGAGAAACGGAATGGCCCTGATCGTTGCGGGGACGAGCCTGGGTCTCCTGGGCGCGGTCGCGCTGTCGCGCACGCTGGCCAGCCTCCTCTTCGCGGTGTCGCCCTTCGACCCGGCAACCTACGGGAGCGTGGCCGGCGTCCTCGGGCTCGTGGCGGGCGTCTCCGCCTACATCCCCAGCCGCGGCGCCGCCAAGGTGGACCCGCTCGTCGCGCTGCGCGACGAGTGACGGGCCGCGGGGGCTACTCTTCTTCGCGGATCGCGTCGAGGATCACGCCGGGGCGGTTCGAGGCCACACCGTACAGGTCGAAGCGGGCGAGCCGGCGCAGCTCCTCCGGGTCGTCCACGACCCAGGTCGCGAGCTTGAGGCCGGCCTCGCGCGCGCGGTCGCGCATCTCGTCGGACAGGATGTGCTTCTCCGGCATGACCAGCTCGCTCGCGACCTCGCGGGCCCCCGCCAGGATCTCTCCGGGCTCGGCCTTCTCGAACAGGTGCCCGCGCACGACCTCGGGAGCCAGCTTGCGGCAGCGCAGCAGCGCGCGCCGAGAGAACGAGAGGAAGGCCACGTCCTTCTCCATCCCCGTCTTGCGCACCTCCGCGATCGCGCGGGCTTCGATCCCGCCCTCGGCGTCGTCGGTCACCGAGTCGGGCTTGATCTCCACCATCACCCGCGCCCGATCCTTCAGCAGGGCCAGCGCCTCGGCCAGCGTCGGCACGCGCTCGCCGCGGTGGGCCTCGCCGAAGCGCGAGGGGTAGCCGGCGGAGAGGGCCCGGACCTGGGCCAGGGTCAGGTCGCGCAAACGGCCCTTGCCCGTGGTGGTGCGGTCCACGGTCGCGTCGTGGATGACGACCACCTGGGCGTCCTTGGTGAGCTGGACGTCGAACTCCACCAGGTCTGCCCCCACCTCCAGCGCGGCCGCGAACGAGGCCAGGGTGTTCTCGGGAACGTGGGCGGAGTCGCCGCGGTGGGCGATGATGAGCGGGGGCATCGGAGGGATGGGCTAGCGGGTCAGCTCGGCGGGCGCCCCCGTGCGGGGAAGGGTCTTCTCGTAGACCTTGGCGTCGACGAAGACGTCCAGGAGCAGCATGTCGAGCTTGCCGCTCCGGGCCTCGTCGCGGAGGATGTCGAGGGCCCGCTCCACGGGCACCGACTTCTTGTAGGGCCGGTCCCACGCCACCAGCGCGTCGAAGATGTCGGAGATCGTCATCATCCGCGACTGCACCGGGATGTCGGTGGCGGCCAGCTTGCGCGGGTAGCCGGTGCCGTCCATCTTCTCGTGGTGGGCGTAGGCGATCTCGGGGACGTGGCGGAACTCCGTCGTCCAGGGGATCTTGGAGAGGAACTGGTAGGTGTGGGTGACGTGGCTCTCGATCTCGCGGCGCTCCTTCTCGGAGAGGCTGCCCTTGCGGATGGAGAGCGCGGAGACCTCGTCCATGCTGAGGAAGGGCTGCCGGTTGCCCTCGCCGTCGGTGTACGTGCGGTTGGGCAGGTCCATGAGGGCGCGGAAGCTCTCCTCCTCCAGGATCGTCGGCTCGTTGGCCTGGAGGACCATGCGCAGGATCTGCTCGATCTCCTCCAGGCCCTTCTCGTGCGCGCGGTCCATCTGGCTCAGCAGCTCCGGTGAGGCCTGGCTGGCCATCACCTGGTCGAGCTTGGCCCGCAGGTGCTCGGCCTCCAGCGTGCGCTTGATGTAGGAGAAGCGCTGGCGCAGCAGCAGCAGCTCCCCGACGTAGAGCTTCTTGCCCTTGATCAGCACCTTCTCGCGGACTCCGACCTTCCCGAAATCGTGCAGGAGGCTCGCGTACCGGATCTCCTGGAGCTGGTCGCGCGTGAAGCTGATCTGCCGGAAGGGAGGGGTATCGACGGCGTCCACCTTCTCGGCGAGGGCGACGGTCAGGGTCGCCACCCGTTCCGAATGGCCCGAGGTCGTGGGGTCGCGGCTCTCGACCGCGAACACCGAGGCGCGCACGAACGAGTCGAACAGGTTCCGGATGTCCTGGATGAGGCGCGTGTTCTCGAAGGCGACCGCGGCCTGGCTGGCGAGCGAGCTGACCAGCTCCTCGTCGATCGACGTGAAGGGGACGACCGCCTCCTCGACGAGGGCGACCGGCCGCAGCACCGTCCGAGCGTCCCGCTTCTTGTTGATGAGCTGGACGACGCCGATGACCGTCCCCTGATGGTCGCGCATGGGCACGACCAGCATCGACTTCGTGCGGTAGCCCGACCGCTCGTCCCACGAGCGGCTGATCGTGAACGGCGCGTCCGGGGGGAGCTGGTAGGCGTCGGCGAGGTTGACGATCTGGCCGGAGAGCGCCACGTAGCCCGCGATCGAGGACTCGTCGAGGGGCACCGTGCGCTGCTCGAAGGCGACCGGAACCGAGTCGTTCTGGGCCAGCTCGAAGCGCAGGCAGTTTCCGCTGTCCTGGTCCTTGCCCCGCACCACGAGGTACAGCGTCCCCGCGTCGGAGGCGGTGATGGCCCGGCTCTTGGCGAGGATCAGCTCCAGCAGCTTGCTGATGTCCCTCTGCGCGGAGAGCGCCACGCCGATGTTGTTGAGCTCGTGCAGGTCCTGGCTCTTGCGGGCCAGCGCGGCGTCGAGCTGCTGGATGACCCGGCGGGAGTTCAGGCCGTCGAGGGCGCGGTCGAGGCGGAGCCGCAGCCGGAGGGCCGTGACCGGCCGGACCATGAGGTCGTCGAGGTACGGATGGCGGCGCATGAGATCGTCGGCCTCCGCGACGGAGGCCACGCCGACGAGCAGGCTCAGGCGGCTCTCGCCGGACTTGACCCATTCGGCCACGGCCTCACGCTCCGCATCGAGGTGCGAGGCGTCGGCGAGCACGAGGATCGATCCCTTGGCGCGCAGCTCGGCCTTGAGGTCGGCAAGCGTCGAGACTTCGTCCGTGCTGATCCCCGGGGGCAAAGCCCCGGCGACGATCTCCCGCGTCTTGCCCCAGACGAGGATGCTGGACATGGCCTGGCGCGCCCGTCAGGGTAGCACAGTCAAGCGGGGATGGGCGGCGCCAGCCGAGGCGCGAGCTCGCGCAGGTCGCCGATGAGCAGATCGGGCGGTGCTCCCTGAAGGCTGGCCGGGTCGAGGCCGTAAGTGACTCCCACCGTGAGGACTCCGGCCGCGCGCCCGGTACGGACGTCGATGGCGGAGTCGCCCACCATGACGGCGGCGGCGGGCAGGGTCCCGGCGTCCTCGATGAGCATCCGCAGGCCGGCCGGATCGGGTTTCTTTGCCGGCACGTCGCCCGCGCCTCGGATGAGGCCGAAGCGGTCGGCCACACCGAGCCCCTCCAGGATGCGGCGGCTCATGTCGCCGGGCTTGTTGGTGAGGACGGCCAGCGTGCGGTCGCCCAGGGCGTCGAGCGCCTCCTTCACCCCCGGATAGAGCACGGTCGTGTCGAGCAGGCGGGCCCGGTAGCACTCGAGGAAGACGGGCAGCGCGACGTCCTTGGGAACGTTCATCCCCACGGCGGACAGGGTCCGGCCCACCAGCATCGCCGCCCCGTCGCCGATGAACGTGCGCACGGTCTCAATGGGGACGGCGGGAGTCCCCGGAGAGAGGCGCTGGAGCGTGGCATTGACGGATGAGGCGAGATCGCCGGCGGAGTCGATGAGGGTGCCGTCGAGGTCGAAGACGACCAGCTCGACCCGGCTCACTCGGGCAGGATGCGCAGGCGGGGCATGCGCGAGGGCGCGGCGTCCGCCTTGCGGCCGGCCCGCACGTCGCGCAGCTCCACGACCACGCGGCGGAAATCCTCCCGCAGCGCTTCGACGTTGAGGCCACGGAAGCGGGGCACGAAGTCGTCCAGCTTGCGCAGGGAGGCGGCGACGATCTCCTCGGCGTCCTGGACGTCGCCGTCGCTCAGCTGGAGGAGCGCCTCGGCCAGCTTGTTCAGAAGGGCGTAGAACTGTCGCTCGGACGCCGCGCGGGTGGTGGAGGTGAGGCCCTCCATCGCGTCCTGGAAGTCCGAGAAGCGCCCGTCGTTGAAGAGATCCACCGCCGCCCGGAGCTTCTCGTCCACCAACCCATGCTAGCACCTCGCCCGTTCGCTGCGCCCTCCGCGATGTCCGTCATTTCTTTCCGCAGTTGATGTAGCCGAGGGCGCAGAGGCGCTCGCGGGCTTCCTTGTCGATCGGCAGCACCTTGCGGGTCCCGGTGAGCCAGAGCTGCAGGCCCGTGGGGTTGCCGCGGGGCGGCGCGAAGACGTTGTCGAAGCGCTCGTCTTCGGTGTCGCCGCGCGGATCGATCTCGGGCAATCGGAACGGCACCTCCGGGGGGTGCTCGGCCTCTTCGGCCATCGTCACGTCGGCGGCGCGCAGCGGCCGGCCGTCGCGCGTTCCTTCCAGGTAGACCGGGGCGCCCATGGGCCGGATGCCGAAGGCCACGTCCCGCGGCGCGCCCGGCCGCGGGCGCAGGCGCAGTGCGAGCTTGCGCCCGTTGCCCTGGATCTCGTAACGGTCCTCGGGCCCGAAGCCCTTCGCCTCCACGCCCTCGATCCAGCCGCCCGTACGGAGCTTCAGCACGTAGGCCCCGCCGCCCTCCGCGCGCAGGTTGTGGCGGAACGGATCGGCGACCATCGCCGCCTCCACCGCCGCCTTCAGACGGTCGGCGCGCTCCCGGTTCGCGGCGAGCGTGCTCGTCCGCTCCTTCGGGTCCTGCTTCAGGTCGAAGTACAGCTCGTCCTCCTCGGGGCTGAAGCGCTGGACGTACTTGTCGCGGCTGGTGCGCATGCCGTGGGCCACATAGCCGCGGTGGCTGATCTCCGACACCGCGGGCGGCTCCGGCGCGCCCCCGGCCAGAACCGGCTGCAAGGGGTGGCCGGCGATTGCCGGCGGCACGGGGAGTCCCATCTCCTGGAGCACGGTGGGGAGCACGTCCACCTCCTGCACCTGCTGCCGGACGCGCTTGCCGCCGTCGCGACGGCCCGGGAACTTCACGATCATCGGGATGTGGATGAGCTCGTCGAACACGGTCTTGCCGTGCGTGAACTGGCCGTGATCCAGGAACTCCTCACCGTGGTCGCCCATGAAGACCATCAGCGCGCGGTCGTAGAGGCCGCGGCGCTTCAGCTCGGCGACGAAACGTCCGAACTCGCGGTCGCCGTATGCGATCTCGCCGTCGTACTGGGCGATCAGCCGGTCGAGGTCGGCGGGCTCCTTGTAGTCGCCGCGGGGATCCACCGCCGGATGCTCCGGCGTGGGGTGCGGCTCGTACTTCATGTTGAAGGGTTCGGGGGGCGTGTACGGCACGTGCGGATCCATCGTGTGCACGTAGAGGAACGTGGGCAGGCCGCGGCGTTCGTCGATCCACGTCAGCGCCTCGTCCACGACGGGCGCCGCCTCCACGACCTTGGAGACGCGGTTGCCCGCGCCGTGCATCCCGGCGAAGAGGTCGAAGCCCTGCTCGAAGTTGGACCCCGCCGAGTAGATCACCGAGTTCGCGATCACGGCGCCGGTGGCGAAGCCCTTGGCCTGGAGCATCTCGGCGAGCGTCACGTGACCGGAGTCGAGCGTGTCCCGGAGCTGCACGGCGCGGTGGTTGCCGGGCAGCAGCGAGGTGAACAGCGAAGCCACCGAGGGCTTGGTCCACGACGCCTGGGCGATGGCCTGCTCGAAGACCACCGCGTCACCCGCGAACCTCGCCAGCTCCGGGGTGGTGTCCCGGGCGTAGCCGTAGGGCATGGTGTGGTCGGCCCGCAGCGTGTCCACGAGATACACGATGACGAGCGGCGCCTTCTCGTCGGGGGTCAGGATGGCGGGCGTGCCCCAGAAGGCGCGCCGGGGGTCGTCGTCGCGATCGAAGCCCTTCGTCTCGAGGACGAGGCGCACGTCCCGCCCCGCGTAGCCGGACAGGTCCACCTCCGCGGGCACCCAGCGGCGGTGCTCCTTGTGCTGGAGCGGGTCGAGGAGCATCGACCACAACGTCTCCTCCCGGCCGCGCCGGAGGACCTTCACGGAGAACTCCACGCCCGGACGGTCGTGCCGCTCGGGGGCGATGCCGCAGGCGAAGCGGAGGCGGGCGCCCCGGGGGACGTCGACGTTGAAGAGCAGGCGCCCGGGCGGGGACGCGGGAAGGACGCGTCGCACGAGGTCGTTGATGCGAAGCTGCTTGCCCGTCTGCGTCAACACCCAGGACCGGTCGCGGCCCGCCACCGACGCCTCGCTCATCCGCTGCGGCGCCGCCTCCACCAGGTCCACGGGCGGGCCGGCGGGATCGCAGGCGGCGAGGAGGGCGAGCAGGCCGGCGGCGGCCGCGATGGTCGTCGAGGACGGCAATAGGCCTTTCCCGGCCGCCTCCGCGGCCGCGCGGCGAAAACGTCAACGTAGCATGGGGCCGCGCCGGCGACCAAACCACGCGCCGGGCCGCCGCGACGAGCGTGCTATCCTGCCCGCTTGCCCGTGTCCGAGACGCCGCCCGCACCCGCACCCGCCGGCGCGGGTCGCCCCTTCGTACGCGTCCTCTGGCTGATCTTCCTCGGCGGCCTCGCCCTGCGCGCCGCGTTCCTGCTCTTCGAGCCGCCCACTTTCCCGGTGGGCGACGAGCGGACCTATCTCACCTGGGGCACGCAGTACCTGCCCTCGGGACGGGTGGGCTTCTCACCCTTCCGTATGCATCTCATCTTCCACCCACCGCTCTATCCGTACTTCATCGCCGGCTTCCAGTCGTTTCCCGGCGGCCTCGCCGTCGTGCAATGGGCGCAGGTCCTGCTCTCGGCCCTGCTCGTCCCCGCGGTGGGCCGCGTGGGCGCGCGCGCGTTCGGCGAGCGGACCGGCCTCGTGGCCGCCGGCATCACCGCGGCCTTCCCCGAGCTCGTGTGGTTCGCGCCGCACTTCTGGTCGGAGACGGTGATGCTCTTCCTGCTGTGGTGGGCCTTCGACCGGCTGCTGGAGGCGGACGCGACCGGACGCGTCTTTCCCGCGGGGCTGGCCGGCGTCCTCCTCGGGCTGACGGCCCTCACGCGCGAGACCGTGCTTTACTTCGCGCCGCTCGCCGCGCTGTGGCTGGCCTGGCGGCCGTCCCGCCCGGCCGCCCGGCTCCGCGGCGCCGTCTTCCTCGCCGCCGTCGTCCTCACGGTGGGGCCGTGGACGCTGCGGAACTGGATCCAGTTCCACACCTTCATCCCGGTCTCCACCTCCGCGGGCCTCAACCTGTGGCAAGGCAACGTGGGCCAGACGCGGGAGGAGGTCTACGACGAGTACTTCTCGGTGGAGGGCCGCATCGACCAGTACCGCTACGCCACCCGCAAGGGGATCGAAGCCATCCTCGCGCGCCAGCCCGGGTGGATCTTCGAGAAGTTCGTCGCCGAGATGCCGCACTTCTGGGGCGACAGCCAGACGCTCATCCATTTGCGGCGCCGGGCCTACGGCGAGCGCGCCCCCGCCTTCACCTGGGCGGTGGCGGCGGTCGTCGTCCTCCCCTACGTCGCGGTCCTGGGGCTCTTCGCCGTGGGGCTGGCGCGGACGCCGCTCGACCGCCGGCGCGGGCTCGTCGCCGGGTTCCTCGCCTACTACGTCCTGCTCCACGTCGTGGCCTACGGCTTCCCGCGCTACCGCCTGCCGATCCTTCCCGCCGTGTTCCTCTTCGCCGCCGCGGGATGGGTGGCCGGGCGCGAGCGCACGCTGGCTCCGGGCCTCGGCCGCCGCGTCCTCGCCTACGCTCTGGCCGGCGGGCTCGCCCTGGCCCTCGTTCCCGGCTACGCGGAGAACGTCGCGCACCCCGCGTTCCACACGTCGCACGACTAGTCCCGACTGGGCGGCGCTCTCAGCGATCGCGTGGGCGGTCCATGAACTCGCTCCACTCCTGGACGGCCCTGCGATCCCCGTCGCTCGTCGCCAGGTCCCGCGCGGCCTGGAGCTGCTGGCGGGCGTCCGCCTCATGCGATCCATTCCACAGGGCCTGGACGAGGGCGAGCCGGTGCGCGGCCACGCTCGGCTCGAGGGTGACCGCCTGCCGGGCGGCCCGGATCGCCGGCTCCCATTGCTGCTGCCGGCAGAGCACGCGGGCCAGCGATGCCTGCGACCAGGCATGGTCGGGGTTCAGCTTCACCGCACATTCAAGTCGCCTCGTCATGCGGGCGAGCATTTCTGGCGAGGCATCGGTCCGCTGCATCAGGGAGGCGACGCGGTAGTACACGTAGAAGTTGTCGGAGCCACCGTCGGCGGCGCGCGCATAGGCAGCCGCGGCGTCGTCCTCCTTCTCCTCGCGGTCGAGCAGCAACGCCTCGGCTTCGCTCGCGAGCACCGAGGCGGCCTCGGTGCGGCGCGCCTCCTCGATGAGCGCCCGCGCCTCCCGCGGCCGGTCCATCGCGACGTGGAACGCCGCCCGCAACGCGGCCGCCGCCGCGGGGGACAGCGGGCGGACCTCGAAGCCGGCCGGCTTCACGTTGAGGTCGGCCTTGACCACCGCGTAGCCCTTGAGCTGCTGGCCGAGGTAGTTCAGGAAGGCGTCGGTCACGGTCTCCGGAGTACCGAACGCCTCCCGGAAGGCGACGTCCTGGGCTCTTCCCTGCCGAAGCATCTCCGAGAAGCGATTGAGCTGCGGCTGATGCACGCCTTTGTCGCCGAAAACGAAGTAATGGACGAGCATCCAGGACTCGGCGTCGAATGTCGCCCGCCGGCTCTCGTCCGTGTAGTACTTCGAGTTGCGGTCCACGGCGAGCAACTCGGGAAGAGGTATGCGGCCCGAGCGGCCGAGCTGCTCGATGTGATGCATCAGGACGCGACCGACCTGCACCTCCTTCCCGCGGACCAGCGTGTTGCCGAACAGGTCCGAGAGGCCACGCGCGAACCAGAGCGGCAGCGTGCCCGGGAAGACGGCCTGCAGGGCCCGGTTCGCGTAGCCCCAGTACGCGTAGAAATAGGGGTTGGTGCGTAGGGTGTCGGGCAGGGCGACCCCGGCCTGCAGGGCGACGTAGTCCTTGTCGGGGCCCGACACCGCGACCCCCACCGTGCCGTCGCGCCCGCTCTCCCAGTAGTACGGTGCGAGCGCCCTCATGTCCGACTCGCCCCGCACGGCGATCACGTAGAACGGTCGGCCCCGCTCGCGGCGGGCCCAGGGCCACAGCGTCTCGAAAACGTAGCGAACCTGCTCGAACTGCCAGCCGACGTCGCGGGCGCTGCCCTCG